>Ga0210144_1000083_pt1 | contig 53241 bp, 53 predicted proteins | sample Muzzi_PWA_D2_FD_185532 | JGI IMG/M metagenome (GOLD analysis project Ga0210144, IMG submission 185532) | Wetland microbial communities from San Francisco Bay, California, USA, that impact long-term carbon sequestration - Muzzi_PWA_D2 (SPAdes) | ecosystem: Environmental > Aquatic > Marine >...
CTCCCGCCGTTGGGGCCGCTTTCGCCAGAGCTGTGCTTGCCGAAATAGGCTTCGAGGATCTGCAGTGCGGCGGGCGCCGCCGATTCGGCTCCGAAGCCGCCTTCCTCGAACGTCACAGCGGTGACGATACGGGGATTCGGATACGGGGCGAGGATCACGTACCAGGACTGGTCCGCGTGGCCGATCCGCTGCGCGGTTCCCGTCTTGCCCGCAACCGGGACCGGGAACCCGCCGAAGACCGCGTAGGAGGTGCCGCCCGGCGCCTGCGCCGCCTCGTGCAGCCCTTCCAGGATCGCCGCCCGGTATCCCGCGTCGACGTGGACGTGGCGGCGCGCCTTCGGCTCGAATTCCTTCACCACCCGGCCGGCGGCGTCGTCGACCTGGAGGCCGACGTGCGGGGTGACCACGGTGCCGCCGTTGGCGACCGCCGCGTAGGCGATCACCATCTGCAACGGATTGGTCTGCAGGTCGCCCTGGCCGGTCGCCAGCTGGATGTTGTCGCCCGCCGACCACGGTCGGTCGGTTTCGCCCGCCGCGTAGAGCTTGTCGCGCCAACGCTTGGTCGGCAGCAGTCCGACCGCGGCGCCAGGCAGGTCGAGCCCGGTCGGCCGGCCGATCCCCAGCATGTGGGCCCAGCGCTGCAGGGCGCCGGTGTCCCACATGTCGAGGCCGAGCGTGTAGAAGAAGACGTCGGAGGAGACCTGAAGCGCCGGGACGAGCGTCAGCGTGCCGTAGGAGGCGCCGCCGGCGTTCCGAAAGGTCTGGCCGCCGACGGTCAGCGAGCCGCCGTCGGTGATCGGCGTGCCGGTCGTGATCGCGCCGCTGCTCAGCGCCGCGATCGCGGTTATCAGCTTGAAGGTCGAGCCGGTCGGGTACAGCCCGGCGATCGCCCGGTCGGTGAGCGGCGCGGCGACCGGGTCGCGGTAGAGCGCGTTGACCTGACCCTGGGTCAGCGGCCTGGTGAAGACCGCCGGGTCGAAGGTCGGGAATGAGCCGAGGCCGAGGATCTCGCCGCTGTTCACGTTCATCGTCACGAAGCCGCCCGGCAGCCCGCGGGCGGCCAGCGCCGCTTCGCCTGCTTCCTGCACGGCCGAGTCGATCGACAGCCTCAGATCCTCGCCGGGGACGGGCTGCTTGGAGACCAGCTGGCCGTTCCTGGTCGGCTGGCCGAAGGCGTCGACCTGGATTCGCATCAGCCCCGGTTTGCCGCGCAGGAAGCGATCATAGGTGTCCTCGACCCCGTCTTGGCCGATCTCGTCGCCCGGCTGGAGGCCGCGGTAGCGCGGCTCCTTCAGCTGTTCTTCGGAGACCTCGCCGACGTTGCCGAGGATGTGGGCGGCGAGGGTGCCGTGCGGGTAGCGGCGCACGAAGACGCGCTGCACCTCGACCCCCGGGAAGCGGTCGTGGTTCTCCTCCAGGTAGTAGACGAGGTAATGGCCGACATCGCGGCGCAGCGTCACCGGCGCGCTCGGCGCCGTGACGTGCTGTTCGTGCATCAGCCTGCGGACGCGGCGCAGGGAGCTGTGGGTGAGCTCGGCGAGCTGGGCCAGCTCGGCCCGGCGGCGAGTCAGTCGGACCGGCAGCTTGCGAGGGTTGAGCTGCAGCGCCAGGCTGGTGCGGTTGTCGACCAGCACGCGGCCGCTGCGGTCGAGAATGTCGCCGCGCGGCGCGCTGACCCGATATTCGCGGGTGCGATTGTTGTTCGCCTCCGCCAGGTACTTTTCGCCGTCCAACACCTGCAGGAACCAGAGGCGGAAGAAGAGCAGGCCGAGGAGGGCCAGCGCGACGCCGCCGAACAGCGCGATCCGCAGCGCCAGCCTGTTGCTCATCGCCGGTCTGCGTTCGTCGGAGCGGAGATACATCGGCTTCCCCTAGGCTCCCAGCACGGTCGGCTGTTTGCGCCGCCTCACCTTCGGCTCCTCGACCAGCGCCGGCCGCAGCAGGCGCCGCAGCGCCAGGTAGATCGGCCAGCCGAGGAAGAAGGCGTAGATGCTCTTCAGCAGCATGTCGCGGACGACCAGCGAGCTGACCGGGGCGTCGAGGCCGAGCATTACCTGCACCAGAGCGAAGCCCAGCTCGGCGAGCAGGGTGAGCCCCATGCAGAGCAGCGGCGGGACCAGAGAGCTGTGGATCTCGAAGCGTTCGCGGAAGAGACCGGCGAGATAGCCGGCGCTGAGCAGAACCAGCGAGGAGCCGCCGAGCGGCGCGACCAGCAAGCAGTCGACCAGCAGGCCGATCGAGAAGCCCGAGACGGCTCCGGCCAAGCTGCCGCCGAGCAGGCCCAGCGACACCACCAGGGGGGGCAGGATGTCGGGGCTGGTGTGGAACAGCTCGACCCGTGAAAAGAAGGAGAGCTGCAGCAGCACGCCGAGGATCGCGATCGCGACGAGGCGGGCGAAGATCTTCGGGGTGACGATCATCGAGGCGAACCCCCGGTCAGCACCTGCACCATGTCGAGGTTGGCCAGGTCGGCGTAGGGCCGCAGGCGGACCTGCTGGCTCGCCTCCTGCTCGACGATCGAGGCGCTGATCACTTCGCCGATCGGCAGGCCGGGCGGGAACAGCGAGGCGAGGCCCTGGGCGCGCCAGCCGGCTGTCACGACGGCCTGGCCGACGTGGATGTCCTTGCTCGACTGGATGAAGTCGAGGATCAGTTCTTCGGGATTGCCGACGTCGGGCCGGGTCACCCCCTGCACACCGCCGGGGACGACCTTGGCCGAGACGGCGCTCGCGTGGTCGGTGATCAGGGCCGCCTGCGAGGAGCCTCCCTCGACCGAGGCGATCCTGCCGACCAGCCCGTCACCGCTGACCACCGGGTCGTCGACCCGGACGCCGTCGTCCTTGCCCATGTCGATCGTCACCGTCGACTGCCAGACGGTCGGGGAGCGGGCGATCACCCGGCCGGTAACCGGTTCGTAGGCGGAGGCTGCGAGCGCCGGCCCACGATCCAACGCGACCAGCTTGCGCAGCTGGCGGTTCTCCTGCAGCGCCTCCTGGCCGGCAACGGACTGTTCGCGCGCCTTCGCCAGCTCCGACTTGAGGCGGCTGTTTTCGCCCCTCGCGTCGAACGTCTTGTCGAACCATCCGACCAGGTCGCGAGCCGGCTTCAGGGCGCGATCGGCAACCGTCTGCAGGGGGCTGAAGACCGTGCTGACGCCCCGCTGCAAGCCCCCCGAGCTCTGCCCGTAGGTGATCGTCAGCAGGACGAAGGACCCGATGATCAGAAGCGTCAGAACCGCCCTACGGCGGCGTACTTGCTTGCGGTACACAACTGAACCCTAAGTTTGGCGTTTTGCGTGAACGGCGCCTAGGCAACGCGCGTCGTTCCCGAGTTCATCTTGCTGGCGCGATGGATCGTCTCGAACTCCTCCAGGGAGATCCCGGAGCCGACAGCCACGCATGTCAGTGGCGACTCTGCCAGCTGGCAGGGCATCTGGCACTCGTCGCGGAGACGCTGTTCGAGTCCTTGCAGGAGCGCGCCCCCTCCCGCCAGGGTAATGCCTCGGTCCATGATGTCCCCCGCCAGCTCCGGCGGAGTGCGGTCGAGCGTGTCCTTGACCGCGTCGACGATGTGGCCGATCGGTTCGTCGAGCGCCTCCCGCACCTCCGCCGAGCCGAGCGTGATCGTCTTCGGCAGGCCGGAGACGAGGTCGCGGCCGCGGATCTCCACCTCGACCTCCTCCGCCAGGTCCGAGGCCGAGCCGGCCTCGAGCTTGACCTCCTCGGCGGTCTGCGTGCCGATCGCCAGTTTGTAGTGGTGTTTGCAGTGGTTGACTATCGCCTCGTCGAGCTCGTCGCCCCCGACCCGAATCGACTGCGAGACGACGATCCCGCCGAGCGAGATCACCGCCACCTCGGTGGTGCCGCCGCCGACGTCAACGATCAGCGAGCCGGTCGGCTCGGCCACCGGCAGGCCGGCGCCGATCGCCGCCGCCATCGGCTCCTCGATCAAGTAGGCCTTACGGGCGCCGGCCGAGAGGCAGGCCTCCTCGACCGCTCGCTTCTCGACCCCGGTGACCCCGGACGGGACGCAGACCACGACCCGCGGGTGTGCGAAGCGATTGGAGTGAACCTGTTTGATGAAGTGGCGCAGCATCTGCTCGGTGACGTCGAAGTCGGCGATCACCCCGTCCTTGAGCGGCCGAATCGCCGTGATCGTGCCGGGCGTGCGACCCAGCATCCGCTTCGCCTCGACGCCGACCGCGTGGACCTGGCCGTTGCGTGAGTCGATCGCCACGACCGACGGCTCGGAGAGGACGATGCCGCGACCCCGCACGTAGACAAGCGTGTTCGCGGTGCCGAGGTCCACCGCCATGTCGCGGCCGCCAAGACCGGTGAGATTGCCAAGGACGCCCATGGGAGATCGGAAATTGCAGCGCAATCATCCCAGATGGCCGAGGTCGACCCGAAATTGGCCCAATTTGCGGGCTGGACAGGAAGGAGCGATCGCCCTACGGGGGCGAACCGCCCTCGAGCAGCGCCGGGGCCAGCTCGGCCAGCAGGCCGACCGGCAGGCCGACCACGTTCGACACGCTTCCCTCGATCCGCTCCACCAAGGTGGACCCGAGCGTCTGGATCGCGTACCCGCCGGACCTGCCACGCCACTCACCGAATCGCACGTAGCGCTCCTTCGCCGCCTCGTCGAGCTCCGCGAACAGCACTGCGGTCCGCTCCAGCCCGCTCCGCTCCTCGCCGTCGACCAGCACCACCAACCCGCTCAAGACCTCGTGCGCCCGCCCCGACATCCGCTCCAGGTACCGCCGCGCCTCCGCCTCGTCAGCCGGCTTTCCCAGCGCCCTGCCGTCGAGCACGACGTCGGTGTCGCAGGCGATCACGAACCCGGCTCGCCCCACCGCCCTCGCCTTGCGCCGCGCGTTCTCGATCACCTCGATCTCCGGCTCCCCCCCGCTCAACTCCTCGACCCCGGGCACCACGACCTCGAACTCGACCCCCAGCTTCCGCAGGATCTCGCTCCGCTGCGGCGATCCTGAAGCAAGAGTGACGCGCGGGCTCACCCGCTACGCCAGCTCCGGAAACCAAATCTCGATCTCCCGCTCGGCCGACTCATCGGAGTCCGACCCGTGCACCATGTTGTAGGTGACCTCGAGCGCGTAGTCGCCGCGGATCGACCCGGGCGCCGCCTCGACCGGGTTGGTCGCGCCGATCACCTGGCGCGCCGCCGCGACCGCTTCGTGACCCTCCAGCACGAGCGCGACCAGGGTGCCGGCGGTGATGAAGGAGACCAGCTCGCCGAAGAACGGCTTCTCGGTGTGCTCGGCGTAATGCTTGTTGGCGATCGGCTCGTCGGCCCGCATCGTCTTCAGCGCAGCGATCCGCAGCCCCTTGCGCTCGAACCGGGCGATCACCTCGCCGGTCAGGGCCCGCTCGAAGGCGTCAGGCTTTACGAGGATCAGGGTCCGGCTCACGGCTGGGGCTCCTTTGCGTTCGTTTCTGCCTCTCAGGCGGCTTGGCGGCGGCGCGGCCGGGCTCCTTCTCGGCGGGGGAGGCGGCCCGTTTGCCGCGCTCGGGCTTTCGTTTCGGCGCTTTGCGCTCCTCCCGGGTCGCTCGCTGCCGCTCTCCGCCGCCCGCTTTGCGCTCCCCGCCACCGCGTTTCCGTCGCTGCGGCTCACGCTCGTCGAGCGCCGTCTCGCAATAGGGGCAGAGGGCCCAGCGCCGATCGACGGGCTTGCCGCAGTTGTGGCAGGGATCCTTGAGGCGGCGCTGGCACTGCGGGCAGCGCAGGTAGGACTTCTCAACCGGGAAGCCGCAACCGGGGCAGGACAGCTCTTCGAGCTGCCGCACCCGCAGCTCCGCGGCCTTGATCTCAAGCTCCCGTTCGTGGGCGTCCTCGAGGAACTCGGGCGGTCGGACGATCGCGTAGACAGCCGTGCCAAGGTAGGGAATGAAGGAGGCGAGGGTTGCGCAACCGACCAGGAAGGGATCGGAGATGCGGCGCTTGGCGTCGAGATAGGTGAAGACGATCAGCGCCAGCCAGACGACGACCAGCATCAGGACGAGGAGGTTGACGACCAGGTTGAGGCCGCCGTTGCTGATGCCGAAGATCGCTAGTGCCATGGCTGGGCGTCCCGCCGGGGGGAGCGGTGAGTCTACTTCGACGCGGCCGCGGCGAGACCTGTCAGAGGAAGAGCCGGCCGAACAGATAGCCGAGCCCGAAGAATATGAGGATCACCCCGGCGACGACCGCGGCGACCAGGGCCATCATCGAGAGCAGTTCGGATCCGGCGCTGCGATTCACGCCTAGAGCCTACCCCGGCAGGGGACGGTCAGTGCTGCAGAGCGTGGCGGGCCGGCGCCAACGCGTAGTGCGAGCCGGCGACGACCAGAATGCCGGCGGCGGACCCGGCCAGCTCGCGGCCCCGTCGCACCGCGACCGCCAGGTCCGGCTCGGTCTCGGCCTCCAGCTCGACCGCTGCGCAGGCCGCCGCCAAGGCGGCGGCCCGATGCGAGGCCGCACCGGGCCTGCCGCGCGCCGCCAGCACGGCGCGCGGAAGTTCGGTGCAGACGACCCGGTCGACGGCGGGAGCCAGCGCCTCGATCGTCGCCGCGGCGTCCTTGTCGTCGAGCAGCGCCAGGCAGGCGACGACCGACGTGGCCGCGATCTCGCTCAGCGCCTCGGCCAAGGCCGCGGCGCCGTCGGGGTTGTGAGCGGCGTCGACGTATGTCGGGGGTTCGGCGGCGACGAGCTCGAGGCGGCCGGGGATCTCGATCCGGGCGCCGACCGCGGCGACCCGCTCGGGGTCCAGCTTGCCGAGAAACGCCTCGGCGGCGGCGCAGGCAAGTGCGAAGTTGCGTCGCTGGAAGCGCCCGGGGGCGCGCAGCCGCACCTCAGGACCGGGGTCCTCGGGCGCGGCGATCAGCCGGGCGCCGCGCTCGCCGGCGGTGCGCTCCGCCAGCGCCCTTACAGCCGGGCTGACCCGGCCGACCACCAGCGTGGTCTGGTCGCGCAGCACCGCCAGCTTCTCGGCCGCGATCTCCTCCTCGCTCTCGCCCAGCCACTGCGTGTGGTCGAGGCCGATCGTGGTGAGCACGGTGACCCGCGAGGGGATCGTGTTGGTCGCGTCGAGCCTGCCCCCCAGCCCGGCCTCGACGACCGCCGCCTCGACCCGGGCGGCGGCAAGAGCAACGAACGCCGCGGCTGTGGCCAGCTCGAACTGGGTCACGGCCTCGCCTTCCTCGAGCGTGCGGTTGACCGTCTCGGCAGCCTCTGCGGCGCGCTCCACCGCGGCGGCGAACTCGGCCGCCCCGACCTCCTCGCCGCGGACCAGCACCCGTTCCGACCAGCGCTCCGCGTGCGGCGATATGCAGGCGCCGGCGCTGACGCCGTGCGCCTCGAGCAGCGCCGCGGCCATTCGCGACACCGACGACTTGCCGTTGGTGCCGACCACGTGAATCGAGGCGAAGCGATGCTGGGGCAGCCCGAGCACGGCGCTCAGCTTGCGCATCCGCTCCAGCCCCAGCTTCCAGCCGATCGGCTCGAGCGAGTCGAGGTAGGCCTCGGAGTCTATTCGGAGAGCTCCTCGAGCTCGGCGCGGTAGCGCCCGAGCTTCTCGCGCTCCTCCTCGACCAGATCGGCCGGGGCACGGGCGACGAACTTCTCGTTGGCGAGTTTGCCCTCCGCCCGCGCCACCTCGGAGCGCAGCTCCTCGCGCCGCGCCTCGAGCCGAGCGGCGACCGCCTCGGCGTCGATCTCGGCCGAGGCGAGGATCTTTACCGGGCCGACCGCGGCGATCGGGTCGCTCCCGTCGCCCATGAACTCGACGCGGGCGAGGCGGCCGACGAACTCCCGCGGCTCGACGCCCTCGGCGCGGGCGGCGAGCACGGTCGCCGCCGGTGCCTCGACCAGATCGCGCCAGGCGCGCAGGCGGCGGGTCAGCTCGATCCCGGCCCGCACCTCCGCCTCCGCCTCGGCGTCGAGCAGCGACTCGTCAGGCTTGGGGAAGGGGTGGACAACGAGGTGGCCGCGGCGGGCTGGGTGGTAGGACCAGATCTCCTCGGTGACGAAGGGCATGATCGGGTGCAGCAGGGCGAGCACCCGCTCTAGCACGCGCAGGAGAATCGCCGAAACGCCTGGCTCTCCCTCGTAGAGCCGCGGCTTGACGATCTCCAGGTACCAGTCGCACAGCTCCGACCAGAAGAACGCGTAGGCCTCCTGGGCGGCGTGGGCAAAGTCGTAGGATTCCAGCTTCGCGGTGACCGAGGCGATCGTCGCCTCGAGCCGCGAGAGGATCCATCTGTCCTCGACTGGCCCACCCGCAGCCGCGGCAGGGAATTGGCCCTGCCGCGCATTGGTGTGCGATTGATTCTGATCGAATTTCACATTCATCAGAATCAATCGCGACGCGTTCCACAGCTTGTTCGCGAGGTCGGCCCCTTGCTGGACCTTGGCGTCGGAGAACCGCACGTCCTGGGTCGAGGACATCGCCAGCAGGCCGAAGCGCAGCGCGTCGGCGCCGTGCCTGTCGATCTCGTCCAGCGGGTCGACCCCGGTGCCGAGGCTCTTCGACATCCGCCGCCCGTCGCGGGCCTGGATCACCGAGTGCACGTAGACGTCGCGGAAGGGGACGTCGCCGGCGAACTCGATCCCGGCCATGATCATCCGGGCCACCCAGAGGAAGAGGATCTCGCGCGCCGTGGTGAGAAAGCTGGTCGGGTAGAAGGCGCGCAGCTCCGGCGTGTCGTCGGGCCAACCCAGCGTCGCGAACGGCCACAGGGCCGAGCTGAACCAGGTGTCGAGCACGTCCTCCTCCTGGCGCAGCTCGCCGCTGCAGGCGCCGCAGCGCTCGGGCGCCGACTCGGCCACGTAGGTCTCCTCGCAGGCGTCGCAGTACCAGACCGGGATCCGGTGCCCCCACCAGAGCTGGCGCGAGATGCACCAGGGGCGGATCTCCCGCATCCATTCGAGGTAAACGCGCTTCCACTGCGGTGGGGTTATCCGCACCTCGCCGTGCTCGACCGCCTCGATCGCCGGCTTCGCAAGCTCGTCCATGCGGCAGAACCACTGCAGCGAGATCAGCGGCTCGATCCGCTCGCCGGAGCGGTGCGAGAAGGGGACCGAGTGCGTGTATGGCTCTTCCCCGCGCAGCTTGCCCTCCTCGCGCAGAGCAGCGACCACCGCCTCCTGCGCCTCCGCCGCGGCCAAGCCGGCGAACCGCTCGCCCGCCTCCTCGCTCATCCGCCCGTCGGGGCCGATCGCGCCGATCTCCTCGAGCCCGTGCCGGCGGCCGATCTCGAAGTCGTTGGGATCGTGGCCGGGGGTGATCTTCAGCGCCCCGGTGCCGAACTCCGGGTCGACGTGATCGTCGGCGATGATCGGCAGCCGCCGCCCGACCAGCGGCAGCACGCAATGCTGCCCGACCAGATCCGCGTAGCGCTCGTCCCCGGGGTTCACCGCCACCGCGGTGTCGGCGAGCATCGTCTCCGGACGCACGGTCGCCACGGTCAGCGCCCGGTCGGATTCCTCGACCGGGTAGTCGATCGAGTAGAGCGTGTCGGTGAGCTCGCGGTTCTCCACCTCGAGGTCGGAGATCGCCGAGTGCGAGCCCGGGTCCCAGTTGACCATGTAGTGGTCGCGGTAGACGTAGCCCCTGTCGTACAGCTGCTTGAAGACGCGGTGGACGGCGCGGACGTAGCCCGCGTCGAGGGTGAAGCGCTCCCGCTCGTAGTCGCAGGATGCGCCGAGCCGCTTGTACTGCTCGACGATCCGCGAGCCGTACTCCTCTTTCCATGCCCAGACCCGTTCGACGAACGCCTCGCGGCCCAGCTCGCGGCGGCTCGTGCCTTCGGCCCGCAGCTCTTTCTCGACCACCGCCTGGGTGGCGATCCCGGCGTGATCGGTGCCGAGCAGCCAGAGCGTGTTGCGCCCGCGCATCCGGTTCATCCGAGCCAGCGCGTCCTGCATCGAGCCGTTCAGCGCATGGCCCATGTGCAGGGCGCCGGTCACGTTCGGCGGCGGGATCGAGATCGAGAAGTTCTCCGCCGCGGTCCCCTCGGCCGGCGGGTGGAAGTAGCCGCCCTCGATCCACTCGGCGAAGACGCGCGCCTCGACATCGGCCGCGTCGTAGCGGGTCTTCTGCTTCAGCTCGCCTAGGCGCCGATCGGCCATCGCTCGCCGAGTCTAGTCCGGCCACCCATCGCCGACGGGCCGAAAACAGACGCTATAGGGGGTGAAATCGTCCCGTCGGCGGGGCGTTCAGGCCGATTCCTCGCCCAGCCCGCCGTCCGCCTCGCCGATGTCCTGGTGGGCGGCCTCGGTGACCAGGGTGGGCCGGCGCCCCTGGACGATCGTCTCGCGGGTGACCACGCACTTGGTCACGTCGCGTCGCGAGGGCAGCTCGAACTGCACGTCGAGCAGCGTCTCCTCGAGGATCGAGCGAAGCCCGCGAGCGCCGGTCTCGCGCTCCAGCGCCTTGTCTGCGATCGCGTCCAGGCTGTCCTCGGCGAAGACCAGCTCGATGTCGTCGAACTCGAAGAAGCGCTGGAACTGGCGAGTCAGGGCGTGGCGCGGCTCGGTGAGGATCGTGATCAGGTCCTGGCGGGTGAGCTGGTGGATCGCGGCGACCACCGGCAGGCGGCCGATGAACTCGGGGATCAACCCGTACTCGATCAAATCCTCCGGCAGCACCTGCTCGAACCATTCGCCGCTGTCCTTCTGCTCCCGCGAGGAGATCGCCGCGCCGAAGCCGACCCCGCGGTCGCCGACCCGCTGCTCGATCACCTTGTCCAGCTCGGCGAAGGAGCCGCCGCAGACGAAGAGGATGTTGGTCGTGTCGAGGGTGAGGAACTCCTGGTGGGGGTGCTTGCGCCCCCCTTGCGGAGGCACCGAGGCGGTCGTCCCCTCGAGGATCTTCAGCAGCGCCTGCTGCACGCCTTCGCCGGAGACGTCGCGGGTGATCGACGGGTTGTCGGCTTTGCGCGCGATCTTGTCGATCTCGTCGATGTAGATGATCCCCGTTTCGGCCTTCTTGACGTCGTAGTCGGCGGCCTGGATCAGCTTCAAGAGGATGTTCTCGACGTCCTCGCCGACGTAGCCGGCCTCGGTCAGCGCGGTCGCGTCGGCGATCGCGAAGGGGACGTTGAGGATGCGGGCCAGCGTCTGGGCGAGCAGCGTCTTGCCGCAGCCGGTCGGCCCGAGCAGCAGGATGTTCGACTTCTCCAGCTCGACCTCGCCGTCCTCGCTCCCGGAGGCCATCTGCACCCGCTTGTAGTGGTTGTAGACGGCGACCGAGAGGGCGCGCTTGGCGGTCTCCTGGCCGACCACGTACTCCTGCAGGACCTCGTGGATCTCGCGCGGCTTCGGCAGGTTCTCCAGTTCGACGCCCCCGGAGGGCGGCGACAGCTCCTCGTCGATGATCTCGTTGCAGAGGTCGATGCACTCGTCGCAGATGTAGACGCCCGGGCCGGCGATCAACTTCTTGACCTGGCGCTGCGACTTGCCGCAGAAGCTACAGAGGAGCTGCTCGTTCGAGTCTGTCGGGCGTGCCAGGGGAATCCCTCCTTGCGGGTCGGTAGTCGCCTACCGGCGTCGCGGCCCCAAAGCTTAGAGGGGGCGGCAACCCGGCTTTGTCGGTCCGCTCGTCTTACTCCGTCGCCGCCGCCGTCCCTTCATCCGGGCGGGGCCTTGCGGGCGCCAAGCGACGTCGGCGGGCGGCAAACGATCGATCATGGCGAGGAGCGCCTGACGCTGGGCCCGCGATTCTTGGCGCAAGTCCGCAGCAGGCGAGGATCTCGTCGGTCTAGCGCTCGGCCTTCTCCCTGTCGCGCTCGGCGCATGGAGGTCGCCTGGTCCGCGACCGTCTGCTCATGGCGATCCAGCGCGGCCATTGTTCGCTCGAACGCCTGGGTGTTGCGATCGAACGCGGCGCGGCTGAGCTCCATCAGCTCCTCCGCGCTCCATGTGGCGCACGAGCTTGTGCGAGCAAGGCGGTTCCGCGGCGCCGCTCGTCGGCCTGGCTGGCTCATTCTCGCCGGGACCGCTGGTAGCGCATGGAGACGACCCGCGGGCCGAAGGTCTGGGTCTCGACCAGCTCCAGGTCGAACGTCTCCTCCAGGTCGGGGAGGAACGGCGTGCCGCCGCCGACGATCACCGGGTAGACGAACGGCTGAAACTCGTCGACCAGGCCGGCCCTAATCAGGGTCGCGGCTAGCCCGGCGCCGCCGACCCCCAAGTCCCCTCCCTCCTCCGCCTTCAGGCGCTCGACCTCCTCGACGACGCCGTCCCTCACCAGCCGCGTGTTGCCCTCGACCTCCTCGAGCGTCGTCGAGAAGACGACCTTTGGAAGCTCCTGCCAGATGCCCGCGAACTCGCGCTCGACCTCACCGAGCTCCGGGTTCTGGTCGGCCGTCTCCCAGTAGACCATCGTTTCGTAGAGGTTCCGGCCGAGCAGGTGGCAGCCGAGCTCGCGGGTGCGCTCGTTGTGGAAACGGTGGAGTTCCTGGCTAGGCACCGACCAGTCGAACCTCCCGTCCGGCCCGGTGATGTAGCCGTCGAGCGAGACGCTCATCGAGTAGATCAGCTTGCCCACAAGTCATGTCCTTTCTTCGGTTTTGGTGCTCCTATGACCGGGAGACGCGTCGAAACTAATCGCATCGCGCTCTACCTTTGCCCGACGACCGGAAGCCGCGCGGCTATGCGGAGCCGCTGCCCCCCTCGCGCGATGTTCGGACGTCTACGTCTTAGAGTCGACGCGCTCGCAAATCGCGGGAAGCGAAAGCAGCGAGTTCCTGCAGGCCCAGGCAGTACGGAGAAGTAGTGCCTCGGCCGTAGCCGTCCCAGCGGCGAAGCGCCGGCGCCGGGTCGATCGGGCGGCCGCGCAGGTGGATCTCGAAGTGCAGGTGGCAGCCGACCGTGCGGGCGTTGCCGGTCTCGCCGACGACCCCGACTCGCTCGCCGGCCCAGACCCGCTCGCCGCGGTGGACGCGGGCCGGCCGGGCCAAGTGGGCGTAGAAGTAAGCCCGTTGCTCGCCCTGGCCGTGGATCGTCAGGTAATTGCCATAGAGGACGGGGTCGTAGCCGGAGCGCAGCACCCGGGCGGTCGCCGCCGCGACCAGCGGCGTGCGGCAAGCGGCCACGATGTCGAAGCCCTCGTGGGTGCGGCCGCCGCTGCGCGGCGCGCCGAACTCGCCGATCGCGCCGCGCGTCCAGTGCGGGCCGCGGACCGGGAAGACGTGCGCGAAAAAGGCGGTGCCACCGTCTCTACCCCCGCTCGCAGACGAGACTACGGGGTGAATCAGGGCAACGGCCGCGAGAAGAAAGCCGATTCGGGCAGGGGTGGAGCGTCTTGTACTGTTTGCGCGTCCCGCTCCGGGCGCCAGCCGTTTCACGCCCCTTCGCAAAAAGTTAGGCGGAACCTCTGCCCGGATCGGCGCCCAACCGCTCAGTGGTGCTCGATGACCCGGTCGACGAGGCTGTACTCCTTCGCCTCCTCGGCGCTCATGAAGTAGTCGCGATCGGTGTCTTTGGTGACCTTGTCGAAAGGCTGGCCGGTGTGTTTGGCGAGGATCTCGTCGAGGCGGCGGCGGACGTCGATGATCTCTTTGGCGTGGATCTCGATGTCGGTCGCCTGGCCTTCGAACCCCGAGGACACCTGGTGGATGAGGATCTTCGAGTTGGGCAGCGCCATCCGCTTGCCCTCGGCGCCGCCGGCCAGCAGCAGCGCCCCCATGCTCATCGCGATGCCGACGCAGATCGTCTGCACGTCCGGTTTGATGAACTGCATCGTGTCGTAGATCGCCAGGCCGGCGTAGACGGAGCCGCCGGGCGAGTTGATGTAGAGGCTGATGTCCTTGTCCGGGTCCTCGGACTCGAGATGCAGCAGCTGGGCGACGATCAGGTTGGCGATGTCCTCGCTGATCGGGGTGCCGAGGAAGACGATCCGCTCCCCCAGCAGGCGCGAGTAGATGTCGAAGGCGCGCTCGCCGCGCGAGGTCTGCTCGACCACCATCGGTACCAACGGGCTCATGCCCCGCCACTCTATAGAAGGCACCCGGCGGGCCGCCCTCAATCCGAGCCCGGGGTCCAGAGCGATCCGGCCTCCTCGCGCTCCTTCTCCGGCGTCCACAGCTTCTCCCGCGCCTCGGCCCGCTCCAGCGGTATCGGCTTCGCCGACTCGGCAACCAGGTCGATCGCCTTGCGGATCCGGATGTCCTCGCGCACCATCGCGTCGCGGCCGCTCTCGCGCAGCCGCTTCAGCAGCTTCTCGGGACTGGTTCGCTCGTGCTCGGCGGTGTGCGCTAGCGCCTCGAGCATCTCCTCCTCGGAGACCTCGATCCCCTCCCCCTCGGCGATCGCGGCCAGCACCGCCTCGCGCTTCAGCTCCGCCTCGGCGTCGGGCTTGGAGTCCTCGACTATCTGCTCGCGGGTCTGCCCCTGCATCTGCAGGTAGGAGTCGGGGCTCATGCCCCGCGCCGCGAGCTGTCGCTCCACCCGCTCCCAGCGCTCCGCCGCGCGGGAGCTGACCAGGTCCTCCGGCAGCTCGACCGTCGCCTGCGCCGCGGCGGCATCGACCGCGGCAACGCGGAAGTCCTGCTCGATCCGCTCTCCGACCACCTCCGCGAGCCGCTTGCCGATGTCGGCGCGCAGCTCCTCCAGGGTGTCGAACTCCGAGGCCTCGGAGGCGAAATCGTCGTCGAGATCGGGCAACAGCTTCTCCCGCACCTCTTTGACCTCGACCTTGAAGACCGCGTCCTTGCCGGCCAGCTCCTCGGCACGGTAGTCCCCGGGGAAGCTGACCTCGACCTCGCGCGCCTCGCCGGCGCTCGCCCCGGCGAGCTGCTCCTCGAAGCCCTCGACCAGCTGGCCGCCCCCCAGCTCAAGCAGGTAGTCGGTCGCCGTACCGCCCTCGAACGCCTTGCCGTCAACCAGGCCCTCGAAGTCGACCAGTAGCGCGTCGCCCTCGGCAGCCGCCCGCTCCACCGGCTCCAGCCTGGCGAAGCCCTCGCGAATCCGCTCGACCTCGCGGTCGACGAGCTCCCCCGGCGGCTCTGGCTCGGCCCGCCCTACCTCGAGGCCCGTGTACGCGCCGAGCTTCGCCTTCGGCCGGACGCCGATCTGGAACTTGAAGGCGAGCGGCTCGCCCTCCCCCTCGGGGCTGGAGACCACCTCGACGCTGGGATCGCCGACCGGGGCGATGCCGGAAGCGAGCAGGGCCCGTTCGTACCACTCCGGCAGCGCCTCGCGGATCGCCTCCTCCAGCACCGCGGCATACCCGACCCGCTGGATGACCAGCGAGGGCGGTGCCTTTCCCTTGCGGAAGCCGGACATCCGCATCTCGCGCGCCAGCCCGCGGGCCGCGCGGCTGACGGCGCGCTCCACGTCGGCGGCCGGGACCTCGACCTCGACCTCGACGCGCGACCCGGGAAGCTCTTTGACGTTAGGCTCCATGGAGCGCAGGACCCTATCGCGCACTCCGTCGCCGCCCGACACCAGCGGGCTTCGGCTCACTCCGCTCGCGATGAATCAGATCGTGACGCTCGCTTCGTGAGCCTCGTATTGCGGAATGCCACCGCGAAGTCGATCGCGAAGGCAAGGCCGCGCCCCAGCGGCCCGGTGACCAGCCATGCCCTTGCTCTATTCGCCATTCGCGTATTCCAGCAGCGAGGAATCGACCAGCCACTCGACCGGGGCGCGGTCGTCGCTGTAGACCTCGCCGCCGGGCAGCCGCGGCGCCAGCCGGGCCGCCTCGCGGCGCGCCAGCGTCCGCAGTTCCGCGGGCAGCCCTCCGGCAGCGCTTCTCAGGCGAGCGGCAGAGAGCGGCCCCGCGCCCGCCACCAGCAGGGTGTTGGTCGGCTCGATCGGGTCGCGCAAGACGCGCGGGAAGGCGGTCGCCATCGTCCTCCCGAGCACCCGCTCCAGCGCCTTGCTGCCCCGCGGATGGCCGACGTTGACGATCGCCACGCCGCCGGCGGCGAGCCGCTCCCGCGCCAGCTCGAAGAACTCCCGGCTGGTCAGGTAGAAGGGGATGTAGGGCTGGCGGTAGGCGTCGACCATGATCGCGTCGTAGCCGCCCGGCGAGCGCGCCAGCCAGGGCCGGGCGTCCTCGGAGAAGACGCGCATGCGGGGGTTGCGCAGCCCGAAGAAGCGGCGACCCAGCTCGGTCAGCTCGCCGTCGATCTCGACCGCGTCGACCTCGGTGCGGGGGAAGAAGTGGCCGAAGGCCCGGGCCACGGTGCCACCGGCGTTGCCGAGGATCGCGATCCGGTCCGGCGGCCGCGCCCGCGCCGCGAAGGGCAGGACCAGGTGGCCGTCCCAGTAGCCGCCGGTCAGGAAGCTGCCGGGACGGTAGAGCGAGTGGACGGCCTGGCCCTCGTTCAGCTCCAGCGCCCGCGAGCCGTCGGGCCGTTCGACTACCCGCGCGTACTGCTGCGTGGTCTCTGCCTCGTAGAGCACCCTGCCGGTGTCGGCCGCCTTGATCGTCCCGACCGGCACCGCGACCGCCAGCGCCAGGGCCGCGGGCAGCGGCGCGAAGCGCCAGCCGAGGCCCGCTGCGCCGACCAGCGCGAGGGCAAACGCGAAGACGAGGAAGGTCCGCTGCGTACCCAGCTCGGGGATCAACAGCAGGGCGGCGACCATCGTCCCGAACAGCGAGCCGGCGGTTGAGATCGCGTAGAGCCTCCCCACCACCTCGCCGGAGCGCCCCACCTCGCCGACCGCAAGGCGGACGGCCCAGGGCGAGGCCGCGCCGAGCAGGGCGACGGGCACCGCGACCAGCGCCAGCACCCCGAACAGCGAGCCGACGAAGCCGCCGACCGAGACCGTGTCGAAGGCGTCGACCGAGAAGCCGAGGAAGGGGCGGGCGGCGAACGGCACAGCGGCGATCAGCAGCGCCGCGACGAGCACCATCAGGCAGAGCCCGCGCATGTGCGGGTGGCGGTCGGCGAAGCGCCCGCCGAACCAGTAGCCGGCGGAGAGGGCGACGAGGACGACCCCGATCGTGTTCGCCCAGACGATCGTCGAGGCACCGAAGTAGGGGGCGAGCAGGCGCGCCGCGGCGATCTCGGCCCCGAGGCTGGCGGCGCCGACCGCGAAGATCAGCGCCGGCAGCAGCGCCCGCTCAGCGCGGCTCAGGCTCGGGGTCATTGCCGGTTGCGCTCAGTCGTTCCTCCAGCAGGGCGCCGTGGCCGGCGGCGACGGCGCGCCCGGCGCGGCGCTCGTCCAGCGGCACGCCGCGCTCCCGCGCCAGGTCGAGCAGGTTCTGCTTTTCGATCCCTTCGCGTGCGACCTCGAAGAAGACCCAGGCAAGCACGCCGAGCGCTAGGAAGGTCCCCTCGACCATCATGATCACCCCCGCGGTGCTCTGGTCTGCGATCGGGGAGATGCCCCAGTAGCGCTCGCCCGGCGCGTAGATCGGATAGAGCACGGTCCCCGACCACATCAGCACGTTGCCGAGGATCGCGCTGGTGAAGCGCACCGCGACGACGTAGGCGACCTTCCAGCCGGCCCCGAACCATTGCGGCTTGGGGAGCGGGCCGAACACCGGCATCCACATCAGGCAGCCGAAGAAGAGGAAGGCCGTGTGCTCGAGGGCGTGCACCGGCGCCGCCCCGTAGGCGTCCTGGTAGAGCGGCGGGATGTGCCAGAGGTAGAAGTTGATCGCCCAGAGCGGGAAGGCGACAGCCGGGTGGACGAGGATCTGGAGGCGGTTGAGGGCGGGGATCGCCAGGACCGGCTGCAGCAGCGAGCGGGTCAGGCCGAGGACGAGCAGCAGGGCCGCGAGGTCGCCGATCATCAGGTGCTCGACCATGTGGGCGATCAGCAGCTCGTCGGAGATGTGGCCGATCGGGCTGAACAGGGCGATCGCGATCGTCAGCAGGCCGGCGCCGAAGCAGATCTGGCGCCAGAGCGGCACCCGGCGACCGTCCCAGGAAAGCACCATCACCCGGTGCCAGTAGAGGACGCCGGCGACGGTGACCGGGACTGCCTCGATCGGCACGACGGCACCGGCGACGTGGGCGAACGGCAGACTCACGGCTTTCAGCGTAGCGACGCGGTTTTCCGGCAGCGGCACCCGCGACCGGTGGTAGCTTGGCAGCGCTTTGAGCGCGGAGCGACCAAACGTCGGTGACCACCGCTTCCCGCCGATCGGCAGCTACGGCTTCCTCTCCGACTGCCACACCAGCGCCCTCGTATCCTTCTCGGGTGCGGTCGAGTGGCTCTGCGTGCCGCGCTTCGACTCGCCCAGCACCTTCGCCGCGCTGCTCGACCGGAGCGCCGGCCACTTCAAGCTGGCGCCGGCGGGCGTCGTGGTGCCGATCAGCCGCCGCTACGAGCCGGGCACCCTGGTGGTCGAGACGACCTGGGTGACCCCGACCGGCTGGGTGGTCGTCCACGACGCGCTGACGATCTGCGAATGGGCCGCGCAGGAAGGGCCGGGCTCGCGGCCGCAGACGGCGCACGAATCGGATCATTCGCTGCTGCGAACGGCGACCTGCGTCGACGGGGAGGTCGAGCTGGAGATGGAGTGCCTGCCCCGCTTCGCCTACGGGGCGGAGGCGGCCGAGTGGAGCGGCGGCGAGTTGGGGGAAGCGGTGGCCAGCGGCGGCGAGGGCGTCAAGCTGCTGCTCAACAGCGACATGGACCTCAGCCTGGACGGCGGCGCGGCGCGCGGCCGGCTGCGCCTGCGCGAGGACGAAACCGGCTTCTGCGCGCTGACCTGGAGCCACGGCGGGGTCGGCGGCCCGCGCAGCGCCCCGGAGGCGCGGGAGCGGATCGAGTCGACCACGGAGTTCTGGCGCGCCTGGCTGCGCGACGGCGACTTCCCCGACCACCCCTGGTGCATCCACCTGCAGCGCTCGGCGCTCGTCCTCAAGGGGCTCACCTACGCGCCGACCGGGGCGATCGTCGCCGCGCCGACCACCTCGCTGCCCGAGACCCCGGGCGGCGAACGCAACTGGGACTACCGCTACAGCTGGATCCGCGACTCGACCTTCAGCCTCTGGGCGCTGCACACGCTCGGCTTCGACCAGGAGGCGCGCGACTTCATGCGCTTCGTGATCGAGCTCTGCCGCAAGGACCCGCGGCTGCAGATCATGTACGGGATCGGCGGCGAGAAGCAGCTGACCGAGCGCACGCTCGACCACCTCGCGGGCTACGGCGGCGCGCGGCCGGTGCGGACCGGAAACGGCGCCTACGACCAGCGACAGAACGACGTCTGGGGCGCGCTGCTGGACTCGATCTACCTGCACGAGAAGGCGCTGCGCGGCACCGACACCCCGGCCGACCGCGAACTGGTCCGCGCGCAGGTCGAGGCGGCGATCGCCGCCTGGCCGCATCCCGACCAGGGGATCTGGGAGTCGCGCGGCGAGCCGCAGCACTACGTCTCCTCGAAGCTGATGATCTGGGTCGCGGTCGACCGCGGCATGCGCCTCGCCCGCAGCGTCGGCAAAGACGACCTCGCCGAGCGGTGGGAGGAGACCGCGGAGCGGGTCCGCGCGGAGATCATCGAGCGCGGCGTGCGCGACGGAATCTTCCGCCAGCACTACGAGACCGACGCGCTCGACGCCTCGACGCTGCTGATCCCGCTGGTCCGCTTCCTCCCCCCCGACGACCCGCGGGTGCGGGCGACGGTGGAGGCGATCGCCGCGCGGCTCACCCGCAACGACCTCGTCCTCCGCTACCGGGTCGAGGAGACCGACGACGGGCTGAGCGGCGAGGAGGGCACCTTCCTGATCTGCTCCTTCTGGCTGGTCTCGGCGCTCTCTGAGATCGGCGAGGCCGAGCGGGCGCGGGAGCTGTGCGAGCGGCTGCTCGAAGCGGCCGGCTGGCTCGACCTCTACGCCGAGGAGTTGGACGCGAGGACCGTGCAGCACTTCGGCAACTTCCCCCAGGCCTTCACGCACCTGGCGCTGATCAACGCGGTCTCCCACGTGATCGCCGACGAGCAGCGCGAAGACGGCGGTCCGACCGCGGTATTCAGCGAGATGGGCGGCGTTCGCAAGAACGGGTGAGCAGCGAGAGGCGCGATCGCGGCTAGGGTCCCGCGCCGATGGGCGCTCGCTGGCGATCTCACAGCGCCGGCTGGGAACCGAGGCGGTGATGCTGATCCACCACACCGATTGCGGCATGCAGAAGGTCAGCAACGACGGCTTCCGAGCCGAGCTGCGGGAGGCGACCGGCGTCTCCCCCAGCTTCGCGATCGAGTCGTTCTCCGACGTCGACGCCGACGTCCGCCAGTCGATCCTCCGCGTCCGCCGCTCCGAGTTCCTCCCCCACCGCGATCAGGTGCGCGGCTTCGTGTACGACGTCGACACGCACCGCCTGCGCGAGGTCGGGGCGAGCGGGTGAGATCGCCTCGCCGGATCAGTCCTCGCGGAGCGGGCGGCGCGCCGTCTCGGGCAGGCCGAGAACGATCGGCACGGCGGCGAGCGCGACGATCGCCAGCATCAGGCCGGGCGCCGGGTCCCAGCCGGTGAGGCGGATCAGCAGGGTGGCTACGAGAGGCGAGAGGCCGCCGAATACAGCGGTGGCGATGTTGTAGCCGACCGCCAGACCGCTGAAGCGGTCGGCGGTGCCGAACTGCTCCGGGATCGCCGATGAGGCGATCGCGCACCAGGCGGCGGCACCGGCGGCGAGGGCGACGGCCGCCGCCAGCTGCAGAAGGGCGGCGCTTCCGGCGAGCAGGGCGAAGAGGGGCACCGAGAAGACGATCAGCGCCAGCGCGGTGACACCGAGGCTGGCGCGCCGGCCGCCGGCATCCGCCCACCAGCCGGCCAGCGGCGTCAGCAGCACGTAGATCGCCGTCGCGACCGTCGACCAGATCAGCGCGTCGTCGTGCGAGGCCTTGCCGAACGACTCGAGGAAGGTGGGGACGTAGGTGATGCCCAGGTAGTAGGCGATCGATCCGACCGCGGAGAGCCCGAAGGCGACGAACACCGCCCACCGCGCCCTGACGACCGCGTCGCGCACCGGATGCGTCGACATCCGGCCCGATTCGCGCATGCGGTGGAAGGCCGGCGTTTCGGCGAGCGACCTCCTCAGCACGAGGATCGTGACGGCGAGCGCCGCTCCGAGCAGCACCGGGATCCGCCAGCCCCAGTCGTCGACCTGCTGCTGGGAGAGGGCCGCGCTGACGATCGCGGTCGAGCCGACCGCGATCAGCGTCCCGATCCCGGAGGCCGCCGGGGCGAAGCTGACGACAAGGCCGCGCGAGCGGACCTTCGCGATCTCCAGCAGGTAGACCAGGATGCCCGAGTACTCGCCGCCCACCGCGAACCCCATCGCCAACCGAAGCACGAAGAGGCCGATCGGCGCGGCGAGGCCGATCCTCGCCTCGCTCGGCAGCAAGCCGTTGAGCAGCAGCGCGACGCTCATCATCGAAGCCGAGATGAGCAGCGCATCCCGGCGCCCGATCCGGTCGCCGAAGTGGCCGAAGACGATCGCCCCCACCGGGCGGGCCAGGTAGGCGATCGCGAAGATCGCCAAGGTCACGATGACGCCGTCCAGGCCGCTCTCGCCGGGGAAGAAGACCCGCGCGTAGATCGGCGCCAGGAAGACGTAGAGGCTGAAGTCGTACCACTCGATGATCGTCCCCAGCGCGGCGACGACCACGGCCCGCCGCGTCCCCGCAACGGCTACTCCGGCGCCCGGCCCGCCTGCGACGTCCTCTCCATCGCCCACCGGTCGGCAGTATCGCCGAGGCGCGCCGCGTGTAGCGGGCAAGCCCATAGGATGCGCCTGTGAGCCTCAGCGACAAGGTGTTCGCCGCCGAGGGCCGCTGGCTGATGGGTCGCGTGGTCCCCCACCGGCTGCTGAAGGGCATCGACAGTCATCTGACCGTCGTCGCGCCCGACCGCTCGCAGGAGCTGGTCGAGAAGATCGGCGCCCGGGCCGAAGAGCTCGTGGAGGAGGACGGCGACCTGGCGGTCGACGGCGCAGCGAAGGGGATGTTGGCGATGTCCGCCGTCGTGCTCGCCGCGTTCGAGGTCCTCCGCCCCGAGTTCGACGGCGACGAGCGGCGCACGATCCTCTTCCTCCAGCACGTCTTCGGCGAGGTGCTGCAGCGCTCGATCGAGATCGTGATCGAGGCGCTCGCCAAGCGGGACGCACCGCTGGACGCCGTCGAGAAGGCAATGCGCAAGAGCTCGGCGATGTACGGGTCCTACTTCCGGTTCGACTTCGAGCGGCCGGACGCCGAGACCTTCGAGATGCGGGTCGATCGCTGCTTCTTCCGCGACTTCTTCTCCCGCCACGACGCGACCCTCGTCACCACCGTCCTCTGCGCCTGGGATGCCAACTGGATGAAGGCGCTCGACCCGGCGGTCTCCGGCCTGCGGGCCGAGCGCACCTCCCTGCTCTCGCTGGGCGGCGACGCTTGCCGGTTCCGCGTCCTTGGCACCGACGATCCCCTCGCCGCCTACCAGGACGTGCTCGACCGGCGCTTCGTCGAGGACGGGTCCCGGTAGGCGGCCGGGCTTCGCCTACCGCCGGTCGAACTCGACGCGGATCCGCTGCTGCTCGTCGCGCGCCTCGGCTTCGGCGAGGGCGCGCATCACCCGTTCGTCCTCCTCGCGACCGACGCCGAGCAGGCTGCGCGGCCAGAGCCGGCGGGCGCGGACGACGTTCAGCTCGGCGCTGATCACGGTCAGCACCGCGCCGAGGTGGACCCAGACGAGCAGACCTAGCACCAGGGCGAAGGTGCCGTAGGCGGGCGTCGCGTTGCGGATCTGGTGGGCGACGAAGTAGCCGCCGACCAGCTGCAGCCCCGCCCAGCAGACGGCGGCGAGGACGACGCCGGGCAAGATGACGGCCGGCGAAGCGGGTCGCGAGCCGAGCAATGAGAAGAGCGCGCCGAAGACGAGCAGGTTGAGGCCGACCGAGACGGCGATGCCGCCCACCGGACCGAGCAGCCCGGCGCCGCCCCCGACCAGGCCGGAGGCGACGGTCGAGCCGATCGTCAGCGTTCCCAGCACGGCCAGCAGGACAAGCGCCCGCAGACGGGAGCGGAGGAAATCGGGGCGGTCCCGGTGGGGCACAGCCCAGACCCGGTCCAGCGCCCGCTCGGTGGCGAGGACGACGCCGAAGCCGGCCCACAGCGAGCCGGCGATGCCGACCGCCAGCGCCACCCCGCTGCCCTGCAGCGAGCCGACCTCGATCTGTTCCCCGATCACCGGGAACTGGGCGAGCACCGAGTCGACCGCTTCGCGGCGCAACCCGGGATCGTCGGCGAGCACGAAGCCGAGCACGGTAGTGAGCAGGAGGAGGAGCGGAAACAGCGAGAAGAAGGCGCGGTAGGCGATCAGCGCGGCGAGGTTGCCTCCCCGGTCGTCGCCGAGCTTCTTCAACACCGCGACCGGCATCGCCAGCGAGGCGTGGCGCTGTTGGAAGCGGTCGAAGGCCAGCAGCGGCCGCTTTACGTCCATCCCCTATGGATACCCGACCCGGTCGTCGCCGGGTGGCGGCGTGATCAGCGCAACCGGCACGGCGAGGCCGGCGGAGCGGCGCAGGGTGGCGATGCGGCGGCCGGGTTGGACCGCCGCGCGGCTCTCGCCGACCCGGTCCCCGAGCCCGGCAGCGGTCGCCTCCAGGTCGGGGGCGAGGAAGGCGAGCCCCCAGAAGAAGGCCGGGTGATCGCCCCCGGCGCGCTCGATCGCCTCCGGCGGCTCCTGCACGACCTCGAGGATGGTCGCGCCGAGGCGGAAGAAGGCCTGCCGCGGGGCGCCGGCAGGCGTCGGCTCCTCGCGGATGCGGCGCAGGTCGAGGCCGGCGCTCTCGAGCGCCCCGACCGTCCGCTCGAGCGCCGGCGTGATCGCCACTACGTGGTCGAGCGCCGTAACGCCGTTGGGGTGCTGTGGCCGCTCGCTCGGCGGCGGGCGATCCGACCTCGTCGTCGGCAGGCCGTCCAGCTCGGTCCCCCCGATCTCGCGCAGCGACCAGCCGGTCAGCCCCCTGCCCGCGTCCTGGCCTACCAGCCCAATCCGCACGTCGCCAACGACGCAGGTGTCGCCGTCGACCTCGAACCCGAGCGCCGACCATGCATCGGGCGGGTCGGCAACGCTCAGCTCGTCGATCGTCGGAGCCACAGGCGAACCGTAGACATCATCCGCTCGATCCACCGACGCTATCCGGTCAGCGGCGCAGGGCGATCGAGCTCTTGGTCGTCGACCTTGCAGCCGCAACGAGGCGAGCACGCTGCCGGCGGCCGCCAAGGAGGTGCCGATCCCGACCACCAGCACGTCTACCAGCACGTCTTTGCCCCGAACCTCCCTCACCGGCGCTTCGCCGCCACCGGGCCGTCGGTCCAGAAGGCGCGCGAGGCGGCGCGGCGCTCGCGCCACTGCTCCCCGTCGCCGACGAAGCTGACGATGCCGGTGGCCTGGTCGGCGTCGGGCACCTGCCAGGCGCCGTTGACGGCGCCGGTCAACCCCGCCGAGAGCGCCTCGAAGGCCTGCGCGGTGTGCAGGTCGGCCTCGGCCCCGTTGTCGATGATGAACTTCAGCTGCCGCACCGCCTGCTGGCTCTTGCCGAGCACGACCTCGACCAGCGCCTCGACCTCGGCGTCCAGCCGGTCCTCGTCGACGACCCGGTTCCAGAGCCCCAGGTCGGCGGCGCGCGCAGCCGGGTGCAGGGCGCCGAGCAGGTTGATCTCCTTGGTCATCCGCCGCCCGATCAGCCGCGACATGCGCGTCGTGCCGCCCCAGCCGGGGGTGATGCCGACGTCGACCTCCGGCATCCCCCAGATCGCCCGCCGCGTGGCGATCACGAAGTCGCAGGCCATCGTGATCTCGAGGCCACCGCCCACTGCGTAGCCGTCCACCGCGGCGATCGTCACCTTGTCGAGCGCCTCCAGGGTGTCGGCCATCCGCTGGTAGCCGCGCACCCGCCGCACGATCTGGTTGGCGTCGCCCCACTGGCCCATCTCGGTGATGTCGTCGCCGGCGCAGAAGGTCTCCCCGGCGCCCCCGATGACCAGAACCTTCAGCGCGCCGGAATCGCGAACCCTCTCCAAAGCCGCCGTCAGCTCGTCGGAGAGCTGCATCGAGAGGGCGTTGCGGCGCTCGGGGCGGTTCAGCGTGATCCGCGCCACCGGCCCGTCCTCCTCGTAGCTCAGCTGCTCGAAGGCCGGGGGGCCGGCCAGATCCTCGGGATTGCCTGCGGACATTGCTCCCTCCTCAGTTCTATAACGTCGTTACAGCTTGTAACCATAACGCTGCTATGCGAAACTGTCAAACGATGAGTCCGAAGTTCGCCGACCCGGAGGTGCGCGCGGCGCTGATCGACGCCTCCGCCCGCCTGCTCGTCGACGAGGGCCCGGCGGCGCTCACGACCCGGCGCCTTGCAGCCGAGGTCGGCGCCTCGACGATGGCCGTCTACACGCACTTCGGCGGGATGGACGGGCTGCGCCGCGAGCTCAGAAAGGAGGGCTTCGCCCGGCTCACCGGCTACTTCGAGTCGGTGCGCTCCAGCCGCGATCCGGTCGCCGACCTCTCCGCGCTGGGATGGGCGTACTGCTTCAACGCGGTGGCCAACCCGCAGCTCTACCGAGCGGTGTTCCTGGAGGCGCCGATCGACGAGGCGGACGAGGCGATCGGACGCGCCGCGGTGGAGCGCCCGATCGCCACCGTGGCCCGCTGCATCGAGGCGGGGCGCTTCCTCCCGGCCGATCCGGAATCGCTCGGGATTCAGCTCTGGGCCGCCTCGCACGGGATGATCACGGGGGTGCTCGCCCGCCTGCTCACGCTCGAGGAGGTGATCGAGCACTTCTCGGCGATGGGCGTCAGCCTCTTCGTCGGCTTCGGCGACGATCGCAAGAGGGCGGAACGCTCGGTTTCGCTGGCGCGACGGCGGATGGAGCGAAAGCCGCTCGCCCGCACAGCGATCTAGACTCCTTCCGCGGTGAGCGATCCCCATACCTTCCAGGACGACCGGTCGACGGTCCCCGGCGGGAAGCCGCGCATCCGGGTCGCCCAACCCGAGGACGCGACCCTGTTGTTTGGTCTGATCGGAGAGCTTGCCGACTACGAGGGGCTCGCCGATGCGGTCAAGGGCGACGCGCAGCTGCTCGCGGCGGGCCTCTTCGACCGCAGGGCGGCGGAGGCGCTGCTCGCCGAGGTCGACGGGGAGGCAGTCGGCTACGCGGTCTTCTTCGCCACCTTCTCGACCTTCGAGTGCCGTCCCGGGCTGTGGGTCGAGGACCTCTTCGTCAAGCAGGCGCGGCGGGGGCAGGGCATCGGCCGCGCCCTCCTCGCTCGCATCGCGGGAATCGCCGTCGATCGCAACTGCACGCGCCTCGAGTGGTCCGCGCTCGACTGGAACGAGCCGGCCCTGTGCTTCTACGAGGGGCTGGGCGCAACCCCGTTGGAGGAATGGCGCGCGCTGCGCCTCGAAGGCGAGGCACTGCGAAATCTCGGGGGCCGCTAAACGTGGTTCACCGAGACTCATACCTCTGGCGGTTGCGCCAAACGGTGGGCAACGACCTCGTCCTCATGCCCGGCGCGATGGTCGCCTTGCAATGCGGCGAATCCCGACCGGACGAGTCGACCGCAGCGAGGTTCGCCGAGCCGGGCGCGCCTCCCCAACCCCTCCACCCTCCGACCGCGCACGCGCTCGAGCTGCTGGCGTCCTATCTCCGTTCGGGCTCGTTCCAGGTGCGCTGACGCCCACCGGCTGCGTGATCGTGACCCGGCGACTGCGGCTGCGCCCGATGGAGATGGGCGACCTCGACGAGTTCGTCGCGCTGCACGCAGATCCGGCCGTGACCGAGTTCATAGGTCCGCTCGATCGCGCAGGGGCGGAAGAGCGACTCCACCGCGACCGGACCGAATGGTCCGAGCGCGGACACGGCCTGCTCGCGGTGCTCGACCGGCGGACCGGCGCCTTCCTCGGTAGGTGCGGGTTGAGGCACTGGCCGCCGTTCGGGGAGACCGAGCTCGGCTGGGCATTGCGAAGGGACGCCTGGGACCACGGGTATGCGACGGAGGCCGCACGCGCCACTGCCGAGTGGGGCTTCTCCGAGTTCGAGATGCCGTATCTGACCGCGATGATCCACCCCGACAACGTTCGCTCGATCCGCGTCGCCGAGCGCCTCGGGCTGACCCCGCTTCGCGACGACGTGCTGCTCGGCGATCCGGTGGTCGTGTACGCACTGGACCGGGCGCTCTTCGGCTGAATGTAGGTAGCCGGAGAGGAGGGCGAGCAGCCGAGCGTCCCGCCGCTGGGCACGACGGCGAGCGGTTAGGGTCCGGTAAAGGTGAGCCACTCACGTAGGGAGATCGAAAACCCGGTCACCGGCGAGCGCATCGCCTTCCTCCGTACGGCAGAGGAGACCGATGGAGCGCTCTTGGAGATGGACGACTTCTGGGCTCGGGCCGACCACCGCACGCCCGCGCACGTCCACCCCGCGATGGAGGAGCGATGGGAGGTGATCGCCGGAAGCGTGCGGTTCGAGATCGGCGGAGTCGCACGTACGGTCGAGGTGGGAGAGACAATCGTCGCGCCAGCCGGTATGCCCCACAGCTCCAGCAACGTCGGGGGGCAGCCGGCACACCTCCGAATCCAGATGCGACCGGCGCTGCGCTGGCAGGAATTCACCGAACGGCTATTCGCACTCGCCGGCCGCAGCCAGGGCAATGCGCCGGGATCGCCCCGGTCCGATTCGCTCGCGAGCTTGATGCGGGAGTTCAGCAGCGAGATCGCTCCGGTACCGCTGGACTCGACCGATGCGCCCTGAACGGCACCCCCGCCGCCTCACCGCAGGAGCCAGGCGAAGTCCCGCCTCAACGCGTCCCTCCCACCCGCCTCGACGATCTCGCCGTGGCCGGGCAGGATGCGGTCGAAGTCCCACTCGAGGATCCGTTCGACCGATCGCTTGGCGGCCCCGCGATCGCGGATGCCCAGCCGGAAGGCAACGGTCGGCCCGAGCCGCCTGCGCATCCGCGGCCCCCAGGCCAGCAGGCGGGTCTTCAGCGGCCACTCGGAGGCGATGTTGAAGCAGAGATCGCCGCTGATCAGGGTGCGGGTCCCCCGGTGCAGGAACTCGACCTCGTTCAGCACGCGCCCGGCGACGCGGTGCCCATCGAAGCGCTCCTGGTCGAGCTCGTCGCTCCACTCGGGCTCGGGTGAGTTCCCGAGCATTCCGTCGAAGCGCAGGTCGGGGCGCTTGCGCTCGAGGCCGGGCACGCCGAACAGCCTCGCCTGCGGGTAGGCGTCCCGGTACTGCTCCATGTAGAGGTGCCCGTGGAGGATGCTCGCCGGCACCACGAAGCGAACCTCTCCGAGCGCAGCCAGCTCGTCTCTCAACCCGTCGCTGAGGCTGACTGGCGAGTGGACGAGCAGCTCGCCGCCCGCCAGCCGAACCACTGCCATCCGACGTCCCATCTCGAAGCCGAGGTAGCGAAGCGGCTGCTCGGCAACCCAAAGTTCGGGCGCGATCTCGCGCAGCAACCGCGGCGTGCTTGTCGCCGAGGGCACGACCGCGGTCAGACGCCCGCCAGCTCGGGCCGCTCGAGCTCGGGCACGGCGTCGGGCGCCTCGGCGGCGGCGATCTCTTCGAGGGTCTCGCGCAGCTTGGCGATCTTCTCCTCGCCGTAGCGCTCGATCCAGCGCCTTTCGACCTCGGCAAAGAGGCCGAAGCCGGCGGCCTGGGCTTCTTCGCCACGTTCGGTCAGGCAGATCAGCTTGGCGCGGCGGTCGCCGGGGTCGGGCACGCGCTTCACGTAGCCGCGGTCGACCAGGTCGTCGACGATCTCGCCGACCGACTGCTTGGTCATGCTCGCCAGCTCCGCCAGCCTGGTCAGCCGCATTCCCTCCCCTTTGACAAAGCGGAAGACGCAGCCATGGGTGGGCCTGACGTCGCTGAACTCCGTCTTCGCGAGCTCGACCCTGAACTCGGCCAGCAGCGCCTCCAGGGCGACGTCGAGCAGGCCGGTGAGAGGAATCCGGGCGTCGGGTTTTCGGGGTCTGGAAGACATATTATCAGGAAGCCTGATAAGGTCACCTGGTCAAGGCAGCTGACAAGGCATTCTTACGAATTGTACTCGACGCTCAGGAGACCTCGGATGCACTCCAACACGAACCGCAGGTGGTGGACGCTCGGCGCCGTCTGCGTCGCCACCTTCATGCTTCTGCTCGACATCACGGTCGTCAACACGGCCCTGCCCGCGATCCAGCGCGACCTCGGCGGCAGCTTCGCCGACCTCCAGTGGGTGATCGACGCCTACGCCCTCTCGCTGGCGGCACTGGTCCTCACCGCCGGCTCGCTGGCCGACCGGCTGGGGCGCAGGCGCGTCTTCGCCTTCGGGCTGGCGGTCTTCTCGGTCGCCTCGCTGCTCTGCGCGCTGGCCCCCGATCCGACCTTCCTCAATCTCGCGCGCGGCCTGCAGGGAGTCGGCGGCGCCGTGATGTTCGCCGTCTCCCTGGCGCTGATCGCCCAGGAGTTCCCGGCCGGCCGCGAGCGCGGGATGGCGATGGGTGTCTACGGGGCGACGATCGGCGTCGCCGTCGCGATCGGCCCGCTGCTCGGCGGCCTGCTCACCGACGGCCTCGGCTGGGAGTCGGTCTTCCTGCTCAACGTGCCGATCGGCGCCGCGGCGCTGGCGGTCACCTACTGGAAGCTGGCCGAGTCCCGCGATCCCGACGCGACCCGGATCGACTGGGGCGGCCTGCTCAGCTTCTCCAGCGCCCTGTTCGTCCTGGTCCTGGCGCTGGTGCGCGGCAACGACGAGGGCTGGGGCAGCACCCCGATCGTCTCCCTGTTCACCGCCGCCGCGCTGCTGCTGGTCGCCTTCGTCGCGATCGAGCGCCGCGTCGCCGAGCCGATGCTGCCGCTCGGCCTGTTCCGCCGCCGCGCCTTCACCGGCGTCCAGCTGGCCGCCTTCGCCGTCTCCGGCTCGATGTTCGCGCTGTTCCTCTACCTGACGCTCTACCTGCAGAGCTTCCTCGGCTTCTCGCCAATCGAGGCCGGCGTCCGTTACCTGCCGATCACCCTCGGCACCTTCTTCGTCGCGCCGCTGGCCGGGATGGCGCTGGCGCGGGTCCAGGCCCGCTACCTGATGAGCGCCGGCCTCGCCCTCACCGGCCTCGGGCTGCTGCTGATGGGAAACCTGAGCATGAGCTCGGAATGGACCGCGCTGTTGGTCGGCTTCGTCGTCGCCGGGATCGGCGTCGGCCTGATCAACCCGGTGGTTGCGGACGTCGCCCTCAGCGTTGTCCCCAAGGAGCAGAGCGGGATGGCGGCCGGGATCAACGACACCTTCCGCCAGGTCGGGATCGCTGTCGGGATCGCCGCCTGGGGGGCGATCTTCCTCGGCGCCGGCGCCTCGAAGACACAGCAGGCCGCGGGCGGCGCCCTCGGCGGCGACCAGGCACGCCACCTGGTCGAAGCCTCATCCTCGGGCGGCCTCCCCCAGGCACTCTCGGCCATACCCCAGGGGGCGCGGGGTCTGGCCCGCGGCGCCGCGGAGCAGGGCTTCCTCCACGGCCTCAACGAGATCCTCCTGTTGGGTGGGATCCTCGCCTTCGCCGGCGCGGGGCTGGCGTTCTGGCTGGTCCGTGAGGGCGAGATCGAGCGCGAGACGCCGGCCGGGGCGCTGGAGCCGGAGCCCGAGCCTGCGCAGGCCTGACACGGACCCGAGGTCGGTCCTACCGATTGCTGTCGAGACCGCGAAGCAAAGCCGACATGTCGGCGATCGCCTGCGCGGTCCCGCGCACCGTGCCCGTCACCTTCGAGCGGCCGGCGCGGCGGCGGTAGGCGATCGGCAGCTCGGCGATCGTCCAGCCGGCGGCGTTCGCCAGCAGGACCATCTCCAAGGGCCAACCACTGCGCCGGTCGCGGAGGTCGAGCTCGAGCAGGCCGAGGCGGCGGGCCGCGCGCATCGGCCCGTTGTCGCTCAGCTTCAACCCGGTGCGACGGCGAAGCTCGAGGGCGAGCGCGCGGTTGGCGACCCGGGCATGAACCGGCCAGGCGCCCCGCTCCGGCTGGCGGGCCCCGACCACGAGGTCGGCGCCGCGGGTCAGCGCCTCGGCGAACTCGGGCAGCTGGCCCGGGTCGACCGATCCGTCGCAGTCCATGAAGCAGACAACCTCGGCGCCGGCGGCGACCAGGCCCGCGTAGCAGGCCGCACCGAACCCCCGCCGCGGTTCGGCGACGACCTCGGCGCCGAGCTCGGCGGCGATCTCCGCCGAGCCGTCAGCCGAGCCGTTGTCGACGACGATCGGCCGGTAGCCGGCCGGCATCGCGGCCAGCACCCCCGGCAATGCCTCGGCCTCGTCGAGGACCGGCAGGACGACGTCGGGCACGCTCAGCCCCCGCTCGGCTCGGGCTCGCCGGGCGAGCCGGCCCGCCGCAGCCTGATCGCGTAGATCAGCGCCGAGCCGAGGAAGAGAGCGCCGCAGAGACCCAGCCAGCGACCGAGGTAGACGTCGCCGCTCTGGCCCGTGTACTCCATGTACTTGGTCGAGTCGAGACCGAGGATCAGGGGGAAGAACATGAGGAAGGAGACCGCGCTGAGGATCGCCGGCACCCGCAGGTGGTTTATCGCGGGCACCCGGCGGCTCTCCAGCCATTCGTCGCTCGGTTTGACCAGCGAGCGGTGGGCGATCAGGTTGAGCGTCGAGTAGAACGGGAAGGCCAGCAGGTCGTGGGCGAAGATCGCCGCCCCGAACCAGAGGAAAGTGCCCAGCGCCGAGGGGCTTTCGGCGATCCGCAGGAAGCCGTAGCCGGCCACCGCGAAGCTCGCGATCACGGCCAGCACGTGCAGCGGCGAGGCCCCGTAGCTCTCGCGCAGGCGGCGCATCTCAGGCGGCCTCGAACTGCATCGAGGAGACCCACTTGGTGCAGTGGACCCCGGGCGCCCCGGGGACGATGACCCGCGCCGGGTAGCCGTGGTCGGGAGAGAGGTCGGCGCCGTTGACCCGCAGGGCGAGCAGGCTGCGCTGGTCGGCCACCTGGCCGGAGCTGAGGGTGACCTTGCGCAGCGCCCCCGCGCTCTGCAGCGATTCGACCACCACCTGGTCGGCGTCCTCGACCCCCACCGCGGCCGCCAGGTCGCGCAGCCGCACCCCCGTCCAGGCCTGCGTGGTCGACCAGCCTTCGACGCAGGCGATCGGCAGGTCGTAGGTGCGCTGCGGCATCGCCAGCAGCTGATCGCGGGTCAGTGCGACGCTGCTCCGCCCGGCGAGCTTCAGCCTCCACCCCCTGCCGATCTGGGACTGCTCGATCCCCACCGACTCCGCCGTCTTGTTGATCTGGAACCCGTTCGGGCCGCTGCCCGCCTCCCTCCCGTGCGGGGCCAGCAGTCCCAGCGAGCGCAGCGGCCCCCCGATCGCCTGCGCCGCCCCCATCACGCCGGCGCCGATCGAGGCGGCGCCGACCGTGGCGATCAGCGTGCGCCGCGACATCGTCGGCGCCTCCGGTTCCAGCGGCGCCGTCCTCCCCTCCCGGTATGGCTCGGCGACCGTGTGGCGCAGGTCGGCACGCAGCGGTCGCAGCACCCCGCGCTCCCTGAACGACTGCAACACGGTCGGCAGCTTCAGCCCGACGTGGAGGGCGAAGGCGGCGAGGAAGACGAAGGAGCCGTAGTAGTGGGCGGTGAGGAACCTGAACGGCCAGGGGTAGTAGAGCTGGATGTTGAGCAGGCCGGTGAGGAAGACGAAAAGGCTGCCGCCGACCAGCAGCGCCAGCGAGGCTCGCTCCAGCAGGTGCGCGATCGAGCGGACCGGAGGCCACTCGAAGAGCTTCGGCATCACCGACCACAGCTTCGCCAGCAGCAGCGGGATCGCGATCAGGCCCGTGGTCACGTGCAGGCCCTGCGTCAGGGCGTAGAGGAACGAGGGGCTGGTCGGCCAGGAGAAGAAGTAGATGTCGATGCCGAGGCCGCCGGGCGGCAGCAGCGAGTTGCCGCCGAGCGACGGGTCATAGGCGGCCTGGGAGAGAAAGCCGGTGACCGCGCAGACAATCACCAGCGGCAGCAGAGCCGAGCCGAGCAGCGAGGTGAGCCAGGGCCCGCGCAGGGGGCTGCGCCAGAAGCCCGGACGGCTCGGCCCCGGCGGCGGCTCCGCGGGCAGCCGCGGCGGGCGCAGCTTCACTGGGACCCCCCATGCCGCGGCGAGATCCGCTCGAGCCGGCCCTCGGCGCCGGCGACGAAGACGTCGCCGCTGCGCGGGTCGACTTCGACCGAGTTGGGCTGGCGAACCGTCGGGTAGGTCGCGATCCGGCGCGGCCGCCGCCCGCCGACCGCAAAACCGACCAGGCGGTTGCGGGCGGTGAGCGTCACCCAGAGCCGCTGCCGGCGAGGGTCGGCTGCGATCCCGTAGGGGGCGCCGGAGGCGGGCGCCACTGCCACCTGGCGTAGCCCGGGACCGATCCGGTACTTGCGAACCGCGCCGCCTTCGGTGTCGGCGACGTAGGCGTCCTCGCCGAGGCCGACGACGTGGGTGGGTCCGTTCCCGGCCGAGGTGGTCCCCAGCGTTTCCAGCGTCCGGGCGTCGTAGACCTCTATGACCCGCTCGGCGACGGCCACCAGGGCAATGTAGCGGCCGTCCACAGCGGCGATCCCGCCCGGCTGCACGGGCGCGCCGAGGGTGGCGACGATGCGGCCGCCCCGCAGCACCGACACCTGGTCGGAGTGCTCGTCGGCGACGAAGACCGACCCGGCCGCCGCGGCGGCGTCGTGGGGATGGTTGCCAACCGGGGTGCGCGAGAGCACCCCGCGCGGCGAGACTTCGAGCAGCGCGTCCGCCGCCTCGGCGGGCACAAGGACCGCCGCCCCGGAAGCCGCCGGGGCCAGGTGGCGGGCCGGCGCCGGCAGCGGCACCCGCCTTGCGATGGCGAGCGAGCGGGGATCGACGAAGTCGAGCCGGCTCGGAGCGCGGATCGCAACCGCGAGCAGGCCGGTGTCGCGATCGAAGGCCATCCCCTCGGGCTTCCCGACCAGCTTCGCGACCATCCCCGCCGGCTTTGCCCGGACAGGCGGGGAGGCCGCCGGCTCGGCCGCGCGCCGGAACCCGCTGCCGCTCCCGCACCCCGATGCGAGGCTCGCGAGCACGGCCAGGGCGCACAGGAGGAGGCCGCGGTTCACGAGGCCAGCCTTGCAGCCGCCGGTGAACAGTCTGTGAATCGCGCACCGGTTTCGCGGGTTCAGCATCTAGGCTGCGCCGGTGCCAGGCTGCGTCCTCGTCACCGGTGGAGCGGGCTTCATCGGCTCCCACATCGTCGACCTGCTGGTCGAGGCCGGCCGCGAGGTCCGCGTGCTCGACTGCCTCCACCCCGCCGCGCACAGCGGGCGCCCCGATTACCTCAATCCCGTCGCCGAGGCGAGGATCGGCGACGTCAACGATCCCGACACCGTCGCCGCGGCGCTCGAAGGGGTCGACGCGGTCTGCCACCAGGCGGCGATGGTCGGCCTCGGCACCGACTTCGCCGAGGTGCCGGACTACGCGACGGCAAACGACCTCGGCACGGCGCGGCTGCTCTCCGCGCTCGCCAAGCGGTGCTTCCGCGGCCCGCTCGTCCTCGCCAGCAGCATGGTCGTCTACGGGGAGGGTGGCTACGAGTGCCGGCGGCACGGTCCCGTGCGGCCGCCGCCCCGCGCCAGGGCCGACCTCGAGGCCGGGCGCTTCGAGCCTCCGTGCCCGCGCTGCGGCGACCCGCTCGAGCCGCGCCCGGTCACCGAGGAGGCGCCGCTCGATCCGCGCAGCGTCTACGCGGCGACCAAGCTCCACCAGGAGCATCTCTGCGGGCTCTTCGCTCGTGAGCAGGAGGGGGTGCGCTTCACGGCGCTGCGCTACCACAACGTCTACGGGCCGCGAATGCCGCGCGACACCCCCTACGCCGGCGTCGCCAGCATCTTCCGCAGCGCGATCGCCGCCGGGCACCCCCCTGCGGTCTTCGAGGACGGACGCCAGCTGCGCGATTTCGTCCACGTAGCCGACATCGCCCGGGCGAACCTGATCGCGCTCGATCCCGAAACCGGGTCCGAGGGCGCGTTCAACGTCGCCAGCGGCAACCCACGCTCGATCGAGACGATGGCCGACCTGCTCGTGCAGGCCGCCGGGCCGGGAGCGCCGGCCCCGCGCGTCACCGGCGAGTTCCGGCTAGGCGACGTCCGCCACGTCTTCGCCGACGCCTCCAAGGCGGAGGCGCAGCTCGGCTTCACAGCCGCGGTCGACCTCGAGACGGGTATGCGGGAGTTCGCCGGCGCCGAGCTGCGGTAGACCGCGCCCTACCACTTGGTCGCGAACAGCGCCTCGATCAGGAGCGCCTGCGCGGTGCACAGGGCGAGGATCAGCGGTAGGCGCTCCGCCCCCCGCAGCGAGCGTGCCGCGGCGAGGCAGGCCAGCGGCACGAGGAAGATCCAGATTCGCTCGGTCTCCCCCTTCGTGTAGCCGCCGATCGCAGCGACCGCGACAACCACCGCGAGCATGACCGCAGTCGTCTCCCTTGCGCCCAGCGAGCGCGCCGCGAACCAGGCGACGGGGCCGAGCATCGCAAGGAAGGCCGCCGGGGAGCCGAACAGGTAGAAGAGGTAGGGCCGGACGTGGGCGATGCCGTCCCGGTAGCGCCGGTCGGTCGCCCGCAGCGCGGCGAGCAGGTCGAAGCCGCTGACCAGCTCGAGCGCCAAGTAGAAAGCGATGACCGCCGCGCCGCAGAGGAGCGCCACCCGCAGCGCCATCGCCAGGCCGTCGCGGCGCCAGCGCAGCAGCGCGACCCAGACGCCGATCGCGAGCAGCGCGTAGGAGAAGAACGAGGCGAGCGCCAGCGCGACGGCGCCAAGGACCACCACCGGCGTCCGCTTCGAGACCAGGCAGGCCGCCGCGACGATCGCCGGGGTCACGTACATCGCGTCGGCCGAGGTGGCCCCATAGAGGAGCGAGGTCGGCACGAAGACGAAGAGCAGCGCGGCGGTCCTCGCGGTCGCCTCCCCGAACAGCTGGCGCGCCAGCGCGTAGAGGGCCGGCGTCGCCATCGCCCCGACCACGATCGTCAGCGCCGCCAGGCCCTGGGCGGTGTCGATCCCGAGCGCGTGCATGCCGAGCAGCAGCCCGGGCGGGTTGCCCGCGGCGTGGACCGGCAGGGTGGGCACCAGGGAGTCGAAGCGGTCGAGGAAGTGCCCGACCCCGCGATCGAGCGCCGGCAGCGCCGGCAGGTACTCGGTGCGCCCCTCCCCATGCCCGCGGACGACGAACACTTCGTACCAGCCCGGCGGACCGATCCGCATCACGTTGAGCGCCAGCCGGGTGAGCAGGGTGAGGGCAAAGCCGGCGAGGCCGAACCAGACGGCGCCGATCCCCGCTCCGTGCAGGCGCCGGGCGGCATAGAGCGACGCGACCAGGGCGGCGACGCCGAGGACGGCCCAGGGCGAGAGCCTGGGCCGGAGGATGATGTCGAGCGGCTGCGCCGGGGTGCGCCAGTCGACGCCGGCCGCCTTGGCGGTCAGGCCGACCGCGATCGTCAGCAGCGTCGCGGCGGCGATCAGGGCGGGAACCCGGTCGCCCCCCAGTCGCCGCAACGACGTCAAGGCGCCGGCTCGCGGCGAAGCCGCGCGAACCAGCGGTGCTCGGTGGACCAGACGTCCTCCAGGGCGAGGCCCGCTACACCCGCAATCGGACCTATCGCGTCGACGCCTACCCACGCCCAGGGGATCCAATCGCTCACGTCGGTCGGCCCTTCCAACCTGAGGCGCAGCATGCGGGTCTCCGAGCGGGGCGGGTCCAGCTCGACCAGGGCCCTGCCGCCGGATCGGAGGAGCCCCGCGACCCTTGCGAGGAGCCGCTCGGGGTCGCCGCCGATGCCGACGTTGCCGTCGAGCAGCAGTGCGGTGCCCCAGCCGGTCCGCCTGGGGACGTCGAAGATCGAGCCCTCGATCACCCCGACGCCCCTGGCACGGGCGATCTGCACAGCCCGCGCCGAGACCTCGACGCCGGTCGCCGCCATCCCGCGACGCCGCAGCGCGACCAGGTGCCGGCCGACGCCGCAGCCGATGTCGAGCACAGGCCCGACCGCCCACTCCAACAGCTGCTCCTCCTCGTCGGCGGCCCGCTGCAGCCAGCGCTCGAAGGGCAGGCGGCGGCGGGTGCCGTCGTCCCCGATCGCGTGGTAATCGACCGCGGTCGGGGGCGGGCGACCGTCGCCCAGCCCGCTCTCGTAGAGGGCGGTGACGCTTGGCAGGCCGAGGTCAGACAAGGCTCGGTTCCAGCCCCCCCAGGGCCCGCGCGAACTCGCCCAGCGGGCGTTCGGCCGCCACGCTGCGGGCATCGTCGATGTAGTCGACGTCACGGAGCGTCGGCAGGTCCCGCACCGCGAGCCCCAGCCGGCGGAGCCGGTCCCGCTGGCAGGCGCCGGTCCGCGGGCTGCTCATCGGTACCCCCTCGAAAACGGCGGGCCGCGGCGAGCGCAGGCCGATCGCCCAGTAGCCGCCGTCCTCGGCCGGCCCGAGAACGGCGTCTGTGCCCGGTCGCTCGAGCTCCTCGAGCGCCTCGCCGAGCAGGCCGGGGCTGACCTGCGGGGTGTCCATGCCGATCAGCAGGGTCGGCCCGTCGCGGTGCGAGAAGGCGGCCGCCAAGCGCTCGTCGAGCCCCCTCCCCCGCTGTGGGATCACCTCGAAGCCGTCGGGCAGCCAGTCGCCGCGGGCGCCCTCGAGGACCACGGTCCGACCGTCGCAGGGCGTCTCCGCCACGGCGGCGAGCGTGTCCACCAGCGCCGCTTCGGCCAGCGCCGCCGCCTGCTCGGGTGTGCAGGGGGGGCAGAGCCTGGTCTTCGAACGCCCCGGCACAGGGGCCTTGGCGATTACCAGCAGGTGGGCCATGGGCCGGCAGTCTCTACACCAGAGGTGACGAATCCATTACGTCACTCGACTCAGCGACCGGGCGGGGCAGCGCCCTCGGCCTCTTCGATCGCCGCGGCGAGGCCGGCGAGGGCGCTTGCGTCGAGCGCGGCTTCCACCTTGGGGAACAACTGGCGCTCCTCGAAGCGGACATGGTCGTGCAGGAGTCGGCCCAGCTCGCGAGCCTCCGCCAGGCTGGCCTCGCCGGCCTCCAGTCGCAGCGCCTCGCGACGGATCGCCAGGTGCTCGTCGAGCATCCGCCGCACGCCGTCCCGGTCGACCTCGGCGTGCATTGCCCAGACCGGGAGCAGGATCTCCTCCTCGACCCGAAAGTGGCTTCGCCCGTCGGCGTGCCAGAAGTCGAGGAAGGCTCCAGTCGCCTCCCCGAGGCCGTCTGCCTCTTTGAGCTTCTTCGCCGCGAGCAGCGCGACCAGGTGCTCGCGGGAGAGGGGGCGGAGTGCCTCGGCACGTTTCACTCGGCCCCGATCCCCTCGACGCCGACCTGGCAACCGGCGCGGTCAGGGTCGCGCGGCTCGAACCGGATCAGCTTCGCCTTCGGATCGAGCTTCGACAGCAGCCCTGCGGAAAGGCCGCGGTGAAGCGTGCAGATCACATCGGGGTTCTCGCGCACCGACGCCCGGTAGGGGCAGTTTTCAAGCCTGCAGGTGAAACCGCCGTCGCTCGTCTCGATCATCGGCTGAAAGCCGAGGGCGGCGAAGACCGCCCGGAAGCTCTCGACGGGGTCCTCCGTCGTCGCCGGCGCCAGCTCGCGGCCGATCTCGCGCCCGGTGTTCTCGATGATGCGCAAACGAGTCGGGCCGCTCGGCGTCGCGCGGGCGAGCCAACGGGCCAGGTTGGCGTAGTCGCTGGGATCACCCCCGCCGGGGCGGGCGCCGGATGCGATGGCCCAGAGATCGCTTGGGCGCCCTCTCGCGCCCTTGCGCTGCAACCGCTGGACCAGGCCCGCTTCGTGCAGCCGCTCGAGGTGCCTTCGCACCCCGTTCGGGTGCTTGTCCAGCCGCTTCGCCACCTCCCCGGTGCTGACGGCCGTCCGGAACTCCACGAGCTGAGCGAAGATCCGCGCCCGGGTCGCCTGCGCGAGAACCTGGCCGCTACCGGAGGGCAGATCCATGGTGGAATCGTCTTTTGTACATATGTCCTGTGAAAAAGATACATTGACCTGATAGGACTCCGTCCAGGACACCCCAAACGGAGGGCGATTCCGGTTTCACGGCCCAACTTGATAGCAGGGGAATACCGGATGCGAAAGGGGAGCAATGCCTGACGGGCGAGCGTTCCTGCGAGCACGGCAGTTCTTCGAGCCGCGCCGGCGCTCGGCCGACGGCTGGAACGAGCGCTCGACCTACTCGCGCGACTGGGAGGCCGCCTACCGGCGCCGCTGGCAGCACGACAGGGTGGTGCGCTCCACCCACGGGGTGAACTGCACGGGCTCCTGCTCCTGGAAGATCCACGTCAAGGACGGCCTGGTCACCTGGGAGACGCAGCAGACCGACTACCCCTCCAACGGTCCCGAGACGCCGGACTACGAGCCCCGCGGGTGTCCGCGGGGGGCTTCTTTCTCCTGGTACATCTACTCGCCGCTGCGGCCCAAGTTCCCCTACGTGCGCGGGGTACTGCTGGAGATGTTCCGCGCCGAACGCGAGCGGCTCAGCGATCCGGTCGAGGCCTGGGCGGCGATCGTCGAGGACCCTGAGAAGGCGCGCGCCTACAAGTCGCAGCGCGGCAAGGGCGGCTTCCTGCGCGCCGACTGGGACGAGGTCGTCGAGCTGATCGCCGCCGCCCACGTGCACACGATCCGCCGCTACGGCCCCGACCGCATCGTCGGCTTCTCCCCGATCCCGGCGATGTCGATGGTCTCCTACTCGGCCGGCACCCGCTTCCTCTCGTTGATCGGCGGTGTCTCGCTCAGCTTCTACGACTGGTACGCGGACCTGCCGCCGGCCTCGCCGCAGGTCTGGGGCGACCAGACCGACGTCCCCGAGTCGGCCGACTGGTGGGACTCCTCCTACCTGATGTTGTGGGGCTCGAACATCCCCCAGACCCGCACCCCGGACGCCCACTTCATGACCGAGGCGCGCTACCGCGGCCAGAAGGTCGTCGTCGTCTCGCCCGACTACGCCGGCCACACCAAGTTCGCCGATCACTGGCTGCCCGCCCGCGCCGGCACCGACGGCGCCCTGGCGATGGCGATGGGCCACGTCATCCTCAAGGAGTTCTTCGTCGAGCGCCGGGTCGACTACTTCGAGGACTATGCGCGCCGTTTCACCGACCTCCCCTTTCTCGTCACCCTGCGCGAGCGCGAGGACGGCACCTACGCGGGCGACGCGCTGCTGCGCTCCTCCGATCTCGGCGGGGAGGAGGAGAACGCCGAGTGGCGAGGGGTCGTGCTCGACCAGCGCAGCGGGGAGCCGGCCGTGCCCAACGGCACGATCGGCGATCGCTGGGGCGAGCGCGGCGAGGGCAGCTGGAACTTGGACCTGGAGGGGATCGAGCCGGCGCTGACGCTGCTCGGCCGCGAGGACGAGGCGGTCGAGGTGACCCTGCCCCGCTTCGACGGCGGCGAGAGCGAGGGCGGCACGACGATGCGCCGCGGCGTCCCCGCCGTGCGGATCGGCGGCAAGCTGGTGACCACGGTCCTCGACCTCGCCCTCGCCCAGTACGGGGTCGGCCGCAAGGGCCTGCCCGGCTCCTGGCCGAGCGGCTACGAGGACGGTAGCGAGCCTCATACCCCCGCCTGGCAGGAGCCGCTTACCGGGGTCGACGCGGGACGCTGCCTGCGCATCGCGCGCGAGTTCGCCGCCAACGCCGAGCGAACCGGCGGACGCTCGATGATCGTCATGGGCGCCGGCACCAACCACTGGTTCCACTCCGACCAGACCTACCGGGCGATGCTCTCGCTGGTCCTCTTCTGCGGCTGCCAGGGCGTCAACGGCGGCGGTTGGGCGCACTACGTCGGCCAGGAGAAGGTGCGGCCGCTGACCGGCTGGCAGACTGTCGCCTTCGCCCTCGACTGGAACCGGCCGGCTCGCCAGCAGCCGGCGACCCCCTTCTGGTACCTGGCAACCGACCAGTGGCGCTACGAGACCTTCGGCGCCGAGGAGTTCAGCTCGCCCGCCGGCCCCGGCACGCTCGGCAGGCGGCACACCGTCGACTGCCACGCGCAGGCGGCGCGGCTGGGCTGGCTGCCGACCGCGCCGAGCTTCGACCGCAACCCGCTCGACCTCGCCGACGAGGCCCGCGCGGCGGGCCACGAGCCGGCCGAGCACGCGGTCGAGGAGCTGCGCGCCGGGCGGCTCGGCTTCGCCTGCGAGGACCCCGACGACCCGGCCAACTTCCCCCGCGTGCTCAACCTCTGGCGGGCCAACCTGCTCGGCTCCTCGAGCAAGGGTCACGAGTACTTCCTCCGCCACCTGCTCGGCGTCCCGGACGCGGCCGTGCGCTCGGCGGAGTCGGCGCCGGAGGACCGTCCCGAGGAGGTGCGCTGGCGGGACGACGCGCCGGAGGGAAAGCTCGACCTCTTCACCACGATCGACTTCCGCATGAACGGCTCCTGCATCTACTCCGACGTCGTCCTGCCGGCGGCCACCTGGTACGAGAAGCACGACCTCTCCAGCACCGACCTGCACCCCTTCGTCCACCCGTTCAACGCGGCGATCCCGCCCCCCTGGGACGCCAGGTCCGACTGGGAGGCCTTCAACGCGATCGCCGCCCACTTCTCCGAGCTGGCCGCCAAGCACCTCGGCACCCGCACCGATGTCGTCGCCACCCCGCTGCTGCACGACAGCCCGGACGAGCTCGGCCAGCCCGGCGGCCGGGTGCGCGACTGGCGCAGGGAAGAATGCGAGCCGGTTCCCGGGCAGACGCTGCCACGGCTGACCGCGGTAGAGCGCGACTACGCCGCCGTGGCGGAGAAGATGACAGCGCTGGGGCCGCTGGTCGAGGCGATGGGTACGGGGGCGAAGGGCGTTTCGTGGAAGCCGGCCGAGGAGGTCGCCGCGCTGGGCGCGCGCAACGGCCTGGTGCGCGATGGCGTCGCCGCCGGGCGGCCGCGGCTGCGCCGCGACCTGGATGTCTGCGAGACGATCCTGGCACTCTCCGGCACGACCAACGGGCGCCTCGCGGTGGAGAGCTTCCGCGCCCTGGAGCAGCGCACCGGCAGGCCGCTCGCCGACATCCCCTCCGAGCACGCCGACGAACGCCTCACCTTCCGCGACCTCGTCGCCCAACCGCGCAAGGTAATGCCCTCGGCCGAGTGGTCGGGGCTGGAGTCGCGCGAGCGCCGCTACTCGCCGTTCACCGCCAACGTCGAGCACTCGATCCCCTGGCGGACGCTGACCGGTCGCCAGCAGCTCTACCTCGACCACGAGTGGATGCTCGACCTCGGCGAGGGCCTGCCCGCCTACCGCCCCCCGGTCGATGCCGGGCAGCTGCTCGGCCTGGCCGGCGAGCCGGCCGCCGAGGAGGGGCTGGAGGTGACGGTGCGCTACCTGACCCCGCACTCGAAGTGGTCGATCCACTCCGAGTTCCAGGACAACCTGCACATGCTGACCCTGTTTCGCGGCGGCCCGGCGATCTGGCTCGCGGTCGCCGACGCGGATCGGATCGGCGTCGCCGACAACGAGTGGCTCGAGGTCTACAACCGCCACGGCGTCGTCGCCTGCCGCGCCGTCGTCTCGCACCGCGTGCCGGCCGGGGTGGCGCTCTTCTACCACTCCCAGGACCGCCACGTGAACGTGCCCGTCTCGGAGACCTCGGGCGCGCGCGGCGGCACCGACAACTCGCTGACCCGGATCTCGATCAAGCCGACGCACATGATCGGCGGCTACGCGCAGCTCTCCTGGGGCTTCAACTACTACGGGCCGACCGGCCCGCAGCGCGACCAGATGATCATCGTCCGCAAGCGCCGCACGGAGGTCGAGTACTGATGCGCGTGCGAGCCCAGATGGGGATGGTGATGAACCTCGACAAGTGCATCGGCTGCCACACCTGCTCGGTCACCTGCAAGAACGTCTGGACCAACCGGCGCGGCATGGAGTACGCCTGGTTCAACAACGTCGAGACCAAGCCCGGCCGCGGCTACCCGCGCGACTACGAGGACCAGGAGAGGTGGCACGGGGGCTGGAAGCTCGGCCGCAAAGGCAAGCTGAAGCTGCGCGCCGGCGGGCGGCTGCACAAGCTGGCCAACATCTTCTGGAACCCGGACATGCCCGGGATCGAGGACTACTACGAGCCCTGGACCTACGACTACGACCACCTGATCTCGGCCCCGGCGGGGGAGCGCCAGCCGGCCGCCCGGCCGAAGTCGCAGGTCACCGGGAAGAACCTCGACCTGCAGTGGGGGCCCAACTGGGAGGACGACCTGGCCGGCTCGCGCGAGCACGCCGCCAAGGACCCCAACCGGCGCGCGCTCGAGGAGGAGGTGAAGCTCGAGTTCGAGCAGGCGTTCATGATGTACCTGCCGCGGATCTGCGAGCACTGCGTCAACCCGTCCTGCGTCGCCTCCTGCCCCTCGGGCGCGATGTACAAGCGGGAGGAGGACGGCATCGTACTCGTCGACCAGGAGGCCTGCCGCTCCTGGCGCTTCTGCGTTTCCGGCTGCCCCTACAAGAAGGTCTACTTCAACTGGAGCACGGGCAAGGCCGAGAAGTGCAACTTCTGCTACCCGCGGATCGAGGCCGGCCTGCCGACCGTCTGCTCGGAGACCTGCGTAGGCCGGCTGCGGCACGTCGGCGTCGTCCTGATCGACACCGACCGCGTCGAGGCGGCCGCCTCGGTCGCCGACGAGCGCGACCTGATCGCCTCGCAGCTCGAGATCATGCTCGACCCCGACGATCCGGAGGTCCGCGAGCGGGCGCGCCGCGAAGGAATCCCCGACGACTGGCTCGAGGCGGCGAGCCGCTCGCCGGTGTACGCGATGTGCAAGCGCTGGCGGATCGCCCTGCCGCTGCACCCGGAGTACCGCACGCTGCCGATGGTCTGGTACGTGCCGCCGCTCTCGCCGGTGGAGAGCCTCGGCGAGTCGCTGGTCCGCGACGGCGGCGATCCCGAGGACGTCTTCGAGGCGATCGAGGAGCTGCGCATCCCGGTCTCCTACCTGGCCGGCTTCCTCTCCGCCGGCGACCCCGAGCCGGTGCGGCGCTCGCTGCGCCGCCTGGTCGCAATGCGCCGCTACATGCGGGCCGAGAACGTCGCTGGCGAAGCCGATCCGGAGATCGCCCGCGAGGTGGGGCTGGAGCCGGCCCAGCTGGAGGCGATGTTCCGCATGGTCGCGATCGGCGACTACGACGAGCGCTACGTGATCCCCAGGCGCCACGGCGAGGCCTCGCCGGCGGCCTTCGCCGAGCAGGGCTCCTGCGGGATCGACTTCGCAGACGGCGCGGCGCTGCCCCCCGGCATGTCCCATCCGGGAGAACCCGAGCCCGACTTCGACATCCGCGACCAGCTCGTGCAGAGGGGCGGCAACGGTGCCCGCTGAGCCGGTCCACCCGCTGAAGCTGGTCTCGGTGCTGCTCGAGTACCCGAGCGCCGCCGCGCGCGAGGCCGTCGCCGGCCTCGACTCGGCCGAGCTGGCGCCGCTGCGCGGCCGCCAGGCCGACCGCATCGCTTCCTTCCTCGTCTGGTACCGCGAGCGCTCGCTGGACGAGCTGCGCGCCGCCTACGTCGAGACCTTCGACTTCGCCAGGCAGCGCAGCCTCCACCTCACCTACCACCTGCACGGCGACAGCCGCCAGCGCGGGCTCGCCCTGGCCAGGCTGAAGGAGGCCTATGCCGCCGCCGGGTTGGAGGGAGACGCCGCGGAGCTGCCCGACTTCCTGCCGCTGATGCTCGAGTTCTGCGCCCTCGCCCCCGAGCCGGCCGGGCGCGAGCTGCTCGACCGCCACCGGCCGGCGATCGAGCTGATCCGCGACAGCCTGCACCGTGAGGACAGCCCGTTCGGGGCGCTGCTCGACGCCGTCGTCGACGGCCTTCCGGGCCTGACCGAGAGGCAGCTGGCGCGGGTCAGGCGCCTCGCGTCGGAGGGACCGCCGAGCGAACGGGTCGGCCTCGAGCCGTTCGCCCCGCCCGAGGTGATGCCGGTCGCAGAGGGGATGCAGGCGCAGCCGCTGATCGGGGGGCGCGAGTGAGCCAGGGATCCGTCCTCCTCTACACGGTGCTTCCCTACGCCGCGATCGCCGTCTTCGCGGTCGGCACCGCCTGGCGCTACCGCAACGACCAGTACGGCTGGGGCGCCCGTTCGACCCAGTTTCTGGAGAGCAGGACGTTGCGTTACGGCAGCACGATCTTCCACCTCGGTGTGCTGGCGGCGATCGGCGGCCACGTGCTCGGCATCCTCGTGCCGCGCTCCTGGACCGCGGCGCTGGGGGTGTCCGACGGCGCCTACCACGCACTCGCCGTCGCCGGCGGCGTGACCGCGGGCGCCGCAGTGAGCATCGGCTTCCTGACCCTCCTCTACCGTCGCCTGCGCTTCCCGCGGGTGCGAGTGACGACGACGCGGATGGACCTGACGATCTTCGCCCTGCTGGGCTTCGGGATCGTTACCGGCCTGCTGGCCACGCTGACCAACCTGGGCGACTCGGTCGAGTACCGCGAGACCGTGGCCCCCTATTTCCGCCAGATCTTCGTCCTCGATCCACAGCCGGAGCTGATGACCGGCGGCGGCGTCAGCCCGATCTTCCAGGTCCACGTGGTCGGCGTGTGGTTCCTCTACGCGCTCTGGCCGTTCAGCCGGCTGGTCCACGCCTGGAGCATCCCGGTCGACTTCCTTCGTCGCAGTCCAATCCAATACCGGAGCCGGGGCAGGCGCCGGGGTGCGCCGCGGCGGCCGACGCCCGCCAAGGCTCCCCGTCAACCGAGCGAGGTGTCTTGACCATGGAATCCGCACCGCGCGGACAGGTTCCGAACCTGTGGCTGGCGACCCTGGCCTTCGCCGTCTGCTTCTCGGCCTGGGGAATGCTGGCGCCGCTGGCGCCTGGCCTCCAGGACGACCTCGGCCTCTCCAACACCGAGACCTCGGTGATGATCGCGATCCCCGTGATCCTCGGCTCGCTGCTGCGGATCCCGCTCGGCCTGCTCACCGACCGGGTGGGCGGACGTCTCGTCTTCACTGGCATGCTCGCCTACTCGGCCGGGGCGGCGCTGCTGGTCGGCTTCGCGCACAGCTACGCGGCGCTGCTCGGCGCCGGCTTCCTGCTCGGCACGACCGGCGCCTCGTTCGCGGTCGGCATCCCCTTCGTCGCCGAGTGGTACGAGGAGCGCCGCCAGGGCTTCGCGCTCGGCGTTTACGGCGTCGGCAACATCGGCACCGCGGTGGCGGCCTTTTCGGTGCCGGCGATCCGCGACGCCGCCGGGCAGGCGACCGCGGGCGTCGTCTTCGCCATCGTGATCGGCGCCTACGCGCTGCTCTGGTCGGTGCTCGCCCGCAACGCCCCGGGCCGCCACTCGCACCGCATCCCCTACATGGAGGTGCTGCGCTCCGGCTGGGACCTGTGGCGGCTGTCGCTCTTCTACTTCGTCACCTTCGGCGGCTTCGTCGCGATGGCGATCTTCCTGCCGAAGCTGCTCACCGACTGGTTCGACTACTCGCTCGCCGACGCCGGCCTGCGGGCGGCCGGGTTCACCGTCTTCGCCACCGGGGCACGACCGCTGGGGGGCTGGCTGGCCGACCGGATCGGCGCTCGCGCGCTGCTGGTCGCGGTCTTCGCCGGGGTCGGCTTCGACGCGATCGGGCTCGCCTGGCAGGCCTCCGGTCCGGCAATCGTGCCGGTGACGATATTCTCGTTAACGATGGCGACTTTCCTCGGTCTCGGCAACGGGGCGGTGTTCAAGGAGGTGCCGGTCTACTTCCCGCGCACGACGGGTGCGGCGACCGGGATCATCGGCGCCGCCGGCGGGCTCGGCGGTTTCTTCCCCCCGCTGGTGATGGGCATCGTCAAGGACAGCACCGGCGAGTTCGTGCTCGGCTTCGTCTTCCTCGTCGCCTTCGCCTGGCTCTGCGCCGGCCTCGCCACGGGCGTCGCCGGGCCCCCGGCCGCCTCCGCCGAAGACGGAGCGGGGGATGTGGATGGGGCGGCGGCACCACAACCAAGCTCGGCCGATGTTGGCTGACGAGCCTCTCGTCGACGGCCACGGACGGCGGATCTCCGACCTGCGCGTCTCGGTCACCGACCGCTGCAACTTCCGCTGCCAGTACTGCATGCCGGCGGCCGGGCTCCCGTGGTTGGCGCGCGAGGAGATCCTCAGCTTCGAGGAGATCGAGCGGCTGGTCGACCTGCTTGTTCGGCTTGGGGTCGAGGATGTCCGCCTCACCGGAGGAGAGCCGCTGGTGCGCCGCGACTTTCCCCGCCTGGTCGAGATGCTCTCCGGGATCGGCGGGCTCCGCGACCTCTCACTGACCACCAACGGCTACCTGCTCGAGGAGCAAGCCGAGGCGCTGGTCGGGGCGGGGATCGACCGGGTCAACGTCTCGATCGACTCGCTGCAGCGCGACCGCTTCTTCCAGCTCACCCGCCGCGACGCCCTGCCGCAGGTGCTGCGCGGCCTCGACGCGATCGCCGCGCACCCGTCGGTGCGGCCGATCAAGGTCAACGCGGTGGCGATGCGCGACTTCAGCGAGGCCGAGGTCGAGCGCTTCTGCGAGTTCGCCCGCGCGAGCGCCTTCCAGGTCCGCTTCATCGAGTTCATGCCACTCGACGCGGACCGCGCCTGGACGCCTGACGCCGTCCTCACCGGAGGGGAGCTGCGGCGGAGGATCGAGGCGATCCACCCGCTCGAGGAGCTGCCCCGTGAGCCCGCGGCCACCGCGCGCGTGTTCCGCTTCGCCGACGGCAGCGGCGAGATCGGCTTCGTCAACCCGGTCTCCGAACCGTTTTGCGCCGACTGCAACCGCCTCCGGCTGACCGCCGAGGGCAAGCTGCGCACCTGCCTCTTCTCGCTCGGCGAGACCGACCTGCGGGCCCCGCTGCGCGACGGCGCCGGCGAGGACGAGTTGGCCGAGATCGTCCGCGAGGCCGTCTGGCGAAAGGAGCTGAAGCACCGCGTCAACGACCCCGGCTTCGTGCAGCCGGCGCGCACGATGTCGGCGATTGGGGGCTGAGGTGCGGGGCATCGCAAAGGACCGAGCGAGGGGGACGGCCCGCCGGGCCCTTGACGAGCTGGCCGGGGGGCTCGGGGACAGCGGCATCTTCATCCCGATCGCGGTCGCGATGATCGCCCTGAACGGCCTCAACGCAACCGCGGTCTTCGTCGTCACCGGCCTCGTCTATGCCGGCACCGCCCTCTACTTCAGGGTGCCGGTCCCGGTGCAGCCGCTGAAGGCCTTCGCGGCGGCGGCGATCGCCCTGCACCTCTCGGCCGCGACGCTCGCCGCCGGAGCGCTGCTGATGGCCGCCGCGATGGCGGTGCTGGCGGCCGGGGGCCTCGCCGACTGGCTGGCGGAGCGCTTCCCGCTGGTCCTCGTCCGCGGCATTCAGGCCAGCGTCGCCCTGCTGCTCGCCAAGGCGGCGGTGAACCTCGCCGAGCAGGGCAACTGGCCCGGCCTGCCGCCCCTCTCTCCCGGCCTCGGCGTCGCGATGGCCGTGATTGCCTGCTCGCTGCTCTTCGCCTGCCGCCGGCTCTCGCTGCCGGGCAGCCTGGTCGTGCTCGGCGGCGGCGCCGCCGTGGGACTGGCGGTCAGCGGCCTCCCCGAGCTGCACGCCGGGCCGGCGCCGGTCTCGCTCTCGGTTCCAGGCGGGGGGGCCTTCGCCCTGGCCCTCACCTCGCTGGTCATCGCCCAGCTGCCGCTCACCTTCGGCAACGCCATCGTGGCCACTGCCGACGCCGAGCGCAGCTACTTCGGGAGCATGGCCCGGCGCGTGCGCCCCGCCCGGCTGGCCCTCTCGATCGCGGTCGCCAACGCCTGTGCCGGCCTCACCGGCGCGCTCCCCCTCTGCCACGGGTCCGGCGGGGTCACCGCCCACTACAAGCTGGGGGCGCGCACGGGGCGCGCGACCCTGGCCGCGGGTGTGATCTTCGCCGGCCTGGGGCTCGGCCTGGGATCCTCGCTGCCGGCGCTGCTTCAGGTTCTGGCGCCGGGCGCGCTGGCCGGGATGCTGGCCTACGTCGCGATCCAGCACGGGCTGCTGGCAGGGCAGCTGGAGCGCCTCGACGACCGCCTGATCGCCGCCGGGGTCGGCCTCGTGACCCTGCTAGCCGGCAATCTGGCGATCGGCTTCGGAGTTGGGGCGGCGGCGCTCGCGGCCCGCGCCGCCTGGCGAGCGCTCAGCGATCGGGCACTGCCAGCATCTCCTCCGCCCGCCTGAGGTCGGCGCGGCTGTTGACGTTGAAGCAGAGCCGCCGCGGGTCCCCGAAGCGCGCCAGCTCGGGCTCGGCGACGATCCGCGGCCGCAGCGATTCGAGCGTCCCCCGCAGAGCCCGCTCGGCCGCCAGCGCCTCCTCCAGGGCCGGCAGGAGCGCATCGTCGTAGCGCGCCGGCAGCGGTTGCAGGCTGCCCTCCGCCCTAGGTACGACCAGCGGCTCGGGGGCCGATCCGAGCCAGCGGAGCAGCGCCGGGCTCGCAAACGGCATGTCGCAGCCGATGGCGACCACGGGGCGCCCGCCCGCGTGTCGCAGGGCTGCGACGATCCCGCAGAGGGGATGGCGCGGGCTGTCTGGCTCGCAAATCGTCGGGCACCGAAGCGGCGGTTGCTCGGAGTCGGCCTTGGCGACTACCAGCGGCTCGAGGCCCGCCTCCTCGACAACGGCGAGGGGGTAGGAGATCAGCGGGCTGCCGCCCAGCCTCGCAAGCGCCTTGGCGCCGCCGATCCGACTGCCGCGCCCGCCGGCGAGAACCGCGCCGACCGCAGGTTCGGACCGTCGCTCTCTGCCGGTGGGCTCGGCCATCGCCAACAGTCTGGCAGCGGAGGTTAGTCTCGACGTCGAGACGAATCCGTGGCAGCCAAGCTGGTCGACATCGAGCAAGCGCGCGACGCGGTGCTCGCCGCGGCGAAGCCGCTGGGCGCCGAGCACGTGCCGCTGCGCGACGCTCTGGATCGACACCTGGCCGCCGACGCGGTCGCCGCCGACGCGGTCCCCCGCGAGGACAACTCGGCTATGGACGGCTTCGCGGTGCGCGCCGAGGACACGCGCGGCGCCGGGCCCGGGGCGCCGATCGCCCTGCGCCTGACCGGCGAGTCGCGCGCCGGTCGCCCGGCGGCGGTTCCACTCGCGGCCGGAGAGGCGATCGGGATCTCGACCGGCGCCGTGCTGCCCAGCGGCGCCGACGCCGTCCTCAGAGTCGAGGCGGCGGACGTCGTGGATGGCCGGATCGTCGTCGAACAGCAGGTCGAGCAAGGCCAGGACCTGCGCCGCGCCGGAGACGACATCCGGGTCGGCGAGGCGGTGCTCGCCGCCGGCACCCGGATCGGGCCCGTCGAGCTCGGCGTGCTGGCCTCACTCGGCACGACGAGAGTCTCCTGCCATCGCCGGCCCCAGGTCTCGGTCCTGACGAGTGGCGACGAGTTGCTCGAGCCGGGCGAGTCGATGCGCCCCGGCGCCGTCCGCGACTCGAACGCCTACTCGGTCCCGGCCTTGGCCGAGCGGGCCGGGGCGACGACGGCGCTTGCCGGCCCCGCCCCCGACGACCTCGAGGCGACGCGGGCGGCGATCGCGCCCACCCTCGACGCCGACGTGGCGGTGATCTGCGGCGGCGTCTCGGTCGGCGAGCACGATCACGTCAAGGCGGCGCTGGCCGAGCTCGGCGTCGAGCAGCGCTTCTGGGGGGTGGCGCTGAAACCCGGCAAGCCGACCTGGTTCGGGACCCGCGGCGACACCCTGGTGTTTGGCCTGCCGGGCAATCCGGTTTCGGCGATGGTGACCTTCATCCTCCTGGTCCGCCCCGCGCTGACCGCGATGGCCGGCGCAGCGCCGGACCGGACCCGGACGGCCGCGATACTCGACCGCGACTACGAGAAGGCCCCCGGCCGCGCGCACGCGATTCGCTGCCGCCTCAGCCTGCGCGAGGACGGCTGGCACGCGGCGCCGGCGCCGCACCAGGGCTCGCACGTCCTCACCTCGATGCTTGGCGCCGACTGCCTGGCGCTGGCCCCGGCGGAGAGCGGCTCGCTGCGGGCCGGAGAGCTGCTCGAGGTCGAGTTACTGAAGACCTAGGCCGAGGCCCTAGCATGGGCGGGGTGGACGTAGAGGTTCGTCTATTCGCGATCCTGCGCGAGCGCGCCGGCAGCGACTCGATCTCGCTCCAGCTCGACGAGGGCGCGACCGTCGGCGACGCCCTGGAGCGGCTCGGCGCCGAGCCTTCGCTGGCCGACTTGCTGCGGCGGCTGCCGGTGCGAGTCGCGGTGAACCGCGACTACGCGACGTCGGAGACGCCGCTGCGCGCCTCCGACGAGCTGGCCCTGATTCCGCCGGTCAGCGGCGGCGCCGGGCAGGTGCACGCCCGGGTCAGCGCCGAGCCACTGTCGCTTGAGGCGCTGTCGCGGGCCGTCGGCCGGCCGGGGGCGGGAGCGATCGTCAGCTTCCAGGGCGTGACGCGCGAGGTCGAGCGACTCGACTACGAGGTCTACCGCGAGATGGCCGAGCAACGGATCGCAGCGATCCTTGGCGAGTGCGTCGAGCGCCACCGGCTCGAGGCCGCCGCCGCCGAGCACCGGGTCGGCGCCGTCCCCCTGGGCGAGCCCGGGGTGATCGTCGCTGCCTCCGCCGCCCACCGCGACGAAGCGTTCGCGGGCGCCCGCGAAGCGATCGACCGGATCAAGGCCGAGGCGCCGATCTGGAAGACCGAGGTCGGAGCAGGGCGATGACCGACGAGCTGACCCACCTCGACGAGGGCGGCCGGGCGCGAATGGTCGACGTCAACGCCAAGCGGCCGACCGAGCGTCGGGCTCGGGCACGGGCGCGGCTGCGAATGGCGCCCGAGACGGCCCAGGCAGTGCTGGAGGGCAACGCGCCGAAGGGCGAGGTGCTGGGCGTGGCCAGGCTGGCCGGGATCCAGGCGGCGAAGGGGACCGGCGCGCTGATCCCGCTCGCCCACCCGCTCCCCCTCGGATTCGCCGACGTCAGCGCGACGGTCGACGTCGACGCCGGCCTGGTCGAGCTGGTGTCGGAGGCCCGCACCGTCGCCCGAACCGGGGTCGAGATGGAGGCGATGACCGCCTGCACGGTGGCGGCACTGACCGTCTACGACATGGTCAAGGGGATCGAGCGCGGGGTGCGGATCGAGGATGTCGTCCTCCTCGAGAAGACCGGCGGCCGCTCGGACTGGAAGCTCGACCCCGACGCCCCCGCGCCCGGCTGAGCCGCCGATGCGAGCCGCACTGATCACCGTCAGCAGCTCCAGGTCGGGCGGGCAGGGGGGCCGCGACGAGAGCGGCGAGCGGCTGGCGGCCCTTGCGCGCGGCCTGGGCGCCGAGATCGCCGGCCGCGACCTGATCGCCGACGACCGCGCGGCGATCGAAGCGCGGCTGCGCCACTGGGCCGACGAGGAGCGGTGCGACGTGGTGCTGACCAGTGGCGGAACCGGCTTTGCCCCCAGCGACGTCACCCCGGAGGCGACGCGGGCTGTGATCGAGCGCGAGGCGCCGGGGCTGGCCGAGGCGATGCGCGAGGCCTCCCGCAAGCACACCCCGCACTGGATGCTCTCCCGCGCGGTCGCCGGGATCCGCGGCTCCACCCTGATCGTCAACTTCCCCGGCAGCCCGGGCAGCATCCAGCAGGCCGGGGCGGCGATCGCCGCAGCGCTGCCCCACGCCCTCGAGCTGCTCGCCGGGCGGAGCCCGGCGCACCGGTGAGCCTCGAGGACGCCCGCGGCACGCGGATCTCCAGCGAGCTGACCGAGCGTGGCCGTGTCCTGCTGGCGGCGGTGGCCGCGCAGGGGATCGCGGCGTGAGCCCGTTCGAGCTTCCGACGATCCCCGCCCCGGCACCAAGTCGCTCGCCGGTCGCCTCGATCTCGCGCGATCGCTACGAGCGGCTGGCCGCCCGCGTCCGCCTGCTCTCCTGGCTCTCGCTCGGCTGGATGTCGATCGAGGGGGCGGTGGCGATCACCGCCGGCATCCTCGCCTCCTCGATCGCCCTGGTCGGCTTCGGGCTGGACTCGGTGGTCGAGGGCGTGGCAAGCGTGATCATCGTCTGGCGTTTCAGCGGCCACCGGGTCTTCTCCCATGCCGCGGAGCAGCGGGCGCAGAGGCTCGTCGCCGTGCAGTTCTTCCTCCTCGCTCCCTACCTGGCCTTCGAGTCGGTCAAGGCGCTGATCGGCGCCGAGCGCCCCGACGTGAGCTGGGTCGGGATCGGCCTCGCGGCCGGCTCGGTGGCCTTCATGCCGATCCTGGGGATCGCCAAGGAACGCCTCGCCGACCAGTTGGGCTCGGCCGCCACCAAGGGCGAGGGCCGCCAGAACATGCTCTGTGCCTATCTGGCCGCCGCCCTGCTCGTCGGTCTGCTCGGGAACGCGCTCCTCGGCG
>Ga0210144_1000084_pt1 | contig 53221 bp, 45 predicted proteins | sample Muzzi_PWA_D2_FD_185532 | JGI IMG/M metagenome (GOLD analysis project Ga0210144, IMG submission 185532) | Wetland microbial communities from San Francisco Bay, California, USA, that impact long-term carbon sequestration - Muzzi_PWA_D2 (SPAdes) | ecosystem: Environmental > Aquatic > Marine >...
TGCACCCGCGCCATGGTCGCATCGGCCTCCCGCAGGTTCTCCAGAATCAGGATGGTGCCGTCGTAGGCACAGCAGACCGCCACCGGCAGCACCAGCAGGCCGGGCCGGCTGCCGCTGTCGTGGAACGCCAGGCCCTCCCCCGAATAGACCTGGCCGTAGGCGAGAGCCGCGTCGGGAGCGCCGTTCGGAGGAAGCCAGGCCACCTGGATCTTCCGGTTCTTCTTCGACACCCCGATGGTCCAGCCCTGGGGATGGAGCACCAGGGACTCCGGCTCGAAGCGGAACCGGCCGTAGCTGGGCAGCGCCGCGTGCGGGTCGATGGCCCCCGTGTCCGGGATCTTGCGCAGGTGGTAGCCGCCACCCTGCTCGGTCGGGAGGTCCGCCTTGCGCGGATCCACGTAGAAGCTCCCCAGGTCGGTGTCGTCGGGATTGGGAACGGGGTGCCCGTGCGAGTCGAGGACCCAGCGGCCGTCCTTCATCAGGAACTTCGGGGGATAGGGATCGGACACCACGCGGGTGACGTCGGTGAAGCCACAGGAGGGGAAGCGCACGGCCGGCGCGAGGGTGGGCGCCACCGCCTGGGCGAAGGTCCGGACCTGTACGTCGGTCGAGGCGTCGCTACACCGTCCGATCCCGGTGCCGGCCGCCCGCCAGGCCCAGAGCAGCCGGTGGTTGTGTTGATCGAGCGCCAGCCCGTTCCACTCGGAGAACGCGTTGCCGTGGTTCGAGGGGTCGACCTTGGGCAACGTGGTCGGCGGGGAGACGGTCTGCTGCCAGGCGTAGTCACCCCCGTCGAAGATCAGGACACTGCCGTGCTCGTAGCGGCTGTGCGGCCCCAGGTGGACCGGCTGGTCGACGAAGACCATCTGGATGTCCTTGGCGTGATCCAGATCGTTGGGCAGGCTGCCGGAGGTCGCCTTGGCGCGGAGCGCGCCGTCGATCCGGAACTCCGCCTCCAGCCTGATCGAACCGCCCAGGGCGTTGGGGAAGCTGACCTCGAGCTTGTCGCCGAGCTTGTCCGGCACCTGGACCAGGGGAGTCAGGGTGGGTCCATCGTCCGAGCGCACCACCTTCAGCGTGCAGGTGGCCTTCTGGTCGGCGGCCGGCTGCGGGAAGCGGCCGGTCCGGGGATCGGGCCGTAGGGTCACCGTCGACTGGATCTGGAGGTGGATCGTGTTGGTGATCTCAGGCTGGCTCGAGAGCACCTCCACCACCGTCTCCGCCATCTCGGCCACGTCCGAGGCGATCGAGATCGCCGACACGATCCAGCCGGCGAACGGGATCTCCTCGGCGACCTTCTCGGCGACGTCTTCGACGCCGTTCTTCGCCAGGTCCTTCTCGATCCACTCGAGCAGGAAGCCGAACAGCTTGTCGAAGACCGTCTTCACGATGTCGAGGATCTGCGTCCAGTCGGGGCGCCCGTCGATGGCGCTCACCACCAGGGCGCTGATGTTCTTGGCCAGGTAGACCAGCGCCCCGATGATCTTTACCGCCGTCTTCGACAGCAGATCCTGGATGAACTGGTAGAGCGGGCGGTACGAGTTGGAGGCGACGTCGAACGCCATCATCAGCGCCGGCACGAACAGGTTGCAGACGATGGTCAGCGTCGTACCGTAGAAGGTGGCGCCCGGATGGGGCCGGGGCCCGAGGCCGAGGCCGCAGGCGTAGATGTCGGCCGACGCGGCGTGCTCGGGGAAGTCCACCTCCACGCCGTACCCCTTGTTCTCGCCCACCAGCCTGCCCGGGAAGGCGAAGTCCGGCACCGCAAGGATGGTGTCGATGGGATCGATGGCGCCCAGGTAGCGGAACGAGTCGGTCTGGAACTGGAGCTTGTCCCACTCCTTCTCCAGCACCTCGATCCACGTGGGGAGCCCGGCGACCGGTTGCCAGCTCGGCACCGAGAGCGGCTTGCGGTCGGCGTCGAAGAACTGGATGTACCCGGCGAGGTAGCGCACGTAGGTATTGGTCATCTGGATGCGCACCCGGCGCTTGCCGGCATCCTCGACCGTGATCGAGCTCTTGACGCCCTGGAAGGCGAACTCCTTGGACAGCGTCGCCTTCCAGCCACCGTCCGCGGTCACGGTCCCGAGGCGCGCCGGCGCCTGCACGGTGCTGAAGCCGGGGGCCTGCTGCCACTTCTTGTCCTCGAGGCGAACGTCGTTCTTGGTCGATTTCATGAGCGCCAGGAGCGCCGGGCGCGCGGCGTCGACGATCTCCGGCCGCGGCCGGTGCAGGTAGCGGGTCTCGCCGTGGTAGGTCACCGCCTCGAGCGCCGCCCAGCCGACCCCCGGCTCGGTCGACGGCTCGCCCATGGACCGCATCTTCAGGGCGAGCTGGTCGATCAGCTCGTAGGTCGCCTTGGCCTTGTCCTTGTCCATGTGCTCCGCGATCCAGCCCGCCACTTGGGCGTTCTGGGTGCGCAGATCGGCATGGTGCGTGAGGTAGGTCTTGGCGGTGCTGATCCAGTCGACGTGGTGGTGCCGGGCGAGCTCGCCGGTCTCCGGGTCGAGCGGGCAGAACATCGATGCGTGGCCGGCGTGTGGGCCCCGTTCCGGCAGCGAGCCGTCAGCGCGCCGATAGGCGATGTGCACCCGCACGGCCACGTCCGAGGCCATGGGGATCGGCTCCGGCGTGTAGTGCGTCAGCCGGTCGTCGGGGATCTCAGCCAGCCACGGGGCCTCCGCCCGCGCCTGCTGACGGCTCGCGGCGGTGTGGAGAGCCAGCCGGTGGAGCGCGCCCCGTGCCGCCAAGTAATAGTCGACGTCCCCTCGGATGTCGGACAGATCCGCGTGGAAGGTCACTCCGTGGTCGGGCATCGCGGCTCCTCCTGATGTAGTGGTCGATTCAGAGTACAGCACGCGTCATCGCGTGACCACGACAGACCCGGTGCACGGAACGGGCCACCGAAAGGGCGGTCGTCCGCTCTCCGGCGTCGGGGCCGACGCCGCGAGGAGGACGGTCCAGCTCGTCTCGCCCGCCGAGCCGTCCTCACCGGCCCAGCCGCGGCTCAGGGCTTGAAGACGTGGAGCTCGTCGAGGGTGTCGGTGGCGAGGTAGGTGTCGTCCGGATTGGTGTACCAGCGGCGGACCTTGGGCAGACGCAGGCCGCCGTCCTCGGCCTCGCCCGAGAGCACGACGTACTCGCCGTCGCCCTTCGCCTCGTCGTGGAAGAAGCGGTAGCCCACCAGGGCGGCGGTCTCCGGATCGAGGTAGAAGTACCAGGTGTCGGTGCCCACCGACGGGTCGTAGGTGACCCGGAGCGCCCAGACGTCCCTCCCGGCAAACGTCGTCCGCCGTGGCGTGGGATCGAGCCGCGTCCCCGCGTCGCGGAGCTTCATCGGCAGACCGTAGAGGTAGGTCAGGTAGTTCCGGAGCACCCGGGCGCGCGGCGGCGTCATGCCGACCCGCTCGAGCTCCGCCGGCGAGGGATCGGCCTTCCCGTCCACCCGCACCGTCAGGTCGTCCCCGCGACCCGAGACTTCGACCAGGGACCCGTCGCGCTCGAACGACAGGGCAAAGCTCCCGCGAAGCGGATCGATCACCGCCCGCCGCACGCTCCCGGAGCTGCCCCGCTCGGCGGCCAGCTTCTTCGAGAGCTCCGACCGGACCACGATCTGGATCACCCGCTCTCCCCACACCCCGTCCGGGTCGTGGTAGGCGATCGAGCGCGCCAGGAGCTCCTCGGCCGTCGGCGGGTCGGCGGCGGCAGGGGAGACCGCGGGGGCCGCGACGGCCGGCGCCGCCAGGGCGAGGATGAGGAGCCCAGCTCCGAGGGTGACCCCGAAAGTGACTCCGAGAACGGGGCGGAGAGGCGGGGAAACCGGCGCGGAGATCGAGGTCCGGATCGGAGCTGAGCAGCGGGCCGGTGGATGGCCGGGGACGGTCGTCGAGCGTCGCATGAGCGCGAGTCTACCGTCGCGCGCCGACAGAGCCGATCGAGCCGTCCCCCCACCCGCCGGCCCCTCCGGCTGGCCCCCCCTCTGGCGAAGGGGGGGCCGGCCCGAGGTCGTTGCCCTTGGAAGAACTACCGATTGAGAATCGCGTCGAGCTCGTCGAGGGCTTGGGGATCGTCCGACTGGGCCAGCCAGAAGAGCGCCTGGCGGCGGACGTCCGGCCGCTCGGTCTCGCGCAGAAGGTGCACCAGGAGGGGCACCGAGCCGTCGAGCTGGGAGAGGGCGAACACCGCCTCCTCGCGCAGGTGGCGGTCCGGATCGCGGGCGATCACGTCACGGATCCAGCCGGCGGCGCGCGGATCCTGGGTCTGGGCGAGCCAGAAGAGGGCCTGCCCCCGAAGATCGCGGCCGTCGCGATGCCCGGTCTTGCCGGGCTGCCGGCCCAGGCGGGCCAGGCGCTCGGCGGCCGAGGGCGCGGCGTGATAGGCCATGGCGGCGAGGGCGGTCTCGCGGACCCGTTCCGACGCCGTACCCTCGCTCCAACGCTCGAGCAGATCGAGGCTCTTCTCGACCTCGACGCCCGTGAGCTCGACCACCCGGCGGTCCCCGCCGTCGATCGGACAGGCGACCCCGACCGCGATCAGGCGCACCGGACGACCGGCCTCGATCTCGGCCAGCACCCGCAGCTCCCGCGGCGCCGCCGGGTCGCGGGCGCGATCGCTCGTCCCCCACCCCCGGTCCGCCTCGGCCAGCGAGCACCCCTGACGGTTCCAGCTCCGGCTGAAGCAGCAGACGTTCGCCGACCGCTCGGTCCCGGGCACGGTCCAGGCGACCCAGGTCGCTTCCGCGCCCAGCGACCGGACGACGGACGCCGGATCGGCGGCCCGGCGGCTCTCCGCCCGGGCATTCACGACCCCATCCGCGGGCACCGCGGCCGTCGTGCCCGCGCCGGCCGCGGCCCCCGAGAGGGCCACGGCCAGCGCGATGGAGAGCAGCGGCACGGCGCGCCCCCCGACCGCCCGCCGGCTCACGACTGTCCTCCCAGGAGCTTCTCCAGGAACGCCTGGGACTCCTCGTCGTCCATGAACGACAGGGTCTGGACGATCTTGCGCTTGAGCTCCGGGTCCTTCTCCCGGCGGAAGAGGTCGACCAGGGCGTGGGCGTCCCCCAGGATCAGGTACGCGTTGAGGACGTGGACGCGGACTTCCGGGTCGGTCTCCGAAGAGTAGAGGGCAGCGAGCTGCTTGGCCGCCTCCGGCCCGCCGGCGACACCGATCGCCTCGATGGCCTTGCCGCGGAGCTCCGGATCGGCCTCGCTCCGCGCCACCTCGTTCAAGGCCGCGACGTCCTCCGCGACCCCCAGGGCACCCAGGATCTTGCCCCGGAGGACGGCGTCCTTCTCCGAGGCGTAGAGCGCCTGGAGCTCCTTCGAGGCTTCCATGGCGCCCAGCTCGTCGATCGCCTTGGCGCGGATCTTCGGGTCGGGCTCCGAGCGGGCGGCCTCCGCGATCGGCGCGGTCTGGTCGGCGACCAGCCAGGCCTCGAGCACCGCGCCCTTGACCTCGGGCGATGCCTCCTTCCAGAGCCCGGAGAGGGCGGCCAGGTCCTCGTTGCCTCCCGCCACCCCGAGGTCGCGCACCGCCTCGACGCGAAGCTCGGGCGAATCACCGCTCCGCGCGACGTCGAGGAGGATCTCCCGGGCGCGCGGCGACTCGCTCTGGGAGAGCACGAAGAGGGCGCGCTTCTTGAGCTTGACCGGATGATCGCCGGAGAGGAACCGCTCGAGGATCGGCACCGCACGCTCGGGCTCGGCCTGCATCAGGCCGTCGAGGGCGTACATCTGCAGGTCGTCGTCACCCGACAGGTCGCTGTCCGCGCTCCCCCCGCTCCCCATGGTCACGACGCTCGTCCGCGACCCGCGGAGCTGGAGCTCGAGCGCCCGCGCGTCGTCGATCCAGTCGCTCTTGGGGTAGGCGCTCTGGAGCGTCCCGAGGGTGGTCAGCGCGTCGGCCCGGCGGTCGAGCTTGGACTGAGACCAGGCCTTCCAGTAGAGGGCGGCGGCGGACTCCGGCCCCTTGTCCGCGGCGATCGCGGAGAAGTCCCGGAGGGCGTCCGACCAGCGCTCCTCGGCCAGGGCGCGCTGGCCGGCGCGGTAGCGGTCGGTGTGCGACGCCTGGGCGTCGTCGACCAAAGCGGCGCGCGCCGGCGGCGCGACAGTGGCGAGCATGCCGACGGCGAGGACAGCACACAGCAGAGTGGAACGAACGGTGGCTTGCATGATGGATCTCCGGTCGAGGGTCAAAGGGTGGAAGGTCGAAGACGGGCGCCGACGACGCGGACCTTGAACAGCAGGTCGCGCTGGTCGATGCGGTGCTGGAGTGCGGTGACCTCGCCCCCCGTGGGATCCACGGGCAGGTTGGCGAGCTCCACCAGGAGCGGCTCGAGCTCGTCGAGCAGCGCCACGATCCGGCGCTGCCCGACGCGCTCCGCGGCGCGGCGGTAAAGACGGTTCTCGGCCAGCAGCGACGCCGCCCAGGCGCGCTCGTCGCCGAGCCCCTGGCCGGGCGAGGCATGGGTCAGGTCGGTGAGGAGGAGCGACGAGCTCTCGAGATGACCCGAGACCGACGCATCCAGCAGGCGCTCGCGGGCCGCGGCGGAGAACGGCTGTGCCGCGGCCACGCTCGCAGGCGCCGGCGCCACCGAGCGACGGCCGAGGACGAACGCCCCGAGGAGGGCCGCGACCAGCGCCGCCGCCACGGCCGCCATCGCGGCGAACCGCCAGCCTCTCCAAGAGGCGGACCAGCCGGGGATGCGGCGCGGCTCCCGGGCGCCGAGATGCGGCGCGGGCTGGGACTCGAGCTGGGGCCGGAGCCGGGCCCAGACCCGCTCTTCGAGCCCCGGCCGCGGCTCGGGCGCGGCCGGCTCGTCGAAGACAGCGAGCTCTCGGCGGAGCGCGTCCAGCCGCTCCGCGAGCTCGGGTCGAGACTCCAGGTCCGTCCTGAGCTCCCGTCCCCGCGGATGTTCGTCATAGAGGAACAAGATCAAGTCCTCGTCACGCCAGCTCTTCACGGCGTACCTCCGTCCACGCGGCGAGCGAGCGGCGAAGCTTGCGCACCGCGCGGAAGATCGATTGCTTGGTGGCGTTCTCGCGCTTGCCCAGGGCGCGGCTGATCTCGGCGATGGAGCAGCCTTCCACGTGGCGCATGAGGAAGGCCGTGCGCTCGTCGGGCGAAAGCCCGTCCAGCGCGCGGCGGGCCGCCCGGCCCATCTGGGCCGAGGCCGTCCGGCGGTCGGGAGACGGCTCGGTGCTCGCCGGCAGGCGCGACGGACGCCACTCCCCCCACTCCTGATGGTCCTCGCCCTCGAGCGGCTCCTCACGGCGTGCGCGGCGCAGCTCGTCGATGGCGGCGTTGGCCGCGATGCGCCGGAGCCAGGGCAAGATCTCGCTCTCCGCGTCGAACCGGTCCAGGGCGCGGAAGGCACGGAGAAAGGCCTCCTGGACCACGTCCTCGGCCCTCTCCGGATGACCGACGATCCGCACCGCCAGGCGGTAGAGCGTCCGGGAGTGGAGCCGCACGAGGACGGCGAACGTGTCCGGGTTCCCGGCTCGCGTCTCGCGGATGGCAGCTCGTTCGGCGTCGGTCATTCGCTCTCCCTATCTCCAGTACGGGGAGAGGCGAAACCGGTTAGCCGCGGACCGCGACGGGCGCTCCCTCCCCCTGTCCCATGGGTGGGATCGACCAGCACCTATGAGTTGAATCCGCATTCAATGTCTTACCGTCCAATGAACCCGGAGACACGACCATGAAACAGAAGGCCTCCCCGACCCTCCTCCTGGCCGCGAGCCTGCTGCTCGCCGCCGTCCCCGCCTTCGCCGCAGCGCCCGCGGCGCCGGCAGCACCGGCCACCCCCGGCGCCGTCGAGCTACCGAACCTGCCCCTGGTCTCCCCGCTGGCGGAGCCGACGGCGGGAAGCTGCGATGGAAATCACACCCTGCACCGGACCTCCTTCTTCCTGACGGGCTCGCAGGAGGGATGCCTCGACACGTGCACCAGTTGGTGCGACGGCCTCCAGGGGACCGTCACCGACGCCCTGTACGCTCGTGGGGAGTGCCGGTGCGCGTGTTGCGTTTGAGGAGCGGCGCCTCGAACCTGTTCTGACGACCCAGGTCTCGTTCCTCTCGGACGTCCCATCACCACTGGGCCGGCTCGTCTAGCGCCAGCCGGCCCGCATTGCCTTCGACCCCCAGCGCGGATCGTCTTTCGCCCCTCGCCGGAACCGTCGCTTTCGCCGCACTCTGGACCTCCGTCTTCTACCTTCTCTCCTTCGGCGCCAATGGAACCGGCCCGAGCTGGGCCTACAGCCAGGTGGGTGCTCCAGTCCTGATTCAGAGCGCCGCGCGGACGGCGAACGCCACGCTCGTGATCGGCTTCGACGACCGGAGCGGCCCAGAGCGTCGCGCCGACGCCTACGTCGTCCAGCCGGATGACACACTCGACGTCTACGGCAAACGCCACCTGGTGCCGGGACTCGAAGACGGCTTCCGGCCCGGGCGGCCTCACGTTGCCGAACGGTACCGGCGTCGCCGTCTGTAAGGACATAGATTCCCAGAGCACGCTCCGCACCGATCCGGCCAGTCACCCCACGCTGTTCGCCGTCCCCGCCTGGGAGTTCGAAACCGACCGCTGGTGGCATGCACGCCTGACCATCCTCCGCGGCGTGGAGGACGGCTTCTCCGTCGCCCGGGCGGCGAAGGACGGACTGCTCACCGTCGCCGACGCCTGCGGCCACGTCCTGGCCCGACGCCCCACGTCCCGCGTCCCGCGACGGCATGGTGACGCTCACGGCCGAGGTACCGCGCGGCCCCGGCGACACGCTCTACCGGAAGGTCGGCGACGTCTTCGCCTGGGCAGCGCTGATTACGTCGGCCCTGCTGCTCGGCCTCGCGGCGGGCCCGTCGAAGACCAAGCCGGTCTCGCGGCAAGAGGGCTAAACCGAAACGTCAAACTGACGCCATCCCCACCAGACTCGAGCGGTACCGACCTCCTCCTAGGAGTCTGCGCGGCAGGACCACGTGACCGCGTTGCGAGCGCCGCAGGCTCGGATGCAAGGCGCTCGCGACGCAGGCGATGCGGTGGCATCGTTGAGGAGCGACAACGCAGCAGACGGGCCTGCGCCGTCGCAACCCTCTGGGCGCACGGGGGTTACGGGCATCTCCTTCGTTCCTCCTCGTCGACGATGCTACAGCATCGCCTCCTCGTCGCGCCTCGGATCTGCACGCGCAAGACCCGTGCGCGCGGCCGCGCGGTCCTGCCGCGCAGACTCCTAGCCTTCGGGCCAGTCGAATGCCGGAGTGACGCCCTCGCCCTGGAGATGTCTCTCAGCCTCTCGCAGCCGCAACCAGTAATGCTGACGGCGCGCTCGCTTCCTTGCGATGCGCACGTGGGCCAAACCGAGATCGCGCAACCCACTCTTCAATGTCGCCAGCCCCAGAACGAGAAGTGTATGTGTCACGCGGAGGCCGAGACCACACTCATTGGCGATTGACAGTGCTTCGGCCGCCCGTGCTCTGGCTGTCTCGTAGTCCCCCAGATCGAGAGCGAACCGAGACAGCTCCGAGAGCACAGAGGCCTCGAGCCTCCGGATGCCGAACTGTCGCGCCCGCAAAAGCGCAGTGTTGTACTCCTGCTGAGCTTCCTCGTGGAACCCTTGAATGCGGTGGAGGTGACCCAGGCTATTGGTGACGAAGGCGACCAGATCTGGATGATCGGCTACCTCGGCGATCGCGCGGCTCTCCCGTAGCAACTCGGCGGACTCCTGAACGTCTCTCGAGTGCCTCTTGAGGTCACCGTGAAGTCGAAGAAAGAAGCTCTCGGCCCTGGGGTTTCCCCCAGCCCCACGGAGCGTTTTCACCGCTCTGTCGTAGAGCTTGTCGGCACGGCTTTGATCCCCTTGCAGGTGAGCCAAGAGCCCTTGGTAGCCGACGATGCGGCCCTCGTAGTCCTCATCCCCCAAGACGTGGTTCAACCGACTCGTAACTTCCAGATACTGCTCAGCGGCAGCGAGGTTGCCTCGCTCGATGAAGGTATGGCCGAGGTGCAGCTCCGATTGAACTCGGTATTGTCCGACCTCGACGTCACCTTCGATGATCCGGTTGATCTCGTAGCCCTGCTCCCAGAAGGCGTAGGTGTCACGGATGCTTCCTTCGCAGCAAAAGCTCAGGCCGATGTCGTTGTAGAGCCAAGCCAGCTCATCGGCGAACAAGATCGCCCGAGGATCTTCCACTTGGTGCAAGAGGTGCCGCTCCTCATGCGTCCACACCTCCGGCGAGAGCCGGCGAATCAGGTCCAAGAGTCGCAAACCCAAGCGAACGTAGCCTTCGTAGCTGGCCCACCGGGGTGTGGTGATGGCCTCCATTCGCGAGCGTAGGAGGCTGAACGCACTCCTACAGAGCTCACCAGCTTCAAGCTCGCCCGACGCACCCTCCTGGCACTTGGCCTCGGCATCATCGAGCAGTCGGCCGAACAGTTCCTCAATGGTCTTGGCGCTCTGTCGAGAACCAGGATCGGTCGCTGCGGTTCCTGACGTGAACCCGGGCAACGTGAAATTGGGCAGAACCTCCATTCGGGAACCGCGTGTACGGTAGAACACGTAGCCGCGCACAGTGGGGTGAACCGTGAAAATCCTGGCAGTCGAGGTTCCGCGCGGATCGACGACCTGAAACAGGAGTCGGCATTTGAGAAGGTCGTCCACGAGCTCATCGAGCTCAGCGTCACTTCCCACCTCCCGATGCTTGGCGAAACAAGCGAGATGGAAACAGCTCCGAATCGTCCGCTCGGTCAAGGGACTCATGAAGAAGGCTAGCCTTTCCAAAAGACCGAGAGCAAGTCCTCCGTAGTGCTCATCCAGCCGATGAATCAATCGGCTGATCATGGTTCCCAGGCGCCGGTCCGGAGGTGACGACGCCAAGGCGAGCTTGAGCTCCCGTATGGCCTGCTCTAGCACGGCATTTGAGGCCACGTAGCGCAAGAAGGTTCCCGCGAGCAGTAAGCCGTAGGCATGGCCATCGAGAAGTGAGCATAGGGACGGCACATGTTCCGGCAATGATTGAAACAGGATGAAGTCCTCCAGGTCAGTGGCTTCCAGCCGCTCGAGGCGGTCGATGTGGACCGACTTCGAGTCGACGAGAGCCGACGGACGCAACCGACTCGTCAAGACCACGGTGCTCCGGCTTGCCGGCGAGGTCAAGGCTTCGAAGAGCGACTGCCCCCCCTTGCTATAAGGGTCTCCCTCATCTGGATTGGAGCCCTCGCGGAGGAGCCGTTCGAAACCATCAAGGACGAGAAAATATCGCTCGCCCTCGAGGCAACTCCGGAACCGCTCATACCGTGAGCCAGGAATGGTCCCTCCGGGATCGAGATATGCGAGAGCGCGATCCAATCCGGTCAGGTAGTCGTCGGAGTAGTAGGAGCTCCAGAAGAAGAAACCTCGAAAGTCGGAGGCCTCCTTTTCGAGCTTGTCCAGAAGCCGAATGGCGTGCCACGACTTGCCCGAGCCTCCTGGGCCCAGGATGCAGATCAGACGTGTTCCGTCGATTGCTCGGTTCGCCAGCTTCCGAATCTTGCGCTCGACTCTGTCTGCGGCTAAGACTTCGTGACCTTCGAGATTGAGGCAGTAGTGCCGGTAGGACCGAGGCGGTCTGACAGGAACCACCACCTTACGGATCATCGGCTTCCCCAGCCAGCCCTCGAACCATGCCTTCCGGACCTCTTCCAGTCTGGCAAGCTCGCAGCAGAGGGTCCGGCCCCTCTCCTCAGGAGTCGCATTTCGAGACGCAACATAGGGAATGACATGGAGACAGTATCGTTCGTAAAGGAACTCATGATGGTGCCAGTCGGCCCCTGGCTCGGATTCTGGAAGGAGAGCGAAGACTGGACGAACGTTCTGGCGTTTCCGGTCGACGCTCCCAAGGATGCGCAAGGGACGCAGAAGATCTTCGTCGCCCAGACCGTAACCTACAAAGAGCAAGGGGTTGGAACGAAAGAGAAGCTCGATTACATGCTTGAAAGTGGTACCCAAGCCTCGTGGCCCCGAGAGATACCACTGCTGATAGTCGCGTTCGGTCGCAATGACACTTTCCGGCCGATCGAACCGCCCGTGACAATGGAAGACCAAGGGCTCGCCGCGGAGCCTTGCTAGAGCAAACTCGGCCAGACGATCGCAATCCTCGTTTTCCTGCGTGAACGACAAGCGGTCTGGTGCCCGATCGGAACCCTGGTCGATCCCAAACCGATTCATCGGGATCCCCCGCCCTTCGCTGAGTGCTCGCTCCAACTCGCAATCGTAGTTCGTGGTCACGAAACGATTGATGGGGAGCCCGACCAGCGCTCGGTGGGGGTTCTCCGCCGGCTCGTACAGCCTCGCGGAAAGGCCGAAGCGTTCCCGAAGGTAGCGGTGATAAGGATGCTCCTGCCATGGCTGCTCGTGGAGAGCGCTCTTGCAGGCACCGAGATAGAACATCAGATCTTCGGGAGCGGCGCGCGAATGAGCCTCGATGAGTTGCTTGTATTCGCGAAGGCGCTGTAGGATACCGCGCGGCTCCTTTCCTTCGCCCAGTTCCTGTAGCGACGCTACGGTCCGGTCGAGCACTTCACCGCAGAAGTTCTGCCAGCCCGGATACCCGAGGGGCTGAGAGCAGGCGCCTCCCACCACTGCAACGGTGGTCCGGAGGTTCAAAGCGCGGCAAAGCATCGCCTCTCTCCACGCGATTCGTTCCTCGCGGCTCGCTCCCTCGGGGAGTGGCAGCCGGAAGGTCCCGAGGGGAACCCGGTCTTGCATAGATCGACTCTTTGACAGGAGAGCTTAGAGTGACCGGGGGTCGGCGAACTGAAGCCGAATCCGCCCGCAGTGGAGGGGGCTCTTTCCCGTCTTCCCCATCGATTCCAAGTACCCCAGCACGACCCGCTTCTTGTCGAGAGTGTCCTGGATCGTCTTGTAGACGTTGGCTACACCTCCGTCAAGCACGTTCTCGTCTACCGGCCACCAGATGGGCTCGTGATCGTTGTGGTCCCCTTCGACCTGGACCTGGACCCCGTTCTTCGTCGTCAAGCGCACGTTTCTGACCTTGAGCCAGATGCCCGAAGTGTCGTTCGGATCACTCATTTTACCGCCTCCTCTACGCTTATCCAGCTTCTACCAAGCTGGATGTCCCTTCCCCAGCTTCAAAGATCACATACCCTGCGAGAGCAACACGTCGATCGAGGAGGATCTCCCCCTCGAGCCGCCGGCGTGGGCACGACCTGATCACTATGGGATAAACTATACAACACTAACAGACCGAGAGCACGAAGACTACTATGCATCAACGATGCACAGATCTCAGAGCGCGGTCGGATGGCCGGAAGGCGACAGCACCTTCCGCGACCACACAGTGGCATTCACTCGGCGAGGCCGCCAGGGCAACACGCCCTCGCGCCGCCCCCAATGCGCCGGCTGGAAGTCCTGGTTGGTGAACGTTTTCGCGGTCGGGCGCCGCACCACGTTGAAGCTGAAGCTCGCCGCCTGGTGATCATTGTGGGACGTGCTACAATCCCGGCGAGGAGCCTTCGATGGAACAACGTGTCAGCCTGCGAGAAGCCAACCAGCACCTGGCGCGCTACGTCAAGGCGGCCGAGCGAGGTGAGGAGATTGTCATCACGCGGCGGGGCCGGCCGGTGGCGCTCCTCTCGGGGCTCGACCGAGGCGAGCGCCCCCTGACCGGTGTTCAAAGGGCGGCGTTGGCGAGGATCCTCGCCCGCAAGGCCCACCTCGGCGGAAAGGCACCGTCGCGAGACGATCTCCATGAGCGCTGACCGGGTCACCCTCGATACGAACATCCTCTTCTACGCCGCGGACACGGACGCAGGCGAGCGACACGAGCGGGCGCAGGAAATCGTTCGCCAGGCGGCGCTCGAACAGGACTGCTTCCTGAGCCTCCAGACCCTTGGCGAGCTCTTCGCGTCGGTGACGCGCAAGGGAAAGATGGAGGTCGGCGAAGCCCGGGAGGCTGTGACCGACTACTTAGAGCTCTTCCCGGTCATCGCCACCGGACCGGACACGCTCCGCAAAGCGGTCGGGGCCGTTGAACAACACAGCCTCTCCTTTTGGGACGCCATGCAGTGGGCCGTGGCCCGCCAGGCGGGCGCCCGGCTCCTGCTGAGCGAAGACCTGCAGCACGGCCGAGAGCTCGAGGGCGTTCACTTCCGGGACCCTTTCCGCGTCGACGATCCGTTCGCGGCCCCCGAGTAGCCCGTCTCTTCCTCGCCCAGCCCGGCCGAGCCTGCCGTCCCCCCCGTCATGCCGGATGAACCGGTCGACTCAGCTGATTGCTTCGATCCACCCGCCCCGGCCGCCGCCACCGGTCCGCCACCGCCCAGGACCTTGAACAGGGTCACCAGGTTGAGCTGGTCGGCCAGGCGGACGCCGACCAGGCCCTGGCGGGCGGCGTAGAGGGAGCGCTCGGCGACCAGGACGTTAAGGTAGCCGTCGACGCCGGCGTCGTAGCGGGCCTTGGACAGGCGGTAGGCCTCGTTCAGCCCGGCGACCAGCGACTTCTGTGCCGCCTGCTGGTCGGCCAGGGTCTCCCGCTGGGCGAGGGCGTCGTTGACCTCGGTGAACGCGGTCTGGATCGCCTTCTCGTACTGGGCGACGGCCAGGTCCCGCTCGACGGTCGAGACGTCGACGCCGGCGCGGAGGGCACCGGCCTGGAAGATCGGCTGGTCGATCGAGGCGACGAAGCTCCATACTCCGGTGCCGGTCTTGAAGAGCCCCGACAGGCTGCTGCTCAGGGTGCCGCCGCTGCCGGTCAGCGCGATGCGCGGGAAGAAGGCCGCACGCGCGGCGCCGATGTCCGCGTTGGCCGCCTTGAGGCGGTGCTCGGCGACCAGGACGTCCGGCCGGTCGAGCAGCACCTCGGACGGAAGACCGGGCGCGAGGTCGCGCATCTCGGTCACCGCCCCCAGGCCATCGGGCAGCAGATCGGGCGCCACGGGGGCCCCGGCGAGGAGCGCGAGCGCGTTGCGATCCCGCGCGATGAGGCCGCGGATCCTGGCCACGTCCGCCCGCGATCCGTCGACCTGGCTCTGGGCCTGGCGGAGGTCGAGGTCGGAGGCCATGCCGAGATCGGTGCTCTTCTGGATCAGGTCGTAGGACTCCTGCTGCGCCTTCAAGGTGTCTTGGGCCAGTTGCAGGCTCTCCGTGTCGGCGGCGAGCGCCAGGTAGGCGGACGCCACTTCGGAGACCAAGGCGACCTGGGTCGCCACTTGGGCCTCTTGCGTGGCGAAGTACTGCTCCAGAGCGGCCGCCTTGAGGCTCCGAATGCGGCCGAAGAAGTCCAGCTCCCACGAGGCGATCCCCAGGTCGACGCTGAACTGCTCGAAGGTCGACGTGCTGGAGCCGCCCGAGCTGCTGTCACCCCCGAAGTCGGTGGCGAAGCTGAAGCTCTGGGCGCCGGCCGATGCGCCGACCTTGGGGTAGAGGTCGGAGCGCTGGATGCGGTAGGCGGCCCGCGCGCGCTCGACGTGGAGGGCGGCGATCCGCAGATCCCGGTTGTTGTCGAGCGCCAGGTCGATCACCGACCGTAGGCGCGGGTCGGAGACGAAGTCCTGCCAGGGGACGTCCGCCACGGCGGCCATGGTCGGGGCGGCGCTCGCCTCGGAACCGCTCACGGGGGTACCACCGGAGACCGGCTCGCTCTCCTGCCCGTTCCAGGAGTCCGCCACGGGCATCGCCGGGCGCTCGTAGTCCGGCGCCAGAGAGCAGCCGGAGGTACAGAGCGCGACCAGTGCGACCAGCGCAACGACCGCCACCGGCCCCGGCACGCGGAAGGAGGAAAACGCTCTCGCTGTCCGGGTCATGATTGTGCCTCCACGATCCGCGGTCCGCCGGGCTCGCCGGACGCGTCGGCCTCGTCCTCCGCGCCGCCCTCCCCGCCACCGCCACGTCTTCTTCCTTTCCCGAACACCTGCTCCACGACGACGAAGAAGAGCGGGATGAAGAAAACGGCCAGAGTCGTCGCCGTGACCATGCCGCCGAAGACCGCCGTGCCGATGGCCTTCTGGGCGCCCGCGCCGGCCCCGCTGGCGAGCGCCAGCGGCAGCACGCCGAAACCGAACGCCAACGACGTCATGACGATCGGCCGGATCCGCAGCCGGGCCGCCCGGAGGGTCGCCTCGATCAAGCCCATGCCCTGCTCCAGGTTCATCTTGGCGAACTGAACGATCAGGATGGCGTTCTTGGTGGTCAGGCCGAGCACCGTCAGCAGGCCGATCTGGAAGTAGACGTCGTTGGGCAGCCCGCGGAGCGACGAGGCGGCGATGCTGCCGATGACCCCGAGCGGCAGGGCCAGGAGGATCGAGAACGGCACGATCCAGCTCTCGTAGAGGGCCGCCAGCACCAGGAAGATCACCAGCACAGAGAAGGCGTAGAGCAACCCCGCCTGGGACTGGGCCGCCCGCTCCTGGTAGGAGATGCCGTTCCACTCGAAGCCGAGCCCCTTGGGCAGCTCGCCCACCAGCTCTTCCATGGCGTCCATGGCCTCGCCGGAGCTGTAGCCGGGGGCCGCCTCGCCGAGGAAGTTGAGCGCCGGGAAGCCGTTGTAGCGCTCCAGCCGCGGTGAGCCGTAGGTCCAGTGGGCCGACGCCAGCGCCGAGAACGGCACCATCTTGCCGGTGTTGTTCCGCACGTAGAGCCGGTCGATGTCCTTGGGCTGCATGCGGTACGGCGCGTCGAGCTGGGCGTAGACCCGCTTGACCCGCCCGTTCTGGATGAAGTCGTTGACGTAGGCGCTGCCGAACGCGCCGGCGAGCTCGCTCTGGGCCGCGTTCACCGAGACCCCCATGGCACCGGCCTTCTCCCAGTCGACATCCACTTTGTACTGGGGCACGTCGGCCAGGCCGTTGGGCCGGACGGCGATCAGCCGCGGGTCCGCCGCCGCCTTGGCGAGCAACATGTTGCGCGCCTCCATCAGCTTCTGATGGCCGATCCCGCTCCGGTCCTGGAGCATGAAGTCGAAACCGTTGGAGGTGCCGAGCTCGATGATCGCCGGCGGCGGGAAGGCGAACGCCTGGGCGTTGCGCAGGGTCGCGAAGTACGCCATCGCCTTGCCCGCCACAGCCTTCGCCCGCAGATCGGGCGACTTGCGCTCGTCCCAGTCGCGGAGCTGGAGGAACGCCAGCCCCTGGTTCTGGGCGCGGCCGGAGAAGCCGAAGCCGGAGATCGCCATGACGGAGCGGACCGCGGCCTTCTGGTCCTCCAGGTAGTGGCGGCTCACCTCGTCCATCACCGCGCGGGTTTGCTCGAGCGTCGAGCCGACCGGGAGCTGGACGGCGGTGATGAGCAGCCCCTGGTCCTCGTCGGGCAGATAGGCGGTGGGCATGCGCACGAAGAGATACCCGGTGAGCGCCACGATCAGCACGAACACCGCGACGTAGCGCACCTTCCTGCCCAGGATGTGGCCCACGGCGCCCCGGTAGCGGTCCCGGCTCCAGTTGAACAGCCGGTTGAAGCGCAGGAAGAACGCGCCGAAGAGCACCGACCCCTCGGCTGCCTCGTGCCCCTTGGCCACCGGCTTGAGCAACGATGCGCACAGCACCGGCGTCAAGATCAGGGCCACCAGCACCGACAGCAGCATGGAGGCGATCACCGTGGCCGAGAACTGCCGGTAGATGATCCCGGTCGAGCCGGGGAAGAAGACCATCGGTCCGAACACCGCGGAGAGCACCAGGCCGATGCCGACCAGGGCGCTGGTGATCTCGCGCATCGACTTGCGGGTCGCCTCGAGCGGCGGCAAGCCCTCCTCGCTCATCACCCGCTCGACGTTCTCCACCACGACGATGGCGTCGTCCACCAGCAGGCCGATCGACAGCACCATGGCGAACATGGTCAGCATGTTGATCGAGAAGCCGAGCAGGGAGAGGACACCGAAGGTCCCCAGGATCACCACCGGCACGGCGATGGTCGGAACCAGCGTCGCCCGGATGTTGCCCAGGAAGAGGTACATGACCAGGAAGACGAGGAAGATCGCCTCGATCAGGGTCTTGACCACCTCGTCGATGGCGACCCGCACGAACGGCGTGGTGTCGTACGGGTAGATGACCTCCACCCCTTCGGGGAAGTACTGGGACAGCTCGGCCATCTTGGCCTTGACCGCGTCCGCGGTGTCGAGGGCGTTGGCGCCGGGCTCCTGGCGAATCGCCAGCACGCCGGCCGGCTGGCCGTTGTAGGCCGAGGTGATGTCGGCGAAGTCCGTGCCCAGGGCGGTCCGGCCGACGTCGCGCACCCGCACCACGGAGCCGTCCGGGTTGGTGCGCAGCGGCACCGCACCGAAGTCCTCCGGCGTCTGGAGCAGGGACTGGACCAGGATCGACGCGTTCAGCCGCTGACCGGGCTCGGCCGGCAGGCCACCGAACTGGCCGGCGGAGACCTCCACGTTGTAGGCGCGCACCGCGCTCACCACATCGCTGATGGTCATGCCGTACTTGAGCAGCTTGTCGGGGTTCAGCCACAGGCGCATGGCGTACTGGGAGCCGAACACCTCCACGTCGCCGACCCCTGGAACCCGCGCCAGCACCGACTGGACCTGGGAGTGGAGGTAATCGGTCAGGTCGTTCCGGTCATAGCTGCCGTCGGTCGAGGTGAGGCCCACCAGCAGCAGGTAGTTGCGGGTCGACTTGGCGACCGTCACCCCCTGGCGCTGGACCACCTCGGGCAGCACCGGCAGAGCGAGCTGGAGCTTGTTCTGCACCTTGGACCAGGCGATGTCCGGGTCGGTGCCGGCGGCGAAGGTGAGGGTGATGTTGGCGGCGCCGGCCGAGTCGCTGGTCGACGCCATGTAGAGCATCGACTCGAGCCCGGTCATCTTCTGCTCGATGATCTGGACCACGCTGTCCTCGACCGTCTTGGCCGAGGCGCCGGGATAGAACGCGGTGATGCCGATCGACGGCGGCGCCACCGGGGGGTACTGGGAGATGGGCAGGTTGACGATCGCCAGGACGCCGCCGAGCATCAGCCCGATGGCGATGACCCAGGCGAAGACGGGACGATCGAGGAAAAAGTTGGCCATCGCGGCTCCCTTCAGCCCTCGACCGCCGGTTGCCGGTCCGAGCCGTCACCGGCAGATGACGCGGCACCCCCGGAAGCGGCGGCGGCTCCTGCGGAGGCCGGCGCCGCCCCGCCCTCGAACGGCACCGCATGCACCGTCTGGCCGGGCCGCACCTGGCCCTTGGACTCGACGATCAACCGGTCGCCGGGGGCCAGCCCGCCGGTCACCAACCAGGCGTCACCGACCGCCCGGTCGATGGTCGGTGCCCGCTGCTCGACGGTCCCGTCCGATTGGACCACCAGCGCCACCGGGTTGCCCTTGGGGTCGCGGGTGATCCCCTGCTGGGGCACGAGGAGCGCGTCGTCGACCACCCCCTCCTCGACCACGGCGCGCACGTACATCCCGGGGAGCAGCACCCGGTCCGGGTTGGGGAAGACCATGCGCAGCGCGACCGAACCGGTCGTCGGATCGACGGTGACGTCCCTGAACTCGAGGCGCCCGGCTTGACCGTACGGCGTGCCGTCCTCGAGCAGGAGCTTGACCGACCGGCTGCTGTCGCCGCCGGTGATCTGCCCCTTCGCCAAGGCGCGCTGGAGGCGGAGCACCTCGGCCGTCGCCTGGGTGACGTCGACGTAGATCGGATCGAGCTGCTGGACCGTGGCCAGCGGCGTCGGCTGGAATGCCGTCACCAGCGCCCCGATGGTCACCGCCGAGCGGCCGATCCGCCCGGAGATGGGCGCCTTGATCGGCGTGTACGACAGGTTGACCCGTGCCGCCTCGAGCGCCGCTTCCGCCGCTGTGACGTTCGCCTCGGCCTGGTGCAGCGCGGCCTCTGCGTCATCAGCCTGCTGCTGGCCCGCGGCGCGCGCCTCCGCCAGCCCGCGCATGCGCTCCGCGCGGGAGCGGAGCGCCGGCAGGTTCGCCTTCGCCACCTCGAGCGCCGCGGCCGCCTGGTCGTAGGCCGCCTGGTAGGGCGCCGGATCGATCTGGTAGAGGACGCTCCCCTTCTTGACGTCCGTCCCCTCGGTGAACTCGCGCTCCTGGATCAGGCCGTTGACCTGGGGACGGATCTCCGCCACCAGGTAGGGGGAGGTGCGCCCGGGGAGCTCGGTCGTCAGGGTGACCCGCTGGGGAGCCAGGGTCACCGTGCCGACCTCGGGCGGCGGCGGCGCGGGAGGCGCCGCCTGCTCCTTGCCGCATCCGGCGGTGAGCAGCGCGGCCCCGGCCGCGAGAAGGTACAAGCGCGTGATGACACCGTGCCGAAGTGGTCGCATGGTGCTCTCCTCAGTGGTTCTCGAAGGCAACGGAGGCTGAGCCGATGGGCGACGGACGGCCGTCGCGGAAACCGGTGCGGACCGTCCTCGCTCGTCGCACAGTGTACGATGTGCCCACCAACGAGCAACCCCTCGAGACGGAGAACGAGAGCATGGTCTATCTGTGGGCGATCGCCGCGTACCTGGTCTTCTTGATCGTTGTCAGCGTGGTCAAGAGCCGTTCAGTCAAGAGCCAGGACGACTTCATGGTGGCCGGGCGGGGCGTGCCGGCGATGGTCCTGGTCGGGACCCTGGTCTGTACCTGGATCGGCTCGGGCAGCCTCTTCGCCGGCGCCGGGCGGGCGTTCCGGCAAGGGTTTTCGGCGCTCTGGCTCTCGGCCGGCGCCTGGGCCGGGCTCGCCATCGTCTACTTCCTGGCTCCGCGGGTGCGCCGGATCGCCCAGTACACCCTGCCGGACATCCTGGAGATGCGCTACGGCGCCGCGGCGCGCCTGCTGGGGACGTTCGCGATCATCGTCGCCTACCTGACCATCGCGGGGTACCAGCTCATCGGCGGCGGGAAGCTCCTGACAATCGTCACCGGCGGCCGGATCGAGCCGCTCTGGGGCCAGGCGATCGTCTGCGCCCTGGTGGTGATCTACACAGTCGCCGCGGGGATGAGCTCGGTCGTCGCCCTGGACATCGCCAACGGCCTCATGATCATCGGTGGCGTGGCGGTCGCGGCACCGTTCGCCCTCAAGGCGGCGGGCGGCTGGAGCCACCTTACCGCGACCCTGCCGCCGACCCACTTCAGCCCGATCGGGGCGACCGGCATCAGCGCCGCCCTCGGTCTGTTCTTCCCGGCCTTCTTCCTGCTCCTCGGCGAGAGCAGCATCTACCAGAAGTTCATGTCCGCCAAGGACGAGCGGGCCGCCCGCCGGGCCGTGGTCGGGATGATCATCGGCGTCATCTTCGTCGAGACCATGCTCGCCACCACGGCCGTGTTCGGCGCCGGGGTCTTCTGGCACGACCCGGCGTTCCGGACGGCGACCGGTGTGCTCGACCGCGCGGCGACCGAGTCTGTCCTCCTCGACCTCGCGGCGACCAAGCTGCCGGTGCTCGTGGGAGTGGTCCTGCTGATCGGCGCCGCGGCGATCGTCTTCTCCACCGCCAACACCTTCCTGCTGGTGCCGTCGACCAACCTGACCCGGGACGTCTTCCAGCGCTTCCTCGCCCCGAACGCCAGCGAGAAGACGATCGTCCTGTTCCAGCGGGTGATGATCGTCCTCCTCGCGCTGGTGGCATTCGTGATTACCGGATTTTTTGAGAATATTCTCGACATGGCGCTCTACGCCTACACCATGGTCGGTGCCGCGGTGACACCGGCGATTCTGGCCGCCTTCTTGTGGAAACGCGTGACCCCGGCCGCCGGCGTGGCGTCGGTCGCCTCCGGCATCGTCGTCACCATCGTCTTCGCCATCCTCGCCCGCTCCGGTCTCGGGAGCATCCCTCTCGGCTTCACCAACATGCCCCTGGACTACGACCACATCATCTACCCGGCGGCCGCCGCCTCGATCCTCGCCCTGGTGGGCGTGAGCTTCATCACGCCCAGGTCGCCCGAGTCCCGGTGGCGTCCGTTCTGGAGCGACGAGCGGCCGGTCACCCAGGAATCCGGCGAGCCATGACCGCCGCGGAGATCGCGATGGAGGCCCCGGGCCCGGCGATCGCCGCCGACCGGGACAACCAGATCCTGGCCGTCAACCGGGCCGCCCGCGATCTCCTCGGCCTGTCCGCCCGCACCTCTCTGCTGGGCAAATCGCTCATCGAGCTGCTCCGCGCGCGCGACGTCTTCGGCAACCGCCTGTCCGATCACGCGGACGGCCTCTGGCGGATGGTCTCCCTGCGGGAGCCGGTGCACTCGTTCGAGATCACGGCACGCAAGGCTTCCGGCGAAGGGCTGCGGCTCTCGGTTCACGTGGTGGTCGTGCTGGGACCCGGCGAGGACGACCGCGAGCTGGTCTATCTGCTGACCCCGGTGCTCCGCCGGCGCAAGGCGGACGAGGCGATCGATCGGATCCTCTCTGAACGGACCGAACGCGCACCGGGCACCGGCCTCCAGCCGACCGAGCCCCGCTCGCCGCCGGTGACCCTCACGCCGCGGCAATCGGAGGTCCTGCGCCTGCTCGCCAACGGCGCCAACGTGGACGAGATCGCCGGGGCCCTGGGCATCAGCGTCTACACGGTCCGGACGCACATCCAGCGCATTCTCGAGACTCTGGACGTCCACAGCCAGGTGGAGGCAGTCGCTCGCGCCTTCCGTGACCGGCTCCTCTGAGCCCTCCTCGCTTCTGCCCGCTCCCCGACCCCTCCCCCCGGCTGCACGATTCGCCCCGTCCGCCTCTCTCGCAATCTACTGCAGATCAATGAGTCTCATACTGTACCTGCACGCATCACGCGGCGGCCCCAAGTCCCTGCAGCCGCCCGATTGCCGACGGTTCTCTGGTTCGCTAGTGTGGTGTTCTCGATACGTACCTTGGTTGGTTGCGTTTCCCTTCCGCACGACCTCACTCCCTCGCGGCATCTCAACCCAACTGCCGCACTGGCAAACCAGCGCGGCAACGACGAGGAGGGTTCCCGGGGACGGCCGGCGACGACCGGCGGAAACCCCGCGGCCCGGAGGAGAAGAAGTCATGCGATACAGAGCCTCACTCACCCTGGCAGCAGCCCTGCTGCTCCTGGCGGCAGGCGCTACGATGGCCGAGGCCCAGGCCACCCCAGGACCGCCGAGCGGCAACGGCGTCCAGCCGGTCGTCATCGCCGGCAATCCCGACTGCACTGACCTCGGCTACGACTTCGGCTGGAAGCCCCAGCCCGAGCCGCCGCCGAGCGGCAGCTACGCCTTTCCCGACGGGCTCCACACGCTCGACCTGTCGAGCGACGGCACCTACTTCGACTGGTCCTCGGACCTTGAGCTGGACGCGGTGATCGTCAAGGGCGGCCCGAACGCCAACGTTTACACCTACGTGCCTGAGTCGAGCGGCGACACGGCGCTCCACAGCCCGATCAATCCGAACAACGATCAGCCCTACGCCGTCAGCCACATCGAAGTCTGCTACGACTACGAGATCGACCCGTACAAGACGGCCGACACCACCTTCACCCGCACCTGGCACTGGGACATCACCAAGTCCGTGAGCCCCGCCTCCTGGGCGCTGTTCGACGGCGACACCGGGACCTCCGGGTACATGGTGAGCGTGGACAAGACCGGCTTCACCGACAGTGACTGGGCCGTGAGCGGCACGATCACGATCGTCAACGACACCCCGTTCGACGCCACCCTGACCGGCGTCGCCGACTCCCTGAGCGGCTTCGGCGCGATCGCGGTCGACTGCGGCGTGTCGTTCCCGTACGTGCTCGCGGCCGGCGACGAGCTCGAATGCTCCTACGCCAGCGCGCTGCCGGACGGTAGCTCGCGGACCAACACCGCCACGATCTCCACCGATCCGGACGGGATCGTGGGGGGTGACGCGGTCGACGCGGCGGTGACCTTCGGCGAGCCGACCAGCGAGGTCGACGCCGAGGTGAACGTCACCGACTCCAACGGCCTGAGCTGGGGTCCGGTGGGCGACGACGCCTCCTGGACCTACGAGGTGACCTTCCTCTGCGGTCGTGACGAGGGCAGCCACGCCAACATCGCCACGATCGTCGAGACCGGCCAGTCTGACGACGCCGGCGTCACCGTGAGCTGCTACGACCTCGACGTCACCAAGAACGCCACCACCACCTTCGACCGGACCTGGACCTGGACGCTGGACAAGGTCGGCGACCAGTCGGAGCTCACGTTGAGCCCCGGCCAGACGTTCGTGGTCAACTACGAGGTGCAGGTCGACGCCTCCTCGAGCGACAGTGACTGGGCGGTCTCCGGCGACATCTGGATCGCCAACAACCATCCGTCTCGGGCGGCCAACCTGACCGGTGTCGCGGACTCCGTCGACGGCATCGCCGGCACGGTCGATTGCCCGGCCCTGGTGGTGCCCGCGGGCGGCTCGCTCCACTGCACCTACACCGCGGACCTGCCGAGCGGCGCGGAGCGGACGAACACCGCCACCGCGACGCTCCAGAACGTCGCCATCGCCGCGGACGGCACGGTCACGCCGACCGGCACCAGCGACTTCTCCGGCACCTACCCGGTGGTCTTCGGTGAGCCCACCAACACGCTCGACGAGTGCATCGACGTCGAGGACAGCCTGGCCGGACCGCTCGGTACGGTGTGCGCAGCCGATGCGCCCGCGAGCTTCACCTATTCGTGGACGGTCGGGCCGTACTCCGCGCCCGACGAGTGTGGCGAGAACCGGGTGGACAACACGGCCAGCTTCACGACCAACGACCACTCGGCCACCGGCGAGGACTCCTGGACCGTGGTCATCAACGTCCCCTGCGACGAGGGTTGCACCCTGACCCCGGGCTACTGGAAGACCCACTCCAACTACGGCCCGGCGCCGTACGACGACACCTGGGCCCAGCTCCCGGCCGGACCGGACACGCCGTTCTTCCTCAGTGGGCAGACCTTCTACGAGGTGCTGTGGACCTCGCCCCAGAAGGGCAACGCCTACTACATCCTGGCGCACGCCTACATCGCGGCGACGCTGAACTTCTTGAACGGTGCCTCGGCGCCAGTGGAGGTGATGGACGCCTGGAACCAGGCGACGGCGCTGTTCGAGACCTACACGCCGGACGACATCGGTGCGCTCAAGGGCAACAAGCCGCCGCGCCCCGACTTCCTGTCGTACGCCGGCGTGCTGGACTACTACAACAACGGCATCCTCGGTCCAGGACACTGCTCCGAGGACAGCCAGTCGGCCCCGTGACCGGGAAACTCCGGCTCGGGTGAGTCCGTACCGGCCGCCGTCCCCCCGCAGCGGAGGGCGGTGGCCGGACCTCCCAGGGCGGTGCGCGCGATTCGTCGGGCGTACCGCCCCTTTTTTCACCCCCTCCGCTGTCGGTCCCGTCCTACTCGGCCGGCTCGGCCGGCTCGCCCCGCCGGAGGCCGATCCGGCGGAGCACCCGCCGCGGGTCGACCGACGGGTGGAAGCGGCGGGCGGCGGGCAATTGCAGGTAGAGGATGGAGCCCACCGCCAGGATGCCGAGCGCGTGGGAGTGGATCCGCACCGCCCGCAGAATCTCGCACGACAGGAAGACGTAGACCGAGAAGCGCGCCCGCTCGTGGCGGCGGAGCATGAGCCAGCCGACGATCGGCGCGATCAGGAAGTAGACGAAGCCGTCCCACACCCGCAGGCTGCCGAAATTGAGCCAGTGCCGGCCCAGGAGCAGGGCCGCCAGGTGGAGAAACGGAGCGGCGAGGAGGGCGAGGGTGAGCAGCCAGAGGCCCAGCGGGCGGCGGGGCGGCGCCGCGCCCTCCGCGTTCTCCGAGCCATCCGGGCCGTCCGAGACAGGGAGCCCTTCCGGGGCGTCGAGAGCTTGCGATCCGGGAGTCGACATGCCGCGATCCTACCGCTCGCCCCGCGGTATCCCCCCGGTCGGCACCAACCGCGCCTTCAGTCGGCGCCCGGCGTGTAGAGGTCGATCACCCGCTCGAGCGCCCGCTGGCAGACGGAGCAGAACGGCACCTGGTCCCGGCTGAACATGATGCAGTCGATCTGCGGCCGGTAGAAGGCCTTGGCGTCGTAGTTGGCCCCCTGGAAGGCGCCCACCGCGTCGGCATATTGGGCGCCGCCGAGCAGGTCGGTGGTGAACGTCCGCTCCTCGCGGAACAGGGAGGACATCACCGACTCGGGCCGGTTCTCGGCCCGGATCTGCTTCCGCCGGGCCTGGATCTCCTTCTCCTTCGCCTCGAAGGTCTCCTTGGGCCACGGGGTCGGGATCGGCGTGCCCGGCGTCACCAGGTCGGCCCACTTGAGCTCGCCGTCATCCCCACCGAGGTGGGCGGTGACGTTCGGCTCCCAGGGCTCGGTCACCTTCACCGGCGCCTCGTAGGCCACCGGCGAGGTGTAGTACTCGTCCGCCAGGCCGGCGAAGTGGTGGCCGAGCTCGTGGATGAACACGTACGGCGCCCAGTCGCTGTCGACCGCCACGGTGGCGTACAGGTTGTAGATGCCGCCGCCTCCGTAGGTCTTGCCGTTGGCCAGGATCTCGACGAGCTCGTACGGCGCCCAGGAGGCGATGTCCCGCCAGGCCCGGTTGTCGAAGGTGAGGACGTAGCGCTCCGAGCCGAAAGCGTCGTAGGTCGCGCCGACCGGCGAGCGGCGGTGGACGCCGGTCGACGGCCGGGAGATCCCGGATTCCTCGGCCGGCGGGCAGATCCCCCAGATGTCGAAGTCGTCCCGCCGATGGTGGAACGGCTCGTACGAGAACAGGATGTCGGTCAGGCGGCGGGCGTCGGCCGGGAACTTGGCCGCGCACTCTTCCGCCGTGTAGCCGTCGCCGAGGAGCAGCACGTCGACCTTGTCCCGCGACGGCCCATGCTGCTCGATCTCGAGCAGCTTCTGGCGAGGCGGCGGCGACGAGTCGACGAACATGTTCGTCGGGTCGACCCGCGTCCGCCAGACCTCCGCGAACGCTCCGTCCGGCCCCCGCTTGTCCACCACCACCTCGACCGGCACCTGCGTGGGATCGGCCGGCGCCGGAAAGCGGAGCGACTCCTGGAAGGTGCGGTGGCGCTCGGCCGCCTCCGGGGTGCTCTCCCACTCGGCGTAGATCGAGGAGAAGCCCCGGGCGTAGTAGACCGCGCCGTCCTCCGACTCGACCCGGAAGCGGTAGGTGCCGGTGTCCGCGTGATCGACGAAGCCGTCCGGGTTGCCCGGCCAGGGCAGCGGCTCGACCACCACCCGGTCGAGGCTGAACGCCTCCAACCCCAAGCCGCCCGTGTGGTAGTAGTCCACGCGCCAAGTGGCCGGCGCGTCCGCCGCGGCGGCCTCGGCCAGGACGCCGGGCCCGCCCGCGAGGAGCCCCAGGAGCGCAACGCTCAGAACGATGGGCACGCGGCGCTTCACAGCCTCCCCTCGATCCGGTCGAGACGGCGTTCGATCTCGAGCAGCTTCTGGATGATGATCACGTGGGTCTTGGCAGCGTCGATCCCCACGGGACTGTCGGCGCTCGCGATCACCTCGGCGATCGCCTCGGCCTCGTCCCGGGGGATGTCCAGCGCGATACTCGGCTTGTCGGTCATCGGGTCACCTCCCGGCTCTTTCTACCACCGGACCGGCGACAGGTGCATCACCTCGAGCAGTCGCTGGAGCTCCGGCTCGCTGCGCAACGGGTCGATGCGGTGGTCCCGCTGGACGAAGATCGGCAGCACCGCCCGCTCCTGGTACGCCTGCCACAGCAGCCGGATCGCCTCCGCCTTGGAGCCGGCGCCGGCGTGGGCGATCGCCCGGTTGAGCGTCCGCCCCGGTGAACCCTCGTCCTCGGCTTCGAGGTCGGCCAGGATCTGCCGTGCCCGCGTCCGGTCCTGGGGATCGCTCGAGCGTCCCAGGTAGTTGGCGAGCGTCGCCGTGGCCTGCGAGGAGGACCAGAACTGGAGCGCCGCCCGGTCGAGCTCCGCCAGGGCCCCTTCGTGGTCGCCCAGCACGTCCAGGGCGATGGCGAAATGCATGCGCACGCCGCCGCGGTCCGGACCGACGGCAAGGGCCCGCCCCAGCGCGTCCCGGGCCTCCTCCGCGTGCCCGAGGAACAACGCCAGCAGACCGTAGGAGAACCGGGCGCTCAGCTCCGCCGCGGGCGGCAGCCCGGGCCGGGGCTGCGCCATGCTCCGGGCCTCCCGCCAGGCGGCATCGTCGTCGCCCCCGAGCATCAGCGCCTTCGCCAGGAGGTACCGGCTGAGCGTCGATTTCGGGTCGAGCGCCTTGGCCCGGCGGAGCTCGGCGGCGGCGGCGGCCCAGTCGTACTCCCCGTTCATCTTCACCAATCCGAGGGCGATGTGCCCCTCCGCGAGATCCGGCGCACGCTCGATCGCGCGCCGGGCTTCCGCCAGGGCGCGGATGTAGAGATCGCTGGACGACTCTGTGGTGTTGCCGTTCGAGGCCAAGAGCGCATGGGTCAGCGCCAGGTTGGCGAGCGCCGGGGTGTACGTCGGGTCGCGGTCGAGGGCTCGCTCGAACGCCGCGGCCGCCTTTTCGTACCCCTCCCGGGTCCGGTCGAGGAAGTGCGCGTGCCCGAGCAGGACCTCTCGATGGGCCGCACCACTCCCGGTCGCCGTCTCCGCTCCGCTCAGCTCCGCCGCGTCGGTCAGGCTGAGCGCCAGCTCCCGCGCCACCCGCTCGGCGACCGCCTGCTCGACGGCGAGGAGAGAGCCCATGCCCTCGTCGAAGACCACCGACCAGAGCACCTGATCGCTGCCCGCGTCGAGCATCTCGCTCGACACCCGCACCGCCCCGTCGGTCGCCTGCACCGTCCCCATCACCACGAGATCCGCGTGCACCGACCGGGCGACGTCCCGTGGCGCCCCATGCTGCGCCCGGGCCGCCAGCACCGCCTCCACCGGGCGCACGACCACCTGGTCCCGCTCACCGAGCGTCCTGGTGATCGCGGCGCTCACCGCCGCGCCGAAGGAGGGATCGAGCCGGTTGGGCGTGAGGACCGTGAACGGCAGCACGGCCAGCGAGCGCGGGGCACCGGAAGCGGTGATCTCTCGGTGATTCCGGTCCCCGCCGACCCTGAGCGCCATCAGGATGGCCACCAGGACCAGGGCGAGCGGCACCGCGACCACCAGCGCGCCCAGGAGTGTGCTCCGACGCTGGGGCCTTCCGCCGGGACGTGCGGTGCGCAAGCGCCACGGCGGCCGTCCCTCCGCCTCCGTCCCGGAAGCGCCATCCGCTCCCAGGATCGCAGGCTCAGCCTCGTGACTCCCCGGCTCCGGCAGCCGCACCGCCTCCACCGGCGCCGTGAACTGATAGCCCCGCCCGGGCACGGTCGCGACGTAGCGATGCTCCGCCGCGGTGTCGCCCAGCGCCTTGCGCAGCACCGAGACCGTCTGGGTGAGATTGGCGTCGACCACCGCCGTCGCCGGCCACACCCGGTCCATCAGGGCATCGCGCTCCACCACCGCGCCCTGCGCCTCGACCAGGGCGACCAGAACGTCGAGCACCTTGGCGGTCAGGCCGACCGGCTCGCCGTCGCGGAGCAAGCGGCGCCCCGCCGGGTCGAGCCGGAACGGACCGAACAGATAGACCACACGGTCCGGCGATTGCTGCATTCCATCAAAGATAGCATCCGCCGGCCCGTCGAAAGACCGTATCGCCAGCGGCGGCCGGGCCCGTCGAGTCCAAGGGACCGAGGATTCTCAGTCCAGGCAGACTTGGCAGATGTAGTGGTAGTAACCGTCGACCTCGACCTGGGTCGCCGAGTAGGCGTGGCACTCGGAGGTGATGACCAGAGTCTTGCTACACAGGCCGAAGGCACAGAAGACCTGCGAGTCGAGCCGGGTCTTCAAGTTGTTGGTCGCCTGCGTGCAGGTATAGCCCCGCCCCCAGTCCACGTTCGTGTCCTTCTGTGGACCGCAGTGGCAGTTTCCGATCGCCTGGGCCTCCGGAGCGATCAGGGCGCTGGCGCCGGCCAGGGCGACGACGAACAGGGTGATCGCGATGAGCTTGGTACGACGGGATCGCATCGAGTGACTCCTTCCCGCTCCCCGAAGGGAGCGCATCTCCGGCCCGACCTCGGTCTCGAGTGACCGCACCACCGGAGCGGGAGCACCGCGGAGGGCGCGGGCCGGATGTCCCGCCGGCGACTCGTGCTGGTCACTCGCGTGCGACGTGAACCGCAGGATCGGACGAACGGAGATCAAAAATCCTCAGCGGAAACCGTCAAATAAAGAAAGAAAGGAATGAGGAGAATGAGGAGAGCGGGGAACGAGACCGGACCGACACGGTGCGATCGTCCAGGGGAACCACCTCCCGACCCACTGAGCGACTCGGTACAATGATCCCGTAATCGCTCAATCTAGATCGAAAAGGAGGACGTCATGGCACCGACCCCCCGCTTCGCGGCAGCCGTCACCATCCTCGGCACGGTCCTCGGACTGGCACTCTGCCCGGCCGCCATGGCGCGCCAGGGCGCGGGCGACCCGGCAGGAACCTGGGCTCTGCGCGGTTTCGGCGCCGTGCTCGCCACCGCCGACGACACGCTGCGCTCCGGCCAGCCGATCGACCCGCTTCCCCCTCTGGTCGAGCAGAGCGTCACCCTCGACGACGGCTCCGGCTTCGGCCTCGCCCTGGAGTACCGGGCCACCCGCCGTCTCGGGATCGAGGCGCTCGCCCTCTTCGCGGACCTGGATGTGGACGTCCGACTGCACCCCCTGGACCCGCCCGGGCCGGACGCCACGGAGACGCGCCAGGTCTCGAGCGACCTCTTCGGCGTCGGCCTGAACCTCCACCTCACGCCCGGACGGTGGATCGACGTCTACGTCGGGCCGCTCGTCGCCCGTGTGCGCTACGGCGACCTCCGGTCCCACGCCGGCGGCTTCGGCTACGCCGCCGACTTCGACGACGACACGGCGCTCGGCATCACCCTCGGTGCGGACCTCCCCCTCGGGCGCTCCGGAGCGTGGGCCGTCACCGCCGCCCTGCGCCAGCTCTGGTCCACTGCGGCCGTCACGGGCACCAACAACGAAGTCGACGTGGATCCCCTGATCGCCTCGGCCGGTTTCGCCTACCGCTGGAGTGGCCGCTAGGAGTCTGCACGGCTGCCAGCCACCAACCGCCTGGCACCCTTCCACCCTTCCAGGCACCCTTCCCGGGCACTCTTCCCTGGGGGGAACCGGTCTTCACCCCGTCCCGGAAACGCGGAGAGCTCGGCCGGGATGTGGCGCTCGCTCGCGGCGAAGAGAGCATGACCGAACCTTCCTAGTTGCGTTAATTCTGCTCTTCGTATATGATGGCCGGTACTTTCCTTCGGCTCCGCAGGGAGGATGCGATGCCCAGAAGCCGGTCGCAGATGCGTGCCGGCAGTGCCGGCCGACGCCATGCCCAGGCGGAGCCTGCCCTCTTCGCCCGCCTCCCCCGCGGTCCGAGGATTCGGGGTCCTCCGCCTCTGCTCGAGAGCTTTCCATGCTTCGATGCGATGTTCCCTCCAATGACAAGGTTCAAGGAGGAAGTCATGAACAGAATCTGGAAACCCGCCCAAGCCTGGCAGCACGCTCTCCTCGCCATTCTCGCGCTCGCCCTGATCGCACTCTCGGTGCCTGCTCGGGCAGCCACGCAGTCCACCACCGCAGAAGATGCACCGGTCGACGAGGTGCAGGATTCGATGGGGTTCGGCTACGTCGCCGAGAGCGGCGCCATCGCCATGGCCCCGGACGTCGGGTATGTCTACTGCCCCGTGGCCGACAACGGTCCGATCCTCGCGGTCCACCCCGACTACGAAGCCCAGGCGGAAGAAGATCTCGGAGTCACGGTCAACTCGGACGGCACCTGGACCACCTCAGACGGCGACACGGTCACGCCGCAATACGCCTCCGCCGTCATCGGCGACACCACGGAGGTGACCGAGAGCACCACCCTCAGTGCCGTCCCCCTGTCGCAGGTTCTCTTGGTGCGGGCACGGTGGCCGAACTGCCGCCGCCTGCGGTTCAACTACCGCTGCGGAGGCTGCTACACGTGCCCGCAGGGCTGTTACTCGGCTCACTGGGCCAACGTCTGCTCGATCGCGTACACCGGAACGCAGAGGTTCAAGCTCTGCCAATACACCGGGAACCCCTGGGACCTCTGCTACGAGTGGACCTACTACCGCTGCACGGCGACCGCCTTCAACTGCAGCAACTGCGGCGGCAACGTCCTGTGGAGCCAGAGCTGGATCGGCTGGTCCTGCTGGACCGGCGGTTGCTAGGAGCCACCGTGCCCCTTGCGAGCCCGGCTCCGCCGGCCGGGACGATGACGGCCGGAGCGTTCCCCGACCCTCCGGTTCCGTCCCCGTAGGCCGCGGAGCCGAGCTCTCACTCACGGCCAGCCCCCGGGAGGCCACCGAAGCCACGGCTGGTTCTCCCGGGGGCGTCTCTTCCGGCTCGCGTCCGAGGCCCTCTCCCTGGCATCCGTCACCACCGGCACCCGTCACCGTCGCCGGGGCGCCCAGGATGGCCGCCAAGGCATTGACACAGAATACGTGGACACGTAGGCTGTGCCAATGAACGTCACGCTCTCGATCGACGAACGCCTCGTCGAGGAGGCCAGGAAGGTGGCGAAGGCACGCGGTACCAGTCTCAACCAGATGATCCGCGACGAGTTGGAGCGAATCACGGCCGCCGTGTCCGGCGACGATCTGGTGCGCGAGCTCGAGGCCCAGTGGTCGCGAACGGAAGGCCGCTCTGGTGGATGGCGCTGGAACCGCGAGGAGCTCCATGACCGAGCGCGCCTTCGTTGACACCAATGTCCTTTTCTACGCCGAGGACCTGGACGCTGGTCCGAAGCGCGCTCGGGCCCAGGAGCTGCTCCGGGGGTTGGTCGCCTCAGGCAACGCCGTCCTGTCACACCAGGTCCTGCGGGAGCTCTTCGCCGCGAGCCGTTCAAAACTGGCCCTGGAAGCCGAGGAAGCCAAGCGTCGACTGCAGACCTACGCGCGTCTCGAGGTCATCGAGCTCTCCCTCGCGGATCTTTTCGCCTCGATCGACCTCCACCGGCTCCACCATCTCTCCATCTGGGACGCCCTGATCGTCCGCGCCGCCCTCATCAGCCGCTGCCGCGTCCTCTATTCCGAAGACATGCAAGACGGTCGAGAGATCGACGACCTCGAGATCCGCAACCCGTTCGCGGACCTGTAGTCACGAGCACGCCGACGACAGGGCCCAGACGGTACACGGTCATCGGAGTGCGGCCCTCCGGCGGAGGCTACACGGCCTGGGCGGCCGGGCGGGGCTGGACTTCGGCGAGGATCTCGGCCATCCCCTCCAGCCGCTCGTCGCTCTGGCGGTGGGCGCGGAGGAAGGTCTCCGGGCGGCTGAGGACGGTGCCCATGCGCATACCCTTGCGCAGACCCTGGAAGGTGACCTGCCGGGTGGCCAGGGCGGCGAGCAGGCCGAGAGCGACCTTGAGACGGCCGTGGGCGGCGTAGCGCACGTCCATGGTGGTCTTCCACAGGCCGCCGAGCTCGGCGTAGAACTCCTCGAGCGGCATCCGGGTCGGCAGGACGGTGTGGGTGATGTCGAAGAGCTCCCAGTCCTCGGTCACCACCTCATCCTTGACCTCGTCCCACAGGTCGGTGCCGGGGAGCGGCGTCAGCACGGAGAAGCCGCTGTTGTAGGCGCCGGTGCGCTCGACCCAGCGCTTGAGCTTGTCGAAGTCTTCGCGCTCCCAGCTCGGGTCGACGATGAAGTTGGGCGTGTAGCCGACGTCCAGGTCCTGGAGGATCTCGATCGCCCGGTTGTTGTTGGCGACGGTGTTCTTCTTGTTGACCGAGGAGAGGCCGGCGTCGTCGATCTTCTCGAGGCCGAGGAAGATCGTCATCTTGCCGCAGTCGCGCCAGGTCTCGATCAGCTCCGGGAAGCGGCAGATGATGTCCGAGCGGGTCTGGACGGTGTAGTGCTTGCGGATGCCGGAGGCCTTGATCGCCTCGGCCAGCGCCCGTCCGCGGCGGGCATTCATCCAGAAGATGTCGTCCGTGACGAAGACGTTCGGCGCCTCGATCTGGGCAAGCTCCTGGACCACCCGCTCCGGCGATTTCTCGCGGAAGGTGCTCTCGTGGAACTTCCACACCGAGCAGAAGTTGCACTTGAACGGGCAGCCGCGGGCAGTCTCCAGAAGCGCCAGCGGCCGGCGGAAGCTGATGTAGTACTCGCCGGCGTAGTCGCTGATCAGGTGGCGCGCCGGCAGCGGTAGCTCGTCGATGTCCTGGCGGGCCGGCGCGTGGCCCGTCGCCACCGGGCCGCCCGGGCGGTTGAGCAGCAGCCCGGGGACCGTTTCAAGATCCGCCGGGTTCGCCCCCCGCCCCCAGGCGTCCACCAGGGCCGGCATGATCTCCTCGCCGTCGCCCACCGCCACCACGTCGATCGCCGGATGGAGGAACCACTCCGGGTCGCGTGATGCGTCGTGGCCACCGACGACCAGCAGGGCGTCGGGCAGCTCCTCCTTGACCCGCTTCGCGAGACGGAGCAGGCGGTAGCGCTCGGTGGTGAAGTTGCACTGGAGGCCGACGATCTCCGGCGCGAACCGCCGGGCCTTGGCCAGGCCGCGCTCCAAGCCCTCGATGCGCAGATCGACGATCTTGCACTCGTGGCCGTCGCGCTCCAGCCCCCCGGCGACGCACTCCAACCCCAGGGGCTCGACGAACGTGATCATCTCGAGCCCGATGATCCCTCCGACAGGTGCCTTCAGGAACGCGACCTTCATGGGTTCTTCCCTCCGTCCCGAAACCGTCGAGTCGGCGCCCGGGCAACAGACCCGGGCTCGGCAACAGCCTACCTGACACAAGCTGTTTCGGGAAAACCTGACCAGATCCCCGGGAAGGCTGTCAAACGAAACGTGTCCCGTGGCATACAGTGCGGCGCATGAGTGCTGGCGATCCGCCGCCTCGGCATCGAGGACGGCACCTCCTTGGACCATTCCCCGAACCCCCTGCCCCCGGAGCCTCCACGCCCCGGAGCCGGGGCCGCCAGGAGAACCTCATGAGCCACCGTCTCGGCCCTCTCGGCCTCCTCGCCGCGACCCTTCTCGCCGTTCCGCTCGGTCTCTCGGCGGCGGAAGACCCCGCTCCCGAGGGCACGACGATCCCGCTGGGGACCTCGATCACGGTGCACTCCGCGCTGCTGGACGAGGACCGCGAGCTCCTCGTCCATACACCGCCGGGCTATGACCGGGGCGACGGACGCTACCCGGTGCTCTACGTGCTCGACGGCGAGTACACCTTCCCGTTCACGGTGGGGATCGCCGACTTCCTCGCCAAGTCGAGCCACGCACCCGAGATGCTGGTGGTCGGCATCGTCAACACCGACCGCACGCGCGACCTGACGCCGGAGCCGGGACCCAGGGAACGGGAGCGCTACGGCTCGAGCGGAGGGGCCGCGCGCTTCCTCCGGGTGCTCGAGGAAGAGATCGTGCCGTTCGTCGAGGGCCACTACCGGACCGGACCCTTCCGCGTCCTGGTGGGCCACTCCCAAGGCGGGCTGTTCACCGTCCACGCGCTGCTCGAGGGTGCGCCTTTCGGCGGGTTCGTCGCCGCCAGCCCGAGCGTCTTCTGGAACGACCGGATGCCGGCCCAGCGGATACGCCAGGGGCGCCCGGAGGGGCGGGGCGCCCTTCGGAGCCTGTATTTCTCCATGGGGGACGAGCGCGACGAGATGGTCGGCGGTGCCGACGCCCTCGCCGCCGCCCTGGAGTCGACAACGCCGCCGGGGCTCACCTGGACCTACCGGCGGATGGCGGGCAAGGACCATGAGGACATGCCTCTCCAGAGCTTCTACGACGGGCTGGACTTCGTCTTCCGCGACACCTGGGACCCGTCGCCCATCACCGAGATCGGCTTCGCGGCCTACGCCGAGCGGCTGCGGGCGGAGTACGGCGACGACTTCGCGCTGCCGGCGCGCACTCTGTTCAACGCCGCGCCGCGCGCCCGGCGCCGCTCCTGCGAGGACATGGCGGCGTTCATGGGCTACTGGTACGAGCACCGGCCGGACTTCTTCCGCCGGTTCCTGGACGACTGGGTCGACGAGGGCAGGGAGCGCCTGGACCAGGGCGAGGCCACCTGCGCGGCGGGGATGTTCGAGCTCCTGGTCACGGCGGCGCCGTCCGAGGTCGAAGCACACGTCGGCCTGGGAGACGCCCACCGCGCCGGCGGAGACCGGGGCGCCGCGCTCGCCGCCTACCGCGAGGCCCTCGCCCTGGCGCCCGGCCGGACAGATCTTCGTAGCCGCGTGGACGAGCTTCAAGCCTCCGAGCGCCACTGAGACACGCGCGGAGCGCTCCAGAAGGGCGCCGACCCGGCAGCGCCGGAGAGCACCCTTGACACGCCGCGGTTTGCTCTGCAAACTAGTGTCCACCACGGACCAACGGAGGTGGACATGAAACAGCGAGACGGACTCGACCGCATCCGGCGTGACGCGCACCGCGAGATCCACCGTGACGGGCTGACGGAGGTCGCCGCCGGCGTGGTGCTCTTCATCATCGCCCTCGCCACGGGACGACCGGCCTTCTACTGGACCTACCTGGTGGCCATCGTGGTGCTGGGGCCGGGGCTGACACGGCTCCGGGCCCGCACCACCTACCCGCGGATCGGCTTCGCGGAGCTGCCGAACGAGGACCGGCGGCGGCTCGGGCGGGGGATCGCCCTCTGGGTGCTCGGCGTCTTCCTGCTGGTGGCGATCGCCCTCGCACTCCTGGGTGCCCTCACCGACCACCTCGCCTGGCGCAGGGCAGCACCCGCGCTGGCCGGCCTGCTCTGCGCCGGCGGGTTCCTCTATCTCGCCCAGAGGACCGGGCTCCGGCGGCACTACGCGTTGACCGTCGCCTCCGTCGTGAGCGGCTGCCTCCTCACCTGGCCTCGCATCGAGGGGGCCTACGCGAACGTCCGGGTCTGGGCGCTGGTCATGGCGCTTCTGTGCCTGGCGGTGGGCGGACTGGCGTTCCGGCGATTCCTGCGCGAGACCCCGGTCTCGGAGGAGTGGCGCTCCGATGCCGGATGACGCGCCGCTCGACGGGCTGAAGCGGCTCTCGGAGCTCGACCGGCTGCTGCACGAGCCCGCCCGGCTCCAGATCATGGCGCACCTGTTCGTGCTGGAGACCGCCGACTTCCTGTTCCTGCTGCGCCGAACCGGTCTGACGAAGGGGAACCTCTCGTCCCACGTGCGGAAGCTCGAGGAGGCCGGCTACGTGGAGGTCGAGAAGAAGTTCGTGGATCGCCACCCGGTCACGACCTACCGCCTGACGCCCCGGGGACGGGAGGCGTTCACCGCCTACCGCGAGACGGTCCTCGAAGCCCTGGACGCCCTCGGCGAGTGAGGTCGCGGGAGGAGGGCCGGCGCCAATCCGGCGCCAATCACCCGGCACTCGCTACGGTGGCACTCGTTTCCGCTTGGCGGCGCTCTCTGCGCGCTTCCGCGCCCTTGCTTCTTGGCGCAATAACTCAACCTATCGCTCGCGGCCGTGTCTCTTCTGCCAGACGACGAGGACCGAGTCTCTCGACACTCCGGGAGAGCCCGGTCCGACCAAGACCACCGTCCGATGAGGAGGAAGGCACGACATGACGTTCGAGCGATTCGCGAGAATCTTCATCTTCTCACTCTGCTTCCTGGGGGCTGGCGCGGTGGCCAACGCCGACCCTCCCGTCCTCCCGCCGGTCCCGCCCCCGGAGGTCCCCTGCAAACCCTTGATCTGCCTCCAGATCACGGATGCTCGCGAGGTCGCCCCGGGGACCTGGCAGTTCGAGTTTCGCGGCCTCAACTGGTCGGCGTTCACCGACCGTCCGTGCCCGCCGTCGAGCTCCGGCTGCATCGACCGCACCAGCGCGGGGGAAGCCGCGGAGGGCTTGGTCTTCGTCCGCTCCGCCGCGCTGTCGACGGTCCCCTTCCGGGTGCTGTCGGTCGACCCGAACGGCGCGCCGCTCGGATCGGAGCCGGTCGACGAGACCGCGATCGTGTCCCCGCTCGCCGGAGGTGCGCTCGGTCTCGATCTCGACCGGGGCTTCGTCGACGAGGTGACCTCCATCACGGACACCGACACCGGGGCGCTGGTGCCGGCCGCTTGTTACGAGCTGGTCGACCCGGTGGAAGGGATCGTGACGTTCGACGAAACCACGGCCGAGTGCGCGCCACTCACTTCGGCTCTCTCCCAGGCGGACGTGAGCTTCACCGCCTATCAGGGAACCGTCGACGCCGTCGCCAACACCTGGAGCGCCAGCCTCTGCACCCAGGACCAGATCATCTGGAGCCAGGACCCGGCGGTGGAGCCGCCGCTCGTCATCCCGCCGGGGGACAGCAACGTCAGCCCGTCCTGCCCGGTGACCTGCGAGGAGAAGACCTCCCTCGGCAACAACCTGGACGGCTTCACCATCGAGGTGGAGGACTTCCAGCCGGGCGATCGGCTGGTCTTCAACTGGTACCTGCTCGGCGACACCGGGCCGATCGCCTCCGGCTCTCCGCCCACGCCGACGGACCCGGGCACCCTGGCCCCGTCACCGCAAGACCCGTGGGGCTTCAGCTTCGGCTCGTTCCAGATCGACCGTAAGGCGTCGTGCCTCGCCGGGGACTGCGACACCGTCATCGTCACGACGCCGCCGGTGACCGATCCAAGCCTCAGTTGTCTGGTCGACGGCAGCCTCGACCGCAACTCCTTGCCGTTCGACATCTACGTCTCGCTCGGCCCGGCAGGGACCGACCCGCCGTGCGCAATCGAGCCCACCGTGGCCAAGGACGAGAAGGGAATCGAACGGCTGATGGTCCGGGCGACCTCGGGTTCCCAGACCGACCGCATCACGGTGCAGTTCCGCAACCTCGAGACCAACCGGATCGACAAGTCGGTCCAGCTCTCCCTGCAGAACGCCTCGGGGTTGATCCCGACGGATGACCTGGTCGGTCGCTACGAGGTCAGCGGCACCTGCGACAACACGGCGACCCGCCAGTTCTTCTTCCTGGAGCCCTTCACCATGGGCATCCCCCGCCGGGGGGATCTCGCAGACACGGCACTCGACGCCACCGCGATCGAGCTCGACGAGGCGAACGGCGGCTTCGCCCTCACAGGGCAGGTCGACGGCACGGGGCTCGACCTCGCCGACGATGGGGTCGAGATCTGCCAGTTCTTCCAGGTCAAGGACAAGGATGGCAACGTGCGGATCTTCGGTAGCATGGCCGGACCGGACCTGCTGAATCGGCACGACGGCGTCCTGGTGAGCGACGCCTTCGCGCCGCAAGTGACCTGCCCGAGCCTGGTCCAGGCCGGCACGGATCAGGACGGCGGCGGCGACTGCTCCGTGGAGCAGGGGATCACGGCCGTCGCCTCGGACCCGGCGGGTGGTTTCGACCTGACGAACAACCTCGACGCCTCCCAGGTCACGCGCTCTTTCGGAACGACGATCGATGGCCAGGAAACTGCGGTCCAGACTGCCACCGGCGTCTTCGCGGTCGGCTCTCCCGCCACCGTCCAGTTCAGAGCGGTGGACGACTCAGGCCAGACGGCCACTTGCGATTCCCAGGTCCAGGTGGCCGACGACACGCTCCCCCAGGTGGAGTGTTGGCTGGTCCCGGACAACTCGGCCAACGGCGGGGGAGGCGGACCCGGCAACGGGGGCTCCAACGGCAAGGGACCCGGAGGACAGGGCCCGCCCGGACAGGGCGGTGGCAACGGCCCGCCGAATCAGCTCCCCAACAGCCACTTCTACGTGGTGGAGTTTTCGGCCACCGACAATTGCCAGCCGGACTTCGGCTTGACCCTCGAGGCCGCGATCGACGGCATCACCGTGACCGATGGTCAGCCGGTGCAGATCACGACCCAGACGCAGCCCGGAGTCACATCCGACACCCAGGGCGGAAGGCTGCACATCCAGACGTCCGAAGGTGGAGTGCTCACGGTCACCGCCACCGACGAAGCCGGCAACGTGGCGACCTGCCAGACGGACCCGATCGAGCCCTGATCTTGGGGTGATGGTGGGGCTTTCGTCGACGCCGGGCAGCCCGGAGCTCCCGGGTTGCCCGGTGTCTCCTTCGCCGCAGGCCGCGGGTGGCTACTGCTGGTCGGGCTTGCTCGCCGGTGCCGAGCCGGAACCCTCCGGCTGCTCGGCGATGAAGTTCTCGGGCAGGGAGCCCTCGGTCTGGACGATGGCGATCTCGACCCGGCGGTTGCGCTGGCGCGACTGTGGGTCCGTTCCTTCGACCAGCGGCGCGGACTTGCCGAAGCCTTTGGACTGGATGATGTCCGGGTCGACCCCGGCGTCGATCAGGTACTGGCGCACCGCTTCGGCACGCCGCTCCGAGAGCTTTTGGTTGTACTCGACCGTGCCCACGTCGTCGGTGTGGCCGTAGACCTGGATGCCGACGTCCTCGGCGGTCAGGAGCACCCCGGCGATGCGGCTCAAGATCTCCTTGTTCTCGGGCCGCAGCTCTGCCTTGTTGAAGTCGAACTCGATGCTGTCGCCCAGGTTCATCACCATGCCGAGGGCGGTGCGCCGGGTCTCGGCGATCTTGCCCAGGGTCCGCTGAAGGCGGTCGAGCTCGCGCTCCTTCTGGGCCTTCACCTTGGCCAGGAGATCGCGGGCCACGGCCGCCTCCTGCTCGGCGCGGGTGGCGTCGATGATCGCCTCGCGCTGCTTCGCCTCGGCCTGGCGCCGAGCCTCCGTCGCCTCCGCCGCATGGCTCTTGGCTGTCTCAGCTTCGCTCTGGGCAGCTTCGGCTTCGTTCTGGGCTGAGCTGGCCTGCTCCTCGGCCGCGCGCGCCCGCTCCGCCAGGCGCTGGGAGAGATCCTCCGCCTGGGACGCCCGCTCCTCGGCGGCGTCCGCCCGCGACCGGGCCGCCTCGGCCCGCTTCTCCGACTGCGCCAGGTCCCCCTGGAGGCCGGCGACGCTCGACCGCAGCCCGGAGACCTCCGCCCGCAGCTCCTCGAGCGTCCGGTAGCCGAACCCGCCGGCGAGCCCGACCGCGATCACGAGGACCGAGAGCACCACGATGGACAGGACGTTGCTTCGCTTCATGACACCCGGTCCAACGGGCGCCGGGAGCGCGGGATTCCTCGCGAGGTTGCGACTCTCTGACGCCGGCCTCGCCCCGCCGACCCGGCGCCGCCCGTTCATCCCGTGCAGGAGGCTCCTCCCGGAGCTCTGGATGCAGTCGCGCGGTCGAAATGGGAGGATGGGTTCCAGCATGCGCGCAGAGCCTCGAGCAATCCTCTCCTCCAAGCCGGTGCACCGGCGCGCCGCGAGGCTTCTGGCGCTCGTGGTCCTCGGCGCCGCGCCGCTCCTCGCCCAGGGAAGGACGCCCTGGGAGCCCTGGGTACCGTTCGACTGCCCGGCACCGGCCCCCGGACAGCCCGGCCAGGACGCGGCCGACGGCGCGGGAGCGGCCGATGAGCGACCCCTCTTGCGATCCGACGAAGCGGTCGCCCGGCGGTTCGAGGCCGAGCTCCGCGCGTTCCTCTTCGGCAGCCGGTGGCAGGCGCTGGTGGACGACCTCGGCCGCTCGGCGGCGGATGCGGTGGGCCTGGGCCGCTTCCTGCCGCCGCCGGGCGACGATCCGGCCCTGAGCGCTCTCGCCGAAGCCCTCCGCAAGGGGACCGTCGACCTCCGCATCGAACGGGTGGTGAGCTGGAGGTGCCGGCGCGACCGACACGGCCGGAGGGCGCCCGCCCGGCGGATCGTCTTCTACGTCGAGGCGACCCTGCCGGAGGGCCTGGACGGCGCACCGAACGCCGGCCGGACCTTCAGGGCGCTCCTCTCGGGTGACGGCACGCTCGGCTCCTGGGGCATGGGCCAGGCGGTCTCGCCGGACGACGCGCCTCCGTTCCGGAGGCTCCCCACGCTCGACCAGGCGGCCGCCCTGCTCGCCGACCGCGCCGGCGGGCCGCTCGATCACGTCCAGTACGTCCTGGCCGGGGGCTACCCGGCGTGCTACTCGATCCCCTGCGTCGCCGGCTCGCGGGGCGACACGCTCTACGTCCTCGACCACCGTGGACTCCTCTTCGCCTTCGCCCTCGATCCCCGTCCCCGCGACGAAGTCCTGCCCCCGCCGGGCCACACCTGCATCGGCGGGCCCTGCGCCGGCGACCCCTGGGTGCTCGAGATCCGCGGCCACTGGCTCGCCGGCGAGCTGCTCAACCCGCCGGGAGCTTGCGACCGGGCCCCATCACCCCCGTGACCGCAGGTACTCCCGGAGCGCCACCGCGTTGTTGAGCTCCCGCTCCTTCGAGCTGTAGACGAAGGTCACCACCCCGTCCCGCCCGTGCTGCTCGAGCTCCTCCAGCCCCGCCGGCCCCGCCTCCAATTCGGCGAAATAGCGCTCCTTGAACTCCTCCCACTTCGCCGGATCGTGGCCGTACCACTTGCGCAGCCCGTTCGACGGCGCCACCTCCTTCGGCCAGAAGTCGATCCGCGCCCTCTCCTTCGAAATCCCCCGCGGCCACAACCGATCGACCAGGATCCGCACCCCGTCCTCGTCGCTCGGCTCCTCGTACGCTCGCTTGATCCGGATGTCCATGGAACGACCTCCTCTTGCGTCGTCGAATCGATCCAACGCGCCGAGATTCTCTCGCAGCTCGAGGCGAACCACTTCCGATCGCCTTGCCGGCCTCGTTCCCGAAGGCGTCCGTGTGGTCCCGATGGTGGAAGGAGCACAGCCCGTGGACGACGATGAGCCTCGAGAGCTGGGGGAGGGTCAGCCTGGTCATCACACCACCCGGGTCGCTCGGTCGGCGGCGACGAGCTTCTGGATTGGTCAGGGCAAGTAGCGGTACACCTCGCGGCGGGAAGACAGCGCACGAAGACGACGACGTCGCCTTCCATCAGCCTGCAAATCGGCATTCCAGGCTCCCACCGTCGCTGCAGAGCGCCTACGGAGCTCAATCACCAGCGGCATGGATTGTCCAAATATCGCATGCAATGTCCTTATATTCCAACGAATTGTCTATTTCTCCCATGAACAGGCATTGCCTCATCCGACATATCCAATCAAGCTCTGGCCTGGTGGGGAAGCGATCCGCGCTCTTCCGCGAGCTCCTACGGACAGGTCGTCACCGGGACGATGCGGAGCTGGGGAGAGCCGCCCCGCCTCTCGGTAGACTGCCGACATGACGACGGCTCCCGACCCGGAGGTTCTCCGTGGACCATGACTCCCCTTCCCCCGTCCGGGCGAGCTACGACGCCTGGGCCGCGACCTACGATGCGGACCGCAACCGGACTCGGGACCTGGACGGGGAGGTGACGCGGAAGATCCTGGGCGGCCTGCGGTTCCGGACGGTTGTGGAGGTCGGCTGCGGCACGGGGAAGAACACTTCCTTCCTGACCGGCCGGGCGGACCGGGTCCTCGGCCTCGACTTCTCGCCGCGCATGCTCGGGATCGCGCGGGGGAAGGTGCGGGGGCCTTGGCGGGAGGGGCGGATTCACTTCGCGGTGGCGGATGCGACCGTCGGCTGGCCGTGCCGGGACGCCGCGGCCGATCTCGTCACCTGCAACCTGGTGCTCGAGCACGTGGCGGAGCTCGCGCCGGTCTTCGCCGAGGCGCACCGGGCGCTCGCCCCGGGCGGCCGGCTGTTCGTCTCGGAGCTCCATCCCCACCGCCAGGCCCTCGGCACCAAGGCACGCTTCGAGCGAGCCGGTGCCACCACCGAGATCGACGCCTTCTTCCATCCCGCGGCCGCGTTCCTGGAGGCGGCGGAGGCGGCCGGCCTGTCGCTCGAGCGGCGGGACGACTGGTGGCACGCCGAGGACGACGGCAAGCCCCCGCGTCTGGTCTCGTTCCTGTTCCGGAGGTAGATCGAGAGGAGCCAATCCCGGCGCCTCAGCCCCGCGAGGGCGCTCGGGCCGGCCGGTCGCCGGCCTGTGCCGCGGGCAAGGTCACCGCGACCTCGATCCCTCCTCCGTCCGCATCCGCGACGTGGAGGGTGCCACCGTGGAGCTCGACCAGGGCCCGGGTGATGGCGAGACCGAGGCCGGTCCCTCGCTGGCCGCCGCTCGCGCGCCCGCGGGACGGGTCCACCCGATAGAAGCGTTCGGCGACCCGCGCGAGGTCCCGCTCCGGGATGCCCGGGCCGTGGTCGCGGACGGTGAGGCGGATCATCTGTCGGCCCCGGTCCACCGTCCGGGCGGCGATGCGGATCGGCCGCTCGGGCGTTCCGCTCGCGCCGTGGTGGAGGGCGTTGTCCAGCAGGTTGTGGAGGACCTGGCGCAGACGCCGGGGGTCGGCCTCGACACGCGGCAGGCGGGACGGCAGGTCGAGCTCCAGGCCGGATCCGGATCCTGCCTCGGGAGCGAGGCCCAGGGAGCGGGCGGCGCCACGGACCTCGTCGCCGAGGTCGACGGACCGGCGGTCGAGGACGAGGCGCCCGGCGTCCGCAAGGGCGAGGTCCTGGAGGTCGTCGACCAGGTGGCCCAGGTGGACTGCGTCCTCGACCAGGGAGGCGACGGCCTCCGGCGTCGGCGCGGCCAGGCCGTCCTGGATCGCCTCGAGCTGGGCGCGGAGGGCCGCCAGGGGGGTCCGTAGCTCGTGGGCGATGCCCGCCACCATCTGGCGGCGGAGGGTCTCGGCCCGTTCGAGCGCGGAGGCCATGTCGTTGAAAGCGCGGCCCAGCCGGCCGAGCTCGTCGTGCGAGCGCACGGGAACCCGGCTGCCGAGGTTGCCACGGCCCAGACTGTGGGCGGCATGCGCCAGAGCCTCGACCGGGCGGACGATCCGCCGCGCCAGAAGGCCCCCCAAGAGGAGCGCCAGGACGGTGACGCCGACGGCGGCCGCGACCAGCCGCCGGTCGACCCGGACGAGCGTCTCCGTCCGGTCCGCCACCCGCTCCGGGGAGGGCCGCCGGATCGGCAGGAGCGTCGCCACCTGGTGCCCGTCGCCTCCCCGCACTGGCAGACCGCCCCGGAGCACGATCGCTTCGACCCGACCGCCCTCCGTCACCGTCCACCGGGCCTCGATCATCCCCGCTTCGGCCCCTTCGAGCGGTTCAACCTTCACCCGGTCCGAGGGCATGCCCACACCGGCCACCAGCGCGCCCTTCTCATCGAAGAGAGCCATCCCCGGTGCCTCCTCGCCGCCGGTCGCCTGATGAAACGCCTGGAGGATCTTCGCCGCGCTCCGGAAATCCCCGTCCCGCCGTCTGGCCTGCTCCAGGTCCTGACGCACGGCCCTGGCCAGAGCGCGGTCCGCCTCCGCCCCCTGCGCCTCCGCCAGCTCGACGATCTGGTTCAGACCACTCCGGGTGACGTCCCGGCTGAGGAACCCGAGGAGGGCGACCACGGCCACCACGAGCGCACCCATGGCGAGGAAGATCTTGAGGCGCAGGCTGCTCACGGCTCGCGCTCCGCCCGGCGCAGCACCGCCCGGATCCGGGCCATCAGCTCCCGGGGGCTGAACGGCTTGGCCACGTAGTCGTCCGCGCCCAGGTCGAGGCCGCGGACCCGGTCGTCCTCGGTGGTGCGGGCGGTGAGCATGATGATCGGCACCCGGGAGACCTCACGCAGGCGCCGGCAGACACTGTAGCCGTCGAGGCCGGGGAGCATCAGGTCGAGGACGACCAGATCGAACGGCTCGGCACCCTTCCCAGCCGGACCGCCGGTCACTCGGTCGAGCGCCTCCCGGCCGTCGGCCACCCACACGGCCTCGTAGCCGGCCGCCTCGAGATACAGCCTGACGGCGCGGGCGACCTTGGGGTCGTCCTCGACCAGGAGGATTCGGGCGGTGGGCACCATCGCCGACCAGCCTACCTCCGCCGGGCACCTCCCGGTCCACCCTCGCCCTGGCCATCCGCCGGATCGAACCCATCGGCTGCATCGGATCGGTCCGCCGCATCTGGCCGATCGGACCGCACCAGCACCTCGAGCTTGCGCGCCAGCTCGAGGCCCAGGCCCCCGGCGGTCGGGACGACGTCGCCGGCGTTCGTGGCAGACTTGGAGGTTCAAGCGAGATTCGAACCGATCACGATCTGACGGGAGCCCCCTCATGACGCACCGATCGTCCTCCCTCCTTCTTGCCGCGCTGGCCCTCGGGGCAGCCCTCTTCCTCGACCTCGCGCCGGCCGGCGCCCACCCGGCCGCGCCTCCGGCGGCCACCGCCACGGCCGAGGGTGACGCTTCCGCCGCACCCGCGACCGAGCCGGCCCCGGCCGCCGGCGAGCCCATGGAGCTCGACACCTACCAGCTCGTCCTCCTGAAGCGCCCGGCCGAGCGGGCGGAGCTGCCGGACGAGGAGGTGGCGCGCATCCAGGCGGCCCATCTCAATCACATCCGCAAGATGGCCCGGGAGGGGTACGCAGTGGTCGCCGGCCCCTTCGGCGACCAGGACGACGAGCGGTTGCGGGGGCTCGTCCTCTACCGTGTCGGCTCCGTCGAAGAGGCCCGGCGGCTGGCGGAGGAGGACCCGGCGGTGCGCGCCGGCCGCCTGGAGGTCGAGGTGATGACCTGGTACACGGAGAAGGGAGCCCTCGCCTTTCCCGGCGTCGAGGGTCTCCGAGAGGACGGCGGACCGCAGAACTGAGGCAGATCAGAAGGAACGGAGCCCGCGCACCGGCATGGCACGCGGGCCCCGAAGTGCACCGTAGATCCTTGGATGCCGGTTACGGCACGATATGCCAGGCCCAGCCCAGCCAGTACGGGTTGGCCGTGCACCGGTACTTCCGCACCTGGAAGTTGTAGCTGCCGGTGGCCGGAGCCGTGAAGTCGACGATCTCGTACGTGTTGTCCCAACTGAACGAGCCGGCCACCAGCCAGGAGGTGGGGCCGCTGACCCACAGGTCGAGGTCGGCGCCGGGCCGCCACCAGTAGCCCCAGGCGTTGGGGCTGGCGTCCCAGGTCATGTCGAAACGGATCCTCTGTCCGGCGGTGAGGTTGACCGTGGTCAGGCTCTGGAGCCAGGGCGAGGAGCAGTTGTAGTAGCGGCCGCCCCAGTTGCCGACGCCGCTCACCTTCCGCGCCACCCGGTCGGCCCGGTCGGCCACCACGGCCCCGGCGCCATCCCGGTTGCTCAGCCTGGCCGCGCCCTCGATGTTGTGCTCAGCGCTCGCCATGAGGATCGCCTTGACCGCCTCGGGCCAGACGCGCAGGCCCGGAGAGCGCTGCATCAGCAGGCCGGAGATGCCGGTCACCGCCGGCGCCGCGAAGCTAGTGCCGCTGCCGACCGCGCCGGTCCACGGCGAAGAGTTCGTGGTGCTGTTGATGTTCGTGCCCGGCGCCGTCACCTCCGGCTTGATCCGGTCGCCGATCCACGACCTCGGATTGAGGGTGCTCGAGAAGCTCGACATGACGTCGTCCGGCCAGTAGGTGGTGTTGCGGTCGTCGTCGCTGCCGACGGTGACCACGTTGTAGGCGGTGCCCGGGCTGGCGACGTAACCGCCGCTCCCGGAGTTGCCCGCCGCCGGCACGACCGTCCGCCAGCCCGACTGCACGAGGCCGTCGTAGTAGCGGTCGAGACCACCCACGTAACCGTTCCGGTAGGCGCCGAAGCTCAGGTTGAAGGCGCGGGCGTTTTGCCACGCGGCCCAGTTCGTCGCGTAGCGGAGTTGCCAGGGCCAACCGCCACAGGAGCCTCCCAGGTAGAGGCAGGTGTTGTAGGCATGCCCGAGCCGCGCCGTGTTGTTGCTGGCGATGATGCCGGACACCGCCGCCGAGTGACTCGACTGGCAACTGAACAGCGTGTTCTGGGTGAGGCACGAGAAGAACGGATTGCTCGCGTTCATCTGGCCACCCACTTCGATTGCGGCCAGCCGGGTGCCGGCGCCCGTGATCCCCTGGTTGTGGACCACGTTGGTCTGGCAGGCCGGGAGCTGGATCTCCAGCATGGGCTCCGCGAGCTCCTCGCCGGACTCGATCTGCAACACCTCGCCCCACCAGGCGATGTCGTTGAGCAGGACGTCCGACGGCACCACCGTGTGGACCACCGGAGCCAGGTCGTCGACCTCGGCCAGGAAGCCCATCCCGGTCAACTGGTCGACCACCGGCTGGACCGCCGCGGCCACCGCCTGCTGGCGGTCCGTGTCGTTGGCGGTCGCCGCCGCCTCCACATCCGCCTCCGTGGGATCGGTGTCCGGATCGGGCCGCTGGATGGCCGGCTCCACGAACGGCATGCGGACGTAGATCAACGCCTCGAAGCTGGTACCCGGCGGGGCGTCGATGAGCGTCTGGTGGAATTCCGGGCTCAGAGCGCCGTACTTGGCGTAGTGCTGGTCCTGCTCCTGGGTGAACAGGGTCTCCAGGTCCTGCTCCACACCGGCGTCGTCCACCGTGACCTGCAGGTAGGAGTCGGTCGGCTCGTGGGCGAGCTTGAAGTCGTAGACTACGGTTCCGAGCTCGGTCAGCGGCACGGTCGCCGAACCGATCGTGGTGATCTCGCTCTCCGGCACGCCGAGGCGGGCGGCGGCGATCTGCCGCGCCGCCGTCTCCAGCTCTGGTGGTGCCGGGTTGCTGGTCTGGGCTGCCAGCGGAGCCGCCAAACCGGCCAGGACCAGGCCGAGGGCGAGCGCCGCCATGACAGCAAGGGGGGTCTGCTTCTGGAGTCTCTTCAACATGTCCGTCCTCCGTCGAATGGAGTGGATCGGTTCACCTCGCCGGGCCCTCTCCAGGAGCCCGAGCATGGCTTCGCTAGGTAAGTACTAAGATTATACAATAACTGAAGATTGGACAAAACCCCTCCCGTCGCCCGGCGCTCCGGAAGCTCCCAACCCAACTGACCTTCAGGCCCCGCTCAGACCATGCGCTTCGCCCGCTTCGCCCTCGTCGCTCTGCTGGTGCTCGTCGTGCTCCAGGTGGCGTACTACGCCCCCAAGCTGCCCGATACCGTCGCCTCCCACTTCGACGCGCAGGGCCAGCCGGACGGCTGGAGCTCGAAGACCGCGTTCCTGGTGCTGTATGGCGTGATCCTGCTGGTGACGATCGTGCCTCTGCTGCTCCTGCCGCTCTTCCTCCCGCGCATCCCGAACGAGCTCGTCAACCTGCCCCACAAGGACTACTGGCTGGCCCCGGCGCGCCGTGCGGAGACCTTCCGCACCATCAGCGCCTACCTGCTCTGGTTCGGGGTCGGCACCCTCATGCTGATCAGCCACGCCATGGGCATGGCCCTGGCCGAGAACCTGGAGCCCCGGCCACGCTTCGGCGAAAGCATGTGGTGGTCCCTCGGGGCTTATCTGGCGTTCGTCGCCGTCTGGATGGTGGTCTTCATCCGGCGCTTCTACCGGGCGGAGTGAGTGCGGACGAGAGGGGCGCGTCCGGCGCCACCGGCCTCCCGCAGCCGAGCCCGCGGTGCTCGGAGCGTGATCGCCGGATCCTGCAGATCCTGCCGGCCCGGCTCCCGGAGGCCGCCCCTTCCCTGAACCGGACCGTTCCTCCGCTCGTCGATTAGGATCGGGCGTCGTGAACGCCCCAGACCCCACCGCCCGCTACGCCTACCTTCACGGCTTCGCCTCCGGCCCCCTCACGCAGAAAGGCCAGGCGCTCCGGCGCCGCCTCGCACGCCGGGGGATGGACCTGGTGCTGCCCGATCTCAACCGCCCCTCCTTCGCCGAGCTGACCGTCGAGGGCGCCCTGGCCGCGGTCGACGAGCTGATCGCAGAGGGACCGGCAGCCGCCTCCTGGCGCTTCATCGGCTCGAGCTTCGGCGGTTACGTCGCCGCTCTCGCCGCCCAGCGCCACCCGGAGCGGATCGATCGCCTGCTGCTGCTCTGCCCGGGCTTCGACCTGGTCGACCGCTGGCCGGAGCTCCTCGGCGCCGACGGCCTCGCGGCCTGGCAGCGCGACGGCACCTTCCCCATCGAAGACGGCGCCGGCGTCCTGACCGACGTCCGCTGGGCGTTCTGCGAGAGCATGATGCGCCACCCGGACTTCCCCGAGATCCCCTGCCCGGCCCGCATCGTCCACGGCCGGCAGGACGAAGTCGTCCCCATCGAAACCTCCCGCCGCTACGTCGCCCGCCACCCCGACGTCGCCCTGATCGAGGTCGACGACGACCACTCCCTCCTCGCCTCCCTCGACCCGATCGAGGAGGAGGCGGTGGGGTTTTTGATCGGCTGAGCGGAGAAGGCGGCTCATCCGTCTTCATGCGGCGCTGCCGCCCGGCGCTCCAGCTTCTCGAAGACCTCCTCACCGTCCACGAGCCGGCCGGCCCGTGCCTGCTCGAGCCCGACGCCGATCGCCCCCCGGAGCCGTTCCAGCTCGATCTCACGCCGCGCCTCCCGCTCTTCGAGCAGGCGGAGCCCCTCGCGCACGACCTCGCTCGCCGAGACGTACTTCCCTGAGGCCACACGGGAGGAGACGAAACGCTCCAGCTCCGGGGTGAGAGAAACCGTCAAGGTCTTCCGCGGCGCCATGGATCGAGGCTGGCTTGTGTAAGACAATGTGTCAATCGTGAGCCCCTGCTACCGGGCTCCGGGGCGCTCAGGGGCGAAGGCGAGCAAGCGCGAGCAAGCAGAGAACGACCGAGAGGAGGGCAAGTCCGAAGGCTGTGGTCGCTGGGACCGCAGTCACCGGCGGACAGGCATCTCCTACTCCGTCTTGGTTGGTATCCGTCTGGTCTGGATTGAAGACCGTCGGGCAATTGTCTCCTTGGCTCCCGATCCCGTCGCCATCGGGATCACCTCCCGAGCACCGGTCGCCCATGCCGTCACCATTCGTGTCGATCTGTTGGGGGTTGTACACCGTCCGGCAGTTGTCGACGGCATCTCCCCAGTCATCGCCATCTTCGTCCGGGAAGTAGGAATACACCACCAGATCGTTCGCATCGCGCACGAAGCTGAGACGGCCCGCGACGAAGAGCCTTCCTCTCTGATCCGACGCGAGCCCCGTCAAGTAGAGCGAAGTTCCTTCTTCGTCTTCCGGCCAAACGACCGTACCGTCCGACCCAAGGAGGGCGACTTTCACGGCAGGAATCAAGGGCAAGAACTTTTGTCTGCCCGCAATGGCCACCCCTCCGGAGGACAGTCCCTCCAACAGGGTCGGCACAGTCATGTCGACCGACGTTGGATGGGCCCAGGCGCTCATACCGTCCGGAGTGATCTTCGTGACAGTAAGACCGTCCGGCGACAAGTACTCCACGAAGGCTGCACCGTCCGCCCCCAAGGTGAAGCTGTACACGGGAATCTCCGAGTTGATGCGCCACATGAGCTTCCCGAACCGGTCGATCTTGCCGACGGTCGTGCCGATGGCGATCAAGAGACCTCCGTCCTGGGGAGCTGCGAGGAAAGGAAGACGCCCCTCGAGGGCAAGGTCCGGAACCTCCAGATGCTTCCCGTCACGGTCGTAGCGAACCAGAACGGCTCGGTCGTCCGGCCCAACCGCGGCGACGTCGCATCCGTCGTCGGCATCGACAACCACGGCGGGAGAGATGTCACTGGCACCGGACGTTGCCACGGAATCCTGCCAGAGCGTGTCGCCCGTGGACGAGAGCCGCCGGATCGACAGGTTCGGGCCGGATCCAATCGCCAGACAGATCTCGCCACCGGGAGTGACAGCGGCCGCCGCGCTCTCCACGCCAGGCCCGTTTCCCGGGATCTCCACCGAGTGGGACACGCGGCCCTGCTCATCTGTCCAGACCAGAATCGCTGCTTGTTGACCCGACGCGTTCGACGTACGCCCAAGCAGGAGGAGACCACCGAGGGTTGGCAGGATCTCCCAGCCCCTTTCGTCCCCTCCCCCATCGAATGCCGTCTCCCAGATGACCTCTCCCGTCGGCTCGACTCCGAACACCAGCAGGTCGTACCCCCCCTCGGTCGTCGTGGTGTCCCCGACAACGGCCAGCACACCTGTGCTGGTCAACGCGAAACCGGGAAGCGGCCATCGGCCACTTCCATCTTGGGAGGGATGGGTGGGCGGATTGGAGGTTGTCCATTCGATGTTCCCGCTCGGGTCGACCCTCAGGACAACCAGCAGCCCGTAGAGGTTCGAGACCAGCAGCGTTCGCCCTCCGCTCACCGGCTCGAGTGCATCAATCCCGGAATGCTTCCCCAACAACGCCACCTGCACCGGATCACCCACGAGAGACAGGTGGTAGATCTCGACCCCGGCGCGGGTGTCCAATCCCACCAATCCCAGGAGAACAGAACCGTCCGTTCTGAAGGCTGCTCGTAGATGGTTGACTCGATCGGCCAAAAATGTCGTATCGAAAGCGACTGCTCCCGCTGGGTCAACCCGAATCACGCGAACGTCGTCATGATGAAAATCAGCGCTCGACGAGCGGCCGGCGAAAACGGCACCACCCTCCGTATCGGTCCTGACCTCAGGGTGCACACCCCCTACAGCCGGATAAATACTCTGGCCGACCACGGTTCCCTGGGGATCGAGCACGAGGCGATATCCCTCGTGCGGTGAATGGTTGACCTGCTCCTCGACAACCCCGTAGAGAACCGGGTTCCCACCAGGAAGGATGGTCAGAGCCAGCGGTCTGTTGACGTCGCCCTCATCGTAGGTCGTCACCCAGGTCCGGTGACCGCTTGCGTCGAAGTGCGCGACGACCGTCCGGTCGAGGTACGGTGTGTGGATGAAGGACCCAGCCACGAACGCCCCTCCATCTGGTGCAGGCGTCACGCGGGAGAGCACGGCCGGCTCGTTCCAATCCCACACCGACCGCCAGACCAGCTCACCGGTAGCACTGACGCGAACGACCACTGCCCCTAGACGTTGACCGACGAGATACGAGGTCCCGTCGTCCCGAACCGCCATGCGCCTCATGCCGTCTTCGAAATTCAGAGACCATAGGAGATCTCCGTTCGGGGAGTACTTCATGAGAACCGACTCGTAGAAGTATTCAACAAGCAGGAACAGGTTGTCTGCGGCATCCCTCTGGAGGTCGATCAATGAATCCCGGAAGGCCGTAGCAGGTGCAATCCGGTACCAGAGTCGATTCCCCTGCGCGTCGAGCTTCTGGAGGAACGCTCTTCCGCCGATCCCGGCGACATAGATGCTGCCGTCGCTCCCTCGTACGAGAACCTGATCGCCGGGGGCGGTTGCCCCCCCTTGGAGGAAACCGTGATTGTAGAAGAGGGACCAATCCGGTTCCTGTGCTGGCAATGCCGAGGAGCTCAACAGGACCAGTATTGGCAAGAGCCCCAGAAAGGCCAGTCGAGATCTGAGGAATCTGAGCATGACTCCGCCTTGAGAGAACCGCAAAGACCGCCGGGTCAGAGATGGGACGAATCGAGGATCGACTCTGTTTACCAGTCAAATCAACGAGATGTCAAAACAGCGGATGGCTTCCCAGGAGGACCGCTCTTCAATTCGTCACCCGCCCGAGGGACCGAGAGGTCGAGCGCTCACGAAGTGAGGAACCGTCTCCCCGCCGCCGCAGTCATCTGTGCCGCCATGGTGCGGGCCGGGCTGGCGGGTTCGAGGCGGTGGTAGAAGGCGGCGCGGTTGAGGAGCTCGCCGGCGAGGGCGGGGAGGAGGGGG
>Ga0210144_1000085_pt1 | contig 53058 bp, 48 predicted proteins | sample Muzzi_PWA_D2_FD_185532 | JGI IMG/M metagenome (GOLD analysis project Ga0210144, IMG submission 185532) | Wetland microbial communities from San Francisco Bay, California, USA, that impact long-term carbon sequestration - Muzzi_PWA_D2 (SPAdes) | ecosystem: Environmental > Aquatic > Marine >...
CGAAGAGCTCGGCCGCCTCGGCCGCACCTTCCACATCGAGCCGCTCGAGCGCATGGAATCCGAGATCGACCAGAAAGACCAGGACACAAGCCAATGACCCAGACCCAGACCCAGACCCAGACCACCCCGCGGCGCCCTGCGCGCCCCCGCCGGCACGCCCTCCTGACCGCCGTCACCCCGACCCTGGTGGCCCTGCTCGCCCTGGCCACCGCCGGCTGCTGGGAGACCCCCGGCCCCGAGCCGATCCGCCGCGCGGTCGAACGGGAGGTGCCCGGCGCCCGCTTCGACCGCGACGTCCACGTGCGCCTGGGCCACATGACCACCGGCCTGGTCCGCTGGATCGCCAACCGCGCCCTCGACGACGAAGACGACGCCGAGGCGAAGGTCATGGTCAACGCCGTGCGGCGGGTCGAGGTCGCGGTCTACACCAACCGTTCCAACCTGCCGGAAGCGTCGTACGAGAACCTCACCATGCCGCCCGCGCTGCGCAAGATGCTCGCCCAGGAGGGCTGGATGGTGATGGCCGAGGCCCACGACCCGGGCTCGACCGCCTGGGTACTGATCGATCAGAGCGCCCTGAGCGGGACGGCGGAGATCCGGGGCATCTACGTCGTCTCCCTGGACGAGGACGAGCTGGCGATCGTCCGGCTGGAGGGCCATTTCGACGAAGCCTTCGCCAAGATCTTCGCCGACGACCCCCACGGCGCCCCCGACCACGCCCTCGACGAAGCAGAATCGTAAGTAAGCTGCGCCAACCTCCAGACCTCCGTCCCTTCGAGCCCGACCGACGGAGAACGAAGCACGGCCCGGGAACCGGATGGCGCGGACAACGACCGCAATCCGGCCACAGCCACCTCTGCCATTCCCCGGCCCGTTTCCCTTGCGAGCACATCGAGGCGAACGGTGCGCACACGGAGCGGGCCGGGGGGCGCCGGTAGAGGGCGTCGAGGGACGCGCTCGCGACGGAGCCTGAGCAGCCGGCCCGGCCCGGCGCGGCCCGAGCCGAGCCACGCGTTCAGCTCCCAGCCCTCCAGTTCGCGTGGCGTCCCGGAGCCGGCGCCCCTCGGCCCGCTCCCGGCAGACCTCTCGCGCCCTCGCGAACACGATATATTCACAACCTCGCGACGCGTCGCCCATCTACGCCCGCATTACGCCATGACCAGACGCCCCGACAGCGACCGAAAGAAGGCGGCCGCCTCCAGCTTCGACACCCTCCGGCGCACCCTCTTCGAGGCCGCCGCCCACGAAGACCGCCCCGAGCCGCTCCTCGCCCTGCTGTGCAACCAGCTCGAGGAGCACCTCACCGACGCCTGCTGCGCCGCCACCCTGGTCCATCCCACCGACCAGACCCTGCGGCTGGTCGCCGCACCGACCCTCCCCTTCACCCTGCGCCAGGCCCTCGCCTCCACCGCCCAGGAGCCCGGCGCCGGCCTCGCGCCGATCGCCCTGACCTCGGGCGAGACCGTCGTCAGCCCGGACGCCGCGGCCGATCCGCGCTGGAGCCGGCACCGGGACAAGCTGGTCGCGGCCGGTTTCAAGGCGACCTGCTCCGTGCCCATCCTCGGCGTCGCGGCGACCGAGCGGCAGCGCGAAGGGGCGCCCCGCGAGCACGGTGCAGGGATGCCCCCGGTCCTCGGCACCCTCGACCTCTTCCTCCGCCGCGGCGGCGCTCCGCCCGACGCCGACCTGGGCATCCTGACCCTGGCGTCGGCGCTCGCCGGGAGCGTGCTCGAAGCCCTTCGCGCGCGCCAGCAGCTCCGCCAGCAGCAGAGCTTCGACCCGGTCACCGACCTGCCCAACCGGCGCCTGTTCGGCATCGAGCTCGATCGGGCGCTCGACGGGGCCGACCCGCGCCGGGACCGCCTGGCTTTGCTGCTCCTCGACCTCGACCACTTCCGGGAGCTCAACGAGACCGTCGGCTACGCCGTCGGCGACACCGTCCTCCGGGCCACCGCCGACCGCCTGTCCGGCCTGCGCGCCACCGGCGACGTGGTCGCCCGGCTCGGTGACGACGACTTCGCCCTGTTGATGGCGTCGGCCGGCGACAGCAGCCGGGCCGACGAACGGGCCCGCGAGGTGCTGACGGCCCTGCGGGCACCCTACGACCTCGGCGGCCAGCCCGTGGCACTGACCGCCAGCATCGGACTCAGCCTCTTCCCCTGGGACGGCCACGAGGCGGCCACGCTGCTGCGCACGGCCCAGAAGGCACTCCAGGAGGCGAAGCGCCACGGCCGCAACTGCCTGCGCTTCTACACCGCCACCCTGGGCACGGCGGACTTCGACGCACTGGAGCTCAAGACCTCGCTCCACGTGGCGGTGGAGGAGAACGAGCTCGAGCTGGAGTACCAGCCGATCTTCGAGGCCGGCAGCGGCGCGATCCACGGCGCCGAGGCGCTCGCCACCTGGAACCATCCCCGCCGGGGCCACCTGCCCGCGGGGCGTTTCATCGCCCTGGCGGAGGAGACCGGGCTGATCTCCCAGATCGGCGAGTGGACCCTGGCGGAGGGCTGCGCCGCGGCGAGCCGCTGGCAGCGGACCGCCGGACGGCCGATCCGGCTGGCCGTCAACATCGCCGCCAACCATTTCCAGGAGAAGGGCTTCGTCGAGCGGGTGCGGAACGCGCTCGGCGAGACCGGGCTGCCCGGGGACTCCCTGGTGCTGGAGATCACCGAACGCACCGCGACCTCCGACGTCGACCGGGCGAGCCAGACCATGCGCGAGCTGGCCGACCTCGGCGTTCGCATCGCGCTGGACGACTTCGGCACCGGCTACTCGTCCATGGCCCAGCTCAAGCGCTTCGTCATCCACTGGCTGAAGATCGACGGCTCGTTCGTTCGCGGCCTGCCCCACTACGCGGACAACCGGGCGATCGTGCGGGCCATCCTGGCCATGGCCCGCGCCCTCCGGCTGACGGTGGTCGCCGAGGGCGTGGAGACGGAAGAGGAGGCCACCTTCCTGACGGACGAGGGGTGCGAGCTGCTCCAGGGCTACCGCTTCAGCCGCGCCCTGCCACCCGACAAGCTCGAGCAGGTGCTGGCTTCCGGGACGCCGGTCCCGGCCGGAACCGGCTCCCGGCCCCCGTCCGATCGAGCCTGAAGGGCCCGGATCGGCTCCTAAGCCGGCCGGGCGTGGTTCTGGCCCCAGGCCCGGACCCGCTCCACCGCCTCCGGCCGGAGGCGCGCCAGCGGGCGGGTGGCGGCGATCTCCTCCAGGACGATCTCGGTGGCCAGCGGCCGGCGGGCGCTGAAGGCACTGTAGAGCGCGGCCACCACGACCCCTTCGATCTCGGCGCCGGAGAACCCTTCGGACGCCCGGGCCAGGGCCGGCAGGTCGAACGTCTCCGGCTTGCGCCCCCGCCGGGTCAGGTGCAGGGCGAAGATCCGCTCCCGGTCCGCCGCCACGGGCAGGTCGAAGAAGAAGACCTCGTCGAACCGGCCGCGCCGGAGCAGCTCGACCGGCAGGCGCTCGACCTCGTTGGCGGTCGCCATGACGAAGACCGGCGCCCGGTCCACGGGCCGCTCCTGCATCCAGGTGAGGAGGGTGCCCCGGATGCGCTGAGCCAGCCCGCCGTCGGCGCTCGCGCCGCCCTCGGCCAGGGCCTTCTCGATCTCGTCGATCCACAGCACCGCCGGTGCGACACCCTCCGCGGTGGCGAGCGCCCGGCGCAGGTTGGACTCCGTCTCGCCGATGAACTTGTCGAACAGGCGCCCCGGGTCCAGGGACAAGAGAGGCAGATTCCAGGCCCCGGCGACCGCCCGGCACGCCAGGCTCTTGCCGGTGCCGGGCACGCCGGTCAGGAGCAGCCCCTTGGGCGGCTCCAGGCCGAAGCGCCTCGCCGTCTCGCCGAACGCGTCGCACCGGCGCTCGACCCATCGCTTCAGGTTGGCGGCGCCGCCGAGCACGTCCAGACCGCCCACCGGCTCGACCCACTGCAGCAGGCCGCCGGCCTCGACCCGCTGTCGCTTGCCCTGGAGCAGCCGCTCCAGGTCGTCGACCGACAGGCGGCCGTCGGCGAGGGCGGCCTGGTAGAGAAGCCGGCGGGCCTCGTCCCGGTGGAGCCCCAGGAGCGCCCGTGCGAGAGAGGCCACCTGGTTGCCGTCCAGGTCGATCTCCACGCCGCCGGGCCGGCCGCCGGGCGCGTGGGCCGCGAGCTCGGCGGCGGTCCGCCGCACCAGGTGCTCCAGCTCGCGCTGGTCCGGGAGCGCCAGCTCCAGCCGCGCCGCGTCGGAGATCAGGCTGCTTGGCAGCTCCACCCCCACGCCGGCGAGCACCGCGGTCGACCGGGAGCCGGCGAACGAGCGCCCCAGGTCGCGCAACCGCCGAACCACCTCCGGCCGATCGAAGTAGGGGTGGAGATCCTGGAAGAGGACGAGCACCTCGCCGGCCATGCCGGCCAGGGTCGCCAGCGCCCGCTCCGGCTCCTCCGTCTCCGCCAACCGGCCGCCGCGCGCCGCCCCGGACGAGCCCGGAGACGCCGTCCCGCGCGCCAGCCCGGTCGAAGAGCTCCAGACCAGGAGCGGCAGGGACAGGTCCGCCGCCACCCGCGCCACCAAGTCTTCCACGCGCCCCTCCTCCGGGCTCTCGAGCACGACCAAGGGGTAGCGCGAGAGGACCAGCAGGGTCAGCTCGCGCCGCAGGGAGTCGGACGGGGACATGGCGCTGCAGTTTACAGGCAGAAGCCCCGTGCGCCGCGCCGCCTCTTGACCGCCCTCCGGAGGGCCAAGCACACTAGGGACGTGAAACGCGACCGCCGCCCCGTCTCCGAAGGCGTTCCAGAGACCGAAAGCGCCCAGCCCGCCGCGGACGGCGCCCCGGCGCCCGCATCGGCGGTCGTCTGGTGTTGGCGCCCCCTCTCGGTGGACCCCGCGGCGGCGAGGCGGTCCCTCCGCCGCGGCCTCGTCCGAGCGCTGGTCGCCCTGGGGGTGGCCGTCCTCCTCGCCCTGTGGAAGCCTCTCCTCGGCATCGTCGCGGCGGCCTTGGCGCTGCTCCTGGCCGCGGTGGCTCTCGCCTCGCCGCTGGGCCTCTACCCGCGGATCGAGGGAGCGATCGCAGCCTTCGGCCGGGGAGTCGGGGCGATCGTCGGCCGCGCCGCCCTCCTCGTGCTCCACCTCGCCGTCTTCACCCCCCTGGGCCTCCTGCTGCGGATGACCGGGCGGCTCCGCTTCGAGCGCTCGCCGGACCCGGGCGCGAGCAGCTACTGGCGGACCCCCGACGGGCCGCGCGGCGGCCTGACGCGCCACGAGAGGCAGTTCTGACGGCTGCTCCGGCGGTTCTCATCCGCGGCACGCGAGATACCCGATGAAGATCCTGGGAATCAGTTGCTATTACCACGACTCCGCCGCCTGCGTGGTCGAGAACGGGGAGATCGTCGCGGCGGCCCAGGAGGAGCGCTTCACCCGGATCAAGCACGACGAGTCCTTCCCGGTCCACGCCATCCGCTACTGCCTCGCGGAGGCGGACGCCGAGCCCAGCGCGGGCGGGCGCGGCGGGCGCGCGACCGGGCGGCCCCTGGACCGGGTGGTCTTCTACGACAAGCCGCTGCTCAAGTTCCACCGCATCCTCGAGACCCATCTGGCGGTTGCCCCGCGCGGCCTCCGACCCTACCTGCGGGCCCTCCCCATCTGGCTGCGCGAGAAGCTCTGGATCCCGCCGCGGATCGAGGAGGCCCTGGAGGAGCACGGCATCCCGGCGCCGGAGCCGGTGCTGTTCACCGGCCACCACGAGGCCCACGCGGCCTCCGCCTTCTACCCGTCACCCTTCGAGGAGGCCGCGGTCTTGACGCTGGACGGCGTCGGCGAGTGGGCGACCACCACCGTCGGCGTCGGTGAGGGCACCCGCCTGGAGCTCCTCGGCCAGATCGACTTTCCCCACTCCCTCGGCCTGCTCTACTCCGCCTTCACGTATTTCTGCGGCTTCAAGGTCAACTCCGGCGAGTACAAGCTGATGGGCCTGGCGCCCTACGGCACGCCGCGCTACGCCGCGCTGATCCGCGATCACCTGATCGACCTGCGACCCGACGGCTCCTTCCGGCTGAACATGGACTACTTCGGCTACCTGGACCGGATGGTGATGACCAGCGAGCGCTTCGCGGAGCTCTTCGGTGGCCCGCCCCGGAAGCCGGAGTCCGCGATCGGACGCAGGGAGGTGGACCTGGCGGCCTCGATCCAGCAGGTCATCCAGGAAGCCGTGCTGGCACTCGCCGCCCACGCCCGGGAGCTGACGGGCAAGCGCAACCTCTGCCTGGCCGGCGGCGTCGCCCTCAACTGCGTCGCCAACGGTGAGCTGCTCCGTGCCGGTCTCTTCGACGACCTCTGGATCCAGCCGGCGGCCGGGGACGCCGGCGGCGCCCTGGGGGCGGCGCTGGCGGTCTACTACCAGGGCCCGGACGCGGACCCCGCCGATGGCGACAGCCGGCGGCGAAAGCATCTGGACACTGCCAGCGCGACCCGACCCGAGCCGGCGACGGGCGGTGCGCTCCGGCCCGACGCCATGGGGGGCGCCCTGCTCGGTCCGGCGTTCTCCGCCGAACAGATCCGCGAGTACCTCGACGCCGAAGCGATCCCCTACGAGGAGCTCCCGGAGGAAGAATGGGCCGGCACCATCGCCGCGCTGATCGCCAGCGGCAACGTGGTCGGCCTCTTCCAGGGCCGGATGGAGTTCGGCCCGCGGGCCCTCGGCTGCCGCTCGATCCTGGGCGACCCCTGCTCGGCGGAGATGCAGTCGAAGATCAACCGGAAGATCAAGTTCCGCGAGAGCTTCCGCCCGTTCGCTCCGGCCGTCCTCGCCGAGCGCGCCGCCGACTACTTCGCCCTCGACCGCCCGTCGCCCTACATGCTGCTGGTCGCCGCGGTGCGCGAGGAGCGCCGGCTCCCGGAGAGCCCGCCGGAGGCGACCGACGCGGACGACAGGGCCGCCACACCCGACATCCTGACCCAGGTCCGGCGGGCGCGCTCCGAGATCCCCGCGGTCACCCACGTGGACTACTCCGCCCGCATCCAGACCGTCCACCGCGAGCTCAACCAGCCGTTCTGGAGCATCCTCCAGGAGCTCGAGCGCCGCACCGGCCACGGCCTGGTGGTCAACACCAGCTTCAACGTCCGCGGCGAGCCGATCGTCTGCACGCCGTCGGACGCCTACCGCTGTTTCATGCGCACCCACATGGACCACCTGGTCCTCGGCCCCTTCCTGCTCTCGAAGGAGGCGCAGCCACCGTGGCCGGACGAGGACGACTGGCGCGCGGACTTCCCCTTGGACTAGAGAGATCTCCGCGGAGAGGGCGAGCGCGATAGGATCGCCTCCGTCGTGCGCCGCCTTCGCTACCTTCGCCGCCTCACGGGCGAGCTCCTCGCCTTCTCCCGCGAGCACAAGGCCTACTGGATCGTTCCCCTGGCCGTCATCCTCGCCCTGGTGGTCCTCCTCGTGGTCACCACCCAGGGCGCGGCGCCGTTCCTCTACACCTTGTTCTAGACCCAGGCCGCACCGGCCGGGAGGAGCCCATGGCTGACAGATACAAGGTCATCAACCACGAAGAGCAGTACTCCATCTGGCCCGCCGATCGCGAGCTCCCCCTCGGCTGGAAGGACGCCGGCAAGGTCGGGCGCGAGGCGGACTGCCTCGACTACATCGAGGAGGTCTGGACCGACCTGCGCCCGGGCCTGGCGCGCCGGAAGGCGCAGGAGATGGCGCGCCGGCTGGACCCGCACAAGCGCTGAGGCAACCGCCGCGCCCGGCCGACTCTGACGCGCACCCCGGCCCCCACCACCACGCCCGGAGACTGACCCGCGGGCGCTCTCTGGTAGGCTGGGTTCAGAAACTGTTCCAAATCGAAGCGACCCGGTCTCCCGCAGCAGGAGACGGCGGCCGATGCAACGGTCCCCGAGGGGGCCTGCTCGCTCTGTCGCCGTGGCCGAGGTGGGGGACGACGGCGCCCTCGGTGAGCGGCGGCTGCCCTCGGCGGCTTGCGCCACCGAGATCGCCGCGGGTCACGACAACACAACGGAATAGGGAGGCTTGTCGATGAAGCTCAGCGCACCGAAGCAGATCGTCTGGATCATTTCCCTCGTCCTGGGAGTCCTGGGAGTCCTCGGCACGTACGTCGCCATACCCTTCTTCTCGGCCAACGCCTTCTGGGTTGTGGCGGTCGCCTGGCTCCTGCTGATTCTCGCCACGCTCTTGAAAGGCCTCTGAGTCCGCTCGGACCGCGCCGCCCTCACGCCGGACGCTTCCGGTGGCGGTGACGGCCGGTGAGTCGGCACCCGCCGGTGAGTCGGCGGGTGCCGCCGTCTACAATCCCTCCATGCTCTACGACATCACCCCGGTCGTCTCGGCCACCCTCCCGGTCTGGCCCGGGGACACGCCGTACCGCGCCCAGCTGACCTGGGCCATGGCCGAGGGCGCGCCGGTGAACGTCTCGTCGATCATCACCACGCCCCACCTGGGGGCCCACGCGGACGCCCCGTTCCACACCGAGGCGGACGGGGCCGCCATCGCCGACCTGCCGCTCGAGCCGTTCCTCGGCCCCTGCCGGGTGGTCGAGGTCCCGCCGGAGCCGCTGATCTTGCCGGACCACCTCGACGGCATCGACCTCTCCGATCCGCCGCGGCTGCTGCTCAAGACCGGCAGCGCCCCCCGGCTCGACGGCGCAGACGGCAGCACCACCGCCTTCCCCGAGCGCTTCTCCGCCCTCTCCCCCGAGCTCGCCCACGCACTGGGCGCCGCCGGGGCGCTCCTGGTCGGCCTCGACACGCCGTCGGCCGATCCGTTCGACAGCAAGGATCTACTCGCCCATCACGCGCTCATCGCGGGCGGCGTGGTGAACCTGGAGGGGTTGGTGCTGGAGGGCGTCCCGGCGGGCGTTTACGAGCTGATCGCGCTGCCGCTTCGCCTCGCCGGGCTGGATGCGTCGCCGGTCCGCGCCGTGCTGCGCACGCTCAGCGGGCGGTGACGATCGCCACGCCGCTCGAGGTGCCGAGGCGGTCGGCGCCGGCCTCGATCATGGCGAGCGCCGTCTGCCGGTCGCGGATGCCGCCGGAGGCCTTGATGCGAAGCTGGCCTCCGACCACGGCGGCGAGCAGGCGCACGTCCTCGACCGTGGCGCCGCCGCCTGCAAAGCCGGTGGAGGTCTTGACGAAGTCGGCGCCGGCCTCGGCCACCAGCTCGGCTCCCCGGCGCTTCTCGTCGTCGGTGAGGAGCGCGGTCTCCAGGATCACCTTGAGCACCAGGTCCGCGTCCACGGCCCGGAGCGCCGCGACCCAGCCGGAAAGGTCGTCGAGCACCCGGCCGGTCTCCCCTCCCTTGAGGCGCGAGACGTTGATCACCGTGTCGAGCTCGCGGGCGCCCGCCGCCACCGCCCGGCGGGACTCGGCGATCCGGGCCTGGGGATCGGCGTAGCCGAGGGGGAAGGAGATCACCGTGCAGACGGCGACCTCCCCATCGCCGCCCGCGTCACTGGCCGCCCGGGCGCGCCCCAGGGCCTGGGCCGCCTCGCCGGCGTAGCAGGGCGGGATGCAGACCGACGCGAAGCCGTGCTCGGCCGCCTCGCCGACCACCCGCAGCACGTCCTCGCGCGTCGCGTCCGGCTTGAGCAGCGTGTGGTCGATGTAGCGTGCCAGGGGCCGGTCGAGCCCGGCGATCACCTGGTCTGGAGTCTCCTGCTCAGCCATCGTCCTCCTCCGTCTGTCCCGACCGGATCACCACCCGGCCGAGGTGTGCCCCGGTGTAGTAGTAGCGCAGGATCTCGCGGTAGTCGAGCCCGCGGCCGGCCATGGTGTAGGCCCCGATCTGGCACATGCCGACCCCGTGCCCCCAGCCGCCGCCGGTGAACAGCCACCCTCGGACCTTGCCGGCTCCGTCGACCGAGCGCTCGACGCGCTTCGCTTCGAACCGGGTGTCCGGCAGGTCGAGGGTCCAGCGCACGGCCAGTCCTTCGACGCGCACCGAGCGGCCGCCGTCGCCGAGCAGGCGGATCGCCCCGACCCGTCCCGAGACCCCGCGCGAGATCACCTCGAACCCCTTGAAGCCGAGCCCCGGGTAGCGCTCCGCGACCAGCTCGGCGAGGCGCTCGTCGCTCCGGAACCGGCTCCAGGTGCGGAGCCGCGCCTGGCGGGCGGGAGCCCGGGCCGGATCCGGCGCCCCGGCCCGGGGGCTCTGCACCGTCTGGACCAGAGCCCGCGCCGCCCCTTGCCAGCGGTAGAGCGTCAGGCGGTCGCCGGGCGCCAGGTCGAGCGCCGTCGCCCGGGTCCGGTCGTCCCGCCGGTAGAAGGTCAACAGACCCTCGGGCAGCACCTCCTCTACCGACTCTTCGTCGCTCCCGGCGATCCGGGTCGCCCGGAGCACCGAGCTGGAGCCGTCCGCGCTGGGCACGATCTCGCGGAACCGCAGCTCCTCCTCGTCGAGCAGGCCCACCACGCGGGCGAGCGACAGCACCAGCCACTCCGCCTCGTCCGCGCGCAGCGTCCCCCCCTCCTCCACCGGTTCGGACGCCGGCAGCGCGGCGGGCCGGACGCTGCCGAGACCGTGCGCGGCGCCCGGCCCCGCCTCTCCCGGGTCGGCCAGCTGGCGCGGATCGAGCACCAGGTCGAAGAGGGAGCGGACGAACCGGCGCACCTCGCGCCGGTCGAGCGACGCCAGCCGATCCTCCGGCAGGGGCAGACCGGCCGCCAGCGCCACCGCACGCAGCCGCTCCTCCAGGTCCTTGCGCGGCGAGCCGCCGGTCGACGGCACCAGGCGACGGGTGAGGGCGGCCGGGAACGGCCCGGCCCCAGACCCCGTGCCGGCGAGGTGGGTGGTGCCGACCTCCGGGCAGGGCACGCCCTGCAGGTACGGGGCGTTCATCCACGGGAAGACCAGCGCCGCGTCCTCCGTGTGGCCGCCACAGGTGGCGGTGTAGAGTGCCTCGATCAACCGGCCGTCGTAGAGCAGCACCTGCCCCGCGGTCTCCTCGATCGCCCGGTCGGACAGCGGGTGCTCGGCACTGACCCCGCTGTAGACCTGGCAGCGGACGCCGGCACACAGGTCGAATCCCTCGCTCTCGAACTCGCCCAGGTGGTGCAGCGCGTAGGTGCGCGCCGCCACGGTCTGCGCCTTGAGCGCCTCGAGCCGCGGGTAGAGCGCCGGACCGAGCTCGCGCGGCACGACGCCGCGCAGGTACTGCTCCACCGGCAGCTCGTTGATCAGGTTGAGGGCGCCGCGGTCGTTGAGGTAGAGCAGCAGCCGGCCACGGTAGCGCCCCACGGCGGACGAGGCACCCGGGCCGACGGCGTCGCGGAGGACCTCGAGCGGTGCCGGGTCCGCGCCGTCCGCCGGCGGCGCCGGCTCGATCGCCAGCCACCGGCCGAGGACGCGGAACGAACGATCCTGCCACCGCACCCGGAGCGCCGGCTCGGTCATGGCGCCCCCCTCCTGAGTCACCCAGGCGCTACCCAGCCCGAGGCCGGCGAGGCGGTCGCGCGCCGCGTCCGCGTCCGCGCGGCTGTCGAAGCGCCCCACCCGCACCCGGTACAGGCCGGTGGCGGCGTCGAAGCGCGCGTCGGCCGGCCAGTCGGTGCGCCGTTCCAGGTCGCGGGCCAGGGCCTCGGCCTGGAGCTGGTCTTTGAGCGCGGCCACCTGGAGCCGGTTTTCCGGAGCATCGACGGCGCCGGCCGCCGGCTCGATGGTGAGCGGCCCCTCGAGCACCGTGCTCTCCCCGCCGATCGAAAGGGTGAGGCGGCCGTTGCAACACGGCAGGGCGTAGCGCTCGAGGTCGCTCGCCAGGCCGATCCGGATGCGGACCTCGCCGCCGCGGACGGCACTTTCCTGGGCGGCCGGGGGCGCTGCGGAGGCTGCCGGCGCTGCGGGGGCTGCCGGCGCCGCGGTCGGACCGGCGGCGAGGGCTCCGAGAAGGGCCAGGAACACCACGGTCCGCACCGCACGTTCCGGCCGGAGCGCCCGCCGTCTCACTGCTCGCCGGCCTCCGGGTCTCCCACCACCAGGGCCGCGAACCCGGCGAGGGCGAAGACGTTGACCACCGACGCCACCACCCACTGGCCCAGGATACTGACGACCACAAGCCCGAGGCGCAGCAGCCAGCTCTCCTGGAAGACCAGGTCGAAGATCGCCCGGCCCATGCCGACCACCAGCCCGCTGGCGATGCTCAGGACGAGCACCGTGAGGAGCAGCAGCGAGGCGGCGCCCAGCCGGTGGCCGAGCACGCGGAACCCGAGGAGCGAGCCGCTCACGGCCCCGCTCTCCGGCAGGGCCACCGCCGGCTGGGCGAGCAGGCTCCAGGCCGCCAGGACCCAGAACAGGAAGGCGAGGGGGATCGTGCCGCCGCAGCCGAGGCCCGTTGCCGCGAGGCCGCCCCAGCTCTGCCAGGCGACGCCGACCCCGAACAAGAGGATCGTCGCCACCAACGCCAGCACCATCCAGGCGGTGATCATGACGTGGAAGTACCAGAAGAAGCGCCACAGGTGGCGCCCGCCCCAGCCGGCGAAGTCGGTCAGGGAGAAGGTCTTGAACCAGCGCCAACCGCCGGCGCGGAGCTCCGCCTCCGGATGGGCCTGGCGTTCACCGCTCAAGAGCGTGCCGACGAGGCCGGCCTGGAACCAGGCCCAGACCACGACCGCCAGCATCCCGACCAGGAGCGACGCGAGCACGCCGAGAAGGAGGGCCCCCAGGTGGCCCTCCAACTGTTTCGGCAGGTCGCTCAGCCAGGCGTCGATCCGCCCCACGTCGCTCATGTCGTGGACCCCGCCGGCGAAGAGGTCCCTGCCGCCGATGACCAGGATCAGCGGCACGACCGAGACCACGAACAGCACCACCACCACAAGGTTCTGGAGCACCGCCATGCCGACCAGCCCGAAGTTGGCGCGGGTGGACAGGACGCCGCGCTGGAAGCAGCCGAGGGCCGAGCGCCTCATCGCGTCAGACCCGGACCTGCCCGGAGAGGATCTGGACCCGGTGGTCACCGACGGCGTCGAGGATCACCGGCCGGGCCATCTCGAACAGGCGCGAGACGAGCTGGGCGGGGATGCGTTCCTCGAGGTGGGGAGCCCGCTGGTCGAGCACCGGCGGATCGGGGCCCCGATCGAGCGTCGACCGCTCCGGCGAGGTCACGACCCGGGGGCTGTCCAGGCGGTAGTTGGTGGTGAACAGCGTCGGCCGGCGCTCGGTGTAGCGGGTATTGATCACCAGGTAAAGGATGTCCCGCACCCAGGCGGTCGGTTTCTGGGCGCCGAGCTCGTCGAGCACCAGCACGTCCGCCTTGATCACCGGGTCGAGCACCTGCCGCTTGGACTCCGGCGAATCGGGGTCGAAGGTGGACTGGATCTGGTGGATGAGGGTGGTGAAGTCGATGAACCGGCCGTGGACGCCGTAGCCGTCGATCAGCTCCCGGAGCACGGCCACCGCCAGGTGGGTCTTGCCCCCGCCGGGCGGGCCGATGAAAATCAGCCCGGACTCCCGGAAGCCCGTCTCGGTCAAGAAGCCCTCGATGTACTTGCGGGCGACCCGCCGGGCCTCCAGGAGCTGGTGCCGCGCGCGCTCCTCCGGATGGGAGGTGACGAAGCGCGACAGGGTGCAGTTGGCGTAGCGGGCCGGGATCCCCGCGGCGTCGCGGAGGCGGCCCTGGAGCGCGCGCTTGCGGCATTCGCACCGCCGGGCCGTGCCGGCCCCACCGTCGTCCACGATCACCCACCCGGTGCCCTCGCACTCGGGGCAGGGCTCTGTCACCGGCTGGTCGGCCATCTCGGGCGGATCGTACCAGAGGGGGCGCCCCACGAGCCGCCGGCAGGGGCGCTACCGGCGGCGGTTGCGGGGGGCGTGCACGGGCGGACCGGTCTTGACCCGCACCAGGGCGTAGCGGCGGTCGACACCGGCCCGCTGGTCCATCACTTGCTGCTTGACCAGGTGGAGCAACCGGTCGACCTCGGTCTGCATCTCGTCCATCTGCTCCTGCAGATTGAGGATCACCTCCACCCCCGCCAGGTTGACCCCCAGGTCGCGGGTGAGGGTGAGGATCGTCTCCAGGCGCTCGATGGTCGAGTCGTCGTAGAGGCGAGTGTTGCCGGCACTCCGGGCCGGTGTGATCAGCCCCTCGCGCTCATAGAGGCGAAGCGTTTGTGGGTGGATGCCGAAGCGCTCCGCCACGACGCTGATCATCACGTACTTCTGCTCGGGCTTGCGCGTGCGTTTGCCTTGCGGCATGGCTCAGCTGCCTCCTCGCTGCTCGATCGGGATCGTGCCGGGGTCCGCCTCCGGACGCCGCTTCGGCAGCTCGACGCGCAGGACCCCGTGCTTGAGGACGGCCGCGATCCGGTCCGCGTCGATCGCCGCGGGCAGCTCGAAGACCCGCCGGAACCGGCCGTAGCTCCGCTCCATGCGGGCGAAGGCCCGGTCCGCCGGCAGCGGACGCCGGCGGCCGGAGACCTCCAGCCGCCGGCCCTCGACCGTCAGATCCACGTCCTCGCGCTCGACGCCGGGAAGCTCCGCGTAGAGCAGGAACGCCTCGCCGGTCTCCAGGATGTCGACGGCGGGGGACCAGCTCCCAGGGAGGGTATCTGCCCCACCCGCCGCGTCCCCGACGACGCCGGCACGCAACAGGAGCTCGTCGAAGAGGGCCTGGACCCGTTCCTGGATCCGGGCCATCTCCTCGACGTAGCTGGCGCGAAAACCGGCCATGTCAAGACTCGTCGGTTTCGACGTACTCGGCGTCGATCACTTCGTCGTCGTCGGTGGAGCCGGTGGCTCCGCCGGCAGCGCCACCGTCCGCCGGGCCGCCCTGGGCGCCGGCCGCCTGGCCGGCCGCCTGCTGCTGGTACATGATCTCGGCCAGCTTGTGCGAGGCCTTGGTCAACGACTCGGTCGCGCTCTTCATGGCGTCCAGATCGTCGCTCTCGAGGGCCTTCTTGGCCTCCGCCAGGGCGCTCTCCAGGTTGCCGATCGACTCCGGGTCGAGCTTCTCCTTGTGCTCGTCGAAGGTCTTCTCGGTCGAGTAGACCAGGGTGTCGAGCTGGTTGCGTGCCTCGACCCGCTGGCGGCGCTGCTTGTCCTCCTCGCTGTGCTCCTCGGCCTCCTTGACCATGCGGTCGATGTCGTTCTCGTCGATGCCGGACGAGGCGGTGATGGTGATCTTCTGCTCCTTACCGGTCCCCAGGTCCTTCGCCGACACGTGGACGATGCCGTTGGCGTCGATGTCGAAGGTCACCTCGATCTGCGGCATGCCACGCGGTGCGGACGGAATGCCGACCAGGTGGAAGCGGCCCAGGGTGCGGTTGTCCTTGGCCATCTCGCGCTCGCCCTGGAGCACGTGGACCTCTACCGAGGTCTGATTGTCCGCGGCGGTCGAGAAGATCTCGCTCTTCCTGGTGGGGATCGTCGTGTTGCGCTCGATCAGCTTGGTGAACACGCCGCCCAAGGTCTCGATGCCGAGCGACAGCGGGGTCACGTCGAGCAGCAGGACGTCCTCGACCTCGCCGCCCAGCACGCCGCCCTGGACCGCGGCGCCGATCGCCACGACCTCGTCCGGGTTGACACCCTTGTGGGGCTCCTTGCCGAAGAACTCGGTGACCAGCTTCTGGATCGCCGGCATGCGGGTCTGGCCACCCACCAGCACCACCTCGTCCACCTGGCTCGGCTCCAGGCCCGCGTCCTTCAAGGCCATCTTGCACGGCTCGATCGAACGCTTGACGATCGGCTCGACGAGCTGCTCGAGCTTGGCCCGGGTGAGCTTGAGGTTGAGATGCTTCGGGCCGCTCTGGTCGGCGGTGATGAACGGCAGGTTGATCTCGGTCTCCTGGGCACTGGAGAGCTCGATCTTCGCCTTCTCCGCGGACTCCTTGAGCCGCTGGAGGGCCATCGGATCCTTGCCCAGGTCGATCCCCTGGTCCTTCTTGAACTCCTCCAGCAGCCAATCGATGATCACGTGGTCGATGTTGTCGCCGCCGAGGTGGGTGTCCCCGTTGGTCGCCTTCACCTCGACCACGCCCTCGCCCACCTCGAGGATCGAGATGTCGAAGGTACCGCCGCCGAAGTCGTAGACGGCGATGGTCTGGTCGGTCTTCTTGTCCAGACCGTAGGCCAGGGCCGCCGCGGTCGGCTCGTTGACCAGGCGCTCGACCTCCAGGCCGGCGATCTTGCCGGCGTCCTTGGTCGCCTGGCGCTGGGAGTCGTTGAAGTAGGCCGGCACGGTGATGACCGCCTTCTCCACGGTCCCGCCCAGGTAGTCCTCCGCCGCCTGCTTGAGCTTCTGGAGCACCATCGCGGAGATCTCGGGCGGCGAGTACTTCTTGTCCCCCACGACGATGCGGCAGTCACCGTTGTCCGCGCGCTCCACCTTGTACGGGACCATCTTCATCTCTTCGCTGACCTCGTCGAACTTGCGCCCCATGAAGCGCTTGATCGAGAAGACGGTCCGGTCCGGGTTGGTGACCGACTGGCGCTTGGCGACCTGTCCGACCAGCCGCTCGTCACTCTTGCTGAACGCCACGACGGACGCCGTGGTGCGGTTGCCTTCGGCGTTGGGGATGACCTTCGGCTCCCCGCCTTCCATGACCGCGACGACGCTGTTGGTCGTGCCGAGGTCGATTCCGATGATCTTGCTCACTCTCTGTCTCCTCCTTGGAGTCTCTCGTATCGGCTGAGCGTCCGGCGGACGAGCCGTGCTCGATGCTGCGAACCTTAGCGAATCACTAGCAAGTTCCGGCCGATCGCCGGCCGCACACTATATGACAACGACAGACTCAGGTTTATTCCGAGGAGGAAAATCTCTAGTCGAGCAGCACCAGCGGCGGCTCTTCCGCCTGGTCGCGCGCCGGCTTGAGGAACTCCGGATCCAGCAGGAAGTTCCCGGTGACCCCGCCGCGGACGCTGGGTGCCTCCTGGGCCCCCGGCGGGGTCACCGGGCGCACCTGGAAGCTCCCCTCGCCGGCGCTGTACGACAGGGTCTGGCCGCGGGCGTCCACCAGGTCCTCGTGCCGGAGGAGGCCCAGCGCCTCCAGGTCCTGGAGGCGATCGGGGAAACGTCCCTTGAGCAGGAAGTAGGTCTTGGTGGCCTGGTCGATCTTCGACAGCAGCAGGGCGTCGTACGCGGAGGCCTGGGCCGCGCGCTCCTGGCCGAGCCAGGGGAACGGCAGGGTGACCGCGGTCGGTGCGAACACCAGCACGCCGACCATGACCGCGGCCAGGATCAGGGCGAGCAGGCCGGTGATCGGCAGGCGCCGCTCCGGCTGGGCGTGGGTCGCCTCGCGGACGCGCTGAGGCTTGGGTCGACGCTCGGCCCGGCGAGCCGGTGCTTCCGCCCGCGGTGGAGCGGCCGTGCCCCGGCCGGGCGGCTTGGCCGGCGGCCGCGCGGGCGGGGCGGGCTCCGCCACCAGGGGCTCGTCCGGGACGATCGCGAGCTCGATCGGCGCATCCACGGCCAACGGCTCCGGCTCCACCGCCGGCGCCTTGGTCTGGGCCGGGGTCTGGGCCGGGGTCTGGGCCGGGGCCTGAGCGCTCGGCGGAGCCTCCACCTTCATCACCAGCCCCTCGCGCGTCAGCCGGAACAAGATGTAGCGCACCCGGTCCAACGGCACCCGCGCCGCCTGCGCCACCTCGTAGACCGGACGATTCGACGCCACCTCTTCCAGCACCCGCGCCTCTTCCGGGGTCAGCCAGAGGGCGTTGTCCACACCGGTGAGCGCGTCGACCGGTGGCTGGACCTCCCCCATCTCGTCGATCGTCCGCACCCGGACCTCCCGGTCGCTGGTCGTCCGGTCCAGGTGGCTGTCCGGATCCGGCAGACGGTCGCGCTCCTGGTCCTCGATCGCCCGGAGCAGCAGCTCGTCGACCCCAATCGAGCGGAAGCCCTCCTCGTACGACACCTCGTCGCCGCCGTAGAACTTGAACTGGCCGGAGCGCCAGTCGAGCAGCCCCTCGAGCAACTGGACCGTATGGGCGCGCAGAGCCTCGAGCAGATGCTCCCGGTCCACGTGACCCTCGGAGACCAGCAGGTCGGCCAGCCGCGGTCCGCCCTGGGCCGCCCGGCCCGAGAGGCTACGCAGAATGTCCGAGGCGACTGTGCCGCTGGCGACGAGCACCTCGCCGACCCCCTCCTCGGTCGTCTCCGTCAGGGAGTCGGCGGCGACGATCCGGCCGTCCAGGAAAGACACCGCGACGATGTCGGCCGGCCCCTGCACCGTCAGGATGCCGGTCTTGCGCTGCTGGGAGACCACCTGGAGGATCTCCGGCAACTGGAAGAGGTCGAGGGTTCCTTCGACGGCCATGGGTGTGTGCTCTCGTGCCCGAACGCGGGGTCTCAGCTCCTCCGCAACAGCGCCCGCCCGGCGCGGAGGGCGACGACCAGGATGATCGCCGCCGCCGCGAGCCAGAGGAGAAACCAGCCGCCTGGATCGTAACGCCACGGAACAGGGTACCCGAATCCGAAGCCGGAGGTGGCGACGAGAGCGACCAGCAGTCCGGCCGGCACCAGCGTGGCGAAGAAGGCCGCGATCCCGCGGCGCTGGCAGGCGGCGCCGAACCCGGGCACCAGGGCCTCGAGGAACGGCGACACCAAGGGGCGAACCGTCCGCGCGCGGAGGGCGTGCGTCGGATCGCCGGTGCGGGTCAGGCGCGCGAGGGCCGGGATCAGCGCCAGACCGAGGCCGGCGATGCCGATGAGCGCCAGCAGCGACCGCAGGTTGAGCACGGTCCGCAGCCACGGTGCATCCTGGGTGGGCGGCGCCCACGCCCGCGCCAGCGCCGCCTCGATCTCGGGCTCGCGGGCGAAGCCGCCCTCGACGGTGACGATCCGCTGGCGCACCGGGCGGCGCATCCACTCGGTCACCTTCCGGTCGTCGATCTTGCGCGCCTCGTCCAGCGCCTCGCGCTGCTCGTCGTAGAGGTAGGACTCGGCGTAAGCCAGGCTGAGGTCGAACTGCGCCGCCGCGCTCTGGGGGTCGATCTCGGCCGCCTTCTGGAACATGGCCACCGCGTTGCCGTGATCGCCCTGGTTGAGGTAATAGGCGCCGAGGTCGATCATCGAGGCGACGTTCTCCGGCTCCTGCTCGAGCACCTGCTCATAGCGCCGGCGGGCGATGTCCCACTGGCCGAAACGCACGTGGAAGTCGCCCAGGAACTGCTCCACCGGCGCGCTGCCCGGCAGCACCGTGGTGAGGGTCCTGAGATCCAGGAACAGGTCCCCGTACAGCCGGCCGTCGATGACGCTCTTCATCGCCTGCACCGGCGGCGACGTGCGCAGATTGAGCAGCTCTCGCCCCCGGTCGGCGAGCCACGGCGTGAGGCCGAGAAGCAGCCAGAGCAAGGCCACGACCGTGCGCGCGCTCGGAGCCGCCTTGCGCCACAGCAGCAGGGACCAGTAGATCACCAACCAGATCGGCCCTCGGGGCAGCAGCAGAGGCCACAGGAGAACCATGACGATGAGCACCTGGATCAACGGTCCGGGAGCGCGGGGCAGGCGGCCGGCGAGGGCGCGACCCAGGTCGTTGACCACCGCCCGCCCGTCGGTCAGCACGAGCAGGCAGAGGAACAGCACGCCGGCGGTGAGCAGGCTGACCACCAGCCACAACCCCAGGTTGATGACCACCGGCACCCGCAGGAGCTCATGATTGAACAGCCGGGCGTAGCCCCGGACCTGGGCCTCGATCCGGCCCACCGGGTCGCCCGTGGCCCGCGCCACCTCGGCGGCGGCGAACGCGGTCTCGGGGCGTCCCGGGTCTAGCCGCTCGGCGGCGGTCAGGGCGAGGTCGGCGCGCGCGGCATCCCCTTCGCGCGCCGCTTCGACGGCCTGGAGCATCGCGCCGGAGGCCAGGTCGGGCAGGTGTTGCATGCCGACCTGGTCGGCCGAGCTCAAGAGATCGTCGACGACACTCAGCGCCCGCTCGGAATCCGCGCCGTAGAGGGCGGTCGTCCACTGGAGCCAGCCCTCCTGCAGCCGCGCCAAGACCTCCTGGACAGAGCGCGTGAGGACCGGCGCATCGGAGCTGACCGATTGGGCCGCGCCGGGCACTGCCAGAGCGAGCAGCCCGACCAGGGCGGCCGTGGCCACCACGAGCACGGGCGCGCGGAGACCGCGCGCGGTACGCCCCCCCCGCTCAGCCCTTGGTCTGGACATACCCGAGGCGCAGTTGGTGGAGCGCATCCTCCAGCATGTCCGCTTCCTGGCCGGTCAGGTTGCCGGCGGTCTTCTGTCGGAGGACGTCGAGAAGGTCGATGTAAAGCCGTGCGACCTCGAGGCTCTGGGAGGCTTCCGCGGGGGACTGGACCGCGTTGCGCATGTACACAGAGGCTGGTTCGGCGAGGGCGACGACCAGATCGTAGAAGCTCGGGTTCCGGCCGTCGCCCGGTAGCTCGGGGGCCGCTTCGGGCGGCGCCTCCGGACCGGCTTCGGCGTCAGCCGGCCGGCCGGCCTGGCCCGGCACGGCGGATCGATCCGGACCGTCGGGAGAGACCGCCGACCGGTCGGCAGCCCCGGGTGCGCTCCCCGGCGAGGCATCTTCCGGCGGGTTCTCCGGCGCCCGTTCGGCCGGCGCCGGCTCCTTCGGCCGCGCGGCCTCCTCTTCGAGGAAGCGATACTCCTCGCGCAGCGAGCCGTCCGGAGCGAACATCCGCTTGTCAGTGACCTTGATCTTCGATTCGTCGTGGTCGCTCACTCGGTCCAACCGTTCCTTTCCGGGTTCGTCCGGGTCCGGGTTCGTCCGGGCCCGTCCGATCAGCTCCGTACGCGGGGTCTCCGCTCCGAGGCTCACTTTCTTCCGTGCTCAGGGTGTCCGTTCCGCGGCACGGTGCGGAAAGATCCCTGTCGACCTCGGGACGCCGGGGTCTTCGGACGATCGTAGCAGCGCCCTCGGGGGGCGGCAACCGATAGGATGCTTCCTCCCGCGCGGGCCAGCCGCTCCGCGAGGACGACGACGAACCCGGAAACCGGAGGCAGCGTGGACCAGCGAGAAGACGCCGAACCCCTCCTGCGGACGGATCTCCGGCGCTTGCTCGACCTGGTCGAGCGCCTGCGGGCGCCGGACGGCTGCCCGTGGGACCGCGAGCAGACGCTCGCCGACGCCCGCACCTACCTGATCGAGGAGGCCCATGAGGCAGCGGCCGCCGCAGCAGCGGGCGATTGGGACGATCTCGCCGGCGAGCTCGGCGACCTGCTGTTCCAGGTGGCCTTCATCGCCCGCCTCGGGGAGGAGGAGGGCAAGCTCGATCCGGGCGGCGTGGTCGACCGGATCCTCGACAAGATGGTCGCGCGCCATCCCCACGTGTTCGGTGGCGAGGAGGCTGCCGACGCCGAGGAGGTGCTCGCCCGCTGGGAGCAGCGCAAGCTCGAAGAGGGCACCAACCGGTCGCTCCTGTCCGGCGTCGCGGAGTCCCTGCCGCCGCTGGTCGCCGCCTACCGGATCTCCCAGAAGGCCGCCGGCGTCGGCTTCGACTGGCCGGGCCCGGACGAGGTCCTGGCCAAGCTGGACGAAGAGGTCGGAGAGCTCCGCGCCGAGCTCGACGGCAGAGCGAGCCCGGACCCGGAGCGGCTGCGCGACGAGGTCGGCGACATCCTGTTCACGGTGGTCAACGTGGCGCGCAAGCTGGGAGTCGACCCGGACGCCGCCCTCGCCGGCACCAACGCCAAGTTCCGCCGCCGGTTCAGCCGGGTGGAGGACGGCCTGCGCGACCGCCCGGGCGGCCTCGGCGCGGCGGGGCTCGACGCCATGGAGGAGCTCTGGGGGGAAGCGAAACGGGACGAGCGCGGTTGAAGGCAGAGTGGACGCTCCCGACCGCACCCTCCGCCAGACGCGCTCCCCGTCCTGGCGCCCGCGCCACCTCCTGACCGTCCTCCTCGCCGTTCTCGCCGTCCCCCTCGGCGCCTGCGGCCCGAGCGCCTCCGACTTCGCGCCGCGGCCCGCCGCCGCGGCACCCGCCGCGCCGGACCCGGCGGCCGTCAAGGTGATCTTCCTGGGCGACAGCCTGACCGCCGGGCCGGGGCTCGGCGAAGGCGAGACCTACCCGGCGCTGATCGGCAACCGGTTGGAGGACGACGGGTACGACGTGAACGTGATCAACGCCGGCGTGAGCGGCGACACGACCGCCGGCGGCCTGGCGCGGCTCGACTGGCTGCTCGACCAGCACCCTGACGTGTTGGTGGTCGGCCTCGGGGCGAACGACGGGCTGCGCGGCCTGCCCCTCGACCAGGCGGAGGACAACCTCCGGACGATCATCCACCGGGCCCGTGACCAGGGCGCCCAGGTGCTGCTCCTGGGCATGAAGATCCCGCCCAGCCAGGGGCTGGACTACGCCCACCGGTTCGAGGAGATGTACCCGCGCATCGCCCGCGACCTGGACGTACCACTGGTGCCGTTCCTGCTCGACGGCGTGGCCGCGCACCCGGCGCTCAACATGCCGGACCGCATCCACCCCAACGCCCGCGGCCACCGCGAGCTGGCGGCGACCGTCTATCCCTACGTCGAAGACCTGGTGGACGCGGCGCGCTGACGCGGCCGCCCACCCTCCCCTTCTCCGCGAGAGGTCGTATGGAACCCGTGCCTGTCCCCCGCCTCGCCACCCACCAGCTCACCAAGCGCCTGCCCTCCGGCGACCGGATCCTGACCATCCTCGACTGCGTCGAGCTGGCGATCGCGCCGGGCGAAGCGGTCGCGATCCTCGGCCCGTCCGGGAGTGGCAAGTCGACGCTCCTCGGCCTGCTGGCGGGCCTGGACCGGCCGACCGAGGGCCAGGTGCTGCTCGACGGCGCGCCGATCCAGGACCTCTCCGAGGACGAGCTGGCACTCCTCCGGCGCCGGCGGATCGGCTTCGTCTTCCAGTCGTTCGAGCTGCTGGAGAACCTGACCGCGCGGGAGAACGTGATGGTGCCGCTGGAGCTGCTGCGCCAGGACGGGGCGCGGGAACGGGCCGACGCCCTGCTGGCGGCGGTGGGGCTCGCCGACCGCGGCCACCACTACCCGGCGCAGCTCTCGGGCGGCGAGCAGCAGCGGGTCGCGCTGGCGCGGGCGTTCGCGGCGTCGCCGGCGGTGCTGCTGGCGGACGAGCCGACGGGGAATCTGGACCGGGCGACCGGAGCGGTGGTGCTAGAGATGTTGCGGGAGCTCCAGGCGAGCCGGGGAACGACGCTGGTGGTGGTGACCCACGATCCGGCGGTGGCCGAGATGGCCGACCGGCGGCTGCACCTGCGGGACGGACGGCTGGTGGACGGCGGGGAGCCGGTGTGAGCGTGCCGCGGCCGCGGCTGGTGCCGCTGATGGTCCGGGAGCTGCGGGGGGCGGCGGGGCGGATGGCGTTCTTCGTCCTCTGCCTGGCGGTGGGGGTGGCGGCGGTGGTGGCGGTCGCGGGGGTCTCGGAAGGGTTGGACGCCGGGTTGCGGCGGGAGGGGCGGCGGTTGTTGGCGGCGGACCTGGTGGTCCAGGGGCCGGAGCCGATGCCGGCGGCGCTGGGGAAGACGCTCCAGGGGTTGGCCGGGGCGGGGCCGGTGCGGCGGGCGGACCTGCGCGAGCTGGTGACCATGGTGTCGACGGTTTCGGCGAGCGCGGCGGAGGGAACGGCATCGCAAGGAGGGCCGGCGGGGAGGGCGGCGGAGAAGGCCCCGCCTCCGGGACGTCGCGAGAGCTTGACGGGTGAGCGCTCAACTCGCGCCTCGGCTCGGCCCGCGTCGGGCCTGGACGGACGGCCCCGGGCCGACGCGGACGCGGGCCTCGACGCCCTCCGGGCGGGGCCTTCTCCGCCGCCCTCCCCACCTACCGGATCGGCTGCTGAGACGGGCAACGCCGCACCGCTCGGAGGTGCGTCACGACGGACAGGCGGTTCTGAGCAGGGGCCGCCAGGTTCGATCGGGGGCGCGACGACAGCAGCCGAGCAGAAACCACCGGCTCCGGCCGCCGGAGCGGGGGACGGGCGGGGGCGCCCTTCTTCCCCGCGCGGGGGAGAAGGGAAGGGGTTGAGGGGGCGATCCCAACTGGTCGAGCTCAAGGTGGTCGACGGGCCGTACCCGTTCTACGGGGATCTGGTCACGCGGCCGGCGAAGCCGCTGGCGGAGCTGCTGGCGGGCAATGGGGTCGTGGCGGCGCCGGAGCTCCTTGAGCACTTGGGGCTGGCAGTGGGCGATCGGTTGTACGTCGGCGGGCTGCCGGCGCGGGTGACCGGGGTGGTGGAGAGTGAGCCGGACTCGCTCGGTGGGGCGTTCGGGTTCTCGGCCGGGCCGCGGCTCTTCGTCGGGCCGGCGCTGTTCGACCGGACGGGGCTCGAGACGACCGGCAGCCGCATCCGCTACCGGACCCTGGTGGCGCTCCCGCCCGGCGCGCCCAAGGCGGAGACGGGCCAGTGGGCGGCGACGCTCCGCGCGGCGCTCCCCGCCGACGTCTACCGCGTCCAGACCTGGACCGAGGCCCAGCCGGCGCTGCGCCGAGGGCTCGCCCGGGCGGAACGTTTCCTCGGCCTGGTGGCTCTGCTGTCGCTCCTGGTCGGCGGGATCGGGGTCGGCCAGACGGTGCGCGCCTGGCTGGCCGGGCGGTTGGACGCGGTGGCGGTGCTCGAGTGCATCGGCCTTCGGCCACGGGAGGTGGCGCTGGTCTATGCCGGCCAGGTGGCGCTCCTCGGGCTCGCCGGCTCGCTGGTCGGCGCCGCGGCGGGGGTGGCGGTGGAGCTGGCGGTGCCGCGGCTGGCCTCCGGCATCGTGCCGCCCGGCCTGATCGATCCGTTCCAGCCGGCGGCCGTGGTCCGCGGCCTGGTGCTCGGCGTCGGCGTGGCCCTCCTCTTCGGGCTGCCGTCGCTCGGTGCGGTGCTCCGGGTGCCGCCGGTGCGGGTGCTCCGGCGGACGGTCGAGCCGCTGCCGGTGCCACCGCGGATCGCCATCGCCACCACCATCGCCGTCCTCGCCGGGGTCTGGACGACCGCCGCCGTCCAGGCAGATTCACCCCTCCTGGGCGCCCAGTTCACAGCCGGCGCCCTGCTCGCCGCGACCCTCCTCGGCGCCGCCGCCTGGGGCGTCTCCCGCCTGGCCGCCGCGCTGCCCCGCGAGCGTGCGGCACTCCGCGGACGGTTCTGGCTCCGCCACGGCCTGGCGTCTCTGGCCCGTCCCGGCGCCGCGACCCTGACCGCCACCGTCGCCCTCGGCCTGGGCGTGCTGGTGGTGGTCGCCCTCTGGCTGGTCGAGCACCGGCTGACCGACGAGCTGGTGGGCAACCTGCCCGAGGCGGCGCCGAGCGTCTTCCTGGTGGACATCCAGCCGGACCAGTGGGACGGCGTCCGGGGCATCCTCGAACAGGAGGGGGCGACCCACGTCGACTCGGTTCCCGTGGTGATGGCCCGGCTGGCGGCGCGCGACGGCGTCCCCGTGCGCGACACGGTCGCGGCGCGGAACCGGGCCGCATCCGGCGCGGACGGCGATCAGGACCGAAGCGACGGGAGAGATGGGGAGGGAGAAGGACGCCGGCGGGGCGGCGACCGGCGCTGGGCGCTGACCCGGGAGCAGCGCCTGACCTACCTGGAGAAGCTCCCGCCGGACAACAAGATCGTCGCCGGCTCCCTGTGGAGCGATCCGAACGCCGCCGAGGTAAGCGTCGAAGAGGACTTCGCCCACGACCTGGGCATCGGCCTCGGTTCGACGCTCACCTTCGACGTCCAGGGAGTGCCGATCGACCTCGAGGTCACCAGCCTGCGGACGGTCGACTGGTCGACCTTCGGCATCAACTTCTTTCTGGTCGTGGAGCCGGGCGTGCTGGACAAGGCACCGCAATTCCGGATCGCCGCCGCCCGCCTGCCCCCGGATGACGAGGTCGCCTTCCAGGACCGGATCGCGGCGGAGTACCCGAACGTCACCGTGCTCCGCGTGGGCGAGATCCTGGAGAAGGTGGTGGCGACGCTCCGCCGGATCGCCGACGGCGTGCGCTTCGTCGGCGGGTTCACCGTCCTGGCCGGCATGGCGATCCTGGCCGGCGCGGTCTCGGCCGGGGCGGTCCGCCGGCGGCGCGAGGTGGCGCTCTTGAAGACCCTGGGCACCACGCGGGCCGGCGTGGTGGCGATCTACACGCTCGAGTACGGGCTGGTCGGCCTGGTGGCCGGCGCGATCGGCTGCGGCGGAGCGGCGATCCTGGCCCGCGAGGTGCTGGTGCGCGGCATGGACATGGACTGGGCGTTCGCGCCGCTGGAGCTGGCGGCCCACCTGGGGGGTGCGGTGGCGGTGACGGTGGCTCTGAGCATCGTCGCGGGGCTGGCCGCGAGCGTCAGGGCGCTCCAGAGCCGGCCCGCCGACGTGCTGCTCTCGCGATGAGCCGCCGGGTCGCCAGGGCGGCCAGCGCCCCCAGGGCGAGGGCGAAGAGCACCAGCCCCCGGTACCAGCTCGCCGGCGCGTAGCGCAGCTCCACCCGGTGCACGCCGGGGGGCGCGCGGAAGCCGACGAACGCCCAGTTGACCGGCAGGGTCGGCGCGGCCACCCCGTCGATCGCCAGCCGCCATCCCGGGGCGTCGCTGACGCTCGACGCCACCACCATCCCCGCGCGGCTCTGGGTCACCAGCTCGAACCGGTTCGGCTCCACCTGCCGGATCCAGACCTTCCCCTGCTGCGGCCGGGCCGGCTGGAAGCCGGTGGCGTTGGAGCGCGGATCGGTGTAAACCGCCAGCCGGTGAAAGTCCTCGGTCGTCAACGCCACATGGAGCGCCTTTTTGGGCTGGTCGACCAGCTTGGTCTGCTGCGGCACGAAGAAGAGGGGCAGCGCATCGTCGATCTCGAGGATGCGCGCGCCGGGACCGTCGAACGCCGTCCGCATGTGGGGACCGGGGGGCTTGTGTGGCCGGGTCAGCACGTAGCGGACGTCGAGCATGGCGAGGGTGGGCTCCGAGCGCCACAGGTGGCGGAGCAGGATGTGGTGCCCCGGGCGCCAGGTGCCGCCGCTCAGGCGCGGTCCCAGCAGCCACATGGGGCGCGCGGGACGCATGGGGTCGTTGGAGCGCGCGTCCCATAGACCGTAGAACGCGCCGGTGTTGGGGGGCAGGTCCCAGCCCTCGGCGATCACCCGGAACGGCTCCGGCGACTCCGCGGCTTGCTGCTGGAGCCAGACGATCGGGGGCGGTGGAGGGACCTGGTGCTCCGGCGGCACGATCGGGTGGTACCGGGCGCCGAACAGGACCAGGTCGAGCAGGATCGCGACCGGCACGAGACCGAGGAGCGCGGGACGGGCCGGCGGCACCCGGCCGCCAGGTGCACCGCGCCGCCCGAGCGAGACCACCGCCCCGGCCAGAGCGAGGACCAGGGCGACCAGGGCGGCTCCGGCCAATGCCGTGCCCCACCAGGCGGCGCGGAGCGGCGCACCGTCGCCGAACGGGTGGAGCGGCGGGTGGAAAGCGGCGACGCCGACGACCGCGGCGATCACGGCCGCGGTTCCGAGGCGTCGGCCCCGTCCGGCGCGCGCCAGCTCCGCCGTGCTCAGGCCGGCAGCCAGCGCCGCCGCGAGCACCCAGAAGAGTCGCATCCGCGCGTGGGCGGCCGTGCCCATGCCGGGAAGGGCGTTGAAGGCGTCGAACAACGGCCCGGCGTTGAGCGCGACGCCCAGCGCCAGGGCGCCGGCGCCGACGATCGCCAGGATGCGGCCGCGCCAGAGCACCGCGCCGGCCAGGGCCAGGGCCAGGGTCAGGAGCCCCGCATAGTGGCTGCAAAACTCGTTCAGGTTCCGCGGGCCGTCCCAGTCGCCGTCCCGCGGGCTGCCGAACGCCAGCGGCTGGACCAACGGCACGAGCGAATCGGCCGCGAGGGGCGGCGGACGGACCCCGGCCGCCGCGCCGCGCCGCATGTAGCTCATGCGCTCGCTCTCCGAGAGCGTCTCCAGCACCGGCAGGAGCGCCGGCGCCGCCAGGGCGAACGTCAGCACCGCCGCCACCGCCGCCCGGCCGGCGAACCGCCAGCGCCCCACGGCCGGCCCGCGGACGAACAGAACCAGCCCCAGCCCCGCCGCCACCACCGCCGTGTGGGCGACGGTCTCCGGGTGGCCGCTCACCGCCAGGCCGAGGGCGCACGCCACCAGACCGGCGAAGGCCCGGCGCCCGCCCCGCGCCAGCTCGACGATGCCGAGCACCACGCCCGGCACGAACATGGCGACCATGGAGAGCGGGTGGTACAGCCAGACGATGGCGTAGGCCGACAGGGCGAAGGCGACGGCGGAGACCGCGGCGCCGATCTGGCGAGCCGACCCGGAGAGATCGTCGCCCGGTCGCATCAGGGCGAGGGCCAGGGCGTGGGCGAGCAGCAGGCCGAGCAGCACCTGCCACGCCGCGGCGACGGTCAGTGCCCTGATCGGCGGCACGGGCAGGGCCATCAGGTGGAGCGGCGCGAACGGTGCGGACTGGGCGTTGCCCAGGAGCGGCTGGCCGGTCCCCAGCTCGTTCGCCCACAGCGGGACCTCGCCGGCGAGCCACCGCTCCCGGACCAGGGTGCGAAACGGCAGCATCTGGAGCGGCACGTCCGCCAGCAGGGGGTTCTGAGGCGCGAGCGGCTTGTCCAGGGTGCCGAACCAGGGCCGCCACTGGTAGAGCATGTCCACCGGCACCTGCACAAGCGAGGTCGCCAAGGGCACGGCGAACAGGCCGAAGACCAGCAGAGCGTAGCCGGCGGCCCAGCGGCGCGGCAGGCCCGGTCGCCACCAGCGGACGGCGGCGATCAGCAACACCGCCCCCAGGGCGTAGAGGGTGGTGTCGATGACGCCGTCTAGAGGCATGGCCTCGGCCTACTTGGCGGCCACCGACGAGCGGTCGAGGAGGAAGCTCACCGGCACGAACCGGTAGCCGCGCTCGACCGCCAGCGGCACCTCCTCCTGGAGCACCCGCAGGGTGTCCGGGTGAGGGTGGCCGATGGCGATCGCCGAGCCCCGCTTGCGCGCCTCGGAGAGCAGGCGGCGGAACTGGTAGCGGACCGCCTCGGGCCGGGGATCGGGATCGAGGAAGACCTGGCGCTCCGCCGCCGGCAGGTCGAGCGCCCGCGCCGTCTTGTAGCCGACGCTCTCGGCACTGGTCCGCGAGTCCAGGAAGTAGAGGTCGTGGCGGCCGATCACCGCGAGGATCGCGTTCATCGCCTTCGGGTCGGCGGAGAGCCTGGAGCCCATGTGGTTGTTGACCCCCACCGCCCCCGGCACCGCCCGGATCGCCCGCCGGGTCGCCTCGGCGAGCTGGCGGCGGGACATCCGCTCGGTGAGCGCCCCCGGCCCCGGATTCGCGCCGTTGGTCGGCTCCATGGGCAGGTGGAGGATCATCTCCACCCCCCGCCGCTCCAGGGTCCGGACGACCTCGGCCGTGCGGCTCTCGTACGGCAGGACGGCGTAGGTGACCGGCACGTCCAGGCTCCGGATGGTGTCGAGGTCGGCGAGGCTCCGCCCCAGGTCGTCGATCACCAGGGCGACGACCGCGCCGTGACCGGCCGGCGGCGGGCCGCTCACCTCCGGCGTCTCCGGCACCTTCTCCACCGCGAACTCGTGCTCTTGGGCCCCGGCGTCCGCCCCGGCACCGGTGCCGGGCGTCGCCTGCTCCGGGGGAAGCCCGCCGTTCGCGGCGGAGCCCCCATGCGGCCCATTCGGCGCGGTCCGGGCGGCGGGGGCCTTCGCCGGGGCGTCCGAGGATGCGGAGCCGCCCGCGCGATGCTGCCGGCCCGGCAACAGCCGCAGCGGCGCCAGGTCGGACGAGCCGAGGTAGAGACCGGCGGCGAACAGGCCGACCGCGAAGAGGACGAGGAGGGCCCACCGCCCCGCGCGCCACCGGGGCTTGCGCCGCTTGGAGCGCGCACCGGACGGGGAGCGGCGGCGCCCGCCGGGGCGACGTCGAACCATGGCTCAGGAATCCCCGCGGACGGCCCTCAGGCCGCCACCTTCTGGTCTTCGGATGGTTTCTCCGCCGGTTGGTGGAGGATCTCGATCGCCCGATCCAGGACCAGGTCCGGCGCCTCCTCGGCCCCCTCCTCCTGCTCGCTCTCGATCTCGCTGAAGGTGCGCAGCCGGTCGGTGACCCGCTCGTCCGGTTCCAGCGGCTCGTTCAGGGGGTCGAAGTCCGGCCCGGAGTAGAAGGCGTCGGACAGGAAGACGACGGCACCGGTCGAGAGCTGGACCATCGACTCCCGGCCGGCGAAGCCGAAGGTCCGTCCACCGACGAGCTCGGCCTTCACCTTCTGCCGCAGCACGCTGGCGAAGAGCTCCGCCGCACCGAAGGTGGACCGGTCGGTGAGCAACAGGATCCGCCCCTGCCACCGGGGCGCCTCGTCGCCGTGGTAGGTCTCGAGCACCGTTTCCCGCTCGCTCAGGCGGCCCAGGTCGCCGTCGGTGAACAGGCCGGCCAGGGCGTACGCCGCCGCCGGGTCGTCCCCCGCCACGCCGCGCAGATCGATCACCAGCTCTTTCCGGTCGGCGATGCCGTCGAGCAGCTTCGCGACCCGGCCCGCCGTGGCGTCGTCGATCGTCGGAACGGTCAGCACGGAGACGCCGTCGGTCTCGGCGATCGTCGGTTGGGGCGCCGCGTAGGAGCCGAGGGTCAGGGTGGCGTCCCGGGTCTCGGCGTAGCGCACCAGGTGCAGGTGAACCTCGGTCCCCGGGTCCCCGGCGAGGATCTCCTCGATCTTCCACATGGGAACCACCCGGGTTTCCTTGCCCTGGATCTCGGCGACCAGGTCACCCTTCTGCAGGCCCGCCTCCTCGGCCGGGCTGCCGGCCAGGACGGTGAGCACGTAGACCATCCCCCGCTCGCGCATCAGCACCAGGCCGCTCCGCTCCGCGCCGATCGTGCGGGCGTTCAGGTACCCGGCCACCGCGTCGGCGGGCACGTAGACCGCCATCGGGTCCAGGCCGTCCGTGACCCCGTCGAGGGCCGCCGACATCAGCTTGTCGACGTCCGTCTCCTCGACGTAGGCCTGGTGGACCAGGCCGAGAGAGTCCGTGAACACCGACAGGTACTTGTAGAGGGAATCGTCGCCCGGCTCGTCGTCGACGGCGGCGCCGAGCAGCGAGCCCGCCAAGATCGGCAGGACGATCGCGGTGGAAACGAGGAAGAACAGGAAACGGCTTCGGGTCATGGAGGGTCCGTTCAGGGCAGGTGGTCGATCTTGCAACAGTCCGGGCCGCAGCTCATCGCAGCCAGTCGAGCGGGTCCTCCGGGCGGTTCTCCCGGCGGATCTCGAAATAGACCGGACCGGAGGCGGCGCCGACCGAATCTCCCAATGCTAGCACGTCTCCCTGGGCGACCAGCGTCCGCTCCAGGCCGGCGTAGAGCGAGAACACGCGCCCGGGATGGTGGACGATCACCGTCTTGCCGTAGCCCTCGAACGGCGCGGCGAACAGGACCTTCCCCGGATACACCACGCGCACCAGGACGCTCTCCTGGGGCTCCGCCGGTTTCCCGTCAGCGGCCGGCGTCGGCCCGCCGCCCACCAGGGCGTCCGGCTCGATCTCGATGCCGTTGTGGGGCACCTCGGTCTGGTAGCGGGGATCGCGCCGCGGACCGAAGCCGAGGATCACCTTCCCCCGCACCGGCCAGTCCAGCACACCGCGGAAGTCCTGGATCGGCCGGCCCGACAGGGGCGTCTGCTCGCGGCCGTAGAGGAAGTCGATCAGGTTGGCGAGCTTGCGCTCCTTGTCCACCAGCCCCTCGGTGCGCTCGGTGAGCGCCCGGCGCTCGGAGCGCGCCTGGCGGAGCAGGCGCTCCTGGCGGGTGCGCACGGCGGCCAGGCGGGTGCGCCGGCTTTCGGCCTGTTCGACCCAGCGCTCGACCTCCTGGCGCTCGGCGATCAGGCGGTCGCGCTCGGCGTCGAGCCGCGCGGCGGCCTTCCGGTAGCCGTCGATCGCCTGCGCGTCCCGCTCGACCAGGAAGCGCAGCAGGCGGACGGCCGAGGGAAGGTCCGCCCCGGTCTCGACCGACAAGAGCAGCCGAAGATGGCCCTGGCGCCCCAGGCGGTAGAGCCCGGTCAACCGCTCGCGGAGCGAGGTACGTGCCTCGCCGAGGGCCTGCTCCAGCCGCGCCACCTCTTCCTCCGCCCGCGCCACCCGCTCCTCGGCGAGCGACCGCGCGGCCACCGCCTCGGCCACCCGCCGGCGCTGCAGCTCGAGCTCCAGGGCGACCTCTTTGAGGCGCTGCTCGAGCGTGCGCTCGCGATCGCGCGCGGACGCGAGCTCCCCCTCCAGGCGCTTGATCTCGCGGCGGATCGAGGTGAGATCGCGCTGGCGGGGGTCGGTCGGGGCCTGCGCCAGCAGGCCCGCGGCCAGAAGCAGCGTGACGGGGAAGAGGATGGCGAGGCGGAGCCTCTGCCGCATCAGAACTGTTGCAGCGCCTCGTCTTCGTCTTCGTAGACGTCGAAGACCGTGATGAGCTGGGTGATCTGGAGGATGTCGGCGACCTTCGGCGGCAGGTCGGCCAGCTTCAGCCGACCACCCCGGTTGGTCACGGTGGTGTACGAGCTGACCAGCTCGCCGACCCCGGAGGAGTCGATGGTCGTCACGCCACCGAGGTTGATGAGCAGCTTTTGGGCGCCCGCGGCGAGCGCTTGGTGGATCGCATCGCGCAGGGCGACGTCTCCCACGCCGATGGTGATCTTGCCCTTGAGGTCCAGAATCGTGACGCCTTCGCGCTGCCGAACGTTGATCTTCATTGCATCTCCTTCTAGCGGTCGGACGGATCGGCCGGATCGATCAGGGTCTCGGCCCCGCTCCGGTCGAGGTCATTCTCCCCGCCGAGGCGTTTCCGGAGTGTGACCTCCGTCCCCTCGCCCGGCCGGAAACGGTACTGGATGTCGTCCATGAAACTCTTCATGTAGAAGATGCCCCGGCCGTTGGGCCGTAACCGGTTCTCCGGTGCCAGGGGATCGTTGAGATCGCCGGGGTCGAACCCTTCCCCCTCGTCGCGCACGCGCACGATCAGCTCCTCGTCGTCCATCTCGAGGTCGATCTCCACCCGCTTGTTCGGCTCCAGGCGGTTGCCATGCTTGATCGCATTGGCCACCGCCTCGCGCACCGCCAGATCGATCCAGTGTCGGCTCTCCTCGTCGAGATCGAACGCGGACAGGGCGTCGGACAGGACGGCGTGCACCAGCTCGATGTTCTCGAAGCGGCTGCCGATCGTGAGGTGGAACGGGGTGGGTTCGGCCGGCATCGCTACGGCCCGGAGTCTACCAGAGGAGACGGCCGGCCAGGACCACCACGGAGGCCGCGTGGCCCGCCTCGCCGAATTGCGGCAATCGCTCCAGAACCCAAGGAATGATCACCAGGAGCTGCACGAGGTCGAAGGTGGCGTGGGCCGCCACCGACGCGAGCACGCTGCCGCGCCAGCGCACCAGACCGGCGAAGAGCAGCGACAGGGCGCAGATGCCGAGCAGCATGAACGGCTGCTCGTAGGACAGGTGGGCGAGGACGAACATGCCGGTCGACAGAGCGATGCCCACCCGGGGCTGGAGGAAGCCGCGGAAGAAGCTCTCCTCCACCACGCCGGCGCTCAGGCCGATGGACAGGCGGATGAGGAACGGCAGGCCGGCGATGATCGGCACCAGCTCCGGCGGCTTCTTCGGCACCAGACTCTCGCCGCCGAGGAGATAGATCACCATCGCCACGACGACCATCAGGGCGATCACCACCAGCCAGCCGGCGATGCCCGCGGCGATGCCCAGGCCGATCTCGGTCCACGGCTGCTCGGCGCGCCAGCCGAACTGCCGGGCGAACAGGCCGGGCAGCGGCTGGTGGGTCCGGCCGGCGTAGCCGAGCACGAACCAGGCGACCAGAGAGAGAACCAGCAGGCCCTGGAGCAGGAACAGCCGGGGCGTGCTCACGTGCTCCGGCATCGGCGGCTGCTCGGCGCCGATCATCCCGATCGGCAGGAAAATGCCGAGGAAGAAGATCGACGCCAGCACCGCCAGGGCGGCGATCCGCCGCCACAGCTCATCGAAGCCCGGGGGAAAAAAGCCGCGGGCCGCCGTCGTGCGGTCCACCCACAGCGCCGCCCCCGCGGCCAGCAGGGCGGGAATCAGAAGGCGCAGAGGTTGCGCGGCGTCGAGCACGAGCGGCCGGTCAGTCCTGGTCCGCGTCCGGGTGGGGCGGCAGGACCAACACCGGGCAGGGGGCAGAGCGGATCACCGCCTCGGTGGTCGATCCCATGATGGCGTGGCGAAAGCCGCTCTGGGCGTGGCGGGCGACGACGATCAGATCGGCGGCGATCTGCTCGGCGATCTCGACGATCTCGGTCGCGGCCCGGCCGCGGCCGATCACCGTCTCCACCGGCACGCTGCCCACCGGTGGCAGCTCGGCGAGCCACTCGTCGATGCGCTTCTGGGCGCGATCGCGCATGACCCGGAAGTAGTCACCCGCCGGGTCTTCGAAGGAGAACAGGTCCGGATAGGGAAAGCTCGTGTCCACCACGAACAGGGCGACCACCGAGGCGCGGTTCTCGTGCGCCACCTGGAGGCCGTGGGACAGGGAGCGGGCGGACGCGTCCGAGAAGTCGACGGGGATGAGGATCTTCTTGTAGGGATAGGTCGCGGTCATCGGCTTCCTCGAGGAAGTCTCGTTGTGGGAGTCTGCGGCTCAGGTTGTGAGGACCGGGCTGCTCCGGCGGCGCAGAGCGCACCGGAGCGGCGGAAAGCGATGGTAACATCGTTGCCAGAACGCCGGCCCCGACCGCCTCGGCCCGGTGTCCGCACCGGTCGGCGCCCAGCCGGCGTCCGGTGGCCCTTCGGTGGTTCTCACGGAGCACCGGCGGGTGTCGGCTCGCCTCCGAGACCAAATCATCCGCGGCCCCGACCGGACCGATCATACCCAGCCAATGCAAGGAGACATTCCGCCATGAGCCGCTTCCCCGGCGTGGATTTCATCGACTTCGACAGCCTCCTCTCCGAAGAGGAGCGCATGGTGCGCGACACGGTGCGCCAATTCGTCGACGACAAGGTGATGCCGATCATCGAGGAGTGCAACGAGGAGGGCCGCTTCCCGATGGAGCTCATTCCCGAGATGGGCGAGCTGGGCTTCTTCGGCCCGACCATCGACGAGTACGGCCTGCCCGGCCTCAACAACGTCGCCTACGGTCTGATCATGCAGGAGCTCGAGCGTGGTGACTCGGGCGTGCGCAGCTTCGCCTCGGTCCAGAGCGGCCTGGTCATGTATCCGATCTACGCCTTCGGCTCCCAGGAGCAGAAGGACCGCTGGATCCCCAAGCTCGGCTCCGGCGAGGCGATCGGCTGCTTCGGCCTGACCGAGCCCGACTTCGGCTCGAACCCGGGCGGCATGCGCACCCGGGCGGTCAAGGACGGCGACTCCTGGATCTTGAACGGCTCCAAGCAGTGGATCACCAACGGCTCGCTCGCCGACGTGGCCGTGGTCTGGGCCCACACCGACGACGGCGTCCGCGGCTTCCTGGTCGAGAAGGGTACGCCGGGCTACACGGCGAAGTCCCAGCATGGCAAGTTCTCGCTCCGCGCCTCGGACACCTCCGAGCTCGGCTTCCACGACTGCCGCATCCCGGCGGAAAACATCCTGCCCAAGACCGTCGGCCTCAAGAACGCGCTGATGTGCCTGAACCAGGCCCGCTACGGCATCGCCTGGGGCGGCATCGGCGCCGCCATGGACTGCTTCGTCTGCGCCCGCGACTACTCGCTCGAGCGCATCCAGTTCTCCGGCCAGCCGATCGCCTGCCACCAGCTCATCCAGGAGAAGCTGGTCTGGATGGTCTCCGAGATCACCAAGGGCCAGCTCCTGGTGCTCCAGCTCGGCCGGCTCAAGGACCAGGGCCGGCTCAAGCACCAGATGGTGTCTCTGGGCAAGCGCAACAACGTCTGGGTGGCCCGCGAGTCGGCCCGCCTCGCCCGCGAGGTGCTGGGCGCCAACGGCATCGTCAACGACTACCCGGTCATCCGCCACATGATGAACATCGAGTCCGTGTTCACCTACGAGGGCACCCACGACATCCACGGCCTGATCATCGGCGAGGCGATCACCGGCATCCCGGCGTTCAACGCCCCGGAGCGGCCGGCTCCCAAGCCGAAGAAGCAGAGCGCCGCGGCGACCGCGGGGGCCGGAGCATGACCACCGCCTCCGTCGACCGGCTCTTCGAGCAGGAGTTCATGCGCGTCACCGAGCGCGCCGCCGTCGAGGCGGCGCGCACCATGGGGCGCGGCGACCGCCACGGCTCCGACCAGGTGGCGGTCGAGGCGATGCGCGAGGAGCTCAACACTCTCGAGATCGCAGGCCGCGTGGTGATCGGCGAGGGCGAGCGCGACGAGGCGCCGATGCTCTACGTCGGCGAGGAGGTGGGCAAGCACGCCGGCAAGCCCGAGGCGGCGATGGAGGCCCAGGGGGCCGCGGTGGTCGACATCGCGGTCGACCCCCTCGAAGGCACCAACCTGTGCGCCACCGGAGCGCCGGGTGCGATCGCCGTGCTCGCCGCCGCCGAGCACGGCGGGCTGCTCCACGCGCCGGACACCTACATGCAGAAGATCGTCGTCGGCCCGACCGCCGCGGGACGGGTGCACATCGACGCCCCGGTGGCCGAGAACCTGCGCAACATCGCCGACGCCTTCGACCGCGAGGTCGCCGACCTGATCGTGGTGGTGCTGGACCGGGACCGCCACGCCGACCTGATCCAGGACATCCGCGAGGCCGGCGCCCGCATCCGCCTGATCGGTGACGGCGACCTCTCCGCCGGCATCTCGGCCGCGGTCCGCGGCACCGGCGTGCACGCGGTCTTCGGCATCGGCGGTGCCCCGGAAGGCGTGCTGACCGCCGCCGCCATGCGCTGCCTGGGCGGCGAGATCCAGGCCCGCCTGGTGGCCCTGGACGACGGCCAGAGAGAGCGCCTGGAGCGCCTCGGCTACACGGATCTCTCCAAGATCTACAAGACCGAGGAGCTGGCCCCCGGCCACCAGATCCTGTTCGCGGCGACCGGCGTCACCGACGGCGAGCTGCTCAAGGGCGTCCGGTTCTTCGGCGGCGGCTTCCGCACGTCGACCCTGTTCATGTCGTGCCCGCGCCAGTTGATCCGGTTCGTCGACACGATCCACCGGGAAGACGGCGCCGGTCCGGTGCGTTTCGCGTAGCGGAATGATCAAACCCGATCGCTGGATCCGGACCTGGGGCGCGCAGGGCGGTGTCGAGCCGTTCGAGCCGTCCCAGGTCAACGCGGCGAGCTACGACGTGCGCGTCTCCGAGCACTGGATCTGCCCCACCCGGGACCCGGAGGAGTTCTACGCTCCGGAGGTCAAGCTGTTCCCGGGAGAGGTCGTCCTCGCGTCGACGCTCGAGCACGTCCGGATCCCGCGGGGGGTCGCCTGCGACCTCAAGCTCAAGTCGACCCTCGGCCGCCTGTGGATCAACCACTCCCTGGCCGGCTGGTGCGACCCCGGGTTCGAAGGCAACATCACCCTGGAGCTCCAGAACCTGGGTCCGCAGCCCTTCGTCCTCGAAGCCGGCCGGCGCATCGCTCAGCTCATCTTCATCGCCATGGAGAGCGAGCCGGAGATCGCCTACGGTGAGCCCGGCTCCTCCAGCCACTACCAGGGTCAGCGGGGCACCACCATCGCCCGCACCGGCGACTGAAACCCTCTCCCGGACACCACCGAGCCAGACCTTGGGAATCGCCGGCAACCTCAAGACGATGGAGCTCACCGAGCTCCTCCAGTGGGTCTCCCAGGGCGCGAAGTCCGGCACCCTGATGATCGACAACGGCCGGGTGAAGAAGAAGATCTTCTTCAAGTCCGGGCGCATCCTGTCGTCCGCCTCCACCGATCCGCGCGAGTACCTGGGCCACTTCCTGGTCAGCCACGGCCACATCTCGGAAGAGGAGCTGTCGAAAGCGATCTCCATGCAGGAGAAGAGCGGCATGCTCCTCGGCAAGATCCTGGTCACCATCGGGGCGATCTCCGAGGAAGAGCTCGGCCGCCTCCTGCGCCTCAAGGCGGAAGAGTCGGTCTACGACCTGTTCGCCTGGGCGGAAGGCGAGTTCCGGTTCATCGACGACGAGATGCCCGAAGGCACCATGGTGCCGATGAACCTCGATCTCACGGCGATCGTGCTGGAGGGCGTCCAGCGGGTGGACGAATGGGCCCGCATCCGCGAAGTGATCCCCTCGTCCCAGGCGATCCCGGTCTCGGTCACCGACCTGCTCGCCGACGACAAGCTCTCCCCCGCCGCCCGCAACATCCTGGAGCAGGTCAACGACGACCGCACCGTCGAAGAGATCCAGGTCCAGACCCACTCGAGCGAGTTCCTGGTCTCGAAGGTCCTCTTCGACCAGGTGCAGAAGAAGCGGCTGAAGATCGTCCGCCCGCGCTGGGGCAAAGCCCCCGGCGGGGCAAACGGCGACGGCGACGCTCCCCAAGGAGCGGCCGGAGCCACGGCGCTCGTCGAGCAAGCCAAAAGGCACCTGAGCAAGAAAGAGTTCGAGAAGGCCCTCCGCCACCTGCGCGCGGCCCGCAGCCTGGAGCCGGATACGAAGAAGATCCAGCAAGCGCTCCAGAAGGGTGAAGAGATCGTCGGCAACCAGATCGCCAAGATCGGGATCACCCTCGAATCCGTCCCCAAGCTCGAGCGGACCATGGCCGAGCTCCCCAACCTCCAGATCTCCCCCCAAGAAGGCTTCATCCTCACCCGGGTCAACGGCACCTACGACATCCGCTCGATCGTCAAGATCAGCCCCATGCCCCAGATCGACGCGCTCTTGGTGTTCTACAGGTTGCTAGAGGCGGGGCATATTTCGCTGAAGAAGTAAGCGGGCGGCGAGCCCCCGGAACAGGTTCCGTTGACCGGCATTGCCTTGCGGTCGGCGACCCGGCGCGGTTGCGACATCGACTCCGCCTCAGAGGCATCGGCTGGATCACCCCTACAACCCCCCATCCCCCTTCTCACCCTCAAGGGGAGAAGGGGGCGCCCCCACCCATCTGCTCATGGGCGCTCTTCGCAACCGCCCTATCCGGGACGTTCTCGGCGGACACTTCGCCGTCGTCCCCGGCGCGGATCACGGCTGCGGGCGCTCGAGCCGCTTCACCTCCTCTGCGCTATAGCCCAGGGCCTTAAAGTCCATGACCCCGTGCTCGGAATGGCAGGCATCGCACGAGAGCCCGGTGGGCTTGATCCCGTGGTTCACCGAGATGTACGAGGTTCCGGGGACCTCCATCGCCATCCATTGCCCGCTCCACTCGAGCCCCATGGCTTTGAACGGTCCCATCCCGGCGTCGATCGCGGCCTTGATGTCCCCGGTCTGGTTGTAGACCTCGCGATTGGGCGAAAGCAGCAGCGGAAACTGGGACATCTGGGGATCGTCCTTCAAGAACGCCATCCCGGGAGCGGCGGACATCTTGAGATTCCGGTCGAAGAGCATGATCTGGGTCAAGCCCCGGACCGGGAAGATCTTCGCCCCTTCGACCGCACCGGTGGTCGTGGCGAAGGCCATCCAGCTCTGGGCGTCCTTCTGGCCTTTCCGGTTCGCCACCCTCCAGATGTACGACGGATGCCCCTTGGCGATCACGGTCGTGGGGACGTAGAGGCCGGGGATCGAAGGAATCCGGTCGTACCTCGAGAGCTCGCTGTACGCTCCGGTGACGTCGTCCTTCACCGACTTGCCCCAGTTCTCGCGGACGATCCCGCTCACCTCGGGAATGTGGCACGCCTGGCAGGAGATCCTGGAGGGGTGCTGGTTGAGCGTCCCGCCCGCGCTCCCCCGGTGGGGAGAGTCGCCGTGACAGGTCGTGCAAGCGACCTCGACGTCGGGCAGGTCGTTGGCGAGCATGTCCGACTCGTACATGCCCTTGGCGATCTTGTGGTGGTCGACGGTGTGGCAGGTCACGCAAGAGAGGCCCGCCCTGGCGTGCACGTCGGTCTCCGGCGTGTAGGGGTCGCCCCGTTTGTAGTCCTGCGACAGGGAGTGCTCATGGCACCGCAAGCAGGCCTCGCCGGTGGGCGTCCGGGTGATGCTCAAGACCGCGTCCATCGAGGTGTCCGCTCCCCAATGGGTTCCGGTCTCGTCGTGCACGAGCGTCGCCCGCTTCGCCCAGTCGTACCTCGCAGCGTGGCAGATCAGGCAATCCACGGTGCCGGTCTGGGCCTCCGTAGCGGGCTTGCCCGGCATGGGCGGCGAGGGCAGCGAACCGACGTGGCACAGTCCGCACCCCGACGCCTGCACGGTCGCCTTGCCGTCGGTGGCAGCGACCCAGTTCGACAGACTGGTCGAGCCGGCGAGAGCGCACTCTCTGTTGACCATCCCCCACCACGAGCCGTCGGGGAGGCCCCGGACGTTGCGCACCGGCGAAGCCAGGTTCCAGTGAACGGTGGCGACGATCTCGGTCAACGCGTCCGGATGACATTGGACGCAGCTCGACGCCCCTCGATATCCCTCCTGCCGGAGGGCCTCGCTGCCCGGATGCACCCAGGTGCCGAGGAGGGTGTCGCTCCCACCGGGGGTCTCCTGAGCGTAGGCACCCCCGGCCAACACGACGGCGCTTGCCAGAGTGAGAATCAGGATTTTCATAGAACCGGTCCTTTCCCGCCATGGATTCGGCCGCATCGGTAGCGTCCGCAGCGGACGCCCCGGCGGTGCCCCTCCGGCGAGCCCCTGCCCGGGCGCGGAGACCCGCACCTCAGCATCACGCTACCCTCTTGTGCTGGGGGGTGCGACGTCCCGGGGGAGGGCGGGACCACCGCCCCCGGGGGTGGGAACCGCCGCGACCTCGACCGGCGCCCGACCCGCGCCTCTACTTGCTCCGATGGCTACGGATCGGTCGGCATGAAAGCGCGGCCTCCTCGGCGGGCGGGGGAGGAGAAGCGGAGGCCGTTTGTCGGCTTCACTCCGGCCGCGGCCGCGACACGTGCCGGTTGCCACGGACGGCGAAGCGGAGCGGCCAGTGGGCCGCGTCGCCGGCGTAGTCGACGCCGACGCGGCCGCCGCGCACGACCTGGTCCTCCGCCACGGGCTCGCCGGCGGTGATCACCAGATCGCCCTGCCAGAGGGGGGCGCCGTCCAGGGCGAGGTCGACGGCGAGGGCCTGGCAGAGCTTGCCCGGACCGCCGGCCAGGTCGCCGGGCCGCGGGCGACGTGGTTTGTCGGCCCTATCCGCCAAGCCCCGGTTCTCCGCCATGCGCCGGGCGCCCTCGACCGGCTCACCGGCCCGGAGCAGCACCGCGGTGCCGTCGGCGTCGTCGCCGGTGACCGCGTTCAGGCAGTGGTGCATGCCGTAGATCAGGTAGACGTAGGCGTGGCCGCCGGGGCGAAAGAGGCGGCGGCTCCGCGGGGTGACCGGACCGGCGTGGGCGTGGCTGGCCCGGTCGCCTTCGCCCTGGTAGGCCTCGGTCTCGACGATGCGAAGGATCAACCGCTGGGACGGCTCGCCGCTCTCCCGGCCTCGGGCGGGCCCGGAGACGGTCCGGACCAGGTAGCGGCCGAGCAGGTCCCGGGCGACCTCGGCGGAGGGGCGACGGTAGAAGCTCGGGGGCAACGGCTCGAACGGCGAAGCGGCTCCGGGGCTTGACGGGGAGTGGGCCGGGGGGTAGGCCGAGGACATGGCCGGGTACGGTAGCATCTCCCGGTGCCCCTTCCCCACCTGTTCGACGAGGTCCCCGCGCCGTTCGCCGATGCCTTCGATCCCGAGGCCCCGTGGGAGCTCCTGGGCGCGTTGCTGGACGCCGTCCTGGCGGCCGCGGCCGCCCCGGACGGCTTCACACCCGGCCCGGGCGTCCACCTGCTCGGCGAGGGGATCGTCATCGATCCGACGGCCACGATCGCACCCGGCGCGGTCATCGAGGGCCCGGTCTGGATCGGCCCCCGTGCCACCGTGCGCACCGGCGCCTACATCCGGGGCGGCTGCTGGATCGGCGACGGCGCGGTGGTCGGCGCCAACACCGAGGTCAAGCGGGGCATCCTCTTCCCCGGCGCCAAGGCGCCCCACCTGGCCTACGTCGGGGACTCGGTGCTCGGCCAAGGGGTGAACCTGGGCGCCGGCACCGTGCTGTCCAACTTCCGCCACGACGGCCGCCCGGTGGTCCTCCCGACCGGCCCGGACGGCGCGCAGAAGATCGAGACCGGCCGGCGCAAGCTCGGCGCGATCCTGGGCGACAAGGTCGCCATCGGCTGCAACTCGGTGCTCCACCCGGGCGTGGTCATGGGCCACGGCGGCCAGACCTATCCGGGCGTGATGCTCCGCTCCGGGGTCTACGGCGAGCGGGTGCTGGTCAAGCTCCGCCAGAGCCAGGAGCAGGTGTTGATTGCGCCGGCGCCTCGAGCAGACTCCCACTGAAGCTCCACCTCCACCCGACGAGGGCGTCGGGTGGGGGGTTGGAGGGGCGATCCCTACTCGTCTTCGAGGGCCGGGTAGCGCACCACGACCAACGTGCGGTCGTCGTCGGCCGGCGTGCCCCGGCTGAAGCGCCGCACGTCCTTGCCCACCGCCTCGACGATCTTCTCCGCCGGCTCGTGGCGATGGGCCGCCGCCACCTTCAGCATGCTTTCGACCCCGTACTCGTTCCACCCGTCGCCGCCGCGGCCGCGGGTCTCGCTGATACCGTCTGTGTAGAGCACCAGCAGATCGCCCGGCCGCAGGTTGACGAACCCGCGCTCGTAGGTGGCGTCCGCCACCGGCCCGAGCACCGTCCCGCCCTCTTCGAGCGGCCGGGGGTCTCCGTCGGCCGGCAGGTGGTACGGCGGCGGATGGCCCGCGTTGACGTAGATGAACGTGCCCTGGCTCTCGAGCTCGCCGTAGAACATGGAGACGAACCGGCTGGTCAACGTGCTCTCGTGGATGATCCGGTTCAGCCGCTCGACGGTGCGGACGATCTTGAAGTCGCGGCCCAGACCCATGCGCAGGCCCATGTAGATGTCGCGGGTCTGGAGCGCCGCCGGCAGACCGTGGCCGGAGACGTCGGCGATCGCCAGGCCGAGGATCTTGTCCGACAGGGGCACGTAGTCGAAGAAGTCGCCGCCGACGCTCTCCACCGGCACCGTGCGGCCGAAGATGTCGAACGTGCGGAAGGCCGGTGCCCGGCGCGGCAGGATCGACGCCTGGATCTTGCGCGCTTCGCGGAAGATCCCCTCCATGCGCTCCTGGCGGATCTTCTGGTTCAGGCTGTGGCGCAGGATCCCCAGGGAGAACAGAATGTCCTCCCGGTGGTGGCCGGGGGCGACGTTGAACGCCAGGACGAAGTCCTCCCCCACCTCGATCGCCGCGAACTGCTCGACCCCGAGCTGCTCCTCCAGGCTGTGGTCGAACTTGGGATCGCTCTTCTCCATGTAGACGATGCCGTGGTCGAGCAGGGTCTGGACCGGCTCGTAGGTGATCGGGACGCGGATCCCCGGCGGCAGCTCCTTGGCTTCGCCGAACGCCTTCTGGAGCACCAAGTAGCCGCCGTAGCGCTGGTACAGCCGCCCGGCGTAGAGCCCGAGCTCGTCCCGGAACTGGCCGATGATGAGAGACGTGACGGTGTGGATCGTGTCGGCGACGTCGTCCGTGCGCTCGATCGTCTCGACCGCGTGCTCCACCTTCTTCATCAGCTCCCGGTAGTTCACCGGGGGAACACTCACCTCTGCAGTACTCATGGTCTGGGTTTGGACCTCTTCAACCGTTGTCGATGATCGCCCGGACGATCGCATCCTGAGCGTCCCGCGCCTGCCACGCGGTGCGCGTCCGGTTGGCCAGGATCGAGAAGACGTAGGTGCGACCGGACCGGGCGCGGGCGAAGCCGGACAGGGACGACACCCCGGAGAGTGTGCCGGTCTTGGCGTGGACGTTTCCCCGGTAGGGGGGCCGGTCGAGGCGATCTTCCAGCGATTGGTCCTCCGTGCCGGAGACCGGCAGCGAGCCCAGGTACTCGTCGGCCCAGGGGGAGTCGGCCATCCAGCGCAGCAACCGGACCAGTTGCTCCGGGGTGAACCGGTCCCGCCGGCTGAGGCCGGAGCCGTCGACCATGGAGTAGCTGCCCGCCGGGATGCCGACCCGCTCCAGGAAGCCTTCGACCGCCCGCAGGCCGCCGGCCCAGCTCCCCTCACCGCAGGTCTCCGCCCCCAGGGTCTTCAAGATCGTCTCCGCGAACAGGTTCTGGCTCCGGTGGTTGGTGACCTCGATGACGCTCAGCAGGTCGCTCCGGTAGAGGGCGATCCGCTCCCAGGTGCCGAACGGCAGGAGCTCCACCGGGCGCAACCGGCCCGTCACCTCGATCCCCCGCTCGCCGAGGGCGTCGCGGAGCGCGGCGCCGAAGTAGCGCGTCGGGTCGGGCACGGTGACCCAGGCCTCCACCGGCGGCGCCCCCCGGTAAACGTTGCCGTCCACCTCGACCGCCGGCGAGTCTCCCTCGCGCACGATCCGCACCCGGTGGCGCCGGGGTGACGAGCTGGGCACGGTGCGGTTGTCGACCTCCAGCAAGTGGTCGAGGGGCGGTACCAGGTCGACCCGCGGCCGGCCGCGGTCGGACGGCCGGATGGCCAGCAGCACGCAGTTGTCGCTGAAGGTGAGCGCGGAAACCGGCGCCTCGTACCAGCGCGCCCGCTGGTCCTCCGGCCAGTCCGGGTGGACCTCCGGCCCCTCGAAGCGGCCGGTCACCAGGTAGAGATCCCCGTCCACCCGCCGGACGCCGCGGGCCGCGAGCTCCAGCGCCCAGCGGTAGAAGGCGCCGTAGGCGTCGCCGGTCCAGCGGCCGGAGAAGGTCAAATCGCCACCGCCCACCACCGCCAGGTCGCCGTCCAGCACGCCGTCCCGCACCGGGCCACGGACGAGGAACGGCGTCTCGAAGAACCAGCTCGGGCCGAGCAGGGCGAGGGCCGCCGCCGTGGTCACCAGCTTGGTATTCGAAGCGGCGATCCGGGGCACCTCCGCCCGGTAGGAGTAAACCGTCTCGCCGGTCGCCAGGTCCTGGACCAGGACCCCCAGCTCCGGGGCGACGCGCTGGGCCCGGGCCGCCTGGGCGTTGATCGCCCGGTTGAGCGCCCCGTCCGCGGCCCGCGCCGGCGCGGCCGGAGCGAGCGCACTGACGAGCAGGGCGGCGAGCAAAATGACGAGCAGGCGAGTGGTCAGGAGCGCGCCGGGGCCGCTCCAGCCGGCCCGCCTCGTCCACCGGATCGACAGATTCCGCGTCAACGTTGCGTTCGACCTCTCAGAAGCTGTGACCCGATCTGCGGCCGTCGCGAGGGAACCGCGGGCGCGCCGGAGATCGCTGCACAGCCTCTCATAACAGCATCCCGGCGATCGTCGCCGTCTGGAAGCACGCCAGCGAGCCGGCGATCATCGCCCGGAGGCCAAGCTTCGCCAGGTCCGCCTTGCGCTCGGGGGCGATGCCGCCGATGCCGCCGATCTGGATGGCGATCGACGAGAAGTTGGAAAAGCCGCACAGGGCGTAGGTGGCGATCACCTGGGAGCGCGCCGACAGCTCGCCGGCCTTGGCCATGTCCTCCAGCCGGAGATAGCCGACGAACTCGTTGACCACCGTCTTGATGCCCAGGAGCGACCCGACCTTCCCGGCCTCGGACCACGGCACGCCCATGACCCAGGCGAGCGGCCGGAAGATCCACCCCAGCAACCATTCGAGCGACAGGTCCGGATAGCCGAACAGGCCACCTGCCCAGTGGAAGCCGGCGTTGATCACCGCGATCAGGCCGAGGAAGGCGAGCAGCATGGCGCCGACGTTGAGCGCCAGCTTGAGGCCCGCGCCGGCGCCCTCCGCCGCGGCGTCGATGACGTTGACGTAAGGGGTCTTGACCTCCACCCGCACGTCGCCCGCGGTGACGCTCTCCTCGGTCTCCGGGAACATCAGCTTGGCCATGACCAGGGCCGCCGGTGCCGACATGACGCTGGCCGAGATCAGGTGGCCGGCGGAGACCCCCATGCCGACGTAGGCCGCCAGCACGCCGCCGGCGATGGTGGCGAAGCCGCCGGTCATCACCGCCATCAGCTCCGAGTTCGTCATGTCCTTGACATAGGGCCGCACCAGGAGCGGCGCCTCGGTCTGGCCGACGAAGATGTTGCCCGAGGCCGACAGGGACTCGGCGCCCGAGGTCCCCATGAAGCGCATCATCACGTAGGCGAACGCCTTGACAACCTTCTGCACCAGCCCGACGTGGTAGAGCACCGCGATGAAGCTCGAGAAGAAGATGATCGTCGGCAGCACCTTGAAGGCGAAGTAGTGCTCCTCGAAGTTGTCGCCGAAGATGAACTTCGAGCCGGCGTCGGCGAAGTCCAGGAACGCCGTGACCACGCGGCTCATCTCGAGGAAGAAGGCCTGCCCCCAGGGGGTCTTGAGGATCAACAGGGCGAAGATGACCTGGAGCAGGGTGCCGACGATCACGGTCCGCCAGTTGACCGCTTTGCGGTTCGTGGACAGGGCGTAGGCGATGCCGAGCATCACCACCAGGCCGAGGAGGCCGATCACGACCGGGCTCCCGGGACCGAGGTTGACCGGAGAGCCCACGGGGCGGGGCGCCCACGGCGCGGAGGGCGGCGCGAACAGTCTGTGCGCATCATGGCCGCGGCAGCGTATCCCAGGGGTCCCCACTCGGCAAGGCGACGGCAAGGAGACCGGCCGGGGCTTGCCCGGCCGGCCCCGTGTCGCTCAGAACCGGTAGGAAGCCCCCACGGTCACCCGCCTCCCCGGCTCCAGCACGCGCTCGCCGGTGAACGGGTCGAGCGAGGTCAGGTGGTTCGCGTAGGCCTGGTCGAACAGGTTCTCGACCCCGAGCCGGAGCGTGAGCCCCCCTTCTCCATGCCAGCCGGCCCCATGCCAGCCGGGCGCCCGCCAGCCGGCCGCCAGATCGACCGTGGTGTGGCCGGCGGTCGGCCGCTCGAGGCGGCTGGTCGCGACCCGGTGCTGCGCGTCGACCCAGTGCACAGTGCCGCCGATCCAGCCGCGGTCCCCGGCCGCCGTCCAGCGCAGGCCCGTCCGCACCGACAGCGGCGGCACGCCGAAGGCCGGCTCGTCGAAGGTCTCGTCCCGCCCCCGGACATAGCTCGCCGTCGTCCGCCAGCCGAGCGTCTGCCCGGAGCGCCTGAGGGCAAGCGTCCGGTGGAGCGACGCCTCGCCGCCCCAGAACGTCGCCCCGTCCCCGTTGACATAGCGGTAGACGGTCGGCGGCGACAGGGGCAGCCGGCGCGGCACCGTCGGGTCGGGCACGACGGTGATGTAATCCTCGATCTTCCGGTAGAAGAGGTCGAGCGAGGCGACCGTCGACGTGCCGCCCGCCGAGCCCAGGAAGAGCTCGCTGCCCAGGTCGACCTCCTGGCTCGCCTCCGGCTTCAAGGCCGGATCGCCCAGGAGCTCGGCCGCCACCTGGAACCGGGTCGAGGGGAAGCGGTCGGAGTAGCGCTCGAGGACAGACGCGGTCCGCACCGCCCGGCCGGCGCCCGCCGTCAGCACCCAGGCGTCCGAGAGATTCCAGCGCCCGGAGAGGGCCGCGCTCCAGTTGGTCTCGGTCTGGTCCGGATTCCCGGTGGTATGGGCGCGGAAGAAATCCGACAGCGTGCCGGCGGACGCGTCCACCCGGTCGACGCGCACCGTCCCGGCGAGCTCGACGGCGTCGCGCCGCCAGATCCCCTGGCCGTAGGCACCGCCGTCGACGATCTCCGCATCGGGCCAGACGATGTCCTGGAACAGCACCGTCCCCGTGTCGCGGCGGCTGACGGTGCGATGGGCGTCCTGCTTCAGGTCGTAGACGTCCCCGCCCACCTTGAAGCGCAGGCCGGCCGCTGCGAGATCCGCGTGCACCGACGCGCCCCGCGTGTCGGCGTGGGTCGGCAGGTCGACTTCGATGCCGAACGGCGGCACCCGCCCGGGCATGGGCAGGGCGGTCGGCTTCTCGTCGTTGTTCATCCGGTGGCGCTTCTCGTTCGAGTAGACCTGGGCATGGACCCCCCGGAGCACCCGGCCTTCGGTGTCCGGCGCGGCGGACGCCGCGGGCGCCCGCCAGTCCAGGTCGACCGCGTGGGAGTTGGTGAAGAAGTAGCTCGCGTCCAGGATGCGGCCCGGGTAGTCGAGGTCGTGCTGGCCCTGGTAGCCGCCGCTGTACTCGACCGTCGTGTTCCCGCTCGGCCGGAAGCCGAGGCGCCAGTGAGCGCTCTCCGACCGGTAGTCGCCCGGCACGGTGGAGCCATCGCCGGCCCGGTAGTCGTTACCGTTCCGCCCGTCCAGGCTTAGGACGAAGCGGCTCCTCTCGCTGCTCCGGTAGACCGTCGCACCGCCGTCTCCGACCGAGCCGTTCTCGCCCCACGAGCCGTCCACGCGGCCGCCCCAGCCCCCGCCCTCGCCGTCCTGCCGGAACGGCGGACGGAAGGTCTCCACCCGGATCGCCGACAGCGCGCCGGCGCCCCAGGTGAGCGCGTACGGCCCCTTGACCACCTGCACGCTCTCGACCGCGTCGGGACCGACGTGCGACAGGTCGGAGTCCATGCGGGCCGGTCCGGCGGCAAAGGTCCGGGTGCCGTCCACCAGGGCCGCGATCTGGCCCTCCTGGAGGCCGCGCACGTTCGGGTCCAGGTTGATCGAGCCGCGGCGGGTGGCGTCCAGGGCCGGCTCGTCGCGGAGTGCCTCGACCAGGTCGCGGGGATCACTCGCTTCCAGGTCCTGCCGCGTGACCCGCTCCTCGGTCGCCAGCCCCGGGTCCTGGGCCGTGACCACGATCGCCCGGTGCACCTCCTCGACCGGCATCTCGTCGTTGGCCTCCTTCCCGGGCGTGGCATCCGGCGTCTTGGCTGCCGTCTCGTCCGCTCGCTGCTGCTTCGTCTCGTCCTTTGCGGGCGCGTCCTGCGTCCCGGCCCGCGTCCCATCGTGCATCGGGTCGTCCATCCGGTCGGCGGCGGCCGCCGGACGGCTCGTCGCCAGCGCCCCGGCCAGGCCGAGGGCAACGCCCAGTACCAGGAGCACTCCGGGCGCTCCCCATCGATCGATCATCTGTCGCATCTTCCACGTCTCCTTCCGCGGACGCGCACGCCGCGACGCCGGTGCGTGCGGAGCGGGTTCGTCACTCCGGCACCGGCATCCCGACCGCGGTGCACGCATCCTCACGGGCCAGCCGAGGACTCGTCACGGGGCCCTCGGGGACCCGGGGTTCGCGATGTCAGGTTTCTGTTGTCAGGGCCGCGCGAAAGGGGCGGGAGGACCACGGGGAGTGATCGTCGAGCCGAGAGCGGGCGAGCGCGCGCCGGCGCCGCCCATCGGGGGGTGGAGGGCGGACGGGGGCTCGACGGTGGGAGCGGTCCCGGTGGCCACCGAAGAGGTCGACCGGCGCCAGGAGGCACTCGACGCCACCCCCTGGCAGCCGCCGCAGCGCTCGGCGATGACCGCGCCCGCGGACGCCCAGCGAGGGCCGGCCGTGCCGTGGCCGGCGGTCGTGCCGGCGCCCCGGCCCCTCGCCTCCAGATGGCCACCGGCGTCCCGCTGGCCCCCGTGGTGGTGGAGGGTGCAGCAGCAGCCCTCGCCACACTGCATCCCGCAGGCGCACCGGTTGCCGGCGGCCGGCGACGCCGCGCCCCCCGCCGAAGCGAGCGGCATGAGCAGCGCCAGCAGCGCCCAGAGCGCCACCGCGGTTCGAAGCGAGCGGGTGTTCATCGCGACGCAGTGTACGGTGCGTGCCGGCTCGACTCCAAGCGCCGACGCCGAGCGCCGGCCGGCTCCTCGGCGAGACCCTGGACGGCGCCTCGACGGAGCCGGAACGGGATGCCCGGCGCTCCCAGCTCCCGGTACAATGCTCCGGTCCGTCCGAAGACACGCCGAGATCACCGGCAGCCGACTCCGTCCGCTCCGCGGTCACGCATCAGGGAAGGGAGAGCCCATGAACGACGCCAGCCGCTCGCGTCCCGTGCGCCACGGCGCCTCGGCCGGGTCCGGCGAGCCGGCGGGCGGAGGGCGTTCGTGAAGCGGATCCTCTTCGTCTGCCTGGGCAACATCTGCCGCTCGCCGACGGCGGAGGGCGTGATGCACGGCCTGCTCGCCGAACGGGGCCTGGAGGGGGTTGTCGAGGTGGACTCGGCCGGCACCATCGCCTACCACGTCGGCGAGGGTGCCGACGCGCGGATGCAGCGGGCGGCCGCCGAGCGCGGCTACTCCCTGGACAGCATCTCCCGGCAGGTGGAGCCGGAGGACTTCGCGCGCTTCGATCTCGTGGTCGCCATGGACCGGTCCAACCGGGAGGACCTGGAGGCGATGGCGGAGGAAGTCCCCGGAGCCGTCGACGGGTCGCTCGGCAAGATCCGGCTGCTGGCGGACTTCCTGCCGCCCGGTGCCCCGCGAGACGTGCCGGACCCGTACTGGGGCGGCACGAAGGGCTTCGAGCAGGTGCTCGACCTGATCGAGGAGGCCTGCCCCCGCATCCTGGACGAGCTGCTCGGCCCGTCTGCCGACGACCCACAGGACGAGCCCTGAGCGCGGCCCTGACCCCGACGATGACCCCGGCGCTCCGCACAGCCATCGAGCAGGCCCTCGCCGCGGCCGGCCGGCCCGGGGCGATCGAAGGCTCGTCCCCGGTCGGCGGCGGCTGCATTCACCGGGCGGAGATCGTCCACTTGAAGAACGGCCCGGGGCCGGGGCGGACGCTGTTCGTCAAGTCGAACACCGGCGGCGCCGGCTCGGCGGTGGCCGCCATGTTCCGGACCGAGGCCGCCGGCCTCGAGGCGCTGGCGGCGCCGGCGGCGATCCGCGTGCCGCGGGACCCGCTTCACGGCTCGGTGGGGAGCGGCGCCGGCGGCGAGTCCTTCCTGGCGATGGAGGCGATCGCCTCCGGCCGATCGTCCGGCCGGGGGAAAGCGGGCTTCTTCGAGGACTTCGGCCGCCGCTTCGCCCGCCTCCACCGCGCGACCCGGGGCGAGCGCTTCGGCTTCGACCACGACAACTTCATCGGCTCGACGCCCCAGCCGAACGGCTGGATGGACGACTGGGTGGAATTCTTCCGCGTCCGGAGGCTCGGCTTCCAGATCGACCTGGCCCGCGAGCGCGGCCATTCCGACCCGGAGCTCGACCGGCTGATGGACCGCCTGCTCGACCGCCTGGACGGGCTGATCGACCTCCCCGACGAGCCCGCCTGCCTGCTCCACGGCGACCTGTGGAGCGGCAACTACCTGGTGGGTGACCAGGGCGAGCCGGTGCTGATCGACCCGGCGGTCTACTACGGCCACCGGGAGGCCGACCTCGCCATGACCGAGCTCTTCGGCGGCTTCTCGCCGGCCTTCTACCGTGCCTACGAGGAGGAGTGGCCGCCGCCGCCGGGGAGCGCCGAGCGGCGGTCCCTTTACCAGCTCTACCACCTGCTCAACCACCTGAACCTCTTCGGCCGCGGCTACCGCGGCCAGTGCGTCGCGATCGCCCGGCGGTTCGTCCGCGGCTGATCGCGCCGACCGCCGCAGGAACCGCGCCGATGGATCGCCCGACGCCCAGCGAGCCCGACCGCGTCAGACGCACCGGGGCCGCCTGGCTGCTCGCCGCGGGCGTCCTGGTCTACGCCGTGCTCCAGGTCTGGCTCCCCGCGCGCCACCTGGCCGACTCACCGGGCGACTTCGGCAACTACTACCAGGCGGCGCGTGCCATCCTCGCGGGCAGCTCGCCGTACACGGTCCACAACTTCGACTATCCGCCGCTCGTCTCCCTGGTGGTGTTGCCCCTCGGCTTGCTGTCCCTCGAAGGGGCCCGGATCGCCTGGTTCGTGCTCTCGGAGATCGCCCTGCTGGCCGCCGCGGCGCTCACCTGGCGTGCTCTGGGTGGCGGCGCCCGCGCGGCGGCGATCGTCGCCGTCCTGTGGTGCTTCGCCGGCACGATCCAGGCGAACCTGGCCGTCGGCCAGGTGCACCCGCTCATGCTCGCCCTCCTCGCCGGGGCCTTCGCCGCCCTCGACCGGCGGCCGCGCCTTGCTGGCGTTCTGCTCGGCCTGGCCGCCGCGCTCAAGCTCTGGCCGGCGCTGCTGCTCGGGGTGTTTCTGCTCCAGCGTCGCTGGGGGGCGTTCGCCTCGGGGGTGGCGACGGCAGCGGCCGGCGTCCTCGTGCCGCTCGCGCTCCTCGCCGCGGCCCTGCCGCCGCCCGCCCTGCCTGCGAGCGCCGGCTACTGGCGGGGCAATCCCGCGCCGCTCAACCTCTCGCTACCGGCGACCGCCCTCCGGCTGGCGACCTGGCCAGCGGCGCCACCCGATGGGGTGCACCGGGGAAACGGAACGGACGGGACGAATGGGGTGAGGTTGGGGGCCGGCGCGCATCCGGGCGAGGAAGAGGGCCCAAGACAGGGCGCCGAAGCGGGCGCCCGACAGGGAGATCGACAGGGAGCGGGGCCCGCTCGCCCCATGCCCCGGGCCTGGCTGCGCGGCAACAACCCGCGGGTGTTCAAGCTCCCCTCCGGCCTGGCGCAGCTCTCGGTCCTCGTCTCGCTCCTCTGCCTGGCGGCCGGAGGGACGGCGTTGGCAGGGATCGGGATGACCGGCCGGCGTCTTCACGCTGGGGGGCCGGCTTCCGGGCGCACGATGCTCGCGGCCCTGGTTAGCCTGGCGCTGGTGGCGTCGCCGATCTCCTGGTACCACTACCAGCTCTTCCAGCTCCCGGGCCTGGCGCTGGTGGGTGCCGGCCTGTGGCGGCACCGGGGGGACCGGGGGCAACCCGATCGGGGCGCCGCCGCCATGAACGAATGGGCTCGCTGGGCTCGATGGTCTGGATGGGCCAGCTGGGTCGGGCTGGTCCTGGCGCTGACCTGGAGCCAGCGGGCGCTCGGGGCCTACGTCGCGGCGTTCGGCTGGACGGTGGCACGGCCGGCCCTGCTCTTCGGGATCACCACGGCGCCGGCGCTCGCCGGCTGTGTTCTGTTCGCCTGGCTGGCCTTCGGCTGGAGCGGCCGGCCCGTTCGGATCGACCTGGACGAACGATCCGACCGGGCCGAGTAGCCTGACCGGGCCGATCGGTCAGATCGGGCGGACCGGGCCGATTGGGCAAGGTCGGACAGGTCGATCAGGTCAGAGCCCCATGGCAGCCGCGTCGGCACCCTCCTGCGCCTTCCGCTGCTGGGCGATCCACCAGTCGACGTGCGCCTCGAGCACCGTCAACGGCATGGCACCGTGGCCCAGGACCGCGTCGTGGAAGCGGCGCACGTCGAAGCCGTCGCCCAGGTCCTCCTCCGCCCGGTGGCGGAGCCGCCAGATGGTCGCGGCGCCGATCTTGTA
>Ga0210144_1000087_pt1 | contig 52637 bp, 59 predicted proteins | sample Muzzi_PWA_D2_FD_185532 | JGI IMG/M metagenome (GOLD analysis project Ga0210144, IMG submission 185532) | Wetland microbial communities from San Francisco Bay, California, USA, that impact long-term carbon sequestration - Muzzi_PWA_D2 (SPAdes) | ecosystem: Environmental > Aquatic > Marine >...
CTGCTGATCCGGGTCAGCGGCGCCGCGCTGCTCGAGCGCTCGTTGATCCAGCGGCGCGAGGGCTACGCGGACTACGTCGCCCGCACGAGCGCGTTCTTCCCGTGGCCGCCGCGGAGCGGTTGAGCCCTTGCGTCGGACGGGGTCCGCGGATCGCTCACTTGACGACTCGGTACTTGAGGTGCGCGACCCCGGGCGCCTCGACGGCGCGGAGCTGTTCGAGCTTCAGGTCGGCGCCGAGCCCGTCGAGCAGCCGCTCTCCGTCGCCGAGCAGGACCGGAGCGACCGAGAGCTCCATCTCGTCGATCAGCCCGGCGGCGAGGTACTGCCGGGCGACGCTCGCCCCACCCGCGAGCGACACGTCCTCCCCGCCGGCGGCCTCCCCGGCTCGCTCGAGCGCCGCCTCGATGCCGTCGGCGACGAAGTGGAAGGTCGTCCCTCCCTGCATCTCAAGTGGCTCGCGGGGGTGATGGGTTAGGACGAAGACGGGGACCTGGAAGGGGGGTTCCTCGCCCCACCATCCCTGCCAGGGATCCTCGCCCCAGGGGCCCCTGACGGGGCCGAACATGTTGCGGCCCATGATCGCCGCGCCGACGTTCTCGAACCATCCCTCGACCACCTGGCTGCTTGCGTTCACCTCGCCGCCCTCTTCGCCATGGATCTCGCGAAAGGCCGCGAGCGGAAACAGCCACTCGTGCAGCTGCATGCCCCCGATCCCGATCGGGTTCTCCTCGCTCTGGCTCGGGCCGGCGACGTAGCCGTCGAGTGAGATCGCGATGTTGAAGCGCAGTTTGCTCATCCCGTCTCCTCCGTTCCGGCGGACCTCGCCGCTCTCGTCTCCGAACCTACAGACCGGCGCGAACCGGGGAACTCATCGCCGCGTCAGTCGATTTGTGCAACTGTTCGCCGCCGATGAGCTCGGAGCGCGCAGAGGGCGCCCCAGTCGCGGTGCGGGCGGAAATGCCGGCGATGTCGGTTGCGCCACCGTGGATCGCCGAGTCCGCGCTCCTGGAGCAGGCCTACGCGATGGCCAGGGTCGCCCATGGCGCCCAGCGACGCCCCGTCGACGACCGTCCCTTCCTCGACCACGCAACCGAAGTCGCGGGCTTCCTCAACGAGGCCGGATTCGACGAGGCGCTGGTCGCCGCGGGGCTGCTGCACGATGCCGTGGAGCGTGGAGCGCTCAGCGAGGAGGAGCTGTGCAGCGAGATGGAGGAGCAGATCTCCTCGCTCGTCCTCGCCCTGACCGAGGACGCGGCGATCGAGTCCTTCGAGGAGCGCAAGGCGGCGCTGCGACGGCAGGTCGGAGCTGCCGGTGGACGGGCGCTGACCGTCTTCGCCGCGGACAAGCTCTCCGACATCGTCGGTCTGCGCCGGGGCATCCAGGAATCCGATCGCCGATCCGTGGAGGGACGCATCGGGGCCAGCGTCGGCGGCATGGCCACCCACTATCGGGAGTCGGTCGGGGTGATCGAAGCGGAGCGGCCGGGGTCGGCTTTCCTGCCCGCCCTTCGGGCGCAGCTCGACGGCCTGGTGGCCGAGGCCGGGGGATCCGCCCAGGGGGGTCGAGGCGATCCATAGGATCGGCCCGTGGGTGCGAAGCAGGAAGCCGCGGAATGGGCCGATACGGTGCGACGCTACGGCGAGCGCCACCAGCTCGCCTACGAGCCGGTCGGCGGGATCAACCCGAAGGACGGGCCGGTGGCGCTCTGCGTCGGTGGGACGAACCGGCTCACCGGGCAGCTCGCCGAGGGCTTCTGGGGCTCGTCGTGCGACGCCGACGAACGGGAGAGCGGCGGGCTGTTCGGCAAGGCGATGCTGCCGACCGCGATCCTCGCCAAGGCCCACATGCCCGATCTGGCCAAGGTCGTCCCCGCCTTCAACGTCGAGTCGATCGAGGGGCACGAGGTCGTCACGCAGCGCTTCGCCCGCAAGGTCGAGTTCGAGTCGATCGACTTCAACAGGCGCTTCCTGGCGACGGTGCCGCGCGAGTACGACCCGGTGGCCCTGCGCGAGCTGTTCAGCCCCGGCTTTCTCGCCTGGGCGACGACGATGACCGGCGAGATCGACTTCGGCGTGAACGACCGCCAGCTCTGGTTCCTCTGGCACCTGCGCGAGCGCAGCGAGGCGGAGCTGAAGGAGGCGCTGAACAACGCCGGCCAGCTGTTCAAGCGGCTGCACAAAGAGATGGACGAGGAGAACATCCACATCTACCCGCCCGGTCCCTGGCACGCCGGCCTCGAGCCGTTCCCCGGGGATTGAGCGCCGGCGCGAGAGGCGCTTACGCCGGGTAGTCGGGGTCGCCCGGAAGGACGACACGATGCTCGTCGCGGGTGCCGATCACCTTCGGCAGGATCGGTTCCACGGTCCGGCCGCGGTGAGCGTCGATTGCCTCCGCTGCGATGCGGAAAGGCAGCAGCTCCTTGAGCTGTTGAACGGTTGGGAACGCGAGCGACAGCTCGCCGGCGCGTTGCGCCTCCAGCGCCGCCCGCGGCTCGAACCAGCGAGCCTCCACGGTCTCGATCCCGTCTGGCTCCGGTGGCGTGTGGGCCGGCGCCAGCGCCAGGAAGAACCAGGCGTCGAAGCGCCGCGACACGACCTCGGGGGTGATCCAGCGCGAGAAGAGGACCAGCTCCTCGTCGTCGGCGAGTGCGATCCCGGCCTCCTCCTCCAGCTCCCGCACCGCGCACGCACGGTAACCGGCTTCGCCCTCGCCGTCCTCGGGGTCGACGCCGCCTCCGGGGAACACCCAAACACCGGGCATGAACTTGGCGCTCTCGGTCCGCTTCAGCAGCAGCACCTCGAGCGCCCGGCCCCGATGCTTGCCCCCGCTTCGCAGCAGCACCACCGACGCGGACGGTCGAGGCACCGCCGGCTCACCCAGGTTGGGGGCCTCTGCCGGCCCCCTCACTCTCTCGTCCATCCAGTCAGCGTATCTCGGGCGGGTGGCGGTGGTTGGGGGGTCTCCAGAGGGAGCGGCGTCCGTTTTTCGCCCAACCACATACGGAGAGACCGTCCCCGAAGCGGGCGAAAAACCCAGCGACCGGCGGAGACCCCCCAACCACCGACGGGACCCGCGCGCCTACGCCGCTCGCGCAAGTGGAGTCGAGGCCCGGATTGAGGCCACAGCCGCCCGGATCGACTCGGCGGTGATCCCGACCAGCTTGCGCAGCTCCGCTTCGGAGATCGCCAGCGGCGGCATCAGCACTACGACGTCGCCGAGCGGGCGGACGATCGCGCCGCGCTGCCGCGCCTCGAGCGTCACCCGGTGGCCGAGCCGCAGCGCCGGATCGTGCTCGCCGAGGTCGATCCCGACCATCATCCCGCGCCCCCGCACCTCGGCCACCTCGGGCATCTCCTCGACCTGGGCCAGCAGCTCGCCGAGCAGGCGGATCTTCGGCGCCAGGCGCTCGATCGTCCGCTCCCGCTCGAAGGCGTCGAGGCTGGCGAGCGCGGCGGCGCAGGCGAGCGGGTTGCCGGTGTAGGTATGGCCGTGGAAGAAGGTGCGCCCCTCCTCGGGGGCGCCCAGGAAGCGCTCGTAGACCTGCTCGGTGGCCAGGGTCGCGGCCAGCGGCAGGTAGCCGCCGGTCAGCCCCTTGGCGAGGCAGAGCAGGTCGGGCGCGACCTCCTCCTGCTCGCAGGCGAACATCGTCCCCGTGCGCCCGAACCCGGTCGCCACCTCGTCGCAGATCAGCAGCACGCCGAAGCTGTCGCATAGCTCGCGCACCGCGCGCAGGTAGCCGGGTGGATGGGTCAGCATCCCGGCCGCCCCCTGGACGAGCGGCTCGACGATCACCGCGGCGACCTCCTCCTCGTGGGCGGCGAGGACGCGCTCCAGGTTGCCGGCGTCGCCGGGCTCGGCCGCGTGGGTGCCGAACAGCAGCGGCCGGTAAGCGGCGTGGAAGGTGTCGATCCCCCCCACCGAGACCGAGCCGATCGTGTCGCCGTGGTAGGCGTCGCGCAGGTGGACGAAGGAGGTACGCCGGACGTGCTGGCCGCCCCGCTGCTGCTGGTACTGGAAGGCCATCTTCAGCGCGATCTCGGTCGCGGTCGAGCCCGACTCCGAGTAGAAGACCCGCGAGAGCCCCGGCGGCGCCAGCTCGGCCAGCCGCGCCGCCAGCTCGGCGGCGCCTGCGTGGGAAAGGCCGAGCATCGTCGAGTGGGCGACCCTGTCCAGCTGCTCGCGCACCGCGGCGTCGATGCCGGGGTGGCGATGCCCGTGGACGTTGCACCACAGCGAGGAGACTCCATCGAGGTAGCGCCGCCCCGCGCTGTCGATCAGCTGCGAGTCCTCGGCCCTCTCGATCATCAGGGGCTCTTCCTCGACCCAGCCGAGCTGCTGGGTGAACGGGTGCCAGAGATGGTCAAGATCGAGCTGCGCGGGGTCCACCGACATCGCCACGAACCGACCTTAGATCGACCTCCGGCTGGAACCCCCGCCGCCGATTGCCGGAGATTGCGCGGAGAGGAAACCGCGCGCACCGGCTCCGCCGCGCCTGCCCCGCCCGTTGAGCCTCCGCGCCCTCCGGAGCGTGATATCGGTCACACGAGCAACTATTGTGGTCGAGAAATAGTTGCGCTTGTGCAAGGATTGTTCGCATGCAAGCGAGCGAGATCGCAGCGATCGCCGAGGGGGCCGAGGTGAGCGCCGCGGCGCAGGACACGGCGGCGCGGCTCAGCGCGCTGCTGCGGCACCTCTTCCTCTACGACCGCGGCAACATGCTCCAGGTCATCGAGGAGAGCGGCCTCTCGATGACCCAGACCAAGGCCCTGCTCGAGCTGGGCGGCCTCGGCGAGGCGGCGCAGCCGTGTCAGGTGAGCGACCTGGCGGAGACCTTCGGCGTCTCCGTCCCCTCGATGAGCCGCGCCGTCGAGTGCCTCGTCAAGGGGCGGCTCGCGACCCGGGTCGAGGATCCCGAGGATCGGCGCGTGCGCCGCGTCGAGATCACCGAGAAGGGCAAGAAGCTGGTCGAGACGCTGGTCGTCGTCCGCCAGGCGGGGATGGAGTCGTTCGCCGCGAGCCTCAGCGCCGAGCAGCGGCGCAAGCTCGACACGGCGGTCGACTCGCTGATGGACAGGGAGGACATAGCCGAGACCTACGAGCACCTGAGAGAGGTTCGACCAGCGTGACCCGCTACCGCCACCTGATCACCGACGACAACCGCAAGTGGTGGACGCTCGGGGCGATGTGCTTCGCGCTGTTCATGATCATGCTCGACAACACGGTCGTCAACGTCGCCCTGCCCTCGATCCAGCGCGACCTCGGCGCCTCGATCTCGGGCCTCGAGTGGACGATCAACGGCTACACGCTCTCCTTCGCGGTGCTGATCGCGACCGGCGGGCGGCTCGGCGACCTCTTCGGCCGCCGCCGCATGTTCCTCGTCGGGGTGGTGATCTTCGCCCTCTCCTCGGCGACCGCGGGCCTTGCCGCCAGCCCCACCGACCTGGTGGTCAGCCGCGTCGTGCAGGGGGTCGGCGCGGCGCTGATGATGCCCGGCACGCTTTCGATCATCACCGACGCCTTCCCCGCCCACGAGCGCGGCAAGGCGATGGGGACTTGGGCGGGCGTCTCCGCGCTCGCCCTGGCGGTCGGCCCGGTGCTGGGCGGCTTCCTCACCGAGCACGTCAGTTGGCGGGCGATCTTCTACCTCAACCTCCCGGTCGCCGCCGGCGCGGTCGCCGCGACCCTGTTCGCGGTGCGCGAGTCGCGCGACACGACGGTCGGCCGCGAGGTCGACTATCTCGGCGTCGCGACGCTGACCGGCGCCCTCACCGCGCTGGTCCTCGCCCTGGTCGAGGCCAACAGCTGGGGGTCGACCGCGATCGTCGCCCTGCTGGTCGGCTCGGTCTTGGGGCTGGCCGCCTTCGTCGCAATCGAGCTGCGGGTCAGGGCGCCAATGGTCGAGTTCCGCTTCTTCGGCGACCGCAACTTCCTCGGCGCGGTGGTCGTCGCCCTGATTGTCTCCTTCGCGATGCTCGGGGTCTTCTTCTTCCTCGCCATCTACATGCAGAACATCCTTGGCTACTCGCCGCTGCAGGCCGGGGTCCGCTTCCTGCCCTCGACCCTGATGATCGTCGCCGTGGCGCCGATTGCCGGCCGGCTCGCCGACCGGATCGGCCCGCGCTGGCTGATCGTCGCCGGGCTGCTGGTCCTCACCCTGTCGCTCTACACGTTCACGGGGATCGCCGTCGACTCCAGCTACACGGACCTGCTGCCCGGTTTCATGCTGCTCGGTGTCGGCATCGCGCTGACCATGTCGCCGATGACCAGCGCCGCGATGAACGCGGTCGCGGTCGAGAAAGCCGGCATCGCCTCCGGCGTGCTCTCGATGTTCCGCATGGTGGGCGGCAGCCTCGGCGTCGCCGTGACCGGGGCGATCTTCCAGGCGTCGGTGGGCGGTGGCGGGGCCTTCGAGAGCGCGACGCCGCAGCAGTTCGTCGACGGACTCAGCAACGCGATGACGGTCTCCGCCCTGGTCGCGCTGGCCGGCGCCCTGATCGGCGCGGCGACGATTCGCGCCAAGCCGAGGTCGAAGCAGATCAGTGCCGAGGCCGTCGAGGCCGCCGTCAACCCGGGCGGCTCCGAGCTGGCCGCCATCGAGGAGGCGGAGGCAGCCGAGGCGGCCGCCGAGCCGGTCGGCTGAGCGCCTTGTGACGACTTGTTGTCGCTATTCGATAAGAAGTCGTCACAAGGCGAGTGCAGGCCAGGTTCCGGGCTCGTCGAGGTCCAGGTGCCCTAGCACCTGGACCTCGACTCCACCCAGCGCAGCGATCATCTCGCGGTTCGAGCGCTCGATCTCGTCCGGCTCGTCCGGCCAGGGAGTGAGGACGACCGCAGCGACCTCGAGCCCGGCGGCGCGGGCGGCCTCGATCGTCAGCAGCGTGTGGTTGATCGTGCCGAGGCCGGGCGAGGCGGCGAGGACCAGCGGCAGGGCGAGGTCGACCGCGAGGTCTCGGACCGAGTAGCGCGGCGCCAGCGGCACCAGTAGCCCGCCGACGCCCTCGCAGACCAGGACATCGGCGCCGTCCGCCGCGGCGCGAGCGGAAGCGAGCAACCGCGCCGGGTCGATCTCCTCGCCCGCCAGCTCCGCCGCCAGATGCGGCGACATCGGCGGCCCGTAGCGGTAGGGGGCGATCTCCTCATCTGGCTGAGCGCTCTTTGCAGCTACCCGTAGCGCATCGTGATCCGGCCGCCGGTCTGCCTCCCTACCTGCGATGTGGGGAGGCGGACCGGCGGCCGGACCGGCGGCGTCACCCAACTCATCAAGCCCGGTCACCGCCGGCTTGAAGACGGCGACCCGCTGTCCGGCGGCCGCCAGCGTGCGGGCGATCGCCGCCGCGACCACGGTCTTGCCGACCCCGGTGCCGGTGCCGGTGACGAACACTCCGCGGGAGCGCGCATGACGCTTCGCATCTCCGTGTCCTCGGTCGGCCGGCTCGCTCACGTACGACGACTGTACGCTCGCTTCGCCGGCCTCCCTGCGTCCACCAACCTGCTCGATCATGCACGCTCCCGACCGTCAGGCGGCCATGAGTTCCGGTTCGACGATCCCCAGCTCGCCCGCCACCTCGCCGACCTGCCTCGCCGCCCGTCGCAGCTCGGCCTGGCGATGGGTCGCCATCACCGTGAAGCGCAGCCGCGAGGACCCCTCGGGCACGGTCGGCGGCCGGATGCCCTGGGCGAACACGCCGCGCGCCAGCAACCGCTCGCTCAACTCCATCGTGCGCCCCGCGTCGCCGACCTCGACCGGGACGATCTGGCACTCGCTTCGTTCGACCCCCAGTCCCTTGGCGGCGAGCGCCCCGCGCAGGGTCGCGGCGTTGGCGCGCAGCCGCTCGACCCGCTGCGGAGCCGATTCGAGCAGCTCCAGCGCGGCCCCCGCGGCGGCGAGGACGGGAGGCGGCGGGGCGGTGGAGAAGACGAAGGGGCGGGCGGCGTTGAGCAGGTAGTCGCGCAGCTCGTCGCCGGCGCAGACGTAGGCGCCGTAGGAGCCGAGCGCCTTGCCGAGCGTGCCGACGATCAGGTCGACCTCCCCGCCCAGCCCGGCGGCGGCGACCGCTCCGCGCCCGCCCGCCCCGAGCGCCCCCGTCGCGTGCGCCTCGTCGACCATCAGCCGGCAGTCGTGGCGGCGGGCGGTGTCGGCCAGCGCCTCGAGCGGCGCGAGATCGCCGTCCATCGAGAAGACGCTGTCGGTGACGATCAGCGAGCCCCGCCCCCCGGCCCGCTTCAGCCCCCAGGCGAGGTGCTCGACGTCGCGGTGGCGGTAGACGAAGGTCTCGGCGCGGGAGAGCCGGCAGCCGTCGATGATGCTGGCGTGGTTCAGCTCGTCCGAGAAGACGACCTCGCCCCGCCCCGCCAGCGCCGCGATCGCGCCGCTGTTCGCCAGGTAGCCGGAGCCGAACAGAAGCGCTGCCTCGTAGCCCTTGAACGCCGCCAGCCGCTCCTCCAGCCGGCGGTGCGGCTCCATGTTGCCGGAGATCAGCCGCGAGGCCCCGGCGCCGGCGCCCCACCGCATTGCTGCCTCGGCGGCGGCGCGGCGCACCTTCGGGTGGTCGGCCAGGCCGAGGTAGTTGTTCGAGCAGAGCAGCAGGACGGGGCGGCCGTCGAGCAGCACGCGCGGTCCCTGCGGCCCCTCGACCAGACGCAGCCGCCGGTAGAGCCCCCTGTCGCGGAGCTCCTCCAGCCGCTCTGCGACGTCGGTCATGCGGCCTGCGGATAGGGGGGAGGCTTCTTCGCCTTCTTGACGACCCGCAGCTGGGTCGAGGGGTCCCAGAAGTTGGCCTCTTCGCGGCGGTCCACCAGCTCGTCGATCGGGGTGGGGGGCGTCTCGCCCTCGAGCCAGCCGGCACGGTTGTCGGGGCGCGGGTTGGCGCCGTTGTCGGGCTGTCGCGCCACGTTCAGCCCCAGCTCCTCGAACATCGCCCGGTCCTCCTCCGGCTCGGCGCCGAGCGTGGTCAGGAAGTTGCCCATCATCACCCCGTTGAGGCCGGCCCTGACGGCCAGCGGCTGCAGCTCGCCGAGGTTCTCGACCCGACCGCCGCAGAGGCGGAAGAGGGCGCCGGGGATGATCAGCCGGAAGATCGCCACCCACTTGACGACCTCCCAGGGATCCATCAGCGGCCGGTCGCCGAACTTGGTGCCCGTCCGCGGGTTGAGCAGGTTGATCGGCACCGAGGTCGGTTCCAGCGCCGACAGCTCGAAGGCCATCTCGACCCGCTGCCGGGGCGACTCGCCGAGGTTGAGGATGCCGCCGACGCAGGTCTCCAGGCCGGCCTCCTTGACCGCGTCGATCGTCCGCAGCCGTCCCTCGTAGCGGACCGTGGTCGAGACCTCGGGGTAGTAGGAACGCGAGGACTCGACGTTGTGGTGGACCCGCTGGATGCCGGCCTCGCGCAGCCGCCTCGCCCGCTCCGCCGACATGTGGCCGATCGAGGCGCAGCGCTTCAGCTCGGTGTGCTCGGCGACCAGCTTCGCCCCTTCGACAATCTTCTCGAAGTCGCGTTTCGAGAGACCCTGGCCCTGGGTGACCATGCAGAAGCGGTGGGCGCCCGCCGCCTCGGCCGCCCGGGCGTGCTCGAGGATCTGCTCGGGGTCCATCATCGCGTGCATCGGCGTGTCCGCCTCGGCGTAGCGCGACTGGGCGCAGAAGCCGCAGTCCTCGGCACAGCCGCCCGACTTGGCGTTGACCAGCGAGCACATGTCGGTGGAGTCGCCGAAGTTCTCCTCGCGTACCTTCCAGGCCCGTTCGACCAGCTCCCCGATCTCCTCGTGGTCGCTCAGCTCGCCGAGCCCCAGCGCCTCCTCGAAGCTGATCAGGGGTTGCATGCGGCGCAAGGCTAGGAGCCCGTCCGGACGCCAGCCGCGTTCGCAGTTATCCGCCGATGGCGGGAAGAACTGCGAACGCGGCGGAGCTAACGCTGTGGCCCGAGGTTCGTAAGATCGCGGTGGTGGCGGCGACGGCCAAGAGGAGGCGGCGGCTCGCGGCCGCCGCCCTGTGCGGGCTGGCGGCCGGCGCCTTCGCGATCGGAGCCACGCTCGGCGACGGCGCCGAGCCGGCGCCCAGCGCCGCCAGCCGGCTCACCGCGAGCCAGCTGGCCGGCCAGCGGATCGTGCTCGGCTTCTCCTCGGCGCGGCTGCCGGCGTCGGTGGTGCGGATGGTCCGGGCCGGCCGGGTCGCCGGGATCGTCCTCTTCTCGGACAACCTGCCCAGCCGGTCCGCCGGCCGGCGCCTGATCGATCGCCTGCAGGCGATTCCCCGGCCACCGGGTCTGCGGGACCCGCTGCTGGTGATGACCGACCAGGAGGGAGGCCTGGTGAAGCGGCTCGACGGGGCGCCGAGCGCCTCGGCGCGGCAGATCGGGGCCCGCGGCGCCGCCTTCAGTCGCGCGCAGGGATCCCGCACCGCGGCCAACCTGGGCAACGTCGGCGTCAACGTTGACCTCGCCCCGGTGCTCGACGTCGCCCGGCCGGGCGGGACGATCGCCAAGACCGACCGCGGCTTCGGCTCGAGCGCCGGCCGCGTCGCGGCGACCGCGGTTCCCTTCGCCGCCGCCCTGCAGGCCGGCGGGGTGGCAGCGACCGGCAAGCACTTCCCGGGGCTCGGCGCGGCGCGCCTCAACACCGACGAAGCGGTTCAGCGCATCCCACTCTCGAAGCGGACGCTGCGAGGGGTCGACGAGGCGCCCTACCGGAGCTTCATCGCCCGGGGCGGCGAGATGGTGATGCTGAGCACCGCGATCTACCCGGCCTTCTCGGCGAAGCCGGCCGCCTTCGCCCGCCCGATCGCCACCGGGGAGCTGCGCTCGCGGCTCGGCTTCGAAGGCGTCTCGATAACCGATGCGCTGGACACCGTCGCCGTCCGCTCGTTCGGCGGTCCGGCGAAGTCCGGGCTGGCGGCGGCCCGGGCGGGCGCCGACCTCCTGCTGTTCACCGAGCCCGGCGAAGCCGCCCGCGCGCAGCGGGCGCTGCTGCGCCGGCTTCGCTCCGGCTCCCTGCCGCGCGCCGCCTTCGAGGAAGCCGCCGGTCGCGTGCTCCGCCTTCGCCACCGCCTCGCCGGCTAAGCGACGCTGCCGCTGCCGCTGAGGCGCTCGCCGAGCGGGACGACTCCCTCGCGGGCGAAGCGCACCGCGTCGCGCCCGGCCCGCTTCGCCTCGTAGAGGGCGGCGTCGGCCTCCTCCTCCAGCGATTCGCAGCTGAGCCGCGGGTCGGCGCCGAACGTCGCGATGCCGACGCTGGCGGTGATCGGTGGCACACCCTCCTCGCGCGGCGCGTGCTCGCGGATCGCCTTGGTGATCGCTTCGGCCACGGACCGCGCCTCGGCGGCGTCGCAATGCGGCAACACGATCGCGAACTCGTCGCCGCCCAGCCGCGCCACCACGTCGGTGACGCGCATCCGCGACCTCAGCACGCCGGCGATCTCGGCGATCACCCGGTCGCCGACCGGATGCCCAAGGGTGTCGTTGACCCGCTTGAAGTTGTCGAGGTCGAGCATCAGCAGCGCCGCTTCGCCGCCCTCGCGGCGGTTGCGCGCCATCTCGCTCCGCAGGTCCTCCTCGAAGCGGCGGCGGTTCTTCAACCCGGTCAGCGGGTCCAGGCTGGCCTGCCGCCGCAGCTCCTGCATCCGCTCGTTGCGGCTCCAGATCAGCACCAGGGCGGCGAGCAGCGCCGCCAGTGAGATACCGACGATGCCGATCAGCACCGGCAGGCCGATCCCGGGGCTAGCGGGGTCGCGCACGACCAGCAGCCAGGCCCGATCGGCGATCTGCAGCCGCGCGCCGGCGGCTTCGTCGCGATCCAGGGAGGGGCCGGTCACGGTCCTGCCGCCCTCGAGGAGCTGGGCGTCGACCTCGTCGGAGAGCGCCGTCGTCGCCGCGGCGCTCAGGTCGGAGATCCGGAAGGCGCCGGTGGCGAAGCCGACCAGGGCGGCGCGGCGCTGCGCGGGCGTCTTGGTGGGAGCGCCGTCGCGATAGACGGGCCGGAAGACGTTGATGCCGGTGCCGCCGAGCGGCAGGCGGATCACCCGGGTCGCGGCCGGCTTGCCGCTGTCGCGGGCACTGCGCAGGACCTCGGCGCGCACCGGGTCCGCGCCGAGGTCGTAGCCGAGCGGCACGGTCAGCCCGGGGCTGCCGTCGGTCGCCGCGTAGACCAGCGGGAAGTATTCGGCCCGGCGTCCCTCGCGGCGCAGCGCGCCGAGGCGCGAGCGCGCCTGGATCGGGTGCCCGTGGTTGCGCTCGAAGCGCCGTCGCTCAGAGCCGTCGATGGCCTGCACGAAGGCGGTCGCGCTGAGGGCGCCGGTGTCGAGGAGCGAGCGGGCGATCACCTGGAACTCGTGCGAGCTGACCCGCTCGTCGGCCTCGAAGAAGGCGGCGGCGCTGGCGAGCTGGCCGACCGACAGCGCTGCCCGGGCCTCGACCTGATGGGCCGAGCGGACAGCCTCGCCCCGCTGGGTGCGCTCGAAGTTGTCCGCTTCGCGCGCGTGTACCACGAGGGCGATCGCCAGGGAGCCGATCGCGATCGCAGCGACGACCGCGTATCCGAGCCAAAAGCGAAGGCGCATGTTCGTATTGTCGGCCAACCGCTCGCTTGCCCTTACTCGGCAGGAACGTTTGCGAGCGACTCCCAGAGGTAGAGCGAGGCGAGGCTGCGGTGGGGGCGCCAGGCGGCGCCGATCTCCTCGACCCGATCCGGCGCCGGCAGCTCCGCCAGCCCATACTCGACCTGCACCGCCTTGCGGATGCCCAGGTCACCGCCGGAGAGCACGTCTGGTCGTTCGAGATGGAAGATCAGGAACATCTCGGCGGTCCACCGGCCGAGCCCGCGCACCGCGACGATCTCCTCGACGACCTGCTCGTCCGCCAGCTCGCCGAGCCTGTCCAGCGCCAGCTCGCCGGAGAGCACATGCGAAGCGAGGTCGCGGAGGTAGGAGACCTTGCGGCCGGAGAGGCCCGCGGCGCGCAGGTCCTCCTCGCTCGCCTCGAGCAGCTGCTCGGGCGACGGCGTGCTGCCGCCGAACAGCTCGCAGACCCGCCGGTGGATCGTCCGCGCCGCCTTGGTCGAGAGCTGCTGGCCGACGATCGCCCGCAGCAGAGCGCCGTAGGCGTCCGCCGGCCGCTCCTCGCTGCGCCGCCGCAGTCGCGTCTGCAAATCGATCTCGCCAACCCGCTCGATCAGCGCCGCCATCGCCGGGTCGGTGGCGGCCAGCTCGGCCCGCGCAGCCGCGCTCATCGTCCCTTCCAGCGCGGCTTGCGCTTCTCGGCGAAGGCGGCGATGCCCTCGCGGAAGTCCTCGGAGGCGAAGCAGGACTCGCGCAGGGCGATCAGGCCCGACTCCTGCCGCTCGGTGAGGACCGCGTTCTGGCTGAGCACTTCGATCGCCCGCTTGTTGCCGCGCATCGAGAGCGGCGCGTTGGCGGCGATTCCGCGCGCCGTCTCCACCGCCACGTCCTCGAACCCCTCCGCCTCGAACACCTCGTGGACGAGCCCGATCTGCTCGGCCCGTCCCCCCTCGAAGTTGCGCCCGGTCAGGAACAGCTCCTTCGTCCGCGCCAGGCCGACCGTGTCGAGGAACTTGCGCAGCCCGGTGTGGCCGTATACGAGGCCGAGTTTGGCCGGCGGCATGCCCAGCTTGGCGCCGACGGCGCAGAGCCGCAGGTCGCAGGTGATCGCCAGCTCGAGGCCGCCGCCCAGGCAGTGGCCGTTGATCGCGGCGACGGTCGGCCAGGGGTGATTGGCGATCGCCTCCATCGCCGCGTGGAAGGGATGAGCGACCAGCGCCTCGGCGTCGCGCTCGAAGGTGTCGCTGGGAATCGAGGCGATGTCGTAGCCGGCCGAGAAGGTCGGCGGCGCGCCGGTGATCAACACACAGCGGGTCTCGATGCCCCGGTCGAGGCGCGGCAGCGTCTCGGCCAGCGCGTCGAGGATCTCGTGGTCGAGCGCGTTGCGCCGCTCCGGGTTGGAGATGACGATGCGGGCGACCGCCTCGGCCGGGGTGTCGAGGATCAGCTTGCCGTCGGCGAGCCGCTCGGACCTCACAACGGTTCCCGCTTCGCTCGCTGCGCGAAGAACCAGAGATGCACGCTTGCTCGCTCCGCGCTCACTCCAGCACTACGAGGACGTCGCCTTCGCTGACCGACTGGCCCTCCTCGCAGCGGATCTCCTTCACGGTGCCGTCGTCCTCGGACTCGACCGGGATCTCCATCTTCATCGACTCGAGGATGACGACGGTGTCGCCGTCTTCGACCTCGTCGCCGACCCCGACCTCGACTTTCCACACGTTGCCGGTGATGTGAGCCTCGATCTCCGCCATGGGCGGGGACAATATCCGCCGTCCCGGTGGCCCGGAGGAGGTGCCGGCGATTGAGTGCCCACATAGGTATCTAGCTCCCGGCACATCTACCGGGAGAATGCCTGACGTGCCCCCCGATCGCCGGAACGAGCCGTTGGCCGTGATCGTCGCGGCGCGCAACGAGGCCGACCGGATCGGGGGGACGCTGGCGGCGTTGCGCGAGGCGCTGCCCGGGGCGGCGCTGTGGGTCGCCGACGACGCCTCCGGCGACGGCACCGCCGAGGCGGCGATCGTCTCCGGCGCCCAGGTGGTCAGCCGCCGCCGCCCGCACGGCAAGGGGGCCAACGTCACCGCGGCGGCCGAGGCGGCGCTCAGCGCCGAGCCCGTGCCGGGACTGGTGCTGCTGTGCGACGGCGACCTTGGCGCCTCGGCCGCGCAGCTGGTGACCCTGGTCGAGGCGGTCGAACGCGGCGAGTGCGACCTAGCGGTCGCCGCCTTCAGCCGCCGGGTCGGCGGCGGCTTCGGCCTTGCGCTCGGCTTCGCCCGCTGGGCGATCCGCCGCCAGTGCGGCCTCGGGACCACCGCGCCGATCTCCGGCCAGCGGGCGATGCGGGTGGAGGTCCTGCGTGCCGCGATCCCCTTCGCCCGCGGCTACGGGATGGAGGTCGGGATGACGATCGACGCGGTCCGCTCCGGCCACCGCCTGCGCGAGTACCCGCTCGATCTTTCCCACCGTGCCACCGGTCGCTCCCTCGCCGGCTTCGCCCACCGCGCCCGCCAGCTCCTCGATTTCGGCCGCGTCTATCTTTCTCGCCGAGCCGAAGACCACCCGCCTCCCTTCGACCGCGGGAGCGGAGGTCAGTCCATATCTGACTCATCTGACCGGAGCGGGAGCAGAGAAGGGAGGCGGAATTCTTGATCTTGGCGATCGACCAGGGGACGACCGGGACGACGTGCCTCGTCTTCGACGACGAGGGGCGGATTGCCGGGCGGGCCTACTCCGAGCTCGAGCAGCACTTCCCGCGGCCGGGCTGGGTCGAGCACGACGCCACCGAGATCTGGGAGGTGACGCGGCGGGTGGCGGCTGAGGCGATCGCCGCCGTCGGCGTCGATGGGGCCGAGCTGGAGGGGATCGGGATCACCAACCAGCGCGAGACCGTGGTCGCCTGGGACCCGGAGACGGGCGAGCCGATCCACCGGGCGCTGGTCTGGCAGGACCGCCGCACCGCCGCGCGCTGCGAGGAGCTGCGCGAGGCGGGGCGGGAGGACCTGGTCCGGGAGCGAACCGGCCTGGTCCTCGATCCCTACTTCTCCGGCACCAAGATGGAGTGGCTGGTGCGCAACGTCGCGGGGGCCGAGCGGGCGGTCTTTGGCACGATCGACTCCTGGCTGCTGTTCAAGCTGACCGGCCGTCACGCGACCGACTACACGAACGCCTCGCGGACGATGCTGTTCGACATCCACCGCCTCGCCTGGGACGGGGAGCTGTGCGAGATGCTCGGCGTCGCGGAGGCGCAGCTGCCCGAGCCGCTGCCCTCCGCCCACGTATACGGGACGACCTCGGAGTTCGGTGGCGAGGTGCCGGTGGCGGGGATCGCCGGAGACCAGCAGGCGGCCCTGTTCGGCCAGGCCTGCCACGCGCCCGGCAGCGCCAAGAACACCTACGGCACCGGCAGCTTCGTCCTGCTCAACGCCGGGGCGGAGGCGCCGCAGCCGGCCGAGGGCCTGCTGACCACGGTCGCCCCTGCGCCCGGGGAGGAGGCCGCCTACGCGCTCGAGGCCTCGATCTTCGTCACCGGCGCCGCCGTGCAGTGGCTGCGCGACGGCCTCGAAATCGTCGGCGAGGCGGGGGAGAGCGAGGCGCTCGCCGCCTCGCTGGAGGGCAACGACGGCGTCTACTTCGTGCCGGCGCTGACCGGGCTCGGCTCGCCCCACTGGGACCCCTACGCGCGCGGCACGATCGTCGGCCTGACCCGCGGCAGCGGCCGCGCCCATCTGGCGCGGGCGGCTCTGGAGGCGATCGCCTATCAGACGGTCGACGCGGTGCGCGCCGAGGAGGCGGCGTCGGGGAGCCGGCTGGCCGAGCTGAAAGCGGACGGGGGCGCGGTCGCCAACCGCTGGCTGATGCATTTCCAGGCCGACGTGCTCGGCGTCCCGGTGGTGGTGCCGGAGATCGCCGAGACGACGGCGCTCGGCGCCGCCTACCTGGCCGGGATCGCGACCGGGCGCTGGAGCGCCGACGAGGTGTCGCGGATGTGGCGCGAGGCAACTCGCTACGAGCCGCGGATGGGCGAGGACGAGCGCCAGCGGCTGCTCGGCGAGTGGCGCCGGGCGGTCGAGCGGTCGCGGGGCTGGGCCACCTGAGCCGCGCGGAACACCGCGCGGTCGAGGTTTGGTTCGCATAGCGGTTCAAAGCTCGACCGCGGGTCGGGTTGAAGGGGCGTAACCGCCGCGCGGGCAGGGGGTACGCAGTGCGACGGTCGGTTCGCCGCTCCCCGGGCCCGCCGCCCCCGCCAGCCATGCCCGAGATCAAGCCACAGGTCTACAAGGACGACCGCCCGGCCGAGTACTTCGACCAGTTCCATGAGGCGGCCCGCAAGGGGGTCGGTTGGACCTACCCCTTCGTCCGCGCCCTGGTCACGCCGCCGACCCTGCTGCTCTACCGGGTGCGGGCGATCGGCCTGAAGAACGTGCCGAAGAGCGGCCCGCTGGTCCTCGCCCCCAATCACTTCAGCCAGATGGATCATTTCTTCGCCGGCGTCTACCTGCGGCGGAGGATCCGCTTCATGGCCAAATCGCAGATGTTCGGTCCCCCCGTCCTCACCTACGTCTTCAAGCACGGCGGCGTCTTCCCGGTGCGCCGCGGCCATCACGACGAGGAGGCGTTCAAGACGGCCTTCGAGCTGATCGACCAGGGGGAAATGCTGCTTGTCTACGTGGAGGGCGGGCGCTCGCGCAGCGGCGACCTGGGCGAGCCCAAGCCGGGGATCGGTCGGATCGCGCTGGAGTCGGGCGCGCCGATCGTCCCGGTTGCGATCCACGGATCGGCCAAGGTGCGCCGCTGGAAGCGCTTCCGCTTCCCGAAGATCACGGTCGAGTTCGGCGAGCCGCTCAGCTTCCCGGTCGAGCCCTCGCCGAGCCGTGAGCGCCAGATGGAGGTGGCGGGCGAGGTCTTCGCCGAGGTGCAGAGGATGTACGAGGGGCTGGCTAGTCGTAGCGAGCGCCGAGCTTCTCGTAGAAGCTCGGATCGTGCCCCGGCGTGACGATCGCCTGCGGGTACTCGCGCCGGAACAGCTTCAGCTCCTGGATCGAGCGCCGGTAGTTGTGCGGGTCGAAAGGGCGCGGCGCCAGCGGCGCGCTGCCGTCTAGCTGGCCCTCGGTGTAGACGGCGTCGCCGCCGATCACGAAGTCGCGCTCCTTGAGGCGGGCGATCACCGACGTGTGGCCGGCGCTGTGCCCGGGCGTGTAGGCGAGCCGGATCGAGCCGTCGCCGAACAGGTCGAAGCAGCGGCCGAAGCCGGAGTAGGAGTCGATCCCGCCGCGGTCGAAGTCGACCGTGCGGTAGTCGAAGGCGTAGTCGAAGTGGACGCGCCGGTAGCCGTTCAGCAGCGGTTTGGGGCCGACCGTGGCGGCCTCCCACTCGACCTCGCTGACGACGAAGGTCGAGTTGGGGAACTCGGAGATCGCCGAGGTGTGGTCGATGTGCATGTGGGTCATCACGACGACTGGGACCTCGCCGGGATCGAGGCCCCGCTTGCGAAGCTGGGCCGGCAGGTCGGCGCCGGGCTCCAGCGAGGGCTTGCCGAAGCGGGCACCGAGCCGGCCGAAGTTCTCCTGGCCGTCGGTGGCAATCGAGGGGTGCAGGCCGGTATCGACGAGGATCGCCCCGGCGCTCGGGTGGCGGATCAGGAAGGCGGGGCAGGGGACGGTTATCTCGGACTTGCCGGTGAGCAGCGCGCGCAGCAGCTTCAGCGTCTCTAGGCGCCCGCCGGGGCGCTCCATCATCATCCGCGGCCAGCTGACCGTGCCGGCGACGATCGGCTCGACGCTGACCGTCGCCCCCTGAGTGCCGCCGCCGAGCGGCTCGTGCAGCGGTCTTGCCTCCACGTGAACCTTCATGGCCGGATCAGATTACCCGGGAAACGGCCGGGGATAGAAGGATCTCGCCCGCCGCCGCGGACTTGGCCGGGTCGGCGCACGGTCAAACTCCGCAGCGGCGACAGACTCTAGGCTTGTGCGCGTGACCGCCTCCCCCTCGCGAATCTTCAGGCCCGGCCTGCTCGACGGGCAGGTCTGCCTGGTCTCCGGTGCCGGCAGCGGCCTCGGCAGGGAGACGGCGCTGGAGCTGGCGCGGCTCGGCGCCGCCGTGGTCGGCTGCGGGCGGCGCGAGGAGCCGCTGGCGGAGACGGCGGCCCTGGCCGCCGAGCTGCCGGGCGCCTTCGAGCGCGAGGCGATGGACATCCGCGACGAGGAGGCCGTTGGGCGGCTGCTCGACGGGGTGCTGGAGCGCCACGGCCGCCTTGACGTGCTCGTCAACAACGCCGGCGGCCAGTTCATGAGCCCGGCCGAGGCGATCACCCCGAAGGGCTTCCGCACGGTGATCGAGCTGAACGTGCAGGGCACTTGGCTGATGACCCACGCGGCGGCGACCAAGGCGTTCATCCCGCAGCAAGGCGGCAAGGTCCTCAGCGTCACCCTCTCGCCCCACAATGGGATGCCGGGGATGGTCCACTCCGGCGCCGCTCGGGCCGCGGTCGAGAACATGATGCGGACCCTGGCGATTGAGTGGTCGCGCTTCGGGATCAAGCTCTGCGCGCTGGCGGCGGGGCAGTTCATGACCGAGACGATGAAGTCCAAGTATCCGCAGGTGATCGTCGACAACCTCGAGCGCTCGATCCCGCTCGGCCGGGCCGGGCGCGCGGAGGAGATGGCCTGGCTGGTCGCCTACCTGGCCTCGCCGGCCGGCGACTTCTACTCGGGGACGACGATCACGATCGACGGCGCCCGCGACGACTGGGCCGGGCCGTGGCCGCCGCAGGCGATCGCCGGCGAGGGGGGCGAGCCGATCGCCGAGGAGCGACAGCCCTCGGACTAGGGACCGGGGCGCCTTGTTGGTGCCATAGGGACAGAAAGGCGCCCCGGGCTCCGGCTAGCAGCTAGCGCGGCTCGAGGATGACGAGCGGGATCTCTCGCCCTTTGCTGCGCGCCTGGTAGTCGGCGTAGCCGCGGTACTTCTGGACGACGACGGGCCAAAGGCGCTCGCGCTCCTCCGGGTTCGCGGTGCGGGCGCGGACCGGCCGCCGCTCGCGGCCGACCTGGACCGCGGTGTCGGGGTTGGCCATCAGGTTGTGGTACCAGGCCGGATGCTTCGGGTAGCCGCCTTTGGAGGCGACGATGACGAGATCCTCGCCGTCCGGGAAGTAGAGCAGCGGCGAGGTCCGCTTCGCGCCGCTCTTCGCGCCGGCGTGGTCGAGCAGCAGCATCTTGCCGCCGACACCGGGCACGGTGTGGCCAAGGCGCCCACCCGTCCTCCGGTAGAGGAACGTGTGGACGCCCATCAGACGGCGCGTCAGTGGCCAGACCCGGTCCCCGATATCGAGGTAGAGGACCTTCGACCTGCCCTCTGGGGGACTTGCCGAGCTCAGGTGTACATCCCCCCGAACTGGCCGCCGGTCACGTTGAGGATCTGCCCGTGCACGTAGTTGGCGAGCGGCGAGGCGAGGAAGAGGACCGGCCCGGCAGCCTCCCCGGGCTGGGCGGGACGGCCGAGCGGGATGATCGCCGAGGCCATCGCCCGCATCTGCTCGGGGATGCCCAGCTCGATCTTCTCGCCGCCCGGCGCGGTCATCTCCCCGCCGGCCTCCTTGGCCGCGGTGAGGCGGGTCTCGACGAAGCCGAAGGCGACCGCGTTGACGTTCACCTTGAACTGACCCCACTCCTTGGCCATCGTTTTGGTCAGCCCGACCACCCCGGCCTTGGCGGCCGAGTAGTTGGCCTGGCCGGCGTTGCCCATCGTCCCCGAGATCGAGGAGACGTTGATCAGCTTGCGGAAGACCTCCTTGCCCTCCTCGCGCTCCGCTTTGGCGGCCCCGCGCCAGTGCGGGGCCAGCGCCCGGGTGATCCGGAAGGGGACGATCGTGTGGATGTCGAGCATCGCCTGGAACTGCTCGTCGGTCATCCGGTGGACGACGCCGTCCCAGGTGTAGCCGGCGTTGTTGACGACGACGTCGACCGCGCCGAAGGCGTCGACGGCGGCGGCGACCAGCTGGTCGGCCGCGTCGGGCTTGGTCAGGTCGCCGGCGTGGACGGCGGTCTCGCCGTCGATCTCGCCGGCCGCCTGCTCGGCGACGTCCGCGTCGAGGTCGTTGATCAGCACCTTGGCGCCCTCGCTGGCGAACAGCTCTGCGGTGGCCCGGCCGATCCCCCGCGCCGACCCGGTGACGATCGCCGCTTTCCCATCAAGAAGTCCCATCGGTCTCCGCTCTCCTTTCGTGAAGTCGGCCGCGGAGGCTACAAGGAACGGGCAATCCCGGTTGGCTGGCCAGTCGAGGCTGGTGGGCCGCGGTCGAGTCGGGAAGTCGGCCCTGACAATCGAGGGTCGCGTCCGTTTCAACCCCGAGGCCAGTGGAAGCTGACGGGAGTCCGACGAGGAGGTCACGGGCATGAACGGCTTCAAGGGGAACTTGATCGTGGCACTGGGAATCGTGGCGCTCGCCGTTCCGGCGGGGGCCGTGGCCAAGCAGGGCGACGACCACGGCAGAGGCGATCACAAAGGCGTAGGCAAAGGCCATCAAGGCGATCACGGCAAGGGGAAAGGCCACGGGACGCACGCCGTCGCCTATGCCTTCAAGGGCTTCTACAAGGGCGAAGGATCGGTCGCCGGCGAAGGGTCGATCGAAGTCAAGCACGGCAACTCCCGCGTCCGCAAGGGCGGCTACATCGACGATCTGGTCGACTTCGACCTCTCCAGTGCCCGGATCGTCGTCGCCGACGCCAACGGCGACGGGCAGCGCAGCCTCGCCGACGTCGCGGTCGGCGACTGGGTCCTGGTCAAGGCGCGCCTGCCGCGCACCGACCCGGGGGAACAGCCCTTCGAGGCTAAGCGTCTGATAGACAAGACATCGCGCCCCACGACAGGGGAATAGAGCGGTAACGGACTTCCAATAAAGCGTGTCCCGGCCGTTCGACCTCCCATGGGCGGCCGGGGCACCTCCTTGGGGGAGGGGCTCGCCTCAGGCCGGGGCGGCGGCGATCGCGGCCAGCTCGGAGGGGCGCAGCAGGGCGAGCAGTCTGCCGTCGTCGACGATCGCCAGGCCGCCCTTGCGGAGCTTCGCCCTGGCCCCGGTGAGGCGGGCGATCTCGTCGACGAAGTCGGGGTTGTGGCCGACCAGCAACGTCTTGCCGCGGCCGGCGGCGAGCTCGCGCGAGTCGAAGCCGCCACCGCCCAGCTCCTCGGCCACCTCGGGCCCGATCCCCAGCGCCCGGCAGGCGAGCCGCGCCGTGTCGGCCGCCCGCACCTTGGGGCTGGTGATGCAGGCGTCGATCGAGACGCCGAGCGCCGCCAGCGCCTGACCGGCCGTCTCCGACTGCCGCTCGCCCTTGGGGGTAAGCCGCCGCGCGGCGTCGTCCCCGTCGTCCCGCTCGGCGTCCCCGTGTCGCAGCAGGTAGATCACGCCGGGATCGTAAGGGGACGCTGCCGCTCGAATATTCCTGCGGGAGACCACCGATGACCGGACGCGTCCGCGATGCGATCCTGGGCGGTGATGAGGGTCCTGGTCGTCTACGCCTCCAAGCGCGGCTCGACCGCCGAGATCGCGGAGGTGATTGCGGGAACGTTGCGCGAGGCGGGGCTCGACGTCGAGTGCCTCGAGGGCGGCGAGGTCTCCGACCTCTCGCCCTACGACGCCGTCGTGCTGGGCAGCGCCGTCTACGTCAAACGCTGGCGCGGCGAAGCGAAGCGCTTCCTGCGCAAGCACCGCAAGGAGCTGGCGAAGCTGCCGCTCTGGGTGTTCAGCTCCGGTCCGGTCGGCGATCCCAACGAGCCCGAGGACCCCTCCTGGCTCGAGCCGCCGCGGATCGTCAAGACGGTCGAGGAGCTCGGCGCCCGCGAGCACGTCGTCTTCGGCGGCCGCCTTCCCACCGAGCCGAACGGACCGATGGAGAAGGCGATGGTGGAGGGCACTCCGCCCGAGTTCCGCGACCGCCGCGACTGGGGCGAGATCCGCGCCTGGGCGACCGGGATAGCGTCCCGCCTCCTCTCCCGGGTGCCGGGCGGCTGAGATCCGGCCGCGGCGAGCGCTCAGCAGGGCCCCAAACGCCGCAGCTTGCGGCGATAGACCCGCATCGAGCCGTGGCGCCAATCGCCGTGGGTCTGGTGGCGCAGGCTGGCGACGCGCTCGCGGTGGTAGGGCGAGCGCAGGCTCTCGCTGTGGCCGATCACGTTGCGCAGCCTGATCCGGAAGCGGCAGCGCAGGTAGCGGGTCAGCCGCAGCGAGGCGCGGAGCTGGCGGCGATCGTCGAGCACGTCGGCGTCGCTGAAGCCGGTGTGCTCGATGCCGATCGCCGTCCAGTTGAGCCCGACGGTGTGGCGACAGCGGGTGCGCAGGTTGACGAGCTGGAAGATGCGCCCGGAGGAGGAGACGACGAAGTGCGCGCAGACGTTGGGCATCTCGTGCAGCTCCGGGTCGGCGACGTCGGGGGCGAAGGTGTTGTAGACAGCGGCGGCGCCGGCGGCCACGGCGAGGTGCTCGACGATCACGCGGGGATGCCGCAGCCGCCAGGCTCCTTCGCCGTAGTGGCGCAGGGAGTAGGCGGCCATCTGACGCCTGCGCTTCGCTCCGAAGGGGATCAGCCAGCGCGTGATGCGCGGTCGCAACCGCTGGGGGGAGGCGGCGCCGACGGAGGTGGCGACAGGCTGGGCGGCCGCGCACAGGCAGAGCGCCGAGGCGATCGCGCCGAGCGCGGCACGGCGGTGGCGCGGCCGAGCGCCACCTCGGTGTCGGGTTCGGCCAGCCGCCGGTCCCACGCGCAGTCAGTCGACGACGATCAGGATTGCGGTCAGCAGCCCGAGCGCCACGCCGCCCGCCGCGATCGCGCCGTGCACGAGGCGCGGCGGCTTCGGGAAGCGACCCTCGGCTAGGTCCCGTTCCACAGCCCGGCTGCGAGCGGTGCCGTAGGCGATCACCGCGATGCCCCAGACAGCGAAGCATGCCCCTACCGTGACGTACGGCCAGCGGGTCGAGACGCTGCCGATGCCGGGAACGATACGGCCGACGGCGAGCGCCACGGCCAGGGCGGTGAGCCCCGTCCGCCACCAGGCGAGTTCGGTGCGCTCGGTGGCGAGGCGGGTGCGCCGGGTGGCGTCGACCGCCTCCGCTTTCGGGGGCTGGTCGGGTGTCACGGCGCGCTCAGCCCTCGGCGACCGAGCGGAGAGCGGTGGGGCCGCCGCCGATCAGCGGATCGCCGTGGGCGAAGAGCAGGTGCTCGAAGTCCTCGTCGAGGAGCGCGGCGCAGCGCTGGCGGATCCGGCGCTTGACGCCCTCGGGGTCCTCGCCGATCAGGCTGTCGGGGACGAAGCCGACCGCGCCGTAGTAGATCAGGCTGTCGGCGAAGAGCAGGGCGCCGCCGTCCGCTTCGATCCGCAGCACGGTGTCCTCCGGGCAGATCGCGTCCATCTCCAGCGCGACGACATCGTCGGTGAGTCGCGCGCCGAAGGCGAAGCCGTCGACCTGCGGGCCGTCCTCGAACTCGTGCAGCCCCGCCTCGTGGCAGAGGATCGGGCAGGAGAAACGCTCAGCCAGCTCCGGGGCGTGTCGGATGTGATGCCGGTTGGAAAGCACGACGCGCTGCACGCCGCGGTGGTCGAACCACTCGATCCCCTCGGCCGGCAGCAGCGGGTCGATCGCCGTCCCCGAGCCGGCGACGAAATGGCAGCCGACCTCCATGTTGATGTTGGGGTGAACGGCCTTCCAGTGGAAGACGCCGGGAAGGATCTCCTCCATGCGAGTGAGCCTACCTGCAGGCGTACCTCCCTACCATCGATTCATGCCCTTCGCCATCGGCCAGCGCCTGCTCTTCCACCAACTCTTCGGCCGTGGCTTGATCGCGATCGTCGCCATCGTTGCCGTAATCCTGCTGATCCGCTTCTGGCCGCTGATCGTCGCCAACCTCGAGCAATGGTGGCGCTCGCGGTGAAGGCGTCCCCCACGAGAGGGGGGAGACTCTGCGGCGCCAGGCCCTTGTATTCGGCGGATGCTCGCGACGAAGGTATGGCACTATGTATGGCGTGAAGAGAACGACGATTTACCTGACCGACGATCAGAAGCGGCAACTGGAGGAGATTGCCGGCGGCACGCAGCGAACCGAGGCCGAACTGATCCGCGAGGGCGTCGATCACGTCATCGACCTGAGCCGATCGCGGCGGCGCAAGCCCCGCCCGCTGTTTGCCCTCGAAGACCCCGTGCTCGACGATCCGAGCCGGGTCGACGAGGCGCTCGAGGGATTCGGAGGCGAGTGATCCTCGTCGACACAAGCGCGGCGCTGCAGCTCGCCAGCTCGACTGCCCAACGCCATGCCGATGTCGCCCGGGTCGTCGATGAGCTGACCGGGCGGTTCGTGCTCTCACCGTTCGTCCTCGCTGAGCTCGACTACATGCTCGCCAAGAGGCACGGCCAAGCGGCTCAACTTGCCGTGCTCGGCGAGGTGGTGGACGGCGCCTACGAAGTAGCCGAGTTCGGCCGTGTCGAGGTGAAGTCCGCAACCGCCGTGATCCGCCGCTACGCCGACCTCGAGGTTGGCTTGGCCGATGCCTCGATCGTCGTCCTCGCGGAGAAGCATCAGGTGATCGACGTGCTCACCTTCGATGCCCGTCACTTCCGCGCCATGCGCGGCCCGGGTGGTCGCCCCTTCCGGCTTCTGCCTGACGACTACCCGGCGTAGTGTCGACCTTGGAAGGCTCTCAACGCTGGGACGTCAGCCTGACTCCGCCGTCCTCGGTGACGGTCCAACGCGGGTTGTGGGCGATCTCCCAGGGATGGCCGTCGGGGTCGATCATGATCGAGCTGTAGCCGCCCCAGAAGGTCTCCGCGGGCTCGCGGCCGATCGTTGCCCCGGCCTCGCGCGCCTCCTCGGTCACCCGGTCGACTTCCTCGGGCGAGGCGAGGTTGACGGCGAGCGTCACGCCGCCCCAGCCGGGCGAGTCCTTGACGCGGCTGTCCTCGGCCAGCCTGGCCCGATCCCAGAGCGCCACGACCATCTCGTCCGCCTGGAAGAAGACGACGTCGGCTTCGGGCTCGGTGTTCGTCTTCCACCCGAGCGCCTCATAGAACCGCCGCGCCCGCTCGAGGTCGGCGACGCCCAGGGTGATCACGTTGACCCGCTGCTTCATCTTCCCTCTGCCGGAGGGGGACACACGTACAGCCGGTAGTCGTAGATCGTCTCGAACCCCATCCGCCGGTACAGGCTCTCACCCATCGGAGAGGCCTGGAGCGAGGCGAGCTCGGCGCCCATCTCGAATCCCGCGTCGACCGCCGCCGCGGTCACCGCCCAGCCCAGCCCTCGGCCGCGTGCCTCCTCGGTGCAGCCGACCCAGTAGATGCCCGCCACGCCGTGGCTGACGACTGTCATCGCGATCCCGGCGGGACGATCGTCGCGGCGAGCGAGGAAGGCGGCGACCCGCTCGGCGACCAGCCCCTCGGCGTCCTCGTAGTAGGCGAAGACTTCGGGCGGGAAGCCGATGCTGGCGTAGGCGGAGGCGGCGACCTTCCAGTAGTCGGCTGCGTCCTCCGCGGTGCCGACGCGCCGCAGCTCAAACCCCTCCGGGACGGGCCGCTCCTCGAGCCGGGCGCCCAGCACCATCTCCGGCATCTCGTAGACGTTCTCCAGCCCGTCGCTCTCGCAGGCCGCGATCAGGTCTCGGTCGGCGGCCTCGCCGGCCCGGGCCCAGACGGCGAATCCCCGTCCCCGGGAGCCGAAGAACGACCGCGCCCGCTCCAGCAGCTCGTCCGGAGCGACGCCGTCCTCGCGGCGAAACGCCACATTGGAGATCACCGGATGGGTCGCCCTGCCGGCCCCGAACATCCACCCGTCGCCCTCCTCGACCTCCGCCCCGGGGTCCAGCTCGAACAGCCTCCGCGAGCTCTCGACCAGGTTGAGATGCGCATCGCGAGCATCGGCGGCCACGCGGCGATCCTACGCCGCCCGATCCGCCCTACGACCCCAGCCCGGCACGATCCACTCTAGAGCGGTCGATGTGCGTGATCGAGCAATCCAAATCGATCTCGACACGCTTGTTGAGCATCCACTCGGCGGGGCGTCGAGCAGACTCCGGTCGTGGTTGCAGGTTGCCCCGCGATCTTCTCGGCCTAGGCTTCGCGTTCGCCTACGGCTGAGATAATCGTCTGCGTAAAATCAGTGGCCTGCGAAGTCTTGCAGGTCGATGGTTTACGCAGAATCAGCCTCTTTATGCTTAAAATGTGCTTCCTGCAGATTGTGGCAGGACGGACTTTTATGCAGGACAAGATCAAATTCGAGCGGGAAGCGTCGCGGCAGCTACCCCAGCTGCTGGAGGGGCTGCTCGACCGTCCCCTCGGAGACTCGATTACCCGTGAGGTCCAGGTCGCGGGAGCGAGGCGTGCCGACGCGGTCGCCGAAATCGACGGCCAGACATGGGTCTTCGAGATCAGGAACTCGAGCCGGCCCGGGACCATCGCTGCTGCAAAAGAGCGCCTCGCGGATGTGGCGGAAGCCTTGGGGGCGGCGATGGCGATCCTGGTCGTTCCCCACATGACGGCTGCCGGGAGCAAAACGGCGTCTGAGCTGCGCCTCAACTGGATCGACTTGTCCGGCAACGCTTCGATCCGGGATGGCAAGGACTTCTACATCCACGTCCAAGGCAAAGTCAACCGCAGCGCGCAGCGTGGGCGGCCGTCTTCGCCCTTCGCGCCGAAAAGCGCGCGAATCACCCGCGAGCTGTTGATCGACCCGGAGAGGTGGTGGCGCCAGAAAGACCTTGCTGTCGTCACCGAAGTCGATGACGGGCACGTCTCGAGGATCGTCCGCCGCCTTCGCGATGAGCGGCTCTTGGAGGAATCGGATCTTGCTGTGCGCCCGCTCGATCCCCTCCTGCTTCTGGATGCCTGGGATGACGAGTACCGGTTCGATCGTCACGATTTCGTCCTTGGACACGTCTCCGGCTCCGGCATCGAGCTCGCACGCGGTGTCGCCGACCGGTTTCGTGAGGAGAACGTCAGGCACGCATTCACCGGGCTGCCCGCCGCGTGGCTGCTCAGCCACTTCGCTCAGTTTCGGCTCAACAGCGTCTATGTCGACGGCGATCCCCGCGAGGTGGCTGATCGAATCGGGCTGCGGGTGGAGGGCCGGGGGGCCAACGTCCAACTTCTCGCGCCAGACGACACCGGCGTGTTCAGCGGCGAGCGCGAACTCGATCGAATCAGCTGTGTCTCGCCAGTCCAGGTCTACCTCGACCTTCGCCACCTCCCTGAGCGTGCGCCCGAGGCGGCCGACGAGTTGAGGAGAAGGGGACTCTGGGATGCCCCAGCCGCCTAAGCCCCGCCACCGCAGCGGTTACAGCCGAGAGGAGACCAGCAGGGTCGAATCGACCCTGCTGACCGTCGCCGTCATCCCTCGGTTCCTACTTCGATCGGCTCTGCATCGTCGGTGGCTTGGTCCCGTCGCTCCTATTCGATGGCGACCTCGACGAGGACGAGAGCGACCGGCACGTCGGCTCGGCCGACGTAGACGTCGCCCTGCACAATCGGCCTGCTCAACGATGGGGACTATGCCGAGGTCAGCGACCGTCTCCGCCAAGAGGGCTTCGAACCGGACACGAACGAGGACGGAAATCCCACCCACCAGCGCTGGCGCCTGGGGGATGGCAAGGCGACGATCGACTTCTTGATTCCTCCGCTGCCCGGCCAGGAGGACGGTCAGAGACTGCAGAGGCTCGAGCCCGACTTCGCCGCGATTGTGACGGAGGGTCTGGAGCTCGCCTTCGACGAGCGCCACGAGATCGAGATCGATGGCCACACTCGACGGGGGGAGGCGATCAAGCGGACGGTCCCGGTCTGCGGTCCCGCCGCCTTCGTGGTGCTCAAGTCGCTGGCGTTCGACGATCGTGGTGAGCCGAAGGACGCCTATGACCTCGTCTACGCGATTCGCCGGGCTCCGGGGGGAGTCGCGGAAATCGCCAAGAGCCTGGAGGTGCATGCCGACAGGGATGTGGACACGGTCCGGCTGGCGCTGACGAAGCTCGCCGGGAATTTCGCTTCCATCGACCACACTGGCCCCCGCCGCGCGGCTGAGTTCGTCAGCGGCGAGGGAAGCGATGCCGATGATGACGCCGCCGATGCTCAGGGGCAGGTAGCCGACCTGATCGAAGCGTGCCGCAGACTCGGCCTGGTCGACTGAGCTCGCCTGTCACAGCGATGTCTCGATGAGCCATCGGAATTCCCTGCTGATCCTCACAACCCCATCCCCTTGCCGAGGATCTCCTTCATCACCTCGTCGGTGCCGCCGCCGATTGGGCCGAGGCGGGCGTCGCGGACTGCTCGCTCTATGCCGTACTCGCGCATGTAGCCGTAGCCGCCGTGGATCTGGAGGGACTGGTCGGCGATCTTGAGGACGGCTCGCTGGGTGACCAGCTTCGCCATCGTCACGTCCTTGATGCAGTCATGGCCCTCGTGGAAGAGGCGCAGGGCGTTGTAGGTGAGGGCGCGGGCGGCCTCGGCTTGGGTCGCCATCTCGGCGACCTGGTGGCGGATCGATTGGAACCTGCCGATCGGGCGGCCGAAGGCCTTGCGCTCGAGGGCGTAGGAGACCGTGGTCTCGATCAGGCGCTGCATCGCCCCGACCGCGCCGATCGCCATCAGCAGCCGCTCCCAGGCGAAGTTGGCCATGATCAGCTTGAAGCCCTCGTTCTCCTCACCGAGCAGGTTCTCGGCCGGCACCTCGACGTCGGTGAAGGACAGCTCGCCGGTGTCGGAGGCGTGCCAGCCCATCTTCTCCAGCTTCTGCGCCACCTCGTAGCCGGGCATCTCGCGCTCCAGGACCAGGAAGGAGATGCCGTGGTGGCCGCCCTCCTGCGTCGTCTTGCAGGCGCAGACGAGGAAGTCGGCGCGGACGCCGTTGGTGATGAAGGTCTTGGCGCCGTTGAGGACGTAGCCGCCGTCGACCCGCCGGGCGAAGGTCGAGATCCCGGCGACGTCGGAGCCGGCCCCCGGCTCGGTGATCCCCAGCGCCCCGATCTTCTCGCCGGCGATCCCAGGGACCAGCCAGCGCTGCTTCTGCTCCTCGGTGCCGAAGTTGAAGATCGGCGGCAACGCGATCGAGGTGTGGGCGTTGAGCCCGGCTGCGACGCCGCCGGAGCCGCCCGAGCGGGCCAGCTCCTCGACCCAGACCGCGTCGTGCAGGTGGTTGCCGCCCTGGCCGCCGTAGCGCTCGGGGAACTTCAGGCCGAGGAAGCCCAGCTCGGCGCAGCGCCCGTACAGCTCGCGCGGGAACTCGCGCGCCGCCTCCCACTCGCCGACGTGCGGCGCGATCTCCTTGGAGACGAAGCGGCCGACCGTCTCGCGCAGCTCCTCGTGCTCCTCGCCGAAGGGCGGGGGGATCGCACGGACTCCGCTGTCCTTGATGACTGTCAGGGCTGGGAAGCTAGCGCCCGCCGTGCTCGTTGGCCAGCCGGTCAGCAGGTAGCTCAAAGTCCTCGCACTCCTCTGTACCATCGAATTCGGTCACGTCTGCGGCCTTGGGAGGGCAGCGGACCGCATCGCATGGGCGCAACCGAACGCAAACCGGATACCGGCTCGAACCACGCCCCCGCGCCCTCGCGGCCGCTCCTCCTCGCCATCGACGAGGATCCAGAGTGCCTCGCCCGCACCGAGGAGGAGCTGAGCCGTCGCTACGGCGACGACTACAGCGTCCGCGCCGAGCGCTCCTCCTCCGCCGCGCTGAGCGCCCTCGAAGCCGCCTGCGACGCCGGCCAGCCGGTCGCCCTCGTCCTTGCCGACCAGTGGCTGACCGAGATGACCGGCGCCGAGCTGCTGGCTCGGGTCAAGGCCCTGCACCCGAGCGCCAAGCGGGGCCTGCTGATCGCCTGGGGCGGCTGGGGGGACGCCGCCACCGCGGAGGCGATCTTCGAGGCGATGGCGCTCGGCCGGATCGACTACTACGTGCTGAAGCCGGCGGCCTCGCCCGACGAGATGTTTCACCGCACCGTCGCCGAGTTCCTCTTCGAGTGGGCCAGGGCCGAGTCGGCCGTGCAGGGAGAGATCGAGGTCGTCGCCGAGCCGCGCTCCCCGCGCGCCCACGAGCTGCGCAACATGCTGGGGCGCAACGGCGTGCCCCACGTCTTCCACCCGCCCGAATCTCCGGCGGGCCGGGCGCTGCTCGCCGAGGCCGGTCGCGGCGATGCGGCCGTCCCGGTGGCGCGGGTGCGCGACGGCCAGATCCTGGTCGATCCGTCCAACGTGGAGCTGGCCGCCGCCTTTGGCGTCGACACCGAGCTCGGCGAGGAGCGCGAGTTCGACGTCGTCGTGGTCGGCGCCGGCCCGGCCGGCCTCGCCGCCGCCGTCTACGCCTCCTCGGAGGGGATGCGGGCGCTGGTCGTCGAGCGCGAGGCGATCGGCGGGCAGGCAGGCTCCAGCTCGCTGATCCGCAACTACCTCGGCTTCTCGCGCGGGGTCAGCGGCGGCGAGCTGGCCCAGCGCGCCTACCAGCAGGCGTGGGTCTTCGGCACCTCCTTCCTGCTGATGCGTGAAGTCACGGAGCTGATCCCCGGCGAGCGTCGGCACAGGCTGCGGGTCTCGGGCGGGGGCGAGGTCGAGGCCACCGCCGTGGTGCTGGCCGGCGGCGTCTCCTACCGCCGGCTGGAGATCCCCGCGCTGGCGAAGCTCGAGGGCAGCGGCGTCTTCTACGGCGCCTCTGTCGCGGAGGCCAGGGCCCTCGCCGGACGGCGCGCCATCATCGTCGGCGGCGGCAACTCGGCCGGCCAGGCGGCGATGCACCTCGGCCGTTTCGCCGAGAGGGTGACCCTGGCGGTGCGCGGCCCCTCCCTCGCCGACAGCATGTCCAACTACTTGCGTGGCGAGATCGCGGCGGCGGATAACATCGACGTGATGCTCGAGACCGAGGTGGTCGATGGTGCAGGCGAGGGCAACCTCGAAACCCTCACCCTGCGCGACAACGCCTCGGGCGAGACCTCAACGGTGAAAGCCGATGCGCTCTTCGTCCTGATCGGCGCCAGGCCTGGCACCGAGTGGCTTCCGCCGGAGGTCGAGCGCGACGGCTGGGGATACGTGTTGACCGGCAACGAGCTGGCCGCGAGCGGGGCGGTTCGCCCCGGGCACGAGCCGCTGATGTACGAGACGAGCCTGCCGGGCGTGTTCGCGGTCGGCGACGTGCGCCACGGCGCCGTCAAGCGGGTCGCCTCCGCCGTCGGCGAGGGCTCGGTCGTGATCCAGCAGGTCCACCGGTACGTCGAAGCGGCCGCTGCCAAAGCCGGCGCTGCGAGGGTCGCGTGAACGGGAGACGGCGATGGCGCTGACGATCTACGAGCGGGTCGGCGGCTTCGCCTCGGTGCGGCGCGTCGTCTCCGCCTTCTACGACAAGGCGCTCGAATCGTCGATCATCGCCCACCACTTCGAGCAGATCGAGATGCCGAACCTGATCGATCACCAGACCCGCTTCATCTCCTTCCTGATGGGCGGGCCGGCCAGCTACACCGACGAGCACATCGAGCACGTCCACGCCCGTCTCGGGATCACCTTGGCGGAGTTCGACGAGATGATCGAGCTGCTCACCGAGACGCTGGAGGACTTCGAGTTCGGCTCGGACGACGTCGCAAAAATCGGACAGGAACTGCGCAAGCGTGAGCCAGCCATCGTCACCGGTCGCTGAGGCCGAGTTCCTCCAGGAACTGCTGAAGACCCTCGGGCTCGGGGTCGCCGTCGCCGACCCGGAGAGCTGGGAGATCGTCTTCGAGAACGCCCAGTTCTTCAGCTGGTTCGGCCCCGACGAGGAGGTCGACGCCGGCCTCGACCACCGCCTGCCCGGCCTCGACACCGAGCGCGCCCGCTCCCGGCTGGAGAAAGGCCGCGCCTTCAAGTTCGAAGCCGAGTCGGGGGAGGGGGCGCGCAAGGTGCCGATCGAGATAACGCTGCGCAGCTGCGAGTTCGGCGAGCGCGAGCTGGTCGTCGCCGAGTGCGAGGACATCGCCAAGCGCAAGGAGGCCGAGTACATGCTCGACTCGCACACGCGGATGGTCGAGAAGTACACCCGCGACCTCAAACGGGAGAAAGAGCGGGCGCAGAAACTGCTGCTCAACATCATGCCGCGGGCCGTCTACGAGGAGATGAAAGACTTCGGCTCGGTCACGCCGCAGCGCTACGACGAGGCGACCGTCCTGATGCTCGACTTCGTCGGCTTCACCGACATGGCGGTCTCCCGCGACCCCGGCAGCATCGTCTCCGAGCTGAACGACATCTTCTCCGCCTTCGACCGGATCGTCGAGCTGTTCAACTGCGAGCGGATGAAGACGATCGGCGACGCCTACATGGCGGTCGCCGGCATCCCCGAGGAAAGCAGCGACCACGCGCAGAGCATCGCCCGGGTGGCGCTGCGGATGCGCCGCTACCTGGAGCGCCGCAACACCTCCCATCGCGAACCGTGGCTGGGCCGGATCGGCATCCACTCCGGTCCCGTGGTCGGCTCGATCGTCGGCGTGCAGCGCTACGTCTACGACATCTTCGGCCCCGGGGTGAACCTCGCCTCGCGGATGGAGACGCTGGCCGAGTCGATGGAGATCGCGATCAGCGAGCAGACCCACGAGCTGATCCGCGAGGAGTTCATCTGCAGCGAGCGCGGGGTCGAGGAGGTCAAGGGCTTTGGCGAGCAGCGCATCTTCACCCTCGACGGCGAGCTCGAGGCGCGCTGACCCGGGTCCGGAGACGGCCTCCGGCGTCCACGGGCTCGGGCCGGCGCCGACGCTGTTCGTCTCGCTCTTCGCCGTGCAGGCCGGGGTCATCGCCCTTTCGCCGGTGCTGGCCGAGGTCGCCTCCGACTTCGGCGTCTCGACCGCCATCGCGGGCCAGTTGCGGACCGTCTCCGGCCTCGTCGCTGGGCTGACTGCGGTCGCGATGGGGCGCTTCTCAAGCCGGCTGGGGCTGCGCGAGCTGCTGCTCGCCGGGCTGACGATCCTCGCCGCCGGCTCGCTGCTCAGCGCCGCCGCGCCCAGCATCGTCGCCCTCGCGCTGGCACAGGTCGCGGTCGGCGCGGGGATCGCGCTGGTGCTGTCGGGCGCTCTCGCGGCGGCGGCCGAGTGGAGCGCGCCGGAGCGGCGCGCCCAGGTCCTCTCCTGGGCCCTGCTCGGACAGCCCGTGGCCTGGATCGTCGGCATGCCGGTCATCGGTCTGCTCGGCGCGGCGAGCTGGCGCTGGGGCTGGCTGGCGGTGCCCTTTCTCGCCAGCGCGGTCGCCCTCGCGGCGGTCGCCGCCCGGCCCTCCGACGACCGCCGCGAGCCGCGCGTCGACACCTGGCGCTTGCTCCGCCACGACTCGCGGGTCGTCGGCTGGGCGCTGGGCGAGCTGTTCGCCTGGTCGGCCTGGGCGGGCGCGCTCGTCTACGCCGGCGCCCTCTTCGTCGAGTCCTACGGCGTCTCGAGCGGCGCCGCGGGCCTGCTGCTCGGCGCCGCCGCGGTCGCCTACCTGCCCGGCAACCTGCTCGCCCGCCGACACGTCGACGCTTCGGCGCGTCTGTTGGCAGCCGCCGTCCCGCCCGTCGCGGCGGCGATCGTCGTCGTCTTCGGCGTCTACCGCCCCTCGCTCGGCGTCAGCGGCGGCCTCTTCGCCCTGCTCGCCTTCGTCGCCGCGGCGCGGACGATCGCCGGCAGCGCCCTCGGTCTCGAGGTCTGCTCGCAGCGCCGCGTCTTCGCGATGCGGATCCGCACCGCGGCGACCCAGTTCGGCTATCTGCTCGGCGCAGCGCTCGGCGGGATCGCTCTCTCCGCCGGTGGCTACGCGGCCCTCGGCGCCGTCTTCGGTGTCATGTTTCTGCTCGCCGCGGTTCCGCACGCGGCCGCCCTCCCGTCATGGACAGCCAGACGCTCAGCCTGATCACGATCCCGCTGTTCACCGGCGCGATCGGCTACGTGACCAACTGGACCGGCGTCTGGATGCTCTTCTACCCGGTCCGCTTCGCCGGCTTCAAGCTGCCCGGCCTCGCTGCCTTCGCCAACCTGCTGCCGCGTCGCATCCAGCAGATCCCCGGCGTCGGGCAGGGCGGGATCGGCTGGCAGGGGATCGTCCCCTCGCGGGCGGCGAAGATGGGCTCGATCGCGGTCGACAAGGGGATCGCGAAGCTTGGCGGGGCCGGGGACTTCTACGAAGAACTCGATCCGGAGGCGATCGCCGAGCACATCCTGGCGACCGCCCGGGGCGACATCCACGAGCTGGTCGAGCGGATCATGGAGCGCGAGCGCCCGCAGCTCTGGCACGACCTGCCGCCGCGCCTGCGGGCGGCAGTGCACGCCAGGGTCGAGGAGCAGCTGCCGGAGATCGTCCGCTCGATCACCGTGGAGATCGGCGACCATATCGACGAGCTGGTCGACCTGAAGCTGATGGTGATCCACCGGATCGAGGCGCATCCGGAGCTGGCCAACCGGATCTTCCTCGAGGTGGGGCGCAAGGAGCTGCGCTTCATCATCAACTTCGGCTTCTTCTTCGGCTTCCTGCTCGGCATCCCCACCGCCTTCCTGACCGAGTTCGTCTTCACGCAGTGGTGGGTGCTGCCGATCGCCGGCATCCTGATCGGCTACACGACCAACCTGCTCGGGATCCGGATGATCTTCGAACCGGTGCGGCCGCGGCGGATCGGCTCGTTCAGCTTCCAGGGCCTCTTCCTGAGGCGCCAGCCGGAGGTCGCCGGGGTCTACGCGGACATCATCGCCGACGACATCGTGACGATGGGCAACATGGCCGAGGACCTGATGCACGGGCCCAACTCGGACCGCACCCGGCAGATGATCGAGGTCGTCCTGCGCCCCGCGGTCGACCGGGCGGTTGGCCGCACCAGGCCGGCGGTGCGGGCGGCGGTCGGTCGGCGCGAGTACGACGTGATCAGCTCCTCGGTTGCGGTGGAGGCGGCGGACTACACGGTGGCGCCGCTCGCCGACGCGGAGTTCAACCGGGCCCAGAGCGCCGGCATCCGCGACTTCGTGGCGGCGCGGATGCGCGAGCTGAGCCCAGCTGACTTCTCGGAGGTGCTGCGCACCGCGATGCGCGAGGACGAGTGGCTGCTCTACCTGCACGGCGCGGTGCTCGGCTTCGGCGCCGGCCTGCTACACCTGGCGATCTTCGGATGAGCGACGGGACGGGAAGAGAGCTGCTGCGGGCGACGCCGGGGCTGGCGCGGATCGCCGCCGCCACGGGGTGGCGGGGGGCCAGGTCGGTCGCCGCCGCCTACCGGCGGGCCGCTGTGCGCTTCGCCCGTGAGGTGCTCGACGCAGAGCCGCCGCCGGACTCGACGCCGTCGCGGCACCAGCCCCGGGACCTCTCGACCGAGGCGCTGCGACGCCGCGGCGAGGAGCTGTTGCGCGAATCGGCGGACGTCAGCGTCGCTCAGGACTCGCACCCCGCCTACACGCGGATCCTCGACGCCCTCGCCCCGGACGAGGCCCGCATCCTCCGCTTCCTCGCGCAGAGCGGCGCGCAGCCCTCGGTCGACGTGCGGTCCGGGCTGCCGCTCGCCTCGGAGCTGATCGCCCAGGGCCGCACGATGCTCGCCGAGGAGGCGGGCTGCCGGCACGCCGACCGCGTCTACGCGTACCTCAACAACCTCCACCGGCTGGGATTGATCTGGTTCCTGCGCGAGCCGCTCCGCGAGGCGTCGCGCTACCAGGTGCTCGAGGCGCAGCCCGAGGTGGTCGAGGAGCTGAAGCGGGGCGGCCGCACGGCGCGCACCGTCCGCCGCAGCATCGTGCTGACGCCGTTCGGCGAGGACTTCTGCTCGACCTGCCTGCCGCTCGACGGTCGGGCCGAGCCGCCCGACACCTCCTCGTGACCGTAGCCGCGGTCATCGCGACCAGGACCAGACCGGCCGCGCTCACGCGGCTGGGCGCTCAGCCCTCGAGCATCGTGTAACCGCGCCCGGCGTGGTCGAAGCCGAGCAGGTTGCCCTGCCGGTTCTTCGGGCCGCCGTGGTGGTAGGCGCGGACCTCGGCGATCTTGCCGTCGCGGAAGAGGAACCACTCGGTTCCGCGGTCGAGGCGCGGCTCGCCGCTCTCGGCGTGGCGCCAGGTCATCGTCCACTCGATCGCCGCCTGGTCGCCTGCTTCGATCGCGTTCTCGATCTGCCACTGCGCCTCGATGTTCGCGACCGCCCATTCGGTCGTCCGGCCGATCGCCGCCGCTCCTCGATGCGGGTCGAGGCGCGTGTAGTAGTGGGTTGCGTCCTCGGTGAAGTGAGAGGCGACCTCCTCGGCGTCGCCGCGGTTCAGCGCCGCGTAGTAGGAGCGGATGTGGTCGACGTTCGCGCCCACTGTCGCCCCCCTACAGCCCGTAGCTGCGGCCGATCACCTCGAGCATGATCTCGTCGGTGCCGGCGCCGATCCGGTTGAGGCGGACGTCGCGGTAGGCGCGCTCGATCTCGTACTCCTTCATGTAGCCGTAGCCGCCGTGGATCTGGATGCACTCGTCGGCGACCTCGCAGGCGATGCGGGAGGTGTAGAGCTTCGCCTCGGAGATCTCGCGCACCGGGTACTCGCCGTTGGCGTAGCGCCAGGCGGTCGCGTAGGTGAACTGCCGGGCGGCCTCGATCTTGGTCGCCATCTCGGCGAACTTGTGGCGGATCGCCTGGAAGTTGCCGATCGAGCGGCCGAAGGCCTTGCGCTCCTTGGCGTACTCGAGGGTGCGGTCGAACATCCGCTGCGCCCCGGAGACGGCGCCGGCGCAGGCGACCATCCGCTCGCTCTGCAGCTCCCAGGCGATGTGGTAGAAGCCCTTGCCCTCCTCGCCGAGCAGGTTCTCCGCCGGCACGCGGACGTCCTCGAAGCTCAGTTCGGCCGTGTCGGAGGAGTGCATCCCCATCTTCTCCAGCTTGCGCGAGACGCTGAAGCCGGGCACGGTCTCGCCGCTCTCGTCGCGCAGGTCGACGACCAGCAGGCTCATCCCCTCGTGCGCCTTCTCGGGGTCGGTCTTGACGACCAGCACGATGAAGTCGGCGCGGGCGCCGTTGGTGATGAACGTCTTCGAGCCGTTGACCACGAATTCGTCGCCGTCGCGGATCGCCGCGGTGCGGATCCCCGCCACGTCGGAGCCGGCCTCGGGCTCGGTGATCCCCAGGCAGCCGATCCGCTCGCCGCGGATCGCCGGCGGCATGTAGCGCTGCTTCAGCTCGTCGGTGCCGAGCATCTCGATCGGCGGCAGCACCATGTCGGTGTGGACGACGAAGCCCATGTTGAGCCCGCCCGAGCCCGAGTAGCTCATGCACTCGGCGCGGACCAGCGAGTAGTAGTAGTCGCCGCCCTGGCCGCCGTACTCCTCCGGGAAGCATAGGCCGAGGAAGCCGAGGTCCCCAGCCCGCTTCATCACCTCGCGCGGCCAGGTGGTCTCCTCCCAGTCGTTGCGGTGGGGGAAGAGCTCCTTTTCGACCCAGGCCTGCATCGACTCGCGCAGGTCTTCGTGCTCCTGCGTGAAGAGCATGTGCTTGCGCTCGGCCGCGTGGTCGGGCTTGATGACCCTGGAACCGTTGGTAGTTGCCGTCGCCATTTCTCTCTCCTCGCGTCGCTGGGCCGGACAGCCCCCGATCGGCCGGCGGAAGGGTGCGGGCCGGCCGCCGAGGGCCGGGTGGACAGTAGCACTTCCCACTTCCAGCTAGCTTCGGCTATCGTCCCGCTCGGGATGGACTACGAGCTCGTCACCTACGAGGTCGCCGACGGGGTCGCCACGGTGACCCTCAACAACCCCGAGAAGCGCAACATGCTCTCCGGGCAGATGCTGGCCGAGCTGGTCGACGCGATGAAGCGGGCGCGCGACGAGGAGGAGGCTAGGGCTGTTGTCCTGACCGGCGCTGGCGAGAAAGCCTTTTGCGCGGGGGCCGATCTAGGCGGCTTCGCAGCCGACGTCCCGCTCGTCTCGAAACATTTTGCAACCGATCTCTTCCTTGAATACTTCCGGCTGATGCCGCGGCTCGGCAAGCCCTCGCTCTGCGCCGCCAACGGCCACGTGCTGGCGGGCGGCATGGGCCTCGCCCTCTCCTGCGACCTGCTGATCGCCAAGCAGGGCGCCACGTTCGCCACGCCGGAGATCAACGTCGGCGCCTTCCCCTACATGATCATGGCGATCATCTACCGCAACGTGCCGCGCAAGAAGGTCAACGAGATGATGCTGCTGGGCGAGCGGCTGAGCGCCGAGCAGGCGGTCTCCTACGGCCTGGCCAACAAGGTCGTGCCGGCGGAGGAGTTCGAGGCCGCGGTCGCCGAGTGGGCGACGAAGCTCGCCTCGAAGAGCCCGGTGCTGATGCGGCTCGGCCACGACGCGATGTACCGCCAGCAGGACATGGACGTCGACGACGCGCTCGAGTACCTGCGCTCGCAGCTCTCGCTCACCTTCAGCACCGAGGACATCGTCGAGGGCGTCAGCGCCTTCTTCGAGAAGCGCGAGCCCGAATGGAAGGGGAGGTAAGAATGGCGCAGCGTGAGCAAAATGCCAGCGACCCCGCCGCCCCCGGACGCGAAGCGGAGGAGGCGGCGGGCATTGATGAGACCAAGCCCGCATCCGGGTCCGAGCGCAATCTGACTCCTTCGGAGCCGGATGCGGGCCGAGCCGACCACGATCAGGGTCTCCTCCCCGGCACGGCGCCGCTGGACGAGCTGACCGAGCAGCTGCACCGGCGGCGTGAGAAGGCGAAGCTGGGGGGTGGCGAGGAGAAGATCGCCCGCCAGCACGAGCGCGGCAAGCTGACCGCCCGCGAGCGGATCGACCTGCTGGTCGACGAGGGCAGCTTTGTCGAGATGGGGATCCACGGCCGGCCGCACTTCGCCCAGCGGGCGATGGAGGGCAAGGAGGCGCCGGCCGACGGGGTGATCACCGGCTGGGGCGACGTCGACGGCCGCCCCTGCTGCATCGCCGCCTACGACTTCACGGTGATGGCCGGCTCGATGGGGATGACCGGCGAGCTGAAGGTGACCCGTCTGCGCGAGATGGCGCTGCAGAAGCGGATGCCGTTCGTCTGGCTGCTCGACTCGGCCGGCGCCCGCATCCAGGAGGCGACCGGCTCGCTGTTCGCCGGTTCCGGCCACCTGTTCCGCGAGGAGGTCGAAATGTCGGGGGTGATCCCGATGGTCGCCGCGATGATGGGGCCCTGCGCGGCCGGCACCGCCTACATCCCGGCGCTCTCCGATTTCGTGCCGATGGTCTCCGGCCAGGGGGCGATGGCGCTCGCCGGGCCGCACCTGACCAAGGCGGTGACCGGCGAGGACATCTCGATGGAGGAGCTGGGCGGCGCCAAGGTCCACTGCCGCAAGTCGGGGGTGGGGGACCTCGAGGTGAAGGACGACCCCGAGTGCATCGAGGCGGTGAAGCTCTACCTGTCCTACTTCCCGCCCAACTGCGAGCAGCGCCCGCCCCTGGTCGAGACCGACGACCCCGAGGACCGCGCCTCGGAGAGGCTGCTGGAGATCGTCCCGGAGTCCTCGCGCCAGCCCTACGACATGTACGAGGTGATCGGCGAGATCGTCGACGACGGCGAGTGGTTCGACATCAAGCCGAAGTTCGCCAAGACGCTGATCACCTGCTTCGCGCGCTTCGGCGGCCAGGCGGTGGGGATCGTCGCCAACCAGCCCAAGCAGCTGGCCGGCATCCTCGACAACGACTCGGCCGACAAGGCGGCGCGCTTCATCAACCTCTGCGACGCCTTCAACATCCCCCTCGTCTTCCTCCAGGACGTGCCCGGCTTCATGGTCGGCGCGAAGGTCGAGCACGCCGGGATCATCCGCCACGGCGCGAAGATGCTCTATGCGGTCAGCCGCGCCACGGTGCCGAAGGTGACGGTGATCGTCCGCAAGGCCTACGGCGCCGGCTACTACGTGATGTGCGGCAAGGCCTACGAGCCCGACCTGATCGTCGCCTGGCCCGGGGCGGAGATCTCCGTGATGGGCCCGGAGGGCGCGGTCGAAATCATCGGCCGCTCCGCGATCGAGGCCTCCGAGGATCCCGAGGCGACCCGCGAGGCGATGCTGAAGGCGGTGCGCGAGCAGATCGACCCCTACATCGCCGCCGGCAACGCCGTGATCGACGACATCATCGACCCGCGCGAGACCCGGCCGACGATCGTCGGGGCGCTGCGGATGGCGCGGACCAAGCACGTCGAGAAGCCGGCCAAACGCCACGGGGTGATGCCGGTATGAGCCCAGGACGCTGCAAACCGGCGCATCTCGGGGTCCTCGGTCGTTCGGCTCGGGTCACGCACTGTAGTGCGCTCCCCTCACCTCACTTCCCTGCGTCCCCCGACCTGCTTGGTTTTCGCGCCCTGGGGACCTTGGCATGAGCTCTTTCGACGACCCGGCGATCATCAGCTGCTCGATCTCCGGGGTGATCGCCAACCGCGATCAGTGCCCGGCGATCCCCTACACGCCGGAGGAGTACGCGGCCGAGGCGCGGCGGGCGGTCGAGGAGGGCGCTTCGCAGATCCACATCCACGCCCGCAGGCCGGACGGCACGCCGTCCTATGAGGTCGAGGACTTCGAGGCGATCACCGAGGCGATCCTCGCCGAGGTCGGCGACGTGATCGTCAACTACTCGACCGGGGCGATCGGCATCCCGATCGAGAAGCGGATCCAGTACCTGCGGGCGCTGCGTCCCGACGTCGCCGCCCTCAACATGAGCTCGATGAACTACGCCAAGTACTCGAAGCGGCGCCGGGACTTCGTCTTCAAAGCGGTGTTCGAGAACAGCTTCGACACGATCATCGAGTTCCTCACCGCGATGAAGGAGCTGGGGGTCAAGCCCGAGCACGAGTGCTTCGACGCCGGCCACGTCGCCAACCTCGATCCGCTGATCGACATGGGGCTGCTCGAGCCGCCGCTGCAGATCTCACTGGTGATGGGGGTGAACGGCGGCATCCGCCCGACCGCGCGCAACGTCGCCTTCATGTCGGAGCAGATCCCCGGCGGCGCCGAGGGGGAGAACCAGTGGCAGACGATCGGCATTTCGCGCGACCAGTGGAAGCTGCTCGGCGCGGCGCTGGCGCTGGGCGGCAACGTGCGCGCAGGGGTCGAGGACAACCTTTACCTGCCGAACGGCGAGATGGCGAAGTCGAACGGCGAGCTGATCGCCAAGGCGCGCCAGATGGCCGAGGACGTCGGCCGCCGCGCGGCGACGGTGGACGAGGCCCGCGAGCTGCTGGGCGTACCCGCGCGTGGTCATGAGCGATCTCCCGCTTAGCGACCTCAGGGTCCTCGACCTGACCCGGCTGCTGCCCGGCGGCTTCTGCTCGCTGCTGCTCGCCGACCTCGGCGCCGAGGTGCTGAAGGTCGAGGACACGGGGATGGGCGACTACATCCGCTGGGCCCCGCCCTACTACGGCTCAGACGAGGAGCAGGAGTTGGGGACGCGCTCGGCCCTCTACCTGGCGCTCAACCGCGGCAAGCGCTCGATGCGCCTTGATCTCAAATCCGAGCGGGGGCGGGAGGCGCTGCTGCGCCTCGTCGAGCGTTACGACGTCGTCCTCGACGGCTTCCGGCCCGGCGTGCTCGACCGCCTCGGGGTCGGCTACGAGCAGATGCGCGAGGCCAACCCGGGGATCGTCTTCTGCGCGATCACCGGCTACGGCCAGGACGGCCCCTACACGCAGCGCGCCGGCCACGACATCAACTACCTCGGTCTGGTCGGGCTGCTCGGCCTGACCGGGGCCGGGGACGGGCCGCCGGTGCAGTCGGGTGGGCAGATCGCCGACATCGGCGGCGGGGCGCTGATGGCGGCCCTCGGAGTGCTGGCGGCGCTGCACGAGCGGCGGCGCTCCGGCGAGGGCCAGATGGTTGACGTCTCGATGGCCGACGGGGCGCTCTCCTGGCTGGCGCTGGTCGCCGGCCGCTACTTCTGCGACGGCGAGGTGCCGCGCCGCGGCGAGCAGCAGCTGGCCGGCGGCCTGCTCTGCTACCTGCCCTACGAGGTCGCCGACGGCTGGGTCAGCTGCGGGGCGCTGGAGCCGAAGTTCTGGGCCGCCTTCTGCAACGGGGTCGGCCGCCCCGACCTGGTCGAGGCGCAGTTCGAGGCGCCCGGCTCCGACGCCTGGCGCGAGGTCGCCGCCGTCTTTCGCTCGCGCAGCCGCGAGGAATGGAAAGCGTTCAACGACGAGCACGACTGCTGCATCGAGCCGGTCCTCGACCTCGACCAGGCACTCGACTCCGAGCTGGTGCGGGCGCGGGGAATGGTCACCGAGCTGGAGCAGCCGCGGCTCGGCACGGTCCGCCAGCTCGGCGCGCCGGTGAAGATGAGCCGCACCCCGGCCGACCCGGGCCGGCCGGCGCCGGCCTTCGGCGAGCACACCGACGAGGTGCTGCGCGAGGCCGGCTATACGGACGAGCAGATCGCGGCGATGAAGGAGTCGGGCGCGGCGGCCGGGCCCAGCGCGGACGCCACGACCACCTTCCGCGCATGACCGCCGACGGGACGAAAAGTCCACCCGGAGTGGACATATCGGCCCATCGGCAGATGAGGATCGGCGAGCTGGCCGACGCTTCGGGTGTGCCGGTGCCGACGATCAAGCACTACCTGCGCGAGGGCCTGCTGCCCGAGGGCGTGAAGACGAGCCGCAACATGGCCTACTACCCGCCCGAGCTGGTCGACCGGGTCAGGCTGATCAAGCAGTTGCAGGAGGAGCGCTTCATGCCCCTGCGGGCGATCAAGGCGGTGCTCGACGAGGACCCGGAGCGGGCCCGCGCCCTGGTCGAGCTCGAGGACCGCATCCTCGAGCGGGCGCTGGGGGTAGAGCGCACCCGCACCAGCGCCGCCGAGGCACGTGAGCGCTACGGCGTCCCCAGGGAGGTGCTCGACCGGCTGGAAGAGATCGAGGTGCTCAGCCCCAACAGCCGCGGCTACTCACCCTCCGACGTGAAGATCATCGAGGCGATCAGCCGCTTCCGTGCCGGCGGCTACGACGAGCAGATCGGCTTCACCGTCTACGACACCCTGCGCTACAAGACCGCGCTCGAAGAGCTGGTCAAGCAGGAGGTCGAGATGGTGATGGACCGCCTCGCCGAGGAGGTGCCGCCCGAGCGGGTCGTCGAGATGCTCGCGAGCGGCGCCCAGCCCCTCCAGGACCTGATCGCCGCCCTGCACACCAAGCTGCTGGTCGCCGAGCTGGAGCGCCACCGGGCGAGCCGCGGCTGACGAGCTTGCAGTTACCCGCCGATGGCACGGATAAGTGAAGGTTCGTGGCTCAGCCCGCTTCCCGAAGCTCCGCCAGGCCCTGCTCGCGGGTGACGACCGGGGCGTAGCCGAGCTCGGCACGGGCCTTGGAGATGTCGATCGTGCACTCCTGGGTGAGCAACCAGGAGCGGAAGGTGGTCATCGGCGGGGTGCCGGAGAGGGGGAGGAGCCTCCAGGCGGTCTCCGCGACACGGGCCAGCGGCGCGGCGCTCCAGGCCGGGATACTCCGGTTCGGGGGCTCGACGCCCTGCGTCTCCAGGAGCGCCGTGACGAAATCGCGGAAGACGACCGGCTCCCCGTCGGTCACGAAGTAGGCCTGGCCGGGCACCCCCTTCTCGGCTGCCAGCAGCAGGCCCTCGACCACGTTGCCGAGGTGCGTCGTCTCGGTGAGATTGCGACCGCCGCCGACCCAGGCCCATTTGCCCGCCTCGACCGTGGCGATCATCTCCGGCAGCAGCGTCGTGTCACCCGCGCCCCAGACGAAGCGCGGTCGCACGACGACCGTCTCAAGGCCCTCCCGGTTCGCGTCGCGGACGGCCTGCTCTGCCTTGGCCTTCGTCGCCGGGTAGGGAGCCCGCGAGTCCGGCCGCAGCGGCGCGGTCTCGTCGACCCCGACGAGCGGCTCGCCCGCCATCAGCGCCGCCTCGGTTCCGCAGTGGACGAAGCGCCGCACCTCGGCCTCGGCGCAGGCCGCGAGCACGTTGCGCGTCCCCTCGACGTTGCCGCGCTCGAAGTTCTCCCAGGGCCCCCACTCGCCGAGCTGGGCTGCGAGGTGGAAGGCGACGTCAGTGCCCCGGGCGGCGGCGGCGAGCAACTCGCGATCGCCGATCTCGCCCCGAACCGGCTCCGCCCCCAGCTCGGCGACACGCTGGGCGGACGCCTCGGAGCGCGCCAGGGCCCGCACCGCCCGTCCCTCGGAGACGAGCCGCTCGACCAGCCGGCCGCCGATGAACCCCGACCCGCCGGTGACGAAGGCTGCCTCGGCCATCGGGGCCGATGTTAGCCTGGCCGCTGTGAGCTCGGTCTTGGTAACCGGGGCGTCGACGGGGATCGGGCGGGCGACCGCCCTGCACCTGGACGCAAGGGGCTGGCGCGTGTTCGCCGGGGTTCGCAAGGAGGCAGACGCAGACTCGCTGCGGGAGGCGGGCTCGGAGCGGCTGGAGCCGCTGAGGCTGGACGTCACCGAGCCGGGGCAGATCGCCGCCGCCGCGGAGCGGATCGGCGAGCAGATGGGGGAGGCCGGGCTCGACGGTCTCGTCAACAACGCCGGGATCGGGATCTTCGGTCCGCTGGAGACGCTGCCGATCGACGACTTCCGGCGCCAGATCGAGGTCAACCTGACCGCTCAGGTGGCGGTGACGCAGGCGATGCTTGCTGCGATCCGCCGCGCCCGCGGCCGGGTCGTCTTCGTCAGCTCGATCGGCGGTCGGATGGCGCTGCCGTTCGGCGGTCCGTACCACGCCGCCAAGTTCGGGCTGGAGGCGGTCGGCGACTGCCTGCGACAGGAGCTTCGCCCCTGGGGGATCGACGTCGCGGTGGTCGAGCCGGGCTCGATCGACACGCCGATCTGGGAGCGGGGCCAACGGATCGCCGACGAGCTGGCGGAGCGCGCCCCCGCCGCGCAGGAGGATCTCTACGGCGAGGCTCTCGACAACCTGCGGGAGGCGGCGAGGCGGACCGCGGAGCGCGGCATCGCCCCGGAGAAGGTCGCGGAGGCGATCGAGCGGGCGCTCACCGCGAGGCGCCCGCGCACTCGCTACGTGGTCGGCCGCGACGCCCGTGGCCAGGCGCTGATCGTCCGGCTGCTCCCCGATCGCCTCGTCGATCGCCTCGTCGCCCGTGTGATGGGGCTCTGAGGTGTCCTCCGCTCGGTCAGCCCGAAGCGGCCGACGTGCCGGCTATTGAGTGCCCGCATGGGTATCTAACTCCCGGCACGTCCGGTGGGGTCAGAGCGAGGTGGCCGCGAGCGAGGCCTGCTCCTGCCCGACCTCATGCAGGGTGAGCAGGGCGCCGCTGCGCTCGGCGACCTCGGCCGCCTCGTCGAGCGCCTCGCGGGCGCCGTCCCGACCGCTCGCCACCCGCGCCGCGGCGAGCGCCTTCAGCGCTTTGGGCAGCGGCCAGAGCATGCCGTTCTCGCGCGCCTCCGTCGCGGCCCACTCGGCGACGTCGAGCGCCTCCTCCGTCCTGCCCAGTCCGAGCAGCGCCTCAACCCGCAGCGCGGCCCGCCAGGAAGCGACCTCGCCGCCGCTTCCCATCGCGCCGCGATAGAGGCGCTCGGCGTCTTCGAGCGCGTCGAGGGCCGCCGCGTTCTCCCCGGCGGCCAGCTCCGTCACCGCCAGGTGGGTGAGCGAGAGGCTGCGCGAGAAGACGTCGCCGAGGCGCTCGGTCAGCTCGTGGTTGCGGCGCGCCATCGCCACCGCCGCCTCGACCTCCCCTCGCGTCCCCCGCAGGGTCGCCAGGTTGCCGCGGGTCCAGCTCGCCGTCTCCGGGTCGCCCTGCTCGGCGGCGATCCGAAGGCCGCTCTCCAGATACCTCTGCGCCTCGTCGAGCTTGCCGCGCTCGCGACTCGCGACTCCCTTCTCCATCAACGCCCAGGCGACCGGGCAGCCGATGATGATCCCGGCCCCGGCGGCGCGGTCCTCGCCGGCCATCTCGAGCACCTCGTCGCAGAGCCGTTCGACCTCGTCGAAGTCGGCTACGCAGAGGTGGGCGTAGGCAGTCGCCGCCCGAATCGCCACCCGCAGGTGGTGGTCGCCCGATTCGTCGGCGAGGCGGTTCACCTCTGCCGTCGTGGCGATCCACTCCTCCCCCTTGCGTACCCGGCCGGGGCGCCCCGCGGTCAGCGTGCGCAACAGGGTCAGCGAGCGCAGGTCGCCGCTGCGCGTCGCGATCTCCTCCGCCTCGGCGGCCAGCCGCGCTTCCTCCTCGGGATCCATGCCGAGCCGCCAGGCGTAGTCGAGCTGGCGCAGCCGCGCGGAGACCGCCAGCGCGTCCTGCTCCTCGCCCTCCTCCAGCTCGGCGGCCAGGGTCATCGTCTTGCGCCAGAGGCGCATTGCGTCGCGCGGCTGGCTGTGGCCGGCCCAGTAGGCGGCGCGGGCCGACCAACGCGCCGCCTCGAGGGTCTCGCCGCCCTCCTCCAGGTGGTCGGCGATCAGCGCCGCCAGCTCGTCGTGGCGGTCCGGGTTGAGCTCGATCGTCGCCCGCGCCGCCGCCGCGTGGATCGCCCGCCGCTGCTCGGAGAGCTGCGTTCCGTAAGCGATCTCGCGGGTCAGCGGGTGGCGGAAGGCGAGCAGCCGCTCCGGGTACAGCTCCGCCTCGTAGAGGAAGCCGCCCCCGATCAGCTCGCGCAGCGCCGCCTCGCACTCCTCGCGCTCGCCGAGCCCGGAGATCAGAGCCAGAGCCGGCTCGGGGACCTCCTTGCCAGCCACCGAGGCGGCCTGCAGGAGGCGCTTCGCGTCGGGGTCGAGCCGGTCGATCCGCGCCGCCAGCACGGCCTGGACGCTGGCCGGCACGCCGACCTCCTCGACCGGGCGCACCAGCCGGTAGGCGCCCCGCTCGCCTTCGAGGTGGCCGGCCTCGACCAGCTCGCGGAGGATCTCCTCGATGAAGAACGGGTTGCCGGCGGTGCGCTCGTGGAGGTGCTCGGCGAGCCCGTCGAGAGAGGGATCCTCGCCGGCCAAGTCGTGGATCAGCTCGCGGCTGTCGGCCAGCCCCAGCGGCGCCAGCTCGATCTCGTGGTAGTCGGGCGGGCCGGTCCAGCCGGGCTCGTACTCGGGCCGGAAGTTGACGATCACCAGGGTCTGCGTCCCCTCGACCGCGTCGAGCAGCTCGCCGAGCAGCGCCTCGCTGCCCTCGTCGACCCAGTGCAGGTCCTCGACCACGATCGCGGTCGGCTCGCGGCGGTTGGGGGCGTGCACCAGCTTGCAGACGACGCTGCGCAGCGCCCGCTGGCGCGCCTCGGCGCTGAGCTGCGGCAGGGGCCGGTCGGGGTCGGGCACGCCGAGGAAGTCGAAGAGCAGCGGCAGGTCGTCGATCAGCTCGGGGTCGAGCAGCAGCGCCCGCCCGGCGATCTTCTCACGCACGATCCGCTCCGGGTCGGCGTCGGCGATCCCGAAGTAGGCGCGCAGCATCTGCAGGACGGGCATGAAGGGGATGCCGCGCCCGTGCGACTGGGCCTGCGCCTCGAAGACCTCGACCCCCTCGTCGCGGCAGCGCTCGGCAAACTCGTGGCAGAGGCGGCTCTTGCCGACGCCCGGCTCGGCGACGATCCCGACCGCGGCCCCCTCGCCCGCCTTGGTGCGGCCCAGCGCCTTCGCCAGCACCTCCATCTCCTCAGCCCGCCCGACGAAACGGGAGAAGCCGCGCTCGCGCGAGAGGTCGAGCCGGGAGCGGGCGCTGCCCACCCCGGCCAGCTCGAAGACCCGGACCGGCCGGCTCGCTCCCTTGATCTCGAACTCGCCCAGGTCCTCCAGCTCGAGGAAGCCGCGCGCCGCCTCCGCCGCCGCCTCGGTCAGGTAGGCCTTGCCGGGCTCGGCCAGCGCCTCCATCCGCTGCGCGAGGCCGACCGTGTGGCCGATCGCGGTGTACGCGCCCTCGCCGTCAGCGCCGATCGCCCCGGCGATCACCTCGCCGGAGTTGATCCCGATCCGCGCCGAGAAGTTGAGCCCGTGCGCGCGGCGCAGCTCGCCCGCGTAGGAGGCGATCTCGTCGAGCATCCGCAGCGCCGCGTAGCAGGCCCGTCGCGCATGGTCCTCGTGGGCGATCGGGGCGCCGAAGACGGCCATGATCCCGTCGCCGGTGAACTTGTCGACGGTGCCCTCGAAGCGGCGCACCTCGTCGGCGAGGATCGAGAAGAAGCGCTGCATGATCGAGCGCCACTCCTCCGGGTCGTGCTGCTCGGCGAGGTCCATCGACCCCTTCACGTCGGCGAACAGCACGGTGACCTGCTTTCGCTCGCCGTCCGCTTCGATGCCGACTTTCGCCACTGCCCTCGGAAGCTTACGCCTGTCCTGGTCGAGCGTTCGCAGTTATCGCTTCTGTGCGGCGGAAACTGCGAACGCGGTTGCGGACGCAGCGGGGTCGGGCGGTCCACCTATACTGGCCTCCAGCCATACCGATTGACTGGTCAGTCAGGGAGCTTGAGATCCAGCTTGCCGAGGAGCAGATGCGCGCAGCCGCCGTACAACTCAACTCGAACGCCGACAAGGCACGCAACCTCGCCGCCGCGGAGCGGCTGGTGCGCGCTGCGGCCGCCGACGGCGCCGAGCTGATCGCCCTGCCCGAGAAGTGGAACCTGCTCGCCTCCGGCGAGGAGATGGCGGCCGGCGCCGAGCCGCTCGACGGCCCGAGCCTCGCCGCCGCCCGCGGCTGGGCGCGCGAGCTGGGTGTCCACCTGCTCGCCGGCAGCGTCTCCGAGCGCGGCGAGGACGAGGGGAAGTCCTTCAACACCTCGGTCCTGATCGGCCCCGGCGGCGAGGACCTCGCCGTCTACCGGAAGATCCACATGTTCGACGTCGAAGCGGGCGGCGTCTCCTACCGCGAGTCCGACCACGAGCAGGCGGGCAGCGAGATAGTCGACGCGGCGGTCGGCGACCTGCGCGTCGGGCTGACCGTCTGCTACGACCTCCGCTTCCCGGAGCTGTACCGGATCCTCGCCGTGCGCGGTGCTCGGCTGATCGCCGTCCCCTCGGCCTTCACCCTCGCCACCGGTCGTGACCACTGGGAGACGCTGCTGCGGGCGCGGGCGATCGAGAACCAGGTCTTCGTCCTCGCCCCCAACCAGGTCGGCGAGGCGCCGCCCCACTACAGCTCCTACGGGCGCTCGGCGATCGTCGATCCCTGGGGGGTGGTGCTGGCCACCGCCGCCGACGGCGAGCGCTGCGTCGCCGCCGACCTCGACCTGGTGGCGCAGGAGCGGATCCGCGAGACGCTTCCCTCGCTCGCCAACCGCCGCCCCGACGCTTATGTTTGGCCCCAGCCGATGGAGGCGCACGCCTGATGGCCAGCTCGAAAGCGGCGCCCGCGATCGACAGGCGCCGCCAGATCCTCGACGCGGCGATCTGCGTCTTCGCCCGCCAGGGCTTCCACTCGACCCGGGTAGCCGACATCGCCGACGAGGCGGGGGTCGCCTACGGCCTCGTCTATCACTACTTCAAGTCGAAGGACGAGGTGCTGAACGAGCTGTTCAGCGAGCGCTGGTCGCTGCTGCTGACGGCGATCGAAGAGGCCGACCGCAGCGAGGCGACCCCACGCGCCAAGCTCGAGGCGGTGGCCGGCTTCATCGTCGACTCCTACCGCCACAACCCGGAGCTGATGAAGGTGATCATCGTCGAGGTGACGCGCGCCGCCAACTCCTTCGGCCGCACCCATCTGCCGGAGATCCGCCGCGCCTACGACTCGATCGCCAAGATCGTCGCCGACGGGCAGGAGTCGGGCGCCTTCCGCCGCGACATCGACCCGAACTTCGCCTCGATGTCCTTCTACGGCGCGATCGAGCAGCTGCTCTCCGGCTGGATCTTCGACCTGATCCCCGCCACCGCCGCCGACTTCGAGCAGGCAAAGGCCCTTGTAACGGCGACGATCTGCGACGGCCTCGAGCCGCGATAGGTAAGGTCGGGCCGCGATGGAGAACGAGATGGTCAAACGCCTGCTGTGGAGCGGCCTGCTCGCCGCGACCAGCGCGATCGCCAGCATCGCCGCCACGAAGCTCGCCGCGATCGTCTGGCGGCGGGTCTTCGAAGAGGAGCCCCCGGAGTAGCCGCGATGGCCGAGCCGACCGCCACGCCGCCCACCGAGCCGACCGCCACGCCGCCCACCGCGCCGGACGACAAGTCGGTCGCCGCGCCGGACGACAAGTCGGTCGCCGAGTTGGTCTTCGACGTCTCCGAACGCACCTCGTCGCTGATCCGCGAGGAGGTGCAGCTCGCCAAGACCGAGATCTCCGAGAAGGTCGGCAGCATCCTGCGCGGCTCGGCGGTCGGGGTCGCCGCCGGGGCCTTCGCCTTCCTGGCGCTGATCCTGATCATGGAGGGGATCGCCTGGCTGCTCAACGAAGAGGTCTTCGACGGCAAGACCTGGCCCGGCTTCTTCATCGAGGCCGGCGCCTTCCTGCTGATCGCTGCCCTGGCGGGCCTGGCCGCCTTCCGCGCCGTGCGGTCCGGCTCCCCGCCGGTGCCCGAGCAGGCGATCGAGGAGGCGAAGCTGACCAGGGCCACGCTGGAAGGAGAGGGCGACGAGCCCCCGTCCGGGGGGTCGCAATGAGCGCCCATCCCGAGCCCGCCCGCCCGTCCACCGCCGGTGCCCCCGGTCGCTCGGCGGCCGAGATCCGCCGCGACATCGAGCTTCAACGCCGCGACCTGGGCCGCTCGGTCCAGGCCCTGCGCGGCCGGGTCGCCGAGCTGACCGACTGGCGCCGCCAGATCCGCGAGCACCGCCGTGAGCTGGTGATCGGCGCGGCGGTTGCCGGCTTCGCGATCGGCGGCCTGCTGGCCTTCCGACGCCGCCGCTAGCTCAATACGGACTTGCTGACGCTGCCGACCCCGAGCAGCCCAGGACCCACGTGGGCCCCGAGGACGGCGCCCACCTCGGAGACGAAGGCGGGCTCGCAGCCAAAGATCTCGCGGCAGTCGTCGGCCAGCGCCGCAGCCGTTTCGTCGTCCTGGATGTGCTGGACGACCCAGGCGTCGAGGCCGGACTCGTGGCGCTCGCGAGCGTAGTTGCGCAACCGCTCGATCGAGCGGGCGCGGGTGCGGACGCGTTCGACCGGGGTGATCTCCTCCTCCAGGGTGAGGATCGGCTTGATCTTCAGCGCCGAGCCGATCCAGGCGCTGGCGCCGCCGATCCGGCCGCCCCGCCGCAGGTACTCGAGGGTGTCGATCGCGAACCACATCTTCAGCTCCTCGCGTGCCCGGCGGGCGCGGGCGAGGGCCGCCTCGCCGTCCTCGCCCCCGGCCGCGGCCGCCGCGGCGGCCAGCGCGCACAGGCCCATCCCGCCGGCCGCCGAGCGGGAGTCGAAGAGGTGGATGCCCTCGCCGCCCTCGCCCTCGGCGATCAACCGCTCGCGGGCCTGACCGGCCGCCTCGAAGGTGCCGGAGATGCCGGCCGAGATGTGGACCGAGACGATCTCGCGGCCGGCGTCGAGCAGCGGCCCGTAGACCGAGACGAAGTCCCCGATCGATGGCTGCGAGGTGGTCGCCCCGCCCTCGGAGGCGCGCAGCCGCTCGAAGAACGCGCCGTAGTCGGCGATCTCGGACTCGGGCTGCTGGTCGCCGTCGATGGAGACGTAGAGGCTGATCGTCTCGATCCCGCGCGCGGCGACGAGGTCGGTCGGGAGGTAGGCCGTGCTGTCGCAGACGACGGCGGTGGGCGGGGCGGCGCTCAAGGCAAGCGTGATTCTCTCAGACCGCCCGCTACACTTTGTGAAGTGACCGATACCCCCAAAGAGGCGATCACCCTCACCGGCAAGGCGGCCGAGAAGATCGGCGAGTTGCTGGGCGGTCAGGACGACGCCGAGGGCCAGGCGCTTCGCGTCGCCGTTCGTGGCGGCGGCTGCTCCGGCTTCCAGTACGCGCTCGCCTTCGACCGCGCCAAGGAGGACGACCACCTCTTCGAGGTCGACGGCGTCGCCGTCGTCGTCGACCAGGTCAGCATGCAGTTCGTCTTCGGCTCCGAGGTCGACTACGTCGAAGGGCTGCAGGGCGCCGGGTTCCAGGTCAACAACCCGAACGTCGTCGCCGCCTGCGGCTGCGGCTCGTCCTTCCAGGTCAAAGAGGACGCGGCCGAGTCGGCCGCGGTCTAGTGCCGCATTCTTCTGGCGGTTACCCGCTCCGTTCTCAGCGGTTGACCCGGTCTTCCTGCAGGGGTACAGTCGGCTAGGAATCCGATCTCGATCCAGAGGAGGCGATATGCCCTGGAATCTC
>Ga0210144_1000088_pt1 | contig 52595 bp, 54 predicted proteins | sample Muzzi_PWA_D2_FD_185532 | JGI IMG/M metagenome (GOLD analysis project Ga0210144, IMG submission 185532) | Wetland microbial communities from San Francisco Bay, California, USA, that impact long-term carbon sequestration - Muzzi_PWA_D2 (SPAdes) | ecosystem: Environmental > Aquatic > Marine >...
GCGGCCTCAGCCGAGGAGCGCATGAACTGAGGCGCGTCTCTGCCCAAGGCAGCCGGATCGGCACGACGTTGTCACCGATGTCTTAGGTACAATCTGTTATCTATGTCTCCGGGTCGGACACAGGAAGAATTGGTCGGAGCGATAGGATTTGAACCTACGACCCCTTGACCCCCAGTCAAGTGCGCTACCAGACTGCGCCACGCTCCGACCGCGCTGGACTCTAAGGCCATCCAGCGAATTGCGGGCCTTGCCGGCCCCGGTGACACCGTCACCGCTACCGCGCCTGATCGAGCAGCCGTTTGCACTCGAGCAGTTCGGCGAGCGTCACCTTTAGCCGCTCCACGTCCTCCGGCGCAAGACCCGCCTCTTCGGCGCCATCTGGCTCGCGGCGCGACTCCGACGCCACTGTGCTGGCCGGGCGGCTCGTTCTCCGCCGGGGCGCCTCGTTTCCGAATGACGGCTCGACCCGCTCCGGTTGATGCCGTCCACCGGCGCCAGGGTCGGCCGCGGCGACCGCGTCCGGGTCGCCGGTCTTTCCATCCGCATACTCACCACGGCCGGCGGCAACGACGGTACGCGAACCCTGTTCCTTGAGGATGCGCTGGACGCCACGGATCGTGTAGCCCTCGCCGTAGAGGAGATGCCTGATACCGCGCAAAAGGTCGACGTCGTCGGGGCGATAGTACCGACGCCCGCCGCCGCGCTTCATCGGCTTGATCTGCGTGAACCGCGTCTCCCAGAACCGCAGGACGTGCTGTGGCAGATCGAGATCTTCCGCCACTTCGCTGATCGTCCGGAATGCGTCAGGACTCTTCGACACCGCCCGTTCCCGCGCGTCACGGCCTACTTCGCGCTAATCCTCACGCGAAGGGTCGTTCGACTCTCCGTCAAGCAGTGCGGCGTTGATCCTGTCCTTCAAGACGTTGCTCGGCTTGAACACCATCACCCGCCGCGGCGATATCGGCACCTCTTCGCCGGTCTTCGGATTGCGACCGACGCGTTCGCTCTTCTGACGAACGATGAACGAACCAAACGACGACAGCTTCACCGGTTCGCCACGGACGACACAGGCGCTGATCTCGTCGAGGACAACTTCAACGAGTTGCGCGGACTCCGTCCGTGAGAGCCCGACCTTCTGATAGACTGCCTCACAAAGGTCGGCACGCGTCACCGTTTTGCCGCCCATGGCCTCCACGCCCCATTTGGAAGGTGCCGCTTCACGAAAGTCCCGATGAAGAGATCGGGACGCTCCAACCGTATTGCCTCACACGGCCGGAATCAACTGATCTTGCAAAGAGATCGATGCGCCGGCGCCTACCAGCGCAGCAATATCGCACCCCAGGTGAAGCCGCCCCCCATCGACTCCAGAAGCAGGAGGTCGCCCTTCTTGATCCGACCGTCGAGACTTGCCTCCCAGAGCGCCAGCGGAATGGAGGCCGCCGACGTATTGCCGTGACGATCGACGGTCCGAATGACTTTCTCGATGGGGATACCGAGCTTCTTAGCTGTCGCGTCGATGATCCGGATATTCGCCTGGTGCGGCACGAACCAGTCGACGTCGGCAGCGGTGAAGCCGGTTGCCTCGAAAGCGTCCTCGATGACGTCGGAGATCATGGTGACCGCGCGCTTGAAGACCTCACGGCCCTCCATACGGAGGTGCCCGACGGTGCGGGTCGACGACGGCCCGCCGTCGACATAGAGCATCTCCTTGAAGCGTCCATCCGAGCGCAGGTGCGCGCTGAGCACGCCGCGGTCGCTCCGCCACCCGGGCTGCGGCTCGCCACTGACAACCACCGCGCCGGCACCGTCGCCGAACAGAACGCAGGTGGCGCGGTCCTCCCAGTCGAGGATCCGGGAAAACGTCTCGGCGCCGATCACCAGCGCCCTCCGGGCCTGGCCGGAACGGATCATCGCATCGGTCGTCGACAGCGCGAAAAGAAAGCCGGAGCAGACCGCCTGCAGATCGAACGCGGCGCCGTGCTGCATGCCGAGTTCCTGCTGCACCGTCACCGCGGAAGCCGGAAAGGTGTTGTCGGGCGTCGCGGTGGCCATCACGATCAGATCGATGTCGGCCGGCGTCAGCCGCGCCGCTTCGAGCGCCGAGCGGGCCGCCTGCAGAGCGAGGTCGGAGGTCACCTCGCCGTCGGCGGCGATATGTCTCTCCCGGATTCCGGTGCGCTGAGTGATCCACTCGTCCGAGGTGTCAACGAGCTTCGACAGCTCGTTGTTGGTCATCACCTTCTCAGGCAGATAGCCACCGCATCCGAGAACTACCGAACGGGTCGTGCTCACGCAGCACCCGCGCGCGCGACAGCGGCAGCCGAAGCCGGCGTCTCCGGCTGATAGTACCCGGTGAGGTCGCTGTTGATCTTGTCCAGGAGCCGGTTGCGGACCATGCTGTAGCCAAGCTCGACCGCGGTGGCGAATCCTTCCGCATCGGTACCGCCATGGCTCTTGATGACGATGCCGTTCAGGCCGAGGAAGACGCCGCCATTGCCGCGTCTCGGGTCCATCTTTTCACGCAGCCGGTTGAAGGCGTCCCTGGCGAGGAAGTAGCCGATCCGCGCGAGCAGCGTGCGGCTCATGGCGGCCCGCAGATAGGTCGCAATCTGCTTGGCGGTGCCCTCCGCCGTCTTGAGTGCGATATTGCCGGAAAAACCCTCGGTCACAACGACATCCACGGTTCCCTTGCCAAGATCGTCGCCTTCGACGAAGCCGACATACTCGATGTTGGGCAGGTTGGCATCCCTCAGCAGCTGACCGGCCTCGCGAACGCCTTCCAGCCCCTTCACCTCCTCGACGCCGATATTGAGCAGTCCCACTGTCGGCCGATCGAGGTCGAACACTGCCCGCGCCATCGCCCCGCCCATCACGGCGAAATCGAAAAGCTGCTGGGCGTCCGCGCCAATGGTCGCGCCGACGTCGAGCACGACACTCTCGCCGCGTATGGTCGGCCATAGCGCCGCGATTGCCGGCCGGTCGATCTCCGCCGCCGTGCGCAGGCAGAACTTCGCCATCGCCATCAGGGCGCCGGTATTGCCCGCCGAGACCGCGAAGTCGGCCTCACCCTTCTTCACCGCCTCGATCGCCCGCCACATGCTCGAGCGGCGACGGCCCTGCCGCAACGCCTGGCTTGGCTTGTCATCCATCCGGACGGCAATTTCGCAATGCTCGAAGGTCGACGCCTCGCGCACCTTGGGATACCGCGCGAGCACGGGCTCGACGGCCTTCTCGTCACCGAACAGCCGGAAGCGGAGGTCGGGGCGGCGAGTGAGCGCCTTGGCAGCCCCCGGAATGACCAGCTCGACCCCTTCGTCGCCGCCCATCGCGTCAAGAGATACGGTTACGTCTGCCGCCATTCAATCCAACGTCGATTGAGCCTCGACTGCCTCCGCCCGCGGGACCCCGACGGTGGCAAGACGGCGACCATACTAGCTTGGGGCTATGAGACAAAGGATTCATACCGGAAAACCGCCGAGACCGTTGCTGCTATTCGCGGTTCGTCAGCCGGGCGAGCACCGCGAACGGCGACTCGGTCGGCGTGCCAACGGTATCGTCCGGCTCGGCCGGCAGCTCGGCTCCGGGCGCCTTCGGATACGGGTCGATCCCCAGCGCAAAATGCTCCAGCACCAGCGCACCGAGGTCAAGCTCGTCGCCGCCCAGGAGTTCCGGCGGCTCGGCGTTCGGGTCGACGCGGACTTCCGCACCGGGTTTACGCGCCGACTGTCCGGCCTCTCCACCCGCGACATATCGGACATCGATCTCCTCTTCGATCGACTGCGCCACCGGCTCGAGGCTGACCACGCAAGTCTGAACGATTTCCGCGCGAATCGGCCCGGTAACTGTCACCGATCTATCTGTCCCGCGGGTGACTTCGAGGTCAGCACTCAGCGAGCGAACCTCGAGCAGGCCGTATTCGCGGGCGATCGCCTGCCGCTCGGACGGACCGGCCTCGATCCGCACGGCGTGGCCCGTCGCCGGGATTGAATCGACGTCAATCGTTGTGACGAGCAGCGGCCTGGTGGTCATGGGTCTTCTCTGGGGACAGGGGGGCGGCCAGATCGGCGAACGGCAGTCTCGCTTCCATGAGTGAGGCTTTCGGCGTTGCCGCCAGCACCGTGGCCGTCGCCTTCATATAAGCGGCGAGCAGGCCGGCCGCCACCTCGCCGCCTTTCGCCGCCGGCACGCTGCGCCGGATCGCCTTGGCAAGGGCCGCCTCGTCGCCGGCGGAAAGCGCCGAATCATAGGCGGCGGCCCGCCCGTAGTAGACCTCGCCGATCTTGCGCATCCGCTTCGGCACCGACAGGTCGCCGACCCCCATCTCCCGCAGCGAGCGGTCCATCTCGGAGCAAAACAGGTCGAAAACCGCCTGTCCGGCTGCCCGCAATTCCTCGTCGCCGGCCTCGAACCGGCGCAAAACAAGCACGGTATGCAGGACGACAGCCTCGAATCGGCCGTCGACGCTATCGTCAACGCCGAAATCACGATAGAGCGCCGGCTGGCGGGCCTGCGCCACGATCGCGCCGTAAAGCACCGCTGGTATGTCCGGATCGGTGCGTCGTCGTCGGAACAGGCGGCCAATCATCGATCTGCTCTCCTTCAAGAGCGGTACGGGGGCTGGACAGCGGCCGAACTATGTTGCAAGTCGACCGCGCGCAGGCTAGGGGAAACGCCGGGATGAGCAGTGATTTGGGCGATATTTTCGGCGGCGCCCGCCGTCGCCTGGGGTTGGCGGCAGCGTTGAGCCTGGCCATCGGAGCGACCGGCTGTGTTGGCACTCAAGGGCTCGGCAGCACATCCAAACATGGCTATGTGATTTCCCAGGTCGCGCTCGAGCAGGTGCCGATCGGATCGAGCAAGGACCAGGTGCTGATCGCCCTTGGCTCTCCCTCGACCACCGGGAATTTCGGCGGCGAGGCTTACTATTATATCAGCCAGACCCGGCGGCAGAGCGTCGCGTTCATGCCCGACCGCGTCGTCGACCAGCGGGTGCTCGCGGTCTATTTCGACGATAACGACAAGGTCACCCGGATTGCCGACTACGGCCTGAAGGACGGCAAGGTGTTCGATTTCGTCAGCCGGACGACGCCCACGGCCGGCCGTGACGAAAGCTTCCTCAAGCAGGTGCTTGGCGGCCTGCTCGGTCGGAAATAGCACAGCTTTCGCGACAACGGCCCAGCGGACGAAAAAAGCCCGCCATCGCTGGCGGGCCTTCTGATTCTTGCGTCGTCCCGATCAGTGCGACAGCACGGCGAGCAGGAGAAGCGCGACGATGTTGGTGATCTTGATCATCGGGTTGACCGCCGGCCCGGCCGTGTCCTTGTAGGGGTCGCCGACGGTGTCGCCGGTAACGGCTGCCTTGTGGGCCTCCGAGCCCTTGCCGCCGTAGTTGCCGTCCTCGATGTACTTCTTGGCGTTGTCCCATGCGCCGCCGCCCGCCGTCATCGAGATCGCCACGAACAGGCCGGTGACGATGACGCCAAGGAGCATTGCGCCGAGCGCCGAGAAGGCTGCCGAGCGGCCCCCGATCCAGTTGATGACAACGAAGATGACGATCGGCGAAAGCACCGGAAGCAACGACGGGGCGATCATTTCCTTGATCGCCGACTTGGTCAGAAGGTCCACCGCCGCCCCGTAGTCGGGCTTTTCCGTGCCCTGCATGATGCCCGGCTTCGCCTTGAACTGGCGACGCACCTCCTCGACGATGGCGCCGCCGGCGCGCCCGACGGCGGTCATCGCGATGCCGCCGAAAAGGTATGGCAGCAGCCCGCCGAACAGCAGGCCAACGACCACGTAGGGGTTGGCGAGCGAGAAGTTGGGATCGACCCCCGTGAAATAGGGGAATGCCGTCGGATCCGAGACGAAATGCTTGAGATCCTCGGTGTAGGCTGCGAAGAGCACCAGCGCACCGAGGCCGGCCGAACCGATCGCATAGCCCTTGGTGACGGCCTTGGTGGTGTTGCCCACCGCATCGAGGGCGTCGGTCGACTTCCGCACTTCGTCCGGCAGGCCTGCCATCTCAGCGATGCCGCCGGCATTGTCGGTGACCGGCCCGAAGGCGTCGAGCGCCACCACCACCCCCGCCAGCGCCAGCATGGTGGTCACCGCGATCGCAATGCCGAACAGGCCCGCCAGCGCGTTGGCGACGAGGATGCCGGCAATGATGACGATCGCCGGCAACGCTGTCGATTCAAGCGACACCGCGAGACCCTGGATGACATTGGTCCCGTGGCCGGTGATCGATGCCCGGGCGATTGCCTGCACGGGCCGGAAGTTCGTGCCGGTGTAATACTCGGTGATCCAGATGATCAGGCCTGTCACCACAAGCCCGGCAATGCCGCACAGGTAAAGGTCGATGGCGCGGAAGCCGACCTCGCCGAGCGGCTCGTACATCGAGCCGAAGACCACCCAGGTAACGGGATAAAGCACAATCAACGACAGGACGGCCGTGGCGACGAAGCCCTTGTAGAGCGCGCCCATGATCGAGCCGTTGGCGCCGAGGCGCACGAAGAACGTGCCGATGATCGAGGTGACGACGCAGGCGGCGCCGATCGCCAGCGGATAGATCATCGAGGAGAACGCATAGTCGGTTCCGGCGAAGAAGATCGACGCCAGCACGATGGTGGCGACGACCGTCACCGCATAGGTCTCGAAGAGGTCGGCCGCCATGCCGGCGCAGTCGCCGACATTGTCGCCGACATTGTCGGCGATCGTCGCCGGATTCCGCGGGTCGTCCTCCGGGATTCCCGCTTCCACCTTGCCGACCAGATCGCCGCCGACATCGGCGCCCTTGGTGAAGATGCCGCCGCCAAGACGGGCGAAGATCGAGATGAGCGAGGCGCCGAAACCGAGCGCGACCAAGGCGTCGACGACGATCCGGTCGCCAATCCCGTAGCCGAGGAACTCGGTGAGGACGAGGAAGTAGACGGAAACGCCGAGCAGTGCCAGACCTGCAACCAGAAGTCCCGTGATCGCCCCTGAGCGGAAGGCGATGGCAAGCCCGGCGGAAAGGCTCTGGCTGGCGGCCTGTGCCGTCCGGACATTGGCGCGCACCGACACCATCATGCCGATGAAGCCGGCCGAGCCGGAGAGGATCGCGCCGATCAGGAAGCCGATCGCCACCGTGATCGACAGAAGCCAGGCAACGATGATGAAGACGACCACGCCGACCAGGGCAATCGTCGTATATTGGCGCCGGAGATAGGCGGTGGCCCCCTCCTGAATAGCGCCGGCGATCTCCTGCATGCGGGCCGAGCCGGCATCGGCGGCGAGCACCGACTGCGCCGCCCAGATCGCGTAGGCAATGGAAAGGAGAGCGCAGACAATAATGACGTAGATCACGGTGTTCCTCTTTGTCCGTAGGTCCGTTCGACCCGGAAAAACTGGCCAGCGACGCCTGTTTGCGTGGGAATCAACCGGGCCGCCCTGCCTCGGCCGGTTATGAGCCGGCGTGGGTATGGCCTGTCACAAAGCGGCCGTCAAGACTTTCGGCCGGCCGCCTCAGACCGTCATTCGCCGTTTGGCGAAGACTGCCACGAGCAGCCCGGCGAGACAGACCCCGACCACCGGGAAGACCATGACCGCGATCCGCTCCCAGCCGAACGCGCTGAACAGGCTGCCGGAGCTGAAGGACGCGATGGCGACGGAGCTGAAGACGAAGAAATCGTTGAGCCCCTGGACCTTGCTCCGCTCCTCCGGCCGATAGGTCTGCGTCAGCATTGTGGTGGCACCGATGAAGCCGAAATTCCAGCCGACGCCGAGCAGGATCAAGGCCAGCCAGAAGTGCGCCAGGTTGATGCCCGTGAGCGCTACTGCGCCGCACGCGGCGAGCAACGCCATACCGACAGTGATGATCGCCTCGACCCCGAAGCGCGCGATCAGCGCGCCGGTGATGAAGCTCGGACCGAACATCGCGAGCACATGCCACTGGATGCCGAGCGCCGCATTGTCCTCGCCGAGCCCGCAAGCAACCATGGCGAGCGGCGCGGCGGTCATCACCAGCGCCATCAGCGCATAGGATCCCATGCCGCAGAGCACCGCAACGATCAGGCGCGGCTGGCGGACGATTTCCGAGAGCGGCCGGCCGCCGCTGGCGGCAATATGCCTCGGCGCCTCGCGGGCGGGCCCGCCGAGCAGCGAGACGATGCCGAGGCCCATCGTCGCCAGCACTGACATGGCGAAGAACGCGCCGGCGAAGGGGATCGGCCGCAAAAGGTCGCGAGTGAAGATCACCGTCTGCGGGCCGATGATCGCCGCGGCGATGCCGCTCATCATCACCCACGAGATGGCACGGGCGCGAAACGCCTCGTCGCCGCTGTCGGCCGCGGCGAAGCGGTATTGCTGGTTGAAGGAGGTCGCCAGACCGACGGCGAGAAACCCGACCAGCAGGATCCAGAACTGGGAGAGGATCACCGCCGTGGCAGCGATGATGCCGCCGGCAATACCGAACAGCGTACCGGCCATGAAGCCAAGGCGTCGCCCGATCCGGCGCATCAGCATGGCCGCCGGAACGGCGCCAAGCGCGACGCCGAGATTGAAGCCGCTCACCGGCAGCGTGGCGAGCGACTTGTCCGGACCGAGGAGATAGAGGCCGGCCAGACCGCCGAGCGTGATCGCAACCGGCGGAGCCGCGCCATTGATCGCCGCCGCGGCCGACAGCACGATCGCATTCCGGCGCGCCTGCGAATCCTCCGCATCGGGGGCTGCCTGAAGTGTCTCGTCGGTCACGGTGTGTCCTCCGGGAGGCAACTATAGCGCTCGCACACCCGCCCAGTCGCCTAGAAATGCACGTGGCTCATGTGGTCGAGCGGCAGCGGCCGACCCTCGCCGTCGAGCACCACCGGCGGTGACTTGCCTTCCACGACCCGCCCGATGCGGGTCACCGGAACGCCAGCCTCGGCCGCGTCCTCGGCAAAGGCTTCGGCGTCAGGCTCGGGCACGGTCGCCAGGATCTCGTAGTCGTCGCCGCCGGTGAGAATTGTGGCAAGCGCCGTCGGATCGCTGTCGGCAAGCATGCGAGCTCCGGCAGAAAGCGGCAACGTCGACGCCTCGATCTCGCCCCCGACCCCTGACACATCGCAGATGTGCGCGAAGTCGCCGACCAGCCCATCGGAGATGTCGAGCGCGCTGGTCGCGTAGCGCCGCAAGGTCGCAGCAAGCTCGACCCGCGGCTGGGGCAACAGATAGCGGTCGAGCAGATGGTCCGCCGCCTTTCCCGCTGGCATCGCGTCGATGGTGCCCAGCCGGATGCGGAGGCCGAGCGCGGCATCGCCGACGGTTCCCGACACGAAGACGAGGTCGCCGGGTGCGGCCCCCGACCGACGAACGATCGAGGCGGCGGGAACCCGTCCGAAAGCGGCGACCGACACCGTCAGCCCGCCTGCGGAACGGTTGGTATCCCCGCCGAACAGCGACAAGCCGAAGCGCTTCTGATCCGCCTCCAACCCGGCCGCGAAATCACGGAGCCAGTCCTCGGTCCAGTCAGGTTTGAGGGCCAGCGACAGAAGATATCCGATCGGCTCGGCGCCCTTGCCAGCGAGGTCGGAGAGATTGACCCTGAGCGCCTTGGCCGCGATGGCAGCCGGCGGGTCGTCGGCGAAGAAATGGACTCCCTCGGCGATCAGGTCGGCCTTGAGCACGACATCCTCACCGTCCCGCGGTACATAGACCGCCACGTCATCAGCGAGGCTGAAGGCGCCGGGGTCGGACGCAAGTGGCCGGAAATAGCGGTCGATCAGCGCAAATTCGCCGGGACGCTCGGCCATGATCACGTCTGCTCGGGCGTCAGGAACTCGGCCGGGCGGTAGCTGCGGGCGAGCTTGTCGAGCACCGCGTTCACCATCCCCGCCGCATCGGCGTCGAAGAAGGCTCGGGCGACGTCGATATATTCGCTGATCACCACCCGCGCCGGGATATCGCGCCGGCTGGCGAGCTCATGCGCGCCGGAGCGCAGAATCGCCCGCAGCGTCGCGTCGATGCGGGCAAGCGGCCAACCCGGCGTCAACGACTGGTGGATGGCGGGATCGAGGGTCCGCTGGTCGCGCACCACACCCGACACGATATCGCGGAAGAACGCGGGATCCGCGTCCCGGTAGCGGTCGCCATCCACCTCCTTGCCGAGGCGGTACGACTCGAACTCGGCCAGCACCTCCGGCAGCGTCGCCCCGCTCAATTCCATCTGGTAGAGCGCCTGCACGGCGGCAAGCCGCGCCGCGCCCCTGCGGTTGGCCGGTCGCGCCGACGACGGTTTGCCTTCGCCGGTCATGGATCGAGACCGAGCTTCTCGCGGACGGCAATCATCGCAAGCGCGGCTTCCGCGGCCCCGCCGCCTTTGTTCGGTCCGTCGACACGCGCCCTCGCCCACGCCTGATCGCGAGTCTCCACGGTAAGGATGCCGTAGCCGACGGCCAGCCCGTCGCCCACCGAAAGGTCCATGATGGCGCGCCCGGATTCACCGGCGACGATGTCGTAGTGGCTGGTTTCGCCGCGAATGACGCAGCCGAGCAGGACGAAGCCGTCGTAGCGGACCTTGCCGCTTTCCATCGCCTCAATCGCCATCGACAGCGTCGCCGGCACCTCGAAGGCGCCGGGCACCGACAGCCGGTCGTGGCTAGCGCCGGCCGCTTCGAGTGCGCCGACGGCGCCCCTCACCAGCTCGTCGGCGATATCCTCGTAGAAGCGCGCGTCGATGATCAATAGGTGTGGCATGGCAGAGTTCATGAAAGCCGGAGAGCAACCACGCGACGCCTGGCTTGTCCAGTCAGAAATCTCCGCGGCTGGACGACCGGCAGCAAAGGTGGCTGGTGCGGTCGACCAGGCTACGCGGCGTTGGCAGTATTGCTCGCGGTCTCGGTCAGGCGAGCGAGGTAGCGCGCGATGAGGTCGACCTCAAGGTTGACCCCGTCGCCTTTCTTGCGCTCATTCCAGTTCGTCACCTGAAGGGTGTGCGGGATCAGCAGGCAGTCGAAGCGGTTGCCGTCGACCGAATTCACCGTCAGCGACGTCCCGTCGAGGGTGACCGAGCCCTTGCTCGCCACGAAGCGCGAGACATTCCCCGGCATCTCGAACCAGAACCGCGTCGTCTCGCCGAGATCCTCGCGTTCGGCGACCTTCACCACCGCATCGACATGCCCCGTCACCAGATGGCCGGACAGCTCGTCGCCGACCTTCAGCGGGCGCTCCAGGTTGAGGCGCCGTCCCACGTCCCACTCCGACGCTGTCGTCACATCCAGCGTCTCCGGGGCGGCGTCGACCTCGAAGACGGTTTCGCCACCCTCCGCCCCGTCCCGCGAGACCACGGTAAGGCAGATGCCGTTGCAGGCGATCGATCCGCCGATCACCAGATCCTCAGGCTTCATCTTGCAGGCAATGGCAATCCGCCGCACGTCGTTCCGCTGGCCGTCGCCGATGATGGATCCGACTTCGGTGATGATTCCGGTGAACATCAGGCCGCCCCGCTCACGTTCGCAAATAACGCCGCATCTGGTCGTCGCCGACGATTGCGGCATCGATTTGGCGGTATCTTGGGCTGCGCTCGATGGCCGAGAGCGCGTAGCCCTCCAGCGCGCGGACCCCATCCGCACCAACCACCACGGGCGCGCGAAACAGGATGATCTCGTCGAGAAGATCCTCCGCCAGAAACGATGCAGCGACTCGCGCGCCGCCTTCAACCAGCACCCGGGTCATCCCCTGCCCGCCCAGGATGGCAAGCGCCTCGTGCAGGTTCAGCCCGTTCGGCCCGTCCGAGGTCTCGATCACCTCGACGCCCGCCTCCGCCAGTGCTGACTTGCGCTCCTCGGTGGCCGCCGGACCGACGATGGCAACCACCGGCACCGCCGCGGTCGTGGTGACAAGGCGCGAGCCGAGCGGCAACCGCGCCGATGGATCGAGGACGATGCGCTTGGGCGAGCGCTTCTCGAGCCCCGGCAGCCGCACCGTCAGGCGCGGATCGTCGACAAGCACGGTGCCGATGCCGATCATGACGGCATCCGACTCGGCGCGCATCGTCTGAACCGCAGTGAGCGCGGGCCTGCCGGTGATCATCATCCGCTCGCCCTCGCGGCGACCGATCATGCCGTCCGCCGAAACCGCCAGCTTCAGCAGCACGTGCGGGCGTCCCTTGGTCACGCAAGAGATGTGGCCGGCGTGGTCGTGAGTCGCCTCGGCGGCGAGCACGCCGGTGGTGACGGTGATCCCGGCCTTTTCCAGGGCCGCCCTGCCCTCGCCGGCAACGCGCGGATCGGGATCGTCGATGGTCATCACCACCCGTGCCACGCCGGCGGCAACCAGGGCGTTGGCGCAGGGCGGCGTCTTGCTGTTGTGCGAACAAGGCTCGAGGGTCACGTAGGCAGTGGCGCCGCGCGTCGCCGCGCCGGCCTCGGCCAGGGCAATGGTTTCGGCGTGCGGCCGTCCGCCCTCGGCCGTCCAGCCGCGACCGACCACGATGGGCTGACCGCCTTCCATCCGGACGATCAGCGCGCCCACCGCCGGATTGGGATGCGTCTGGCCGAGATTGCGGCGACCGATCCGCAACGCCGAGGCCATCAACCGCCGATCGAGCTCGGCCGAAGCGCCGGGTGCGGCGCCGGGGTCACGCGCGGTCAGCGTTTTCACCTTCACTGTCCTCGACAGGTGCCCCCGCCAGCTCGCCGACGAAAGCCTCGAAGTCCTTGGCCTCTCGGAAATTCTTGTAGACCGAGGCGAAACGGACGAAGGCGACGGTGTCGAGCCCGCGCAGCCCTTCCATGACGAGATGGCCGATCTTCTCCGACGGGATGTCGCTTTCCCCCGAACTCTCCAACTGGCGGACGATGCCGTTGACCATCCGCTCGACCCGGTCCGGGTCGACCTGCCGCTTGCGCAGCGCCACCTGGACCGACCGCATGAGCTTGTCGCGATCAAACGGCACTCGACGGTTGTTCCGCTTCACCACCATCAGCTCTCTCAGTTGAACCCGCTCGAAGGTGGTGAAGCGCCCGCCGCAATCGGTGCAAACGCGCCGCCGACGGATGGCCGTATTGTCCTCGGAAGGACGCGAATCCTTCACCTGCGTATCGGGATTGCCGCAATAGGGGCAGCGCATAGCCGGTGGCCCGTTCTCCCTGACTGACTTAGCCGGGATAGATTGGGAATCGCACGGTCAACGCATGGGCCTTTTCCCTGACCGCCGCCTCGATGAGCGGCGCCGCTCCATCCTCGGACTGGGCGACGGCGTCAAGCACTTCCGCGACGAGCTGACCGATCTGGCGGAACTCGGCGATGCCGAAGCCGCGCGTCGTGCCGGCCGGCGTGCCGAGCCGAATGCCCGAGGTGACGAACGGCTTCTCCGGATCGAACGGTATGCCGTTCTTGTTGCAGGTGAGCCCGGCGCGAACAAGCGCCTTTTCCGAGACGTTGCCCTTGAGGCGCTTCGGCCGGAGATCCACCAGCATCAGGTGATTGTCGGTGCCGCCGGAGACGATATCGAAGCCGGCGCTCCGCAGCGTTTCGGCAAGCGCCCGTGCGTTGTCGACGACATTCTTCGCGTAGACCTTGAAGTCGGGCCGCAGCGCCTCGCCAAGCGCCACCGCCTTCGCCGCGATGACATGCATCAGCGGGCCGCCCTGCAGCCCCGGAAACACCGCTGAGTTGATCTTCTTGGCGAGCGCCTCGTCATTGGTGAGGATGATGCCGCCGCGCGGACCGCGCAATGATTTGTGGGTCGTCGAGGTGACCACGTGGGCGTGCGGGAACGGCGAAGGATGTGCCCCGCCCGCCACCAGACCGGCGAAATGGGCCATGTCGACGACCAGATACGCCCCGACTGAATCGGCGATCTCGCGGAAACGCTTGAAGTCCCAGATGCGGGAATAGGCGGTGGCGCCAGCAATGATCAATTTCGGCTTCGCCTCGCGGGCGATTCGCTCAACCTCATTGTGGTCGATGAGATGATCGTCCCGCCGGACGCCATACGGCGCCACCTTGAACCACTTCCCCGAAACGTTGACCGGAGAACCGTGAGAAAGGTGTCCACCCGCGGCCAGATCGAGGCCCATGAACGTGTCGCCCGGCTCCAGCAGGGCGAGGAAGACGGCCTGGTTCATCTGGCTGCCGGAATGAGGCTGCACATTGGCGAAGGCGCAGCCGAACAGCTTCTTCGCCCGCTCGATGGCCAGCGTCTCGGCGATATCGACGAACTCGCAACCGCCATAGTAGCGCTTGCCGGGGTAACCCTCGGCGTACTTGTTGGTGAGGACAGAGCCCTGCGCTTCCAGCACCGCACGGGAAACGATGTTCTCCGAGGCGATCAGCTCGATGTCATCCTGCTGCCGCTTCAGCTCCTTGCCGATCGCATCGGCGACTTCAGGATCGCTTTCCGCCAGCGCGGCGGTGAAGAAGCCGGAGTCGGGGCCTGCATGCGCAACGTTTTCGGTCAAGGACATCGGTCGATTCCTGTCGGCGGGAAAGAAGATTGACGCCTCCGCCGGCGCGCTCGGCCTCCGGCGCGCCGGCGGCGTTCGCCTTAACACATAGACAACCGGCGCGCCAAGGACACCCCTGGCCGCCCCTAGCCTTTGTGCTCCGAGAAACTAGAGCGGCGTGCCGGCCTGCGCGGTGTACTGCTCGAGACCGTCCAGCCCGTAGATGTCGTTGCGGAAATTCACCGCCCCGTCGGTCGCCGCCCAGGCGGTCAAATAGGTCCAGAACAGCGGAACCGGCTTCGCCAGGTTGACGTCGAGTCGCTCGCCACCATGCAGTTCGCCGTCGATCACGTCCTGGGTCTGGCCGGGCGTGTCCTTGAGCAGCCAGATGATCAGCTCGCGAATGTTCTGGACGCGAACGCATCCCGAAGAGTCGAAGCGATACTCGTCGTTGAACAGCCCTTTGTGCGGTGTGTCGTGCATATAGACGCCGTCGGGGCTCGGGAAGTTGATCTTGACCACCCCGAGGGAATTGAAGTCGCCGGGATCCTGACGAAACATGTATTTGGTCGCCTCGTCCGTATTCCAGTCGATCTGCGTCGACTGCAGTTCGTTCCCGCGTTGGTCGTAGATGCGGATATGATACTCGGAAAGATAGTCCGGCTGCTTCTGCATGATCGGGATCAGATCCCGCCGGATAATGCTTGCCGGGACCGTCCAGAACGGATGGAAATTGATCTCGGTGATTCGCGAATTGACGATCGGCGACGGCCGGTCGACCTTGCCGACGATGGCGGTGTGGCGCGACACCACCCGCCCGTCCTCGACCGCCTCCACGGCGGCGGCCGGAATGTTGACCATCACAAAGCGGTCCTTCGGCAGCCGGTCGACCAGCACGTTCAGCCGAGTGAGATTGGTGGCGAGCTGGTTGAGCCGCACGGCGGCCGGCACGTTGAGGGCGGCGAAGGTCGAGTTGCCGACTACCCCGTCGGCGGGAACGCCATGGCGTGCCTGGAACCGCTTCACGGCAGCGTCGACGTACGAGTCGAAGGCCTCCGAGACCCCCATATTGGCTTCGAGATCGCCCGAGATAATCAGCCGCTGACGAAGCGCCGAGACAGCCGGCCCTTTGGCCCCGATCCGCAGCGCCTGTTCGGCCGGAACCACCGGCCATCCGCCCCTGGCGACAATGTCCGAGTACTCGGCGATCGCCTGCTGCATCGCCTGAAGGGTGTCGGCCGACATGATCGGCACGCTGGTGCGAACGTCAGGCGCGCTGACGACCGCTGGGTCAAATCCGTCCGACCATTCGGCGGCGCGTTGTTGCAGCACCTCCTGGATCGGATCCATGGCGGCCGCCGAACCCACGGAAAAGGCGAATGCGACAACGACGACGGACGCCGGGAGGCCGGCGCGCTTGAAGACGGAATTGGCAATGCTCATAACGCGACCATCCATTCGGCGAGGCATTTCGATAACGCTGTCCGATGGAGCCCGACCTGGCGATTTCGATCGCGCTGCCGCCCATCGGCACACGACCTTCCCCTCCTGTCGGCAAGCCCCTGACGACCACTCTACTCAGCACTATCCTTTCTGGGGGTTAATATGGCGCTTTCGTGTCTCCCGTCGACGGGCGACGGTCGCCGCGCCGCCACTGTGACCGAAGTGCCACGCTCGCGAGAGCGCAAGAAGAACCCGGCCGCAGCCGGGTTCCCCTCATTGCCGATCTTCCGGTTGGTTCGCCTAGAGTCGATAGAGAATCTGGTCCGTCCAGAACCGCTCAAGTCGCTGCAGCGAGCGATTGAGGTTCCGGAAGTCGTCTGCGGCGATGCCGCCGACCTGGTCAATCGAGCGGACGTGGCGCTCATAGAGGGCGTTCACGATCCCGGCGATCTCGCGGCCCTTGTCTGTCAGGCTGACCCGCACCGAGCGGCGGTCCATCCGCGAGCGCTGGTGGTGAATGTAGCCCATCTCGACCAACTTCTTCAGGTTGTACGAGACGTTGGAGCCAAGGTAGTACCCGCGGGTCCGCAATTCACCGGCCGTCAGTTCCGATCCGCCGATGTTGAATAGGAGCAGAGCCTGGACGGCGTTAACGTCCGAGCGTCCCGAGCGGTCGAACTCGTCCTTGATCACATCGAGCAGGCGGCGATGGAGCCGCTCGACCAACGTCAGAGCCTCAAGATAGAGAGGCTTGATGTCCACGCTCTGCTTCGGAGCGGGAACAGCTTCCGCTGCCCCTTTGAGATTTGCCATTTCACTCTGCCTCGCTGTTTCCCGGCAGGTATGCTCCCACCTGAGCTATGCAGCACTCTACGGGCGGGCGCTGAAAATCCGCTTAAACTTCAAGATTAATCGGGGCTTACCGGCTTGCTTCAATTTCAATGCGAATTGTTGGGAAATAGCTTTTCCGTTTCAAAGACTTAGGGAGATAGCCCGAATCAGTTTCCCCCAAGTCGCCGTTCCAACATCAATAATGCAAAGTATACGGCCACAGTGACAATGTGGAACGCGACGATGGGCAGATCGCTGCCGAAGGTGCCGATGAAGACGGTGTGCATCGCGACTTCGGCGACGGCGGCATAGACCCACACCACATTGCCCCAGGCCACCCGCTGCCAGAGGCCGACTGAAGCGACCAGATCGACGACAGCGAGATGCATGGTGGCGAGTTTCCATGGCGTCGGCATCGCTTCGAACATGCCGGCGCTACCCTGGATAACGCCCAGGATGATCGCCCACTGGCGCAGCCCGAGGATCATCAACACCCCGGCCATGACCCGGCCGTAGATGTCGATGATCATCGGCAGCCGGTCGATCGGCTGCGGGCCGGATTCTTTTTCCTTGAGGGTCATTTCCGAACGGCAACAAATCCGGTAATTGGCGGGGCGATCCCGCCGACGCCCTTACACCGTCGAAGGCGGTGTGGCCAGCGTCCTCGGGATCGGGGGCGGCTGTCGTGGCGGCTCCCGGCCCTTTCGGAACACTGGATCGTGACCCCGCCATGACCCGACAACCGCCATTCACACCCGCCGATCCTGCCCTCAAGCCGGACATGGACGCGATTCTCGCGCATCGCCGCATGCGGCGGAATCGGCAGACCGACTGGTCGCGCCGCCTGGTGCGGGAGTCCGCCCTGTCGGTCGACGACCTGATCTGGCCGATCTTTCTGGTCGCGGGCAACGGCGTGCGTCAGCCGGTCGAGGCCATGCCCGGAGTCGACCGGCTTTCGATTGACGTCGCGGTCGAGGCAGCCAAGCGGGCGGCCGCACTCGGCATTCCGGCCATTGCCCTGTTCCCTAACACCGATCCTGCACTGCGCGACGAAGCCGGGTCCGAGGCCCTCAATCCCGACAACCTGGTGTGCTCGGCCTGTCGTGCCATCAAGGCGGCGGTGCCGGAGGTCGGCCTCGTCACCGACGTGGCGCTCGACCCCTACACCAGCCACGGGCATGACGGGCTGATGGTCGGCGACGAGATCGTCAATGATGCCTCCGTCGAGCAACTGATGGTCCAGGCGCTGATCCAGGCCGAGGCGGGCGCCGACGTCATCGCCCCCTCCGACATGATGGACGGCCGGATCGGCGCGATTCGCCGCGCCCTCGACGCCAAGGGCTTCGCCAATACCCAGATCATGGCCTATTCGGCCAAATACGCCTCGGCGTTCTACGGGCCGTTCCGCGACGCAATTGGCACCTCGGCGACCCTCAAAGGCGACAAGCGCACCTACCAGATGGATCCCGGCAACGGCGACGAGGCGCTTCGCGAAGCGGAACTCGATATCGCCGAGGGCGCCGACATGATCATGGTGAAACCGGGCCTGCCCTACCTCGACATCGTGTGGCGGGCGAAGGAGGCGTTCCGGATGCCGACCTTCGCCTATCAGGTGTCGGGCGAGTATGCGATGATCCAGGCCGCCGCCCGCAACGGCTGGATCGACGGCGACCGGGCGATGATGGAGAGCCTGCTCGCCTTCAAGCGTGCCGGGGCCGATGGCATGCTCACCTATTTCGCGCCGATGGCGGCGGAACGTCTCAGACGCTAAAATCCCCGACCAACCGGACGGCCTCGCGGGGAGCTAACGACGGGGCCCGCGCTTGCTTCTCACAGCCGGGGCGATCATGCTTGCCCCGGCCGTGCGGGATATGCCGGCCGGGGGAGGTCATCAATGGGCGACGCATCGACGGGGACGGGACCGGCGCTGTACGAGCCGGAAACGCATCCCGAGCTCTATGACGGCGTGCTCTCCAAACGGATCGTGGCTTTCGTGGTCGACGCCATCATCGTCATTGTGCTGATGATTCCTGCCGCGCTCGTTGTCTTCGTCGTTGGTGTGATCACGCTGGGGATCGGATGGCTGCTTTACGGTGCGCTCTTCGCCATCGTCGCGCTCGGCTATGTCGCCCTCACCCTCGGCGGCAACGCCGCGGCGACCGTGGGGATGAAGGCCACCGGGATCGAAATGCGCACCTGGAACGGCGGCCGTCCCTTTCCGCTGCTTGCCGTCCTCCACGCCCTCATCTTCTGGTTCTCGGTCAGTCTCCTGACGCCGTTGATCCTGCTGGTCGGGCTGTTCACCCGCCGCCGCCAACTGCTGCACGACCTTCTGCTCGGAACGCTCGTGCTCAATTCCGCGCCCCTCCATGCCCTCGAAAACTGATGCTCCCGCGGGCGCAATCTTTGCAGAGGCACCGCCTTGAGCGGCACGCCCGTTCCGGCATGATCTGCGACCGGTAGAGCGAGATGACGGCGCAAGACGTGTTGATGTGGCTGACCTTCGCGACCATCGTCGCCATGGTCGTCGCCTATGCGCTCGAGCGCTGGTCGATCGAGCTGGTGTCGATCGCCACCGTGGTCGCCTGGCTGGTCATCTTCTGGATCGGCCCGATGATCCTCGGTATCGCCAGTCCGCTCGGCCCGGACGATATCCTCGCCGGCTTCTCCAATCAGGCGCTGGTGACCGTGCTCTCCATGCTGATCGTCGGCCAGGGCCTCTTCCAGACCGACGCGCTGGAGCGGCCGGCCGCCATGCTCGCCCGCTACGGCGGCCGCACCGGCATGGGTGCCGTGGTCCTCATCCTCTTCGTCGCCATGCTGACCAGCGCCGTCGTCAACGACACGCCGGTGGTGGTGATGTTCCTGCCGATCGTCAGCGCCATCGCCGCAACCCGCGGCATCGCCACCTCGAAGGTGCTGATGCCGCTCTCCTTCGCGGCACTGCTCGGCGGCAAGACAACGCTCATCGGTACCTCGACCAACCTGCTTGCCGCCGGCGTCGCCCAGAAGTCCGGCCTGACGATCGGCTTCTTCGAGTTCACGATCCCGGCCGCCATTATGGCGGTGGCCGGCTTCGGTTACGTGGCGCTGGTCTTGCCGCGGCTGCTTGCCGCCCGTGCCGGCATGGCCGACCAGATGACCGGCGGTCGCGGCAAGCAGTTCATCGCTCAGATCGACATCACCTACGGTCACCCGCTTGCCGGCATCGCCTCGGTGTCCGGCATGTTCCCGGCGCTGAAGGATATGACGGTGCGTCTCGTCCAGCGAGGCGAGCACCCGTTCCTGCCACCGTTCGAGAACCTGACCTTGCGACCGGGCGACACGGTGATCGTCGCCGCCACCCGCCAAGCCATCACACGAGCGATCTCCGACGGCGCCGCCGCGCCGACCCGCGAGGCCACCGAGGGTGGGGGCGAATCGGGGCCGGCGATGCCGACCAAGGACGTCACGCTTGCCGAGGCGGTCGTCGCCCCCGGCTCGCGCATGATCGGCCGCACCATCGAGCAGGCGGCGATCCACCTCGAGACCGGCACGGTGGTGCTCGGCGTCGAGCGCCGCAGCCGCATGCCGCGGATGCCGCTGAGCGACATCCGGCTCGAGGCCGGCGACGTGCTCCTCGTCGGCGGGACGCGCGAATCGATCGAAGGCCTGCGGCTGAGCCGCGACCTGCTTCTCCTCGAATGGTCGGCCGCCGACCTGCCGACCCGCCGCTACGCCAAGCGCGCCCTGATCATCTTCGCCGCCATCGTGCTTTATGCGGCGAGCGGCATCGGCCCCATCGTCATCGGCGCGCTGGCCGGCGCCTTCGCCATGATCGTCGCCGGCTGCCTCAACATCCGGCAGGCGATGCGCGCCTTCGACCATCGAATCTTCCTGATGGTCGGCGCCTCGCTGGCGGCCGCCGCGGCCCTGCAGGCCACGGACGGGGCGATGTTCATCGCCGACGCGGCGCTGTCGGCCGTTTCGGCCTATCCGGTGAGCGTCACGCTGTCGGTGATGTTCCTGGTCGTCGCCATCCTCACCAACATTTTGAGCAACAACGCCACCGCCGTGCTCTTCACGCCGATCGCCCTGCAACTGGCGGACAAGACCGACAACAACCCGATGCCGTTCGTCGTTGCCGTCATTCTCGCGGCAAGCTGCGCCTTCGCCACGCCGATCGGCTACCAGACCAACATGCTGGTGATGGGGCCTGGCCACTACCGGTTCCGCGACTATCTGGTGGCGGGTACCCCGCTGGTGATTCTGATGTGGCTGGTCTATTCGGTGGTCGGGCCCTGGTATTATGGTCTCTGGTGAACAACGGCGCGCGACGCTTTCCCTGGCATGACCCATCAGCCGACCGACACACCGCAATTCTATCTGACGGCGCCCGCCCCCTGCCCGTATCTGCCGGGGCGCTCGGAGCGCAAGGTTTTCACCCACCTCGTCGGCGAGCAGGCGCCGGCGCTGAACGACGTGCTCACCCAGGGTGGCTTCCGCCGCAGCCAGAACATCGCCTACCGGCCGGCCTGCGAGGGCTGCCGGTCCTGCGTCTCGGTGCGCTGCGTCGTAGACGCCTTCGTCACGACGCGGAACATGACGCGGGTGATGCGCAAGAACCGCGACGTCGTCGGCGCGGCGACCGGCGCCAGCCCCTCCTCCGACCAGTATTCGCTGTTCCGCTGCTATCTCGATTCGCGCCATGCCGAGGGCGGCATGGCCGACATGTCGGTGCTCGACTACGCCATGATGGTCGGCGAATCGTACGTCCCCACCGACCTCATCGAGTACCGCTTCCGCGGGCCGGACAGCGCCTTCACCGGGCGCGGCGACGGCCCGCTGGTCGCCGTGGCGCTCACCGACGTGCTCGCCGACGGGCTGTCGATGGTCTATTCGTTCTACGATCCCGGCTATGCCGACCGCAGCCTCGGCACGTACATGATCCTCGACCACATCAACCGCGCCCGCAAGATGGGCCTGCCCTATGTCTATCTCGGCTACTGGGTCGAGGGCTCGCCGAAGATGGACTACAAGCGCCGCTTCCGGCCGCAGGAGCACCTGATGGCGCGCGGCTGGATGCGAGTCGAATGAGGGACGGCGCGTCGCCGCTTCGCTGCCATGGTCTGGGCGGGAAAGACCGACCCTGTCGTGCCCGGCCCCGGTCCAGATCGTAGCCGGACATCCAGCGAACACCGGCGCGATTCGTTCTGCGCCGACGGAACCCCCACACACCTGTCGCAGCCGCGGATACCCGGCTCGTGAGTGCGAACTGCCAGCGATCCTCCGATCAAGTCGGAGGATGACGTTGGAGGGAGTTGCGCGGGTTGCGGACCAACGCCAAACGGACATTAAAGACACGCTCCGTCGTCGCCGCGCTCGGTTCTCGCCGAGCCGGATCATGAATGCCCTGCGTCCCTCGGTCCTTCCCCGGGATTCTCTTTCGTCCCGGTCGGACCTTCGGTCCTCCTCGCCTCTTGTTTGGAGACGAGGGGTGGCGGGCGCTTGTCGAACGCCTGCGCGCCTCCGGCCAGCGAGCCGGAAGCAAAAGGGCGCTCATGCAAGCGCCCGCCGCGGCGACTTTCTGGCACTCCGCTTTCACGCTCCGGCACGGCAGGGCATCGTTGTCGATCCCGACGGCGACTCCCCTGTTTGGGGCTTCACCGCCTGCCGCCCTTAAGGTGGGTCATGTCCCACAGCCGGTCGTAATGCCGGCGGGCTACTTGCGGAGGCCTCCCGGGACGTTCGGACCGTCGTCCTCTCCGGCTCGGGTCTCCCCTTGCCGGTTGGCCGAAGCGGAGCCGACACTCGAGCGCATCTTCCCGGAGGTGCTCGGCTCCCGCGAGCTGTGGCTGGTCTTCCACCCCGATGTGGCGCGGGTCGCCCGGGTGCGCCTGGTCATCGACTTCGCGGCGGAGATCATCGGCGCCGAAGGGCCGCGGCTGAGGGGCGAGGTCCACGCCTGATTCCGGAGCGGGAAGCCGGCCTCCGGTTCAGCCGACCATCGGCGTCCCGAACCGGTTGGAGCGCGGGAAACCCTGCGGCGGCAGGCGGCCGGCCTGGGCGCGGTCGCCGACCCAGTCCTTCAGCTCCTTCAGCGAGCGGTTGAAGCTGCGGCCGGAGGAGTCCATCCAGGTGAGCCCGTCGGCCCTGGCGAACACCCGCGCGTCGGCGACGCCGCCGTCCTTGTAACGCTGGAGGCGGACGCCCTTGCCGCGCGCCATCTCCGGCACCTGGTCGAGCGGGAAGATGAGGAGCTTGCGGTTCGCGCCGAGCATGGCGACCATGTCGCCGGCGGCGCCGACGCAAAGCCGCATCTCCTCGCCGCCATTGACGGTCATCACCTGCTTGCCCTTGCGGGTGTTGGCGACGACCTCCGCTTCCGGCACGACGAAGCCGCGGCCCTCGGTCGACACCACGAGAAGCTTGCGCTCGGCGTTGTGGACGAACACCGCGACGATGTCGTCGGCGGCATCCATGTCGACCAAGACCCGGATCGGCTCGCCGTGGCCGCGGCCGCCCGGCAGCCGGTCGGCGGGAAGCGTGTAGAAGCGGCCGCCGGTCGAGGCGACCATAATCCGGTCGGTGGTCCCGGCCGGGAAAGCGAACTTAAGCGCGTCGTCGCCCTTGAAGGCGAGGCCGCCGGTGTCGGCGACGTGGCCTTTCAGGGCGCGGATCCAGCCCTTCTCAGACACCACCACGGTGACCGGCTCGCGCTCCACCGTCGCCTCGAGCATCGCCTCGGCAATCCCGGCGGCCGGCGCCTCGGCAAAGCTGGTGCGGCGGCGGCCGAGCGGGGTATCGGGGCCGAAGGTCTTGCGCACTTCGCGGATCTGGTCGGCGACCGCCGCCCACTGCTTCTCGTCGGACTTGAGCAGCGCGCGCAGCGCCTTGCCTTCCGCGGTCAGCTTGTCGTGCTCGCCTTTGATCTCCATCTCCTCCAGCTTGCGGAGGCTGCGGAGACGCATGTTGAGGATCGCCTCGGCCTGGACGTCGGAAAGCTTGAACGCCTTCATCAGGACCGGTTTCGGCTCTTCCTCGCTGCGGATGATGCGGATCACCTCGTCGAGATTGAGATAGGCGATCAGGTAGCCGTCGAGCACCTCGAGGCGGTGGGTGATCGCCGCCAGCCGGTGCTCGGAGCGGCGGACCAGCACCTGGCGGCGGTGGGCGAGCCACTCGGTCAAGACCTCGCCGAGCCCCATCACCTTCGGCACGACGCCGCGCGACAGGACGTTGAGGTTGAGCGGAATGCGGGTCTCGAGGTCGGTGACCCGGAACAGCGATTCCATCATCAAGGCGGCGTCGACCGTGCGGCTCCGCGGCTCGATGACGACGCGGATGTCCTCCGCCGACTCGTCGCGGATGTCGGCGACCAGCGGCAGGCGCTTGGCGTCCATCAGCTCGGCGATCTTCTCGATCAGCCGGGCCTTCTGCACCTGATAGGGGATCTCGGTGACCACCACGACATAGGTGCCGCGGCCCTGGTCCTCGACCGACCAGCGGGCGCGCACCCGGAACGAGCCGCGGCCGGTGCGGTAGGCCTCGACGATGTTGGCCGGGTCCTCGACCATAATGCCGCCGGTCGGCAGGTCCGGCCCCGGCACGTAGCCGACCAGCGTCTCGACGCGGGCATTGGGCGACTTGATCAGGTGCAGCGCCGCATCGCAGAGCTCGGCGGCGTTGTGCGGCGGGATGTTGGTCGCCATGCCGACGGCGATGCCCGAGGCGCCGTTGGCGAGCAGGTTGGGGAAGGCGGCGGGCAGCACCACCGGCTCGGTGTCGGCATCGTCATAGGTGGGACGGAAGTCGACGGCGTTCTGGTCGATGCCGTCGAGAAGCAGCCGGGCGACCTCGGTCAGCCGCGCCTCGGTGTAGCGCATCGCCGCGGCGTTATCGCCGTCGACATTGCCGAAATTGCCCTGCCCCTCGATCAGCGGGTAGCGGACGGCGAAGTCCTGGGCGAGGCGGACCAGCGCGTCGTAGATGGCCTGGTCGCCGTGGGGATGGAAGTTGCCCATCACGTCGCCGACGATCTTGGCCGACTTCTTGAAAGCGGCGCGCGGATCGAGGCGCAAGAGCCGCATGCCGTGGAGGATGCGGCGGTGGACCGGCTTCAGCCCGTCGCGGGCATCGGGCAGCGCCCGGTGCATGATGGTCGACAGGGCGTAGGCGAGGTAGCGCTCCTCGAGCGCTTCCTTGAGGTTGACCGGCTCGATGGCGCCGGGCGGTGGAATCAGGTCTTTTCCCATGGGATCGGAGATAGCCGCCAAGGAGCGCGGTTACAACGGTGATGCGTGTGCCCCGGCCGCCACCGACCGTTCGACCAGCGCGATCAGGCGGGTGCGGGCGTCGGGCGGCTTGAGGCCGCGCGGCTCAAAGACATGGCGGTCGAGGAAATAGCCGGTGAGCCGGAATGCGTCGATGAGGTCGGCAGCCGGCGGGGCCGGGCCGGGCGCGGCGCGCAGGAACGCCGGAAGCGGCAGCATGCGGTCTTCCCACGGCGCCCCTGCCGTGCGGCTGACCGCCCTTCCCGACTTCGGCGAGACGAATACCAGGTCGTCAGTCCCGCCGGTCGCCGCGCAGGCATCGAGGTCGAGGCCGAAGCCGAGCTCTTCCAGCATCCTCAGCTCAAAGCGGACGATCAGCGCGCCGCCCATCAGCGGATCGTCGAGCCAGTCGACGATGGCGGCAAGCGCCGCGTGGACCTCGAGGTGCGGATCGCGCTCGGGCAACAGGCGGACCAGGGCGCCGAGCAGCTGGATGCCATAGAGGCCGGCCGGGCTCTCCATCAGCCGCGCCGCACGCTGTGCGATGGGCTCGATGGTGTAGTTGCCGAGATGCTCGTCGAGGCGGGCCCGCCACGTGGCGGTCACCGAGTTGCCGGGCTGCAGCACCGGCTGCTGGCGGCGCGAGCGGCCGCCGCGGACGAGGCCAAGATGGCGGCCGTGGCCGGCCGTCATCAGCTCGACGATGAGGCTCGTCTCGCCGTGCCGGCGGGTGCCGATGATGATGCCGTCGTCGGTCCACTGCATGTGGGGTATTCTAACGTGGAAATCCGGCGCTCGCTCGCCTTCCAGCTTGTCTGGCTGACGAGTGTCCTCGCTGCCGAAGCGGGCCCTACCCTCACTCCCTCGTTGACGACTATGGCGGGGGTGGAACGCCAGCCAAAATCGCTGGTCGCCGCTTCAGTGCCGGCATGAGCCCACGGGCGACGATCCTTGGCCTCAGGAACGCGGTCTGATCGACCAAGTGCACAGCCTGAAAGAACGCCTTGGTGACGATCGGGTCTGTCGGCATTCGTGCCATCAGGCGGTCGGTGTAGAGCTGGGCGGTCCATGTCAGAAACGGCGCCGTGCCGCCGTGGCGCAAATCCTGACTGGTCGCCAGCAGCCATGGAATCCGGTTGGCCAAAGCCAGCCGCCGCTGGAACCGCTTCGCGAGCCCCTCTCGGTTTCCATGCTCGGCGAGCATCTCGCCGAGGGTGATCGCGCCGATTGCCGCCAGCGTCATCCCCTGGCCATAGATCGGGTTGAGAACCGCTACCGCGTCGCCGAGGACGACGAATCTCTCCGGCCACCGCCTCAACCTTTCGTAGCGCCGCACCCGATTCATGGTGTTGCGGTAGGACAATACCGGCCCGAGCAGTCGCGCCCGGCTGATCGCGTCGTAAAGGAGGGGGCTACGAAGTTCCCTCGCAAAAGACAGCACGCCAGCCTCATCGGCCTCGGGCGCGACACCGCTGGCGCCGGCGAGGCCGACGACCCAGCGCCCGTCCTCCTCCGGACTGATGACGCCGTAGCGCGGGTTGCGACGGGGATCGCCGAACACAAAGAGCGCCTTCCAACCGGGATCGTCCGGTGGCCGCTTGAAGCGACAAGAGACATAGGCGATGGAGGAATCGACCACGTTCTCCGGCGGCCGCTCATAGCCGAGCGTCTGCAGCCACTCGGGCGCGCGCGAAGCGCGGCCGGAGGCGTCCACCACGAGGTCAGCGTCAACATCGCGAGTAGCCGCGTCGGAACGGCCAAGAGCGCCGCGAACGGAACCCTCAGAGTCGCTCAACAGGCCAGTAACCCTCAGGTTCTCGACGAAGCTGACGTTGTTCACTGCCCTCAGTCTTTGGCGAAGCGTCCATTCGATCAGCCGGCGACTTGCCCCATTGACGCGAATCCCCGTGGCAAAGCGTGGCGCCCGGCCTGTCGGCAGGAAATAGGCCGCGTCGTTGCACACGTCGCCGTTCACCCCGCCCGCCGCGGCCAACTCCGCATCGAAGCCGGGAAACAGGCGGTCCATGATCCTGAGGCCTCCGCCCAACAGGGCATGCAAGTGCCTGTCGTGCGGCGTCCCGCGCCGTGAGAAGGGGCCATCGGGGAAGCGGTCTCGCTCGACAACCGTGACCTGCTCGAAATGGTCGGCAAGCACCCGCGCGGCCAAGATCCCAGCGATCGAGCCGCCGATGACAACGGCCTGTCGCATCGGAAAGTCGCAATTAGCCATCCAACCACTGTAGCGCAGATACCAGGCAATGGAGAGCATCCGCCACGAGCGAAACGCGGGCATGCGGCCCATCCTCCCGTCGATCGTGCGGCCTTCAGGCTCTCGCGCGATCACCCTCTCGGAAACTCGATTCCCATCGCCCGGTAGCGTTCAGGGTCGTCGATCCAGTCCTCGCGCACCTTGACGAACAGGAAAAGGTGCACCGGCCGCTCGGCGATCCCGGCGATCTCGCGGCGGGCGGCGGTCGAGATGCTCTTGATCATCTGGCCGCCCTTGCCGATAACGATCTTCTTCTGGCTGTCGCGGGCGACATAGACGGTCTGCTCGACGCGGACCGAGCCGTCCTTCTGCTCGCTCCACTGCTCGGTCTCGACTGTCGCCTGATAGGGCAGCTCCTGATGCAGCCGCTCGAACACCTTCTCGCGGGTGATCTCGGCGGCGAGCTGGCGGAGCGGCACGTCGCTCACCTCGTCCTCCGGATAGAGCCACGGGCCGACCGGCACCGTCTCGGCGAGATACGTGACGAGGTCATCCAGGCCGCCGCCGGTCGTCGCCGACACCATGAAGGTGCGTTCGAAGGCCAGCGCCTTGTTGGCGGCGTCGGCGAGTGCCAGCAGCGTCTCGCGGCGGACGAGGTCGATCTTGTTGAGGATCAGGATCTTGGGGTGCGGCACCTCGCCGAGCGCCGCCATCAGGTCGCTCACCTCGGGTTCGAGGCCCCTGGCGGCGTCGATCAGCAGCGCCACGAGATCGGCATCGCGGGCGCCGCCCCAGGCGGTGTCGACCATCGCCCGGTCGAGCCGGCGGCGCGGCGCGAAGATCCCCGGTGTATCGACGAAGACGATCTGCGACCGGCCGGCGATGGCGATGCCGCGCACGATCGAGCGAGTGGTCTGCACCTTGCGGCTGACGATCGACACCTTGGTGCCGACCAGCCGGTTGACCAGCGTCGACTTGCCGGCATTGGGCGCCCCGATCACGGCGACGAAGCCGCAGCGGGTTTTTTCAGGCGCCATCGCCCGATTTCCAGATGCCGTGGCGGACGAGCATGGTGGCCGCGGCGTCCTGCTCGGCGTCGCGACGGCTGCCCCCCTCGCCCCGCACCGGAGCGAGCGAACCCGCCCGCACCTCGACCTCGAAACGCGGCGCGTGGTCCGGCCCCGAGCGGGCGACGATCTCGTAGTCTGGAGTGCCGAGACCCCTGCCCTGCGCCCACTCCTGCAGCGTCGTCTTGGCATCGCGAAGCGAGCCCTTCCAGGCAAGCATGCGCGGCCGCCATTGCTCGCCGATGAAGCGCCGTGCCGCCTCAATGCCGCCGTCGAGGTGGAGGGCACCGATCACCGCTTCGCAGACATCGCCGAGGATCGCCGCCTTGCGTCGTCCGCCGGACTGCGCCTCGCCGACGCCGAGGCGGATGGCGGCGCCGAGATCGAGGGCACGCGCCACCTCGGCGCAGCTCTCGTTGCGGACAAGCGCGGTGAGGCGCTGGGCAAGCTCGCCCTCGGAAGCTTCCGGGTACTGGGCAAGCAGCATCTCGGCGACGACGAGGCCGAGCACCCGGTCGCCGAGGAATTCAAGCCGCTGATAGGTGGCGCCGCCCGAATCGACCGCGCTTGCGTGAGTGAGCGCCGTCTCCAGCAATTCGCGGTTCGAGAACGCGTATCCGAGGCGCTTTTCCAGCGCCGCGACGGCAGCGCCGCCGCGCCCGGTCATTGCAGGGTGGTGAACAACCGGTCCCACCGAACCGTCCACGGCCATCTCCAGAACTCCCAGGCCGGAGCGCCGTCCCTGACCGAGAAGAAGATGATCTCGGCGCGGCCGACGAGGTTCTCGAACGGCACGTAGCCGACGGCGGACAGGACGCGGCTGTCGGTCGAGTTGTCACGGTTGTCACCCATCATGAAGAAATGCTCGGGCGGCACCTCATAGACCTGGGTGTTGTCGAGGGCGCTGTTGCCGCGATCGAGGGTGAGGTAGCTGACGCCGTTCGGCAGCGTCTCGCGAATCTGGTCATAGCGGATGCCGTCCTCATCCATCCATTCGCCGACCTTCTGGTGTTCGACCGCCTTGCCGTTGATGTAGAGCACGCCGTCGGTCACCTGGATCTGGTCGCCGGGCAGCCCGATCACCCGCTTGATGTAGTCAGTGGAATTGTCGCGCGGCAGCTTGAACACGACGACGTCGCCGCGCTTCGGCTCGGCTGCCCAGATGCGGCCCTGGAAAATGTCGGGGCCGAAGGGAAAGGAGAAGCGACTGTAGCCGTAGGCGTATTTCGAGACGAACAGGTAGTCGCCGATCAGCAGCGTCTCCTTCATCGATCCGGACGGGATGTTGAAGGGCTGGTAAAGGAATGTCCTGACGATCAGCGCCAGAAGCAGCGCCTGGATGACGATCTTGACCGTCTCGCCAAAACCACTGCTCTTCGCACGGGTCTTCTCGGTGGCCACGCTCATTGTCTCGATCTCGGTCGGGAGGATGTTCCGTGAACAGGACAGCCGGATCGGTAATACCGGCTCGCGGGGGTGACTGCAACGCCGTGGGAGGCAAGTGCGGCCGTTTTACGGCATGGACTCGGGCACGGCCTCGATGATGACATAGGCCTGGGCGAGCGGAAATTCGTCCGTGATGGTGAGATGGATTTCGCCCCGATAGCCGGTCGGGACAAGACGGGCGAGGCGCTTTGCCGCGCCACCGGTGAGCGCCATGGTCGGCTTGCCGGACGGCAGATTGACCACGCCCATGTCGCGCCAGAACACGCCGTTGCTCATGCCGGTGCCGAGCGCCTTGGCGCAGGCCTCCTTCGCCGCGAAGCGCTTGGCATAGGACGCCGCCCGCAGCCGGCGCCGTTCCGACTTCCTGATCTCGATCGGCGTGAAGATGCGCTCGATGAAGCGCTCGCCGTGGCGCTCGATCACTTTCTCGACACGGCGAATGTCGATCAGGTCGTTGCCGATTCCGATGATCATGCGGTCATGAATCCGGCGCCGGTGACCCCGCCCCCATGGTGCGCCGGGTCTCCAGCCGTCGCCGGCGCGCATTCTGATAGGCGGCGACGGCGGTGCGCACGATGAAATAGGCGATGACGCCGGAGACGATGCCGAGCGGGACAGCGCCGAGCAGCATCGGCCGCAACACGGGAAGGATTTCCTCCCAAGTCGCATGAACCAGGCTCTCGTGCCCCGGAGGCAACGCGGGCATATGATGCTTGATGCCGAGCATCCAGTGACCGAGCCGGAACGCCGTCCACCACATCAGCGGAAAGGTGAACGGATTGCCGACCACGGTCCCGATCGCCGAGGCGACGAGGTTGCCGCCAAGAAAAAACGCGATGAAGGCGCTCATCAGGAAATGGAAGCCGACGAACGGCGTCCATGACACCAGAACGCCGCAGGCGAATCCGACGGCGATGGCGTGCGGCGACGCGCTGAGGCGCAGGACCCGCTTGCCGAAGTATTTCAGCGAGCGCGACCAGCTCTCCCGCGGCCACAACGCGAGGCGCAGCTTCTCGGCTCTGGTTGGCGGTTCGCGACGACGAAACAGCATACGACTAGAGGACCAATCCGCGGCTTCCCGGCTTGACCGCGGGTATAGCCGCCATTTCGGGCGGGAGCGCGTCGGCCGAATAGGCCGGCACCTTGTAGTTGGCGAGCGCCACCAGCGGCAGGCCGACATCGGCCTCCCCGGCCGAACGGTCGATGAGGCAGGTGCAGGCGACGACCTTCGCCCCGAGCTTCCTCGCCGCCTCGATCGTCTCGCGAATGGAGAGGCCGGTGGTGACGATATCCTCGACGATCAGGACGCGCGCACCCGGTGCGATGTCGAAACGACGCAGGCGGAACTCGCCGTCCTCCCGTTCGACCCACATGGCGGGGACGCCGAGGTGCCGCGCGGTCTCGTACCCCGGCACGATCCCGCCGACCGCCGGCGAAATGACGAAATCGATGTCACCGAAGCCGGCGGCGCGCACTTTCTCGGCAAGCGCCCGGCACAGTCGCTCGGTCTTGTCCGGATACATGAAGACCCGCGCCTTCTGCAGGAACACCGGGCTCCTCAGGCCCGAGCTCAGGATGAAATGGCCTTCCAGAATGGCGTCGGCGCTCCGGAAGATCTCAATCACTTCTGCTTCGGTCATCGCGTCCTTCAGGCGTTGACACGGGTCGCGGAACTGACGGCCGGCCGCGCCCGGAGCTGGCTGATCAGACGGGTCAGGTGCTTCAGATCGAAGACTTCGAGGTCAATCACCATAATCGAAAAATCCGGCGCCGTCTGAGTAATTCTCAGGTTGGAAATGTTGCCGTCATTGTCGGCGATGACCTGGGCGATCTGGGCAAGCGTCCCCGGCTCATTGAGCGCGGTGACCTCGATCCGGGCCGGAAAGCGCTCCTCGCTGTTCTCCTCGATCTCCCAGCGCACGTCGAGCCAGCGATCCGGCTCCTCGTCGAAGGCTTTCAACGCCTGCGAGGTGATCGGATAGACCGTGACTCCGTCGCCCGGGGTGGCGATGCCGACGATGCGCTCGCCCGGCAAGGCGCCCGCTTCGGCGAAGCGCACCGGAATGTCGCCGTCGAGACCGCGGATGGGGATGGCGCGCTCGGGACCTCGGCTTTCGGCGCTCGCTTTCCGCGAGAATCCGGGGACGCGAAACTTGAGGCCCGAGCCACGCGCCAGGCCGAACCAGCCCTCCTCGCTCCGCGCCCGGCCACGCGGCTGCCGCTCCTCCTTGTGGTCGGGATAGGCCGCCTTGAGCACGTTGACGGACGGAATCTCGCCGCGCCCGACCGCTGCCAGCATGTCGTCGAGATTGTTCTGGGCGAGCCGCGGCAGGATCGCCTTCATGATGTCGTCGCTGTAGGGGCGCTTGGCGCGCTCGAAGGCGCGCTCGAGGATGCGGCGGCCGAGGCCGGCATACTGGCGGCGGACCGCCGCCCGCGTCGCCCGCCGAATCGCCGAGCGCGCCTTGCCGGTTACCACCATCGATTCCCAGGCAGCCGGCGGCACCTGGGCCTTCGAGCAGATGATCTCGACCTCGTCGCCGTTGTTGAGCTCGGTCATCAGCGGCATCGCACGCCCGTTGATCTTGGCGCCGACGCAGGTGTCGCCGATATCGGTGTGAACGGCATAGGCGAAATCGATCGAGGTGGCGCCGCGCGGCAGCGCGATGAGGCGCCCCTTCGGGGTGAAACAGAACACCTGATCCTGAAACAGCTCAAGCTTGGTGTGCTCGAGAAACTCCTCGGGCGTGTCGCCCTCGGCCAGCATCTCGATGGTGTGGCGCAGCCACTGATAGGCGCGGATTTCCTCGCTGGCGCCGTTGCCGGGTCGCGAGCCGCCATTGGCGCCGTTTGCACCATTGGCACCGTTGCCGCGCTTCGCTTTCACGCTGACCCCGTCCTTGTAGAGGGCGTGGGCGGCGATGCCGTATTCGGCGATGCGGTCCATCTCGGCCGTGCGGATCTGCAGTTCGACCCGCTGGCGGCCGGGCCCGATCACCGTGGTATGAACCGATCGATAGTCGTTCTGCTTCGGCGTCGAGACGTAGTCCTTGAAGCGTCCGGGCACCGCCGGCCACGTGCTGTGGACGATGCCGAGCGCCGCGTAGCATTCGGCCACGCTGTCGACGATGACCCGAAAGCCGATGATATCGGAGAGCTGCTCGAAACTGACCGCCTTCCGCTCCATCTTGCGGAAAATCGAGTACGGGCGCTTTTCGCGCCCCCATACCTTCGCGTGGATGCCGTTGCGCTCGACGCCTTCGGCAAGTTCACGCTCGATGCTGGCGATGAGCGTGCTGTTGCGGCCCCTGAGCTCAGCCAGCCGGTCGGCGATCGTCGTATAGGCTTCCGGATTGACAACCCGGAAGGCCAGCTCCTCCAGCTCCTCGCGCATGTCGTGCATGCCCATGCGGCCGGCCAGCGGCGCATAGATCTCCAGCGTCTCCTCGGCGATGCGCCGCCGCGACGCCTCGGGCATGAACTGAAGCGTGCGCATGTTGTGAAGGCGGTCGGCGAGCTTGACCAGAAGCACGCGGACGTCGGCAGAAATAGCGAGCAAAAGCTTCCGCAGGTTTTCCGCCTGCGCTGCCTTCTTGGAGACGAGATCGAGCTTCTGGATCTTGGTGAGCCCCTCGACCAGGCTGCCGATATCCTCGCCGAAGGCGGAATCGATCTCCGACCGGGTGGCGTCGGTATCCTCGATCGTGTCATGGAGAAGCGCCGCGGCGATCGTCGCGTCGTCGAGCTTGAGGTCGGTGAGGATCGCTGCGACCTCAAGCGGGTGCGAGAAATACGGGTCGCCATTGGCCCGCTGCTGGCTGCCATGCTTCTGCATGGCGTAGACGTAGGCCTTGTTCAGCAGATGCTCGTCCGCGTTGGGGTTGTAACGCGTGACCCGCTCTACCAATTCGTACTGGCGCATCATCGCCGAGGTGTCCGACGCTTAACTGCCCGGCCGCGGCAGCGACCAGGTCTTATTGAGCCCTGCCAACAATATAGTAAGGCGAAGCTCTACAAGCTATGAAGCGCGTTACGGCGATCAGAAATCGTCGCCGGCCGCGCACGATCTGCGGCAGTCATTCTTCCGGGTGTCGACTGCACCCGCAACATGCGTCGCATGGCGGCGGATCTTCGGCCAACTGGTCGTCGGCAGGACCAAGATCGCCAACCGCCGCCCTTCCGGATTCTGCTGGCAGCGGAGATTCTTGTCCGTTGTAACCAATACATCGAAACGCGGCTCCGCAGCTTCCAACAAGGCCCCGTTATCGAGCTCGGTCCACCCCGGCTCAAAGGCGGTCGATACAGTGTGGGATGGCAATGCCTGCCGGAGCGGCGCCGGTGTTCCATGATCGAAGAGAACGCGCATGGCCCGGCCGCCTGCAATATTGGCGCTAAGCGACGGCCAAACTACGCTCCGCGTGATGCAGCACGGCCTCGACCTGCTCGCGCGTCACGCCAGGGAACCAGTCCAGGAAATCGTCCACCCGGGCACCGTCTTCGAGATTCTCGAACAGCGCCCTCACCGGCACACGCGTGCCCCTGACCAGCCACTCGCCGCTGACCCTTCCGGGTCGGCGCTCAACGGCCGCGCATTCGCTCCAATCAAGCATGGCTTAGCGTAGGCCCCGTTCAGACCGGCGGCAACCGCAAGAAACCAGTCTGCCAAGCAGGCGCGTTACGGCGATCAGAAATCGTCGGTCTTGTCGGGCGGCACCATGCTCTCGAGGCCGCGGAGCAACTCGTCCTCCGACATCCGGTCGAAGGCCACCTCGCCCTCGTCCTCCGCGCCTGCCGGCTTCGGCGAGGCGATCAGCGGAACGGGCTCCGGCTCCGGCTCGTCGACCTCGACGTATTTCTGGAGGGAATGGATCAGGTCCTCCTTGAGATCGTCCGGCGCAATCGTCTGATCGGCGATCTCACGAAGCGCGACCACCGGGTTTTTGTCGTTGTCACGATCGACCGTCAACGGCGAGCCGCTGGAGATCATCCGCGCGCGATGGCCGGCAATCAGCACCAGCTCGAAGCGATTCTCTACCTTGTCGACGCAATCTTCGACCGTGACACGGGCCATGAGCCACACTCCTGCAGAAATCGGGAATTGGCAGTGGAAATAGGCCGCCTCAACATGAAAAGCAAGGTTCTGGCCGAGAAAAGCTATGGACGCTGCCGAACGAGGCATTATATGGCGATATTATTCTATGACGCCCCGGACGCCGGGGCGCTGTGGCGGCGGCGAAATTGACCCGGGCTGATACCCGAAGCATACACGGAACAATGACTTGGAGGTTTGGCCGTGATGGCGGCCGATTGCGCGTGGGCCGCCGCCAGTCATACCCGTGTTCAACAGACTGGATTGGGATCGATGTTTGACGAAAGAGAGAAGATCGCTCTGTTCATCGACGGAGCGAACCTCTATGCGGCGGCGAAATCTCTCGGTTTCGACATAGATTACAAGCGGTTGCTGATGGAATTTCAAAGCAAGGGTTACCTCTTGCGCGCCTACTACTACACGGCGCTCGCTGAGGATCAGGAGTATTCCTCGATCCGCCCGCTGATCGACTGGCTCGACTACAACGGCTACACGGTGGTGACCAAACCGACCAAGGAGTTTGTCGACTCGAGCGGCCGCCGCAAGATCAAGGGCAACATGGACATCGAATTGGCGGTCAACGCCATGGAAATGGCCGAGGCCGTCGATCACCTGGTGCTCTTCTCCGGCGACGGCGACTTCCGCTCGCTGGTGGAGGCGGTCCAGCGCAGGGGCCGCAAGGTGACGGTAGTGTCAACGCTGTCCTCCCAGCCGCCGATGATCGCCGACGAGTTGCGCCGCCAGGCCGATCACTTCGTCGACCTGGCGAGTCTCAAGGATGCGGTTGGCCGCGACCCGGCTGAGCGAATGCAACGGCAGACAGAACGAGCCGCGAGCGAGGCACGGTTCGAGGACGAGTTCGAGGGCGACGACGTCATCTGAGACCGCGAGCCGCACGACGGTCCGATGACGGGGTGCGAGCCGGATCGCGACTGTCCGCTTTGTCCGCGGCTCGTGGCGTTTCGCGAGAAATGGCGGGCGGCAGAGCCCAGCTGGCACAACGCGCCGGTGCCGACCTTCGGGTCGCGCGATTCGCGCCTCCTGGTGGTCGGTCTGGCACCGGGGCTGCGCGGAGCCAACCGCACCGGGCGGCCGTTCACCGGCGACTTCGCCGGCGACCTCCTCTACCGGACACTGATCGAGTTCGGCTTCGCAACCGGCACCTACGCGGCGCGGCCGGACGACGGATTGCAAATGGTCGACGCGGCGATCACCAACGCCGTGCGTTGCGTTCCGCCGGAGAACAAGCCGACGACCGCCGAGATCAAAACGTGCCGGCAGTTCCTGGCGGCAACGATCGCCGCAATGCCGCGGCTTGCCGTGATCCTGATGCTCGGCCGGGTCGCCCATGACAGCGTCGCCGCCGCGCTCGGGCTGAAACGTTCGGCCGTGCCGTTCGGGCACGCCGCCGTTTACGAGATCGATGGTGGGCTTACCCTCCTCAGCAGCTACCACTGCTCCCGCTACAACACCAATACGGGCGTGCTGACCGAGGAGATGTTCCGTTCGGTGTTCGCGACCGCGGCAGCACGGTTAGGCAAGGGTTAGCACCCCCGTTCGTCCGCTCCGAGCCCGGCTGCCGGCGAAGAAAAGTGTCGCAATCGCCCAAACCGGGGTCGGCGCCGGAAACCGAGCGTGCGCGCGGCATCGGACAAATGCACTGGGCAACCTCAGGTCAAGCCACACATTTCGTTACACTTTTCGATCTCGCCGGGCAGCGGCCCCTCCCCTTATGTCAGCATCGAGCCAAGGCGGCTACGTCGCCTCCGCTACCCGACTGACCACAGGAGGAAGTCAGACATGACTGCCAAACATCTCGTGCGTCTCGCCTCGCTGGCCGCAATGACGTTCACCACGCCGGCTGCCGCCCATGAGTTGCCGCTTGGCGACGGCAACGTGTCGACCCAGCCCGAAGTCGGCTACGTCGATTCGTGCCAGACCCAATTCTTCGGCGGTGGCGCCTTCCGCGACGGCCCGTGGATCACCGGCGACACCTGGAACCCCGACCTGAAGCCGACCGTGGACGGAGAAGTGTCGTGGCCGAGCCAGATCTCGATCTCGGTCGAGGGCGACCAGCGGGTCATCCGCGCCAACAACCTGCCAGACCATCCGACCGGGGAGTATCCGATCCAGCCCACCGACGATGCCTTCACCTATGATCGCAATCCGAACTCCATCCGCGACCAGGACATCGTCCTCACCCTGCCGGCCAACCCTGAGATCGCCGACACGTCGACCTGCGTCCCGATGGGGATGATCGGCTTCACGCTCTCCGGGGCGGCCATCTACAACGCCCTCGACGGGGGAGGCCGAGACGCGGCCGCCCACGAGATCCAGGATGCCTGCAACGGCCACCCGGAACGGAGCGGCCAGTACCACTACCACAGCTACTCGACCTGCCTGAACGACACCCGCAGCGGTCCGGGCGGCCAGGGCGACCTCCTCGGCTATGCCCTCGACGGGTTCGGCATCTACGGGCCTTATGACGAAAACGGCAAGCTCGTCACCAATGACGACCTCGATGCCTGCCACGGCCGCACCAGCGAGGTGATGTGGAACGGCAAGCTGACCAACATCTACCACTACCAGTTCACCACGGAGTACCCGTACACGATCGGCTGCTTCACCGGCACGCCGCAGCAGGTCCAGAGCCCCAACACCGTTGCCGGCGGGCCACCGCCCGGCATGCAGGGATCCGGCAACGGCGGCATGCAGGGGCTGCGCCCGCCGCGGTTTGGCTCCCGCGCCGGCCGGTTCCCCGGCGGGCGGCCGCCGCGCGGATGGCGCGGATAGCGCCTGCTTGCGGGTGACCACGGCGGCGGTCGAGACACAGGCCGTCGCCCTGTTCGCCCGGACTTGCGCCGGGCTACGACGTCCCGAAAATCTCCTCCAGCGCGGCGCGCATGACCGTCGGATCGGCATCCACCCCGGTCCAGTACCGGATGCCGATGACGCCCTGATTGATCAGCATGCCGAGGCCGTCGAGCACGGTGCAGCCGCGCGCCTCCGCGTCGCGCAGGAACAAAGTCCGTGGCGGATTGGGTATCACGTCAGCGACGACCATGCCCGGCTTCAGCGTGTCGGTGACGATATCGAGGCGACCGGCGACGTCAGGATAGAGGCCGATCGAGGTCGCGTTGACGACGATGTCGGTTTCTTCCGGGATTGCGTAGGGCCGGTCCCAGGCGAAGAATTCGGCCGACGCCGGCGTGCGGTCGGCAAGCAGCCCGACGAGCGTCTCGCCGCGCGCTGCGCTCCGGTTGACAACCGAGATGCGGCTGGCGCCGGCCAGGGCCAGCTCTACGCCGATCGCCCGTGCCGCGCCACCGGCACCGAACAGGAGGACGCGCTTTCCCTTCGGGTCGACCACCTCCATCAGCGACTTGAGGAAGCCCTTGCCGTCGGTGTTCTCGCCGATGAAGGCGTCGCCGCGCCGGACGGCGCAATTGACCGCCCCCATGATTGCCGCCGACTCGCCGAGCCCGCCGAGATGCTCGATCACCGCTACCTTGTGGGGCAGCGAGCAGTTGAAGCCGACCCAACCCATCGCCCATGCGCCGCGCACCGCGTCGCCGAGCAATTCCGGCGGCACGTCGCAGTTGATGTAGCGCGCGTCAATTCCATGATGGCGATACGCCGCCTCGACCATGACAACCGTGGGATTCTCGGCGACCGGCGTGGCGAAGCAGCCGGTCAGGATGCTGAGGAAATTCAAAGCCATGGGCCCTCCTCTTGCTCATACCGGACCGGCACTCCGACGCGGCTGCACCGGGTACGGGCCTCACCGACCAGGCTCAGCCCTTGTCCCGGAGCACCCGCGCCTTTTCCCGGTTCCAGTCGCGCTTCTTCTCGGTCTCGCGCTTGTCGTGGAGCTTCTTGCCGCGCGCCAGCGCCAGCTCGACCTTGGCGCGACCGCGATCGTTGAAATAGATCTTCAGCGGCACGACCGTCATCCCCTCGCGCTGGACGGCGCCGGCAAGCCGGCTGATCTCGCGCTTGTGGAGAAGCAGCTTCCGCGGCCGCCGCGTCTCATGCTGGAAGCGGTTGGCCTGCAGGTATTCCGGGATATAGGCGTTGTAGAGCCACAGTTCGCCGCCCTTCTCCCCGGCATAGGAGTCGGAGATGTTGCTCCGCCCTTCCCTGAGCGACTTCACCTCGGTGCCGGTCAGCGCCAGCCCGGCCTCGAAGGTCTGGCCGATCTCGTAGTTGAACCGGGCACGCCGGTTTGCCGCCGCGATCCTCTGCGGCGGCTTGTCCTTCTTCGCAGCCATCAGCGGCTCAATTGATCAGCCCGGCATGCACCATGGCCGACCGGATTGCGGCTTCGGTGGGCTCCGACACCTTCACCAACGGCAGGCGCAAATCGCCGCTGATCTTGCCGAGCACCGACAGGGCGTACTTGGCGCCGGCCGGATTCGGCTCGAGGAAAAGGGCCTTGTGCAAAGGCATCAGCCGATCCTGATAGGTGAGCGCCTTGGCATAGTCGCCGGCGAGACACGCCTCAAGAAACTCCGACATCACCTTGGGCGCCACATTCGCCGTGACCGAGATGCAGCCGTGCCCGCCGTGAGCCATCACGGCCAGCGCCGTGCCGTCATCGCCCGAAAGCTGGATGAACTCCGGCCCCATGGCATGGCGCTGCAGGCTGACCCGATCGATCTTGCCAGTGGCGTCCTTCACCCCGGCGATGTTCTTCAGCTCGAACAGGCGCGCCATGGTGTCCACCGACATGTCGATCACCGAGCGTGGCGGGATGTTGTAGATGATGATCGGAATCCCAATGGCATCGTTGATCGCCTTGAAGTGCTGGTAGAGCCCTTCCTGGTTCGGCTTGTTGTAGTAGGGGGTGACGATCAGCACGCCGTCGGCGCCCGCCTTCTCCGCATGGCGGGAAAGCTCGACCGCCTCGACCGTGTTGTTGGAGCCGGCGCCGGCGATGACCGGAACGCGGCCGGCGGCGACTTCGATGCAGACCTCGACGACTCGCTTGTGCTCGTCATGGCTGAGCGTCGGGCTCTCGCCGGTGGTACCGACCGGCACCAATCCGTGGATCCCTTCCTCGATCTGCCAGTCGACCAGGGCGCGAAGCGAATCCTCGTCGAGACTGCCGTTACGCATCGGCGTGACAAGTGCAGTGATTGATCCCTTGAGCATTTCGGCCACAACCTCGCCGGAATTGGGTTTTTGTGTGATGGCGCGACCTTATTCCGGGCCGGTCGCACGGGCAAGGACGGCCGCCGGATGCGGGCTCGTCAAACAATCGTTCACTATGGCACAATACGCTCTATGTCGAGCGATTGAGTCCATCCGGCGGGACCGGCAATGCCGCTACGTCCCGGAAGAGAAATATGAGACGGGCAGCATGAAGGAGAACAGGCGGGCGGCCGCGGCGATGCGGATGAGAGCGCTGGCAATCCCCGCGGTCGCGGCGCTGGCGGCGCCGACACTGCTCCTCCCGGCACCCTTCGCCTCGGCCGCCGAGGCGGGCATCGGCACCATCGACGTCGCACAAATACCCCTCCCCCGGCTGAACCCGCAGCGCAACTATTCCGACCCGCTGCCGGCGACCGCCGACCCGATTGCCGAGTTCATCGCCGCCGACAATGACGAACACCGCGTGGTCGAGGATTCCGACGCGCCGCAGGCGGCCTTTACGCCGGTCGCCGCCGCCAAGCGGCCAGCGCCGCTGTCGAAAGCCGACATCAACACCATCGGGCTGCGCTACGCGATCAAATTCCTCGACGACGGAGACCCCTCGGCGGCGACGGCCGCCGCCTATGCGCTGCCCAACCCGATCGACACCAAGGTGATCGACTGGCTGGTGGCGGTGGGCGGCCGCGACAACGTGCCGGCCAGCCACATCGCCGAGGTCTGGCGGAAGCTCGCCAACTGGCCCGGCCAGGCTCTCCTCCAGATCCGTTACGAGCAGGCGCTGCTGCGCGAGAAGGCGCCGCCCCAGACGGTCGTCCAGGCGCTTGCCGGGCGCAAACCGCTGACCGAGGACGGGACCATACTCCTCGCCCGGTCCTATCTCGAACTTGGGCGGAGGGACGACGCCGCCAACGTCGTGCGCACCTACTGGCGCGAGGAGCGCTTCGACAGCGACATGGAGGACAAGCTCCGCAAGGAGTTCGGCAACCTGCTGACGCCTGCCGAATACAAGGTGCGGACCGACCGGCTGCTCTATGAAGAGCAGATCTCGGCCGCCCTGCGGAATGCCAGATATCTCGACAAGAACCAGCAACTGCTCGCGGCCGCGGTTGCCGCCGTCAGCACCAACAAGAATGCTGCAAGCGCCCTGGCGGCGGTTCCCGCCGCCACGCGCAGCGACCCGCTCTACATCTATGCGCAGATCCAGTACCTCAGGCGGGCAGGCAAGCTGAGCGAGGCCGCGAAGCTGATGCTTTCCGCGCCGCGCGATCCGGCCCGGATCGACGGTGACGCCTGGTGGGTTGAGCGCCGCGTCCTGTCGCGCGCCATCCTCGACGAGGGCGATGCCGCAACCGCCTACAAGATCGCCGCCGGCCATTCGGCCGAGTCCGACGCCTCGATCGCCGAGGCCGAGTTCCATGCCGGCTGGTACGCGCTGGAGTTCCTCAACGATCCGGCCACGGCCAAGAAGCACTTCGCGGCCATCCGAGCGGTTTCCGAGCGGCCGCTAAGCCAGTCGCGTGCCGACTACTGGCTCGGACGGGCCGCCGAGAAGGCAGGGAACCAGGCGGAGGCGACAGCCGATTACCGGGCGGCCGGGCAATACCCGACGGCATTCTACGGGCAGCTCGCCCTGTCGCGACTCGGCGTCAAGCAGCTGCCGATCGCGCCGCCCCCACAGCCGGACGCCGCCACCAAGGCACGCTTCGAATCCCGCGAACTGGTGCAGGTCATCCAGCGCCTCGACGCCGTCAATCGCGCCGACCGCAACGACATCTTCTACCGCGCGCTTGCCGAGCAGCTTACCGACCCGGCCGAGATTGCGCTTCTGGCGCAGATGGCCGAGGCCCAGGGCGACCATCAGCTGGCGCTCCAGGTCGGCAAGATCGCCTCCTATCGCGGCTTGCCCGTCGATACAACGGCCTTCCCCACCTCGGCGATCCCCACCACCGCCAGCGCCGGTCCGGTCGAAAAGCCGATGGTCTACGCGATCGCCCGGCAGGAAAGCGCCTTCAACCCCGCCGCCGTCAGCAGCGCCGGCGCCCGTGGGCTGCTCCAGCTGATGCCGGCGACCGCGCAATTGATGGCCAAGGTCGTCGGCGTACCCTATTCGAAATCGCGCCTCACCACCGACCCGGCCTACAACGCCGCGCTCGGCGCGGCCTTCCTCGGGCGGCTCCACGCGAGCTTCGGCGGTTCCTTCGTGATGACCTTCGCCGCCTACAATGCCGGTCCGAGCCGGGTCAAATCCTGGGTCGAGAAATACGGCGATCCCCGCGATCCCAATGTCGACGTGGTGGACTGGATCGAGCGCATCCCCTTCACCGAGACCCGCAACTACGTACAGCGGATCATGGAGAATCTGCAGGTCTACCGCGCCCGCCTCGGCTCGCCGGCGCTGACGATCCACACCGACCTCAAGCAGGGCCGGATCTGATATTGTCGGCGCGCCGGCAACCCGCGTCGCAGCGCGATCGTCCGCGATGATGGCGCGACGGCCGACAGCCTACCGAGACGACAACGATCCGAACGGCGAGACGGACGAAGGCCGGCGCCACGTCTTCTACACGAGCTCCGACGGTCTGCCGTTGCACGCTGCCGACTATGGGGATGTCAACGCGCCGTGGCTGCCGGTGGTGTGCCTGCCCGGCCTGTCGCGGAGCGCCCGGGACTTCGATCCCCTCGCCGTCCATCTTTCCGGCCATCGCCATCGCCCGCGCCGCGTGATCGCTTTCGACTATCGGGGACGCGGGCGTTCGGCCTGGGACGAAGACCCTACCCACTACAATCCGCTGACCGAAATGAGCGACGTGCTCGACGGCATGGCCGCGCTCGGCATCGTCCGGGCGATCATCGTCGGCACCTCCCGCGGCGGCATCATCGCGATGCTGATGGGGGTCGCCCGGCCCAACGTCATCGCCGGCGTCGTGCTCAATGACATCGGGCCGGTGATCGAGCCGCAGGGGCTGGCGCGCATCAAGACCTATGTGGGGCGAACCCCGGCGCCGGACGACTGGCAGGATGCGGTCGCCATCCTGCGCCGCCTGCACGGCCAGCAATTCACCGCGCTCGGCGACGCCGACTGGACGACCTTTGCGCGGATGACCTATCGCGAGGAGGACGGCCGACCGGTCGGCGACTACGATCCGGCGCTCGCCAAGACCTTCGACGGCATCACGTTCGACGAGCCGATGCCTGACCTGTGGAACGAGTTCAAGGCGCTCGGCCCGGTACCTGTCCTGGCGATCCGTGGCGAGAACTCGGACCTGCTCAGCCAAGATACCCTCGACAAGATGGCGGCGGCCCACCCGCATTTCGAATCGGTGACAATCCCCGGCCAGGGTCATCCGCCGCTTCTCATCCACACGCCGGTGCTGCAGCGGATATCAGCGTTCATCACCAATGCGGAAGGGTCGGGTCCCCCCGTCGACGCGGTGGTCCCGCGGGAGATCCCGGACTTCGACCTCGATCGGCCGGCCGAGCCGGTGGTCGAAGAGTGACCCGCCGTCAGTCGGTCAGGCGACCGGCCATGTCGGGATCCTCCGATTCGGCCTTGGCCTTCCGGTCGCTCGCCTTGACGTAGCCAGTCTCGCCGCCGGTCGCCAGGATCGTTGCCTGGCCGATCCAGTCGTCGCGCTCAATCCGTTCGGGAAAGGCGATATGGGCCGCGACCCACCGGGCCTCGGCCGGCGTCCACGCGGCGATCTGGCCGAAATGGAAGATGCCAAGGCTGTTGAGAAGTTCTTCGTTCTTCTTGCCGATGCCGCGGATGCGCTGGAGATCGTCGGGAACGCCGTTGCGCGGCGCGGCAAGGCCGGCGGGGCGCATCGCCGGGAGTTCAGGTTCAGGTTCGGGTTCCGCCTCCTTCTCCGCCTCGGGCAGTGGACGCGCAGCCGGCGATACCACGGTCGGCGCAGCGACCGCCGCCGCCACCGCGTCCTCCCAGACCGGCTCTCGCCAGTCGGCATCCTGCTCGGGCTCGACCCATTCGGGCTCCGGCTCGGCGACCTCCGGAGCCAGCTCCGGCTGCTCGGCCATCGACTCGATCGCGGACGGCCCTTCCCGGCGCTCTTCGACCGCGTCGGAGTCGTGGTCATAGGCCTCAAGATGGCCAGCGAGGCGGTCTTCGAAATGGCGCTCCTCCGGCGGATAGCGGCCGGGATGCCACGCCGGGGCGAGGCCCAGCCGATGCTTGACGACGTCGATGGTTCCACCCACCGCATCAGCAAAGGCCGCTTGCGGCCGCGCCATCGGGCTTTGGGAGATGACCAGGTTGATCAGCGACCCGAGCAGGCAGCCCGCCACGAAAGCGGCAACCAACAGAAGCCAGACCTCGAGGATGTGCCAGATCACCGCCCGTCGCGCCCCCGCTCGAGCCATGCCGTCATCTCGTCGACATTGCGCGGATCGCGATTCCACCAGCCGACCGCCACCCCGAAAAGCAGCGCCAGAAGGACAAAGGGCCAGTAGGCGGCGATCAGATAGAGCATGCTCAAGGTCTAGCCCCCATCGACCGGCCCGATGGTGAACTCAATCCGCCGGTTGGCTGCCTTGCCTTCTTCGGTCGAATTGTCCGCGATCGGATTGGCTTCGCCATGGCCCACCGCCTTCAAACGCTCGAAGCGTACGCCGGCATCGACCAGATAGTCCAACACGGCCTCGGCGCGCGCCTGCGTGAGCGCTAAATTGTTTTCCTCCGAGCCATCGGAATCACTGTAACCGCCGACCTCGACCGGAGACTGCGGGCAGCGCATCAATATTCCGGAGATTCGATCGAGTAGTGGATAACTTGCGGACGAGATGTCTGTCGCTCCCTTGTCGAATTCGACCCGTCCCTGGCCAAGCACCGCACCGACGCGCGTGCGACATTCGGCAGCATCCAGCGGCTGGCCGATCTGGCGGGTGACGATGTTCACTTCCGTCTTGAAGGTGTCGGGGATCATGTCCTCGGCGAGGCTGACGGTTCGCTTCCTTGCCCCCTCGCCGAAGGTGGTGCCCTCCACGTCGACAATCGAATCGGTGATCTTGAAGCTGCCGCCAGCCAGACGCGCTGCCGCCTGCATGGCGCCAACGACAGCATCGACGAAGTCCTCGGGGGCGCCGCTGGCAAAACTGATCTCGTCGTCGATCTTCAGCGGTCCGAATTGGCTGCGCGCGGCGTCGAGAATGGCCTGCTTGTCGTCCGGAGACGGCGCATAGCCGGCAAGGATCAGACCATCTGCCGAGTGACCGAGCGATAACGTGTAAGGCGAGGCACGTGGCGCCGACACATCGGATGTGACCAGGGTCATACTCGCGGGGAGCGTCCGTGCATTTGCGCTGGTGAGGGCCAGATAGGCCTTCGAGTCGGCGGCTTCGCCTTCGATCGAATAGGTCTTGTCGCCGAGCGCGACGGCACCGCTCTTGAGCTGGGCCAGCTGCCCCATGGCGAACTTGATCGCCCCGATCCAATCCATCTTGGGCTCACCCGCCGCCACCCTGACGCCGTCGGTGACGGCGGCGCCGGCGAAAAGCTCGTCGGCCACCTGCTGCACCTCGGCACGGTCCTGCAACGACGGCACGTAGCCCGACAGCGTGACGGTGTCGCCATGCCGCTTGCCACTCCAGCCATAGTCCGACACCGGCGCCGGGGTGATGGAGTTGGCAACGATCTCCAGTCCGGGCGGGAGCTTGCCGCCGATGCCATTGACGACCGCCTCATAGTCATCGACGCTCCGCGCCACACCGGCGACATCCAGCGTCAGGCCGTCGAGCATGACGCCACCGCCCCTCAGCCGTCCGAGTGCCGTGATCGCGAATTTCGCGGCATCGGCGAATCCCTTCGGCTCCCCCGAGGCGATGTTCATGTTGTCGATGATAGTGACGCCCGCCAGCACCGAGCGGGCCTCGTCGGCCAACTCGGACTTGACGACGTCATTGGGGACGAAGCCGGCGAGAGTCACCGAGCCTTCTTCAAGGCTCGCCGACCAGACGAACGGATCGGCCCGCGGCGGCGAAATATCGACCGGCCCCAGCGTTACGCCGGCCGGTATCGCATCCGTCAGCGCCTCCCGCGCACCATTGTAGCGATCCGAATTCGCCGCCACCCCGGCCACGGCCAGCGTTCCATCGGTGATCGTCACCAGCCCGTCCGAGAGATCCGCAAGCCGCTCGAGAGCGAAAGTCGTAGCCGAATTGAAGGCTGTGGAGGCACCGCGCGCCAAGCGTGTCTCGTCGAGGATCTCTGCATCGGGCAGCGCGCGGCGCGCCGCAGCCAGCACCGAGTTGCGGTTGGCTTCGGAAGGGACGCTGCCACCGAGCCTGACGGTGCTGCCGGTTCGCCGCGCCGACCAGACATAGGGCGAGGCCACCGGCAGCAGACCGCTGCGGTCCACCACCGAAGCGACGCCGGGCACCGCCGCCGCGCTCGCCACCGCCTCCTTCTGCAGTTCCGGCGCCGGAGCGACGCCATCGATCTCGACGCCTCGGCCGGACACCACAATGTGCGCCCAGTCGAACCCGTCGGCGTTCAGCCGCTCCGCCACCCTGGCGGAAATATCGCGCTCCACCGCGCCCGAGCGCAGAAGCACGGCGAAGAAGGCCAGCACGATCGTCGCTGCGAGTCCGGGGCGCACCCATCTTCGCCAGTTCGACATACCGCGATACCCTCAATCCTCGATGCCCGCTGGTGCATCCGCACGGAAAAACGCTCTCGCCGCCAGGTCCGACCTGCGGGGCACCCGATTTGACTGATCGAACGCGGGATTGCGACGAATCTATGGGCAGGAGGGACATTTGCCAAGAAGGTTCCCGGCAGGCAAGCCGGCGGAGCTTCCGAATCGCCGGAATGCGGCTATCAGCGCCGGCAACCGACCAAAGAAAATGCCCGGCGGATCGCTCCGCCGGGCACGTCTGTAGGGCCGAAGCTTCGCTCAGTCGAAGCTGGTCTTGAAGCGGCCGTGGACGCCCCAGTTGTCCTTGTTGGACGGGTCGTTCTTGTCGAAATCCTTGTACAGGACTTCGAGGCCGATCTCCGAATTGCTGCTCGGATAGTAGTAGAGGCCCAAGGCAGCTTCCAGGCGGCTGTACTGGGTGTACGTAGCGCCACCATTGCCGTCCTTGTAGCTCACCGTCGCAGCCGCGCTCATGTTGCCGCTGAGAGCAACGATGCCCGACACGAAGGCGCTCCACCACTTGCCGTCGTCGCAAAGGCCCGCGCAGTTGGAATCGCCCACGAAGCTCTGGGCATCATCCGAGTAGGCGCCGGCGACCTTGATCTGGGTACCAGCACCGAGATTCGCCGTCGCGGCAGCCGCAACACCCCAACCGGTGCCGCTGGTGCGATCGGTGATCCCGCCCGACACCTGCAGATCGAGGCCAGCCATGTTGCCGGTCAGCGACAGAATGACGTCCGGGTAATCGCCGGTCGCGTTCTTCGGTCCGTCGTAGCGGTCACGCGGATCTTCGAGGCCGAGCATGATGCCCCAGGTGCCCATCAGGTAGGACAGCCGGACCTGGTCGGTCTTCTTGTCCGAGCGGATGGAACCGTCATAGGTGAAGCCGCCACCGACGTCGAAGGTCGACTGGGTGTAGCCGAACATGATCGGACCGATCGACCCGTAGTAGGAGTCGGCGTAGGCGTTCCTGGTGCCCGGTCCGGTCACGCCGTGCAGATCGTCGTTGTTCGACGCTGCCCGGATGTCGGCGAAGGTCACGATCGGGCCGAGGTCGCTCATCGACTTGGCCGTGAAGTTCACGCCGACTTCCGACTTCATCTCCCAGTTCGTGTAGTAGCCGTCCTTCAGGTATTGGCCGTTGGCAACGTAGTAGCCATCCCAAGTGCCGCCATTCCAAATGGCGACCGCGGCGTTGTAGACGTCTTGGGCACCAATGACGTGGCCGTAGCCGTAGATGTTACGGTACCCCTTGTTCTCGTGGTACCAGACGTCCAACTGGGCATACCCGCCGATCTTCAGGCAGGTGTCGGTCCCGGGGATGTAGTAGTAGCCGGTTCCGAAGGCGTCGCAGACTTTCACGTAGTCGATTGGCTCGACAGCGAGCGCGAGGTCTGCCGCCTGGGCACCGCTGGTCACCGCAAAAGCGGCGGCGGTACCGAGGAAGAGGGTCTTCAATTTCATATCCTGACCTCCAAAGCTTGTTCCAGGGGCAGGTTCGTTCTTCCCGTGCTCCCGAACCCTAAGAACCCCGGTCCGGTGTATCTGAGCCTCTGCGAAGTCTTTCCCAATCCCCGCTGAGCTATCCTGGACGACCTTGCCCCAAGGCGACCGCCAGAACAACGCGAACCACACAACCCCGCGGTTCGTGAGTCGCACCATATCGACGGCGCCGGTGCTTGCAACGGCAAAAGCCGCCGGGCAGCCGTTCGCCCGTGGTTTTCCGGGGGCATGTTGCAGAATTGGCACGATCCGCCCGGCCGCGGTAACCTTTTGGTGAGAAATGGCGCCAGCCTGCGGGGTTCAGGCGGCGCCACCGGCCCTCTCCAGCGCCGGCGATGGGCCGCAGATGGGCCGCCAGGGTTCCTGCCCCACCTCCGCTCGACGCGATGCTCCGGCCGGGCCGGTGGCGGTGCGGGCGCAATCCCGGCTTGATCGGGCGGGCCCGGACCGTTATCTCGGACGGACCGGAGAGGTGGCCGAGTGGTCGAAGGCGCTCGCCTGCTAAGCGAGTATACGGATAAAACCGTATCGTGGGTTCGAATCCCATCCTCTCCGCCAGTTACCCCGCCGCGATTAACCTCCTAAAGCCGCGAGTCGTCTGAACTCGGGAAGCAGGTTGCGGAGCGCAACCCCGGACCAAACGCGGGTTCAGGGACCCGATGCCGCCCGATGGCCGGCTTTGCCCCCCCGAGTCGGGTCAACGGCCCGATAGCAGTCGGCCCGCAGATTCGACGCTCGCTCAAACGATCAGCACCACGGTCGTCTCCTAATCGTCCGTCATTCCGACGCAGATGAAGCGCCGGCAGCAAGAGGAGAAACGACAATGTCCACAACCAGTTCCGACCCGCGGCAGCGGACCGCCATCCGGAGCGGCAAGCATCGGCCCATGGCCGCCGAGCAGATGCCGTTTGCCGAGGCCGCCTGGCCGATCTGGCGCCCGGTCAGGCGTGCCGCATCGTAGTCACCCCATATCCACGATGCCGACCAGGCCGGGCGGCCCCGAGGGAGCTGCCCGGCACCGGTCGGAACATGCGAAAAATCCGATCGAACGCATCGGACGGGTTGGCAGCCCGCCGGGCGGGGAGCTAGCCTGCCTGCACGGAGTCGGGACTGGCATCCGACGACAAGCATGCGAGGGAAGATCGGTTTGGCTGTCAGGACCGCGGCGTGTCTTTTGCTTTTGCTGCTTTTGTCCGCCTGCGCGGTACCCCGCGTACTATTGGGGCCAGAAGATCGAGGCGTTGCCCAACTGGGAGGCCTTTCGCTGCAAACGTAATGTCAGCCGGTTTAGAAAGGCGGCAAACTGCACGACGAAAATATCCCACAGCCAATCGCCAAGCATCGCGGGCCTGTCGATCGTCCACTTCTGCCAAAGCGCCTTCCACATGGTTCCTGCCTGCACCTGGTCCCGCGCCTCACCACATCGTCATGCACAGGCGCATCCGGAAGCGTTCCCGTCGCGGTTACGATCTCGGCCGGCTTCTAGGCGAAGAGCAACCTCGTGTTTTTGCCAGCCTGCTTCGAGAACTGCCGTGCAACCGCGGAATCCTCCGCAACAATAAAGTCGAGGTCGGAGACCTCTCCGAACTTATGGGCTGCAGCAGTGCCGAACTTGCTCTGCGTCACCAATGCGACAACCTCGGCCGACGCCTCCATCATCGCCTTCTTGATCGTTGCCTCGTCAAACCCCGTTGTCGTCAGGCCCAGCTCGGGGTGGATGCCGTGGACGCCGAGGAAGCAGAGATCCGCCTTGACAAGCCCGAGTTCGCCAAGCACGTGCGCGCCAAGGGTCATTTGACTGCGCTTGTCAAACACGCCGCCGAAAAGAATGACCTGGACGAGTGGATGCTCCGAGGTTTCGGTCGCGATGCGCGGGCTGTTCGTGACGATTGTCGCTGACAGATCGCGGGGGAGTTGGCGAGCCAGTTCGAGATTGGTGGTGCCGCCGTCAATGATCACCAGCTGGCCAGGCGAGATCAACTGCATCGCGCGGCGGGCGAGCCTCACCTTCTCTTCGTTGGCTATGCGGTAGCGCTTCACAAAGGGCAGACCTGCCGGAGACACCGGCAGGGCACCACCATGAACCCGCTGGATGAGGCCAGCCGAGGCCATCTCGCGCAGATCGCGTCGTGCCGTATCCTCCGAGATCTCAAAATGCTCGGAAAGTTCGTTCGTGCCGAGGCGGCCCTTTGCTTCCAGCGCCTCGATGATGAATTTGTGGCGTTCTTCGGGGGTTGCTTCTTGGCTCATGATTGACTCCTCGTGCACGTTTATGCATATTCGTGTGCAAACAGGCAAACAGAGCGTTTTGCGATCTGTTGACGTTTGCACGTACGGCGGCAGCCCGGCGATGCTGGGCCACGAGCAGGAAAAGTGTCATGAACAACGCGATTCGCGTCGCAAGTGTTCAATTTCAGCATCGGCCCGGCGACAAGTCCTACAACATGGGCAGGGTAGAGAGTTACGCAAAGCAGGCTGCCGGCGAGGGCGCGCTCTTGGTGGCCATGCCCGAAATGTGCATCAGCGGATACTGGCATGTGCCGGGGCTCAATCGGACCGAATTGGATCAGTTGAGCGAGAGGCTGCCGGAGGGGCCTACCGCCAGCCGGGTCCGCCGGCTTGCCATGGACCTTGGCATTGCAATCGGAGCGGGACTGCTCGAGCGCTCGGGGGATGGTGAGCTGTTCAACAGCTATTTCGTGGCCCTGCCGAACGGCGATGTCCATGTGCACCGCAAACTCCATGCATTCGAACATGACGAGATCCGCAGCGGCGACCGCTATACGGTTTTCGATACGCCCTGGGGCATCCACGTCGGAATTCTGATCTGCTACGACAACAATCTCGTGGAGAACGTTCGAGCGACGGCGCTCCTTGGCGCCGACGTGCTAATCGCACCCCATCAGACCGGCGGCTGCGACACACTTAGCCCCCATGCGATGGGCCTGATTGACGTGGAGGTCTGGCGCAATCGCCAGAACGATCCGCAGTCGATCGAACGAGAGTTTCGCGGGCCGAAGGGCCGTGAATGGTTGATGCGATGGCTGCCTTCGCGTGCTCACGACAACGGGCTGTTCGTGATCTTCAGCAATGGTGTCGGGGAAGACAGCGGCGAAGTTCGAACGGGCAACGCCATGCTCATCGACCCCTATGGGCGGATTTTGCAGGAGACATGGGCCGCGGGCGACGACATGGTCATCGCGGATTTGGATTTGGATCTGTTGCCAATGGCCACGGGACGGCGATGGCTCCGAGCCCGGCGGCCCGAGCTTTATGGAATCCTAACGCAGCCGCAGCCCTACACGGTCTCCGCTCGCGAGGCGCACTTCTCTGCCGAGCCGGTGAGACTGTCCTAGCCGGCGATCGCCGCGACCGCCCGCTCCGCCATGACCTTCACGAGATTGGCCCGATAGGCGGCCGACCCGTGCATGTCGGAGAGGAGGTCGGAGGGATCGACCACGATCCCTTCAAGGGCCTCCGGGGCGAACTTCGCCGACAGCGCCTGTTCGATGTCGTGCGCGCGAAACACGCCCTTGGCGCGGGCGCCGGTGACCGCGACGCGGACCTCGCCGGGCTTCCGCACGACAACGAAGACACCGGCCAGCGCATAGCGCGAAGCAGGATTGTGGAACTTCTGATAGGCCGCCTGCGACGGGACCGGGAACGCGACCTCGATGATGACCTCGCCCTCTTCGAGGGCGGTTTCAAACATGCCTTTGAAGTAGTCGTCGGCAGCGATGGTGCGCTTGTCGGTATGGATCGTTGCGGCGAGACCAAGAACCGCCGCCGGGTAGTCGGCCCCGGGATCGTTGTTGGCCAGCGAGCCGCCGATCGTCCCCTTGTGGCGAACGGCGGGATCCCCGATCTCGCCCGCGAGCGTGGAGAGCGCCGGGATCGCCATTCTCACCTCGTCCGACGCGGCGACCTCGGCATGGGTGGTGGTGGCGCCGATGGTGAGCACACCGCTGCCGATCGAGATGCCCTTCAGTTCGGAAAGGTGCGACAGGTCGATCAGGTCGGACGGCGTCGCCAGACGATGTTTCATCGTCGGGATGAGCGTCTGGCCACCGGACAGATACCGCCCGTCGGCGGCGTCGGACAGCATCTTGACGGCCTCGGCGAGGCTGCTCGGACGGTGATATTGGATCTGCTGCATGATCGTCCCTCCCCTAGGCGGCCGCTTTCGCCGACGCCTTTTGCAGTGTTTGCCAGACCTTCTCCGCGGTCGCCGGCATCTGCAGATCGTTGGTGCCGATCGCGTCGGTGATCGCATTGATGATGGCCGGTGGCGTCCCGATCGCGCCCGCCTCGCCGCAACCCTTGAGGCCGAGCGGATTGGAGGGACTCGGGGTCGTCTGGAATTCCAGCTCGAAGACCGTCGGCAGGTCGTGGGCCCTGGGCATGCAGTAGTCATTGTATGAGCCGGTCATCAGCTGGCCGCTCTCGCCATCGTAGACCACCTCCTCAAGCAGCGCCTGGCCGATGCCGTGCACGACGCCGCCATGGACCTGGCCCTCGACGATCATCGGGTTGATGACGTTGCCGAAATCGC
>Ga0210144_1000089_pt1 | contig 52469 bp, 44 predicted proteins | sample Muzzi_PWA_D2_FD_185532 | JGI IMG/M metagenome (GOLD analysis project Ga0210144, IMG submission 185532) | Wetland microbial communities from San Francisco Bay, California, USA, that impact long-term carbon sequestration - Muzzi_PWA_D2 (SPAdes) | ecosystem: Environmental > Aquatic > Marine >...
CGGCGGTCATCGACCCTCGGAACGCCCCGCGTGTCCCTCGGCAACAGCGGCGCAAGCCGCCCAAACTGCTCATCGCTCAGCCAGAAATAGTCCTGATCCATCGGCGCTCTCCCTTCGGAGACCTTGAATCACAAATCCGCCCCTCTAGGAATCCTTTTTATGGGTCCGGAGCCTAGAGGTGGCGCCCGAACGCCGTACGGCCGCCTTTCCGCGATGGCGCTGCTCTCCGCAGCCTTGGCGCCGGTGGCTTGGCGCCGCATTTCGGGCAGGCGACGACCTCCTTTTTCAAGTCATAGTATTTGATCATGCATTCGGTGCAGACATGCTTCAGGCCGCGGTCGGATCTGTTCATATCCCTGAGTTCCTCGAGTGATGGTTGGGGCCGGAGTTGGAAGGCGGTTGCCGAGAAGGAGTGGGCTTATCACTTCCGCCGAATTTCCGGTGGAACTGCAAAGGGCTGTCGCTCGGGTTGCTCAAGCTGAATGCGGGCGTGATGCATCAACCCCCGTGACCGGAAATGTACGGTATGTGGGGCGAGCCGCTTCGCCAGGCATTCGTGCCCTTGCAGCGTGAACAAATCCGCTCGCCGGCCCATTTGCTCACGAATCCGGTGCGGCATCTGAGGCATTGCCGCGTCTTTGGAACATCCGGCGCGGGCCGATCAGTTGGCGCGTCTTTTGACGAGGAGCCACTCATGGAGACTCCTTCGTCCGGTCGCACAATTGGGCGAGGTCGTCCAGCGCATGCGCGATGAGCTCCTTGCGCCGCGGATCCTGGGCCTCCGCCGTCGCGGCGAAAAGTTGTATGAGATATTGCGCCTTGGCCGCGGCCTCGGGCCAGGTTTCCGCCGGGGCTGCCAGAAGAAGCCGCTCCAGCTCTTCTTGGCGTCGTCGCAGGGCCGCCTGATCGGCTTGAAACTCGTGCAGGCGTTGGCGGCGCATTTCGGTCGCCTGCTGGGCGGCCATGCCGCGGCGCTCGTCGAGGTCGACCGGGTCGTCGGTCATGGTCTCCTGCCTTTCGTCGAACTGGCTCGTCGCCTTAGGACCTGGCCGCTTTCCATCCCGAGCCGGCCTTAAGACCACCGTATTGCGTTCGATGTTCCGCGAATGCAAGGTCAAACGGGATCCGGGAGCGCGATGTTCGGTGCCACAGAGCCCGCGCCGCGCCGCCGCCCTCCCTTCGCTGAACTCAGGGCAGTACGCATTGACCCTGCCGCTTCCGATAAGGGCGATTGCAGTCCCAGTCGTGTCCCGAATAATCGAGATGGGCATTCGCCGGCATTGCCAAGGCGACACATGTCTCGCTGGCCATGCGGTAGCCACGATCGCATTCCCAGCCGGACCCGTAGGACGAGTCCACGAAATAACCGTTCTTCGGCACCCCGACGGGCGCACAGGTGTTGCCCTCCGCGCGGTAGCCGCGATCGCATTTCCAGCTAGGGCCGTACGAGGAGTCCACCAGATAGCCGTTCGCAGGAACGTTGATAGCGACGCAGGTCCCGTCGACCTCGCGATAACGTCGGCCGCATTCCCAGCCGTCGCCGGAAGCCGTCAGATAGGCATTGGCCGGTACTTTCACGGCGATGCAGGCGCCCTCGATTTCCCGGTAGCCGCGTTCGCAACTCCATCCCGAGCCGTAGGATGAGTCCACGAAAAAACCGTTCTTCGGCACCTTGACGGCCACGCAGCTGCCCTCGGCTTCGCGGTAGCCGCGGTCGCACGCCCAGCCGGACCCATAGGCCGAATCGGCCAAATATCCGTTCTTCGGCACCTTGATTGCGGTGCAGGCTCCTTTGCCCTCGCGATAGCCACGCTCACACGCCCACCCTTCGCCGGACGCGTTCAGATAGGCATTCGACGGCACCTCGATGACAACGCAGGTCTTACCGATTTCGCGGTAGCCCCGACTGCATTCCCAACCGCGGCCGTAGGACGCGGTCGTCGGATAGGCATTCGGCGGCACCTCGACGGCGACGCAGGCCTTGTCGACCTCTCGATAGCCTGGATCACATTCCCAGCCGCTGCCGTAACCTTTCGCACTCGCATTTTCAGGAATGCCGACCGACGCGCCCTGGGCGTGGACGACGCTTGGCCCGGCAGCCATGAGCACCATGACGATTAGAAATTGAACGCAATCGGTGCGCGCGCGTCGTGCTCTATTCATCGACCACCACAAGCGTATCGGCATCGGGCGGCACCACGCTTTCGAAGTGAGGTCGCTGCCGCAACGCAGGCTTTTCCTCGTTTCCGATCGCTATGACCGGGGCTCGTGGGTGGCTTTCGCCGGGGTGCTACCAGGCTGGGCAGGCACCCGGGCGCCGGCCGGCGGAACCTTGGATTTGTTGCCCGCGTCTTTGTCGGGTTTGGCTTTGGCCGGTGCATCGTGGGCCGAAGAAAATTCCTTAAAAGTCATGTGGTGGTTCTTTCGCTATGAGAGACATGTATTTTGATTGGTGCTTATGTGGTAATCTTAGAAGTATAATTCAATAGCGTGAGCGATTTATTTTTATCGCGTTTCGTGTTATGCAAATAATTCAGAGTTAAAGTACAGATATATGTTCCAGATCATTTTAGAGAAGAAGCGCTTATATTTGAAGTATCGTATAAGAAATTGCGCGAGCCTATGTCCCTGCGGGATGTCGTCAACATGCTGGGAGCGGTTCCGAGGTAGATGTCGATGGCCACACGACGGCTTACGTCTCGGTCCGTGTCCGCTCGCGCATCGGCAATGCTGCGAAGGCGCCGCTCGGCAGGGCGTTGGACCGGCGCAAGGGCGCAGCCGAGGTCGATCCGTGACGGGAGCCGGCGAACGCTCCGGCGCCTCGGCGAATCCGGATGATAGGGCCCCCGCACCTTGGGCCTCGCCCGCCCGCGCCGGACGATTTAGATTCCGGCGGTGCCCCGGTGCTTGCCGGAGCCGGGGCCTGAACCTGCGTCGTGCGGACTGCGAGCTCGCCGCCGACCGGGGTGGTCGCACCAAGGAAGCAGCCATGACTCTCTCGTACCGGGCAATGCGCGTCGACGACCTTCCGGCGGCGCTCGACGTACGGCTCTCCACGATCGAGAACGCCGTGACGCCGGAGGAGCTGGAGCGCGACTACGGCGTAACACCGGCCTCGGTGGTCGAGGCCATGCGGTCGCACGTCAAGGGCTGGCTCTGCGAGGAGTCGAACGAGGTCGTCGGCTTCGCCATGGGCGATGCCGCGACCGGCGAGGTGCTGGTCGTCGCGGTGCGCCCGGAACACGAGGCCAGGGGGATCGGCGGCACCCTCCTGGGGCGGGTCGAGTCCTGGCTGTTCTCGCAGGGGCATGAGGCGCTCTGGCTGTTCGCCAATCCCGATCCTGGCGTGCGCGCGCACGGTTTCTACCGCAAGCGCGGCTGGCGGGCGACTGGCAGGATGCGCAAAGCCGACGAGGTGATGGCACTGCGCAAGGCCGATGCCGGGCCGGCCGCCGCGGCGGACGCCGGATCGTCGGGCGGAGGGTGAGCGGCCTGCCCGGCGCCCGGACCCCAATGGAAAAGCGGGCCGTCAGTGACGGCCCGCTGGCGATTACGCAAGTTCGACGGCGTTACGCGGCCTTCTCCAGCTTCTTGACCTTGCCGGCGGTCCGAATGGGGACCTTCTTGTAGGATTTCTTGGCCTCCGCCGTCTTCGGCAGGTCGACGGTCAGCACGCCCTTGTCGAAGGTGGCCTCGACCTTGTCGGCCACGACCTGGACGTCAAGCGGCAGCGTGCGCCGGAACGAGCCGTAGGCGCGCTCCATGTAGCTGTGCGCCTTCTCGGTCTCTTCCTTCTCGACCTTCTTCTCGCCCTTGATGGTCAGCACGTTGTCGCTCAAGACGACGTCGACGTCCGTCTCATCCATCCCGGGGAGTTCGACCGCGACCCGGATCCGATTCTCGTCCTCGGTCACGTCCATCCTCGGCAACATCGCTCCCATCGGGACCTCGCGATAGCCGAGCATGGGCAGTTCGAAGTCGCGCCAGAAGTCCTCGAACACACGATCAATCTCGCGATGGAAGGCATCCATCGGATGCTCCCGCTCGCGCTCTCCATGTAATTGGCCAAGCAGGCCACGCCACGGAGTCAGGCTCATTTTCCTCAACATTGTCTCCTCCATTCCTGCAGCCCCGATTGGGCCACCGGAGGAAACCTGCGGCACACGCGCCAATCCCGGCCGCGTGCGTCCGGCCCCCGAAGTGGCACCTTGCAAGCATGAGTTAGTCGTCGACACCGCTAAAACAAGAGGGGCGAGCGGCCGCGCGGCGCTTCGCGAATTGGGCGCAGTCGAACATCGTCGGGAACGGATTGACGAGACGAATCATTTGCGATCCGCGATCCGCGGCGATCCCGTTTGATCATTTCTCAGGCCAGCCATGCACTGATCGAATGCGGCCCAGCCAACCGCACTCAGGCGGGCGCCGGCCAACCGAGGCAGAGGTGCAGGATCGGCGCAAGCGGCGGGCTCAGGTCCAGAACCGCGGTCGTCGCCTCGTCCCTGAATCCGGCGACGAGAACGCACCCGAGCCCGGCGGCGGTCGACAGGAGTTGAACGTTCTGGGCGGCCGCGCCCGCTTCCATATAGACGTAGCGCAGGCCCCGCGCGCCGACGGGCGGCTGCTCGGCGAAATGGCGGCAGGCCGACGCGAGATCCGCGCAGATCGAGATGATGCCGGCCGCCCGGCCGATCCAGGGCTGGTCTTCCAACGCTGCATGCTCGATATCTCCGCGAACGTCGCGCGCGACCACCGGCGTCAGGCGCGCGGCATCCTCCCCGACCGAATAGACGCCCGGAGCCAGGTTCTCGACATTGCCGGCGACGAGCCGGAGACGCAACGGATGCAGGGCGTGCGCCGACGGCGCTGTGCGCTTGCCGCTCTCCTCGGTGACTCCCTGCGCGGCCCAGAGCAGGCGCTGCATCGTGCCCAACGGGACGGCCCGGTCTTCGAAGTCGCGGCACGTTCGGCGCAGGGACATGGCCTGTTCAAGGCTGACCGTGTTCATGAGGCTGGAGTCCTTTCTGCTGCGGTCCCAAGACCGTTATGCGGCGGGGAGCGGAGGCTTTGGGGCCGCGCTGCTAATCGAGGGTCTCGTGCGACTTCGCTGCCTCGGCAGTGAGCCATTCCCGGAACTTGCGGACGTTGGGACGGGCGGCCACCTCCGGCAGCGAAACGATCCAGTAGGCATACTCCGAGGGCAGGGAGGGGCCGAATGGCTGAATCAAACGGCCGGCATCGATATCGCCTTCGGCGATGGCGAAGCGCGCCAGTGCGACGCCCTGGCCGGCGATGGCGGCATCGATCAGCATGCCCCAAAGATTGAAGCCTGGGCCGAGGTTCGGGTCCACGCCAGTCACGCCGGCTGCCTCGAGCCAATAGGACCAGTCTAGGAGATCGTCGCCGAACGACGCCAAGTCATGCAGCAGCGTATGATGCTTGAGGTCGGCCGGCTTCCGAAGGGGATGCGGTCCCTCGAGCAGCGCCGGGCTGCATACCGGAATGATCCGGTCCTTCATGAACGGGTCGGCGCGAAGACCGGGATAACGACCGCGGCCGAACCGGATGCTCACATCGAATGCATCGCGGCCAAAATTCACCAGAGTGTCGTCGGCCGTGACAAGAACGTCGATCTCGGGATGAAGGGCTTTGAACTCCTGGAGGCGCGGGAGCAACCACTTGGTCGCGAAGGAAATGACGACACTGACACGGAGCGACGCGGCCGCTTCCTGACTCGAGACGCGATCCCCTGCAGCCCCGACGATGTCGAGCGCGTGACGAAGTGAAGGCAGGTAGTTCCGGCCGGCGTCCGTCAGCTCCAGCTTCCGATTGAATCGACGAAACAATTGGACGCTCAGGCACTCTTCCAGGGTCTTTACGCGATGGCTGATCGCCGCTTGCGTGACGTTCAATTCGTCGGCCGCCTTGGTGAAGGAAAGATGGCGCGCAGCCGATTCGAACGCCCGCAGCGCTTTCATCGATGGCAATCGGCGGTCCATCAACGGCGTCTTTCGGATAAAACTATTTAATCCGACGCATAGCATATTCTCGTTTGTGAAATTGGATCAACGGAAATATCTCTGAACGGTGGGCACCTCGCGAAGCGCGCCTTAGGCGGCGTCGAGATGCAGGCGGCAGCGGTGAGACAATGCGGCGCGGCCGTAGTAGTCCCGGGGCGATATGGATCCTGAACGGCGTTCCACGCAACGGGTGCCCGACATGCCGAACGGCCCGTACGCCAGAACCTATGAGGATGGTCCCTCGCCGGATTGCGATGATTTCGACGTCGACCTGAAGGCGCCGCGCTTTGGCGAACGTCGTGAGGGACGTTGGCAAGCTCGACATCGGGAGGCGCGCCATGCGATTGAGCCTTTTATGCGCGGTGGTCACCGTGCTGCTCTTGGCCTTCATCCTTATTCCTGGGACCCCGCCGCTCGCCTTCGAGGCGGTCGAGTTCAACAGTGCGGGCATGCCCCCGACGCCATTCAAGGTCAAGCAGGCGCGGAAGAAGGGTATCGAGCTGAAGCCGGAGCCGGGCATCCCGCTCGACGGGCGACTCAGTAAGCCGGCCGGTGACGGGCCGTTCCCGGCCGTGGTCCTGCTCCACGGGTGCTTCGGCCTCCAACCCTATCAGGACACCTGGGCCACTCATCTCGCGGAATGGGGCTTCGTTGTCTTGCAGGTCGACTATTTCGGGCCGCGCGGTGTCGAGGAGACTTGCAGCGATCTCCGGCATGCTTTCATAAGAGGTTACGGAGGGGACAATGTCGCCGATGCGCAAGGCGCGTTAGCGTACCTGAGCGACCTCGAGTTCGTCGCGAATGATCGTGTGGCCGTGATGGGATGGGGCGACAGCCCGGTGCTCAGGGCGTTGGATCGCGGCGGGCAGGAGCGATTCTTCGACCGGAAGTTTGCCGCGGGAGTCGCTTTTTATCCACCTTGCAAGCGGATGGACAGCGGCGACTTCTATGCGCCGTTGCTGGTGCTGGTCGGCGCGAAGGACGACTGGCGCTTGGCTGCGCCTTGCGAAAGCATGGCCGAGCGGTCGCGGGCGCACGCCCTTCCGGTCGATCTCAAGGTTTATCCGTCCGCCTATCACGCCTTCGACGACCCGAGCGTCGGTGAAAAGTGGTATTTCGAGGAAGCGCAAAATCTGGCGAAGACGCCGACTCGCGGCGCGACACTTGGGTATGATCCGGATGCCTACGAGGACGCTCTTGTGACGGTGCGCGCATTCCTGACGGAACATCTTCGATAGCTTCGGCGGCGCCCGCATTCATTGCACGACGTTGGCGCCCGCCAGCGACGTAAACCGTCGCGGCCTGCGCCAAGGTTGGCCCGGCTGGAGATGGGACGCGACGGTGGGCGCCGTGCCGTGACGGAATGCGGTCGGCGCCGCGCTAGTCCAGGTTCTCGTGCGGCGGGCGGGCGAAGAGGCGCTGCACCATGGGCTCGAAGGCGTCGAGCGGCAGGGTGTCGTAGTCCGGATCGAACGAGGTCTGGTCCCAGCGCTCGCAGAAATCGGCGCAGGCCTGGAAGTGCGGATGGCCGCGGTAGCGCTCGCGCGCGTCGCGGTCGGCGTCCAGGTGGTGCCAGAAGTAATAGCCCTGGAAGATGCCGTGGTGCTTGACCACCCAGTGGCTTCGCGCGCTGACGTAGGGCCGCAGCACGGCGGCCGCCAGCTCGCTGTGATTGTCGGGCGCCAGGGTGTCGCCGATGTCGTGCAGCAGGGCGCAGACCACGGTCTCCTCGTCGGCGCCGTCACGCAGTGCCCGGGTGGCCGACTGCAGCGAGTGCTGATAGCGGTCGATGGGGTAACCGAGCTTGGGCCCGGCCAAAAGCTTGAGGTGCGCCAGCACCGCGTCGGTTAGCGGCGCCGGCCCGTGGTGCTTGCGCCACTGGCCGTCGAGGAACCGGTAGTCCTCGCGCGTGCCCTGGTCCATGCGGGTGAACGACACCGTCTCCATCTCGCCCTCCAACCTCTTGCTCTTCCTGCGCCCGTTGCCGGCGGAGAATGCGGCTGATCCGTGCGGTTTGTAAAGAGCGGGTCTGCCGGTCAGGCGCGCTGCCGGCGGCGCCGGCGCCCGCCCTCGTCGCCCGTGCCGTGGCCGGCCGTCTTCTTCGGCGGCAGCCGCACCGCGGCGGCCAGGTGCGGCGAGGGGGCGGTGCTGTGGGGCAGGCCCATGGCCTCGACGAAGTGCTCCTGGAAGCGCGGCTCGACGGCCGTCTCGATCTTCTCGACCTGGCGGATGATGCGCTCGATATCGTCGCGCGCCTGCTGGTTGAGCAGGGCGATGCGCGCGCCGGTGCCAGCGGCGTTGCCGGCCGAGCTGACCTTGTCGAGCGGGCAGTCCGGAATCATGCCCAGCACCATGGCGTACTTCACGTCGATGTGGCTGCCGAACGCACCGGCGAGGACGATGCGGTCCGGCGCCGCGATGCCGAAGCGGTCCATCAGCAGCCGCGCGCCGGCATAGAGCGCCGCCTTGGCGAGCTGGATGGCGCGCACGTCGGTCTGATGGATGCGGATCTCCGGCTCGCCCTCGCGCACCAGGTAGGAGAAGGTGCGGCCGTCGGCCTCGATGCGCGGGCTGCGCGCCGCCATGGCGCCGTCGATGGTGCCGTCGCTCATCAGGATGCCGGTCAGGTACATCTCGGCCAGAAGCTCGATGATGCCAGAGCCGCAGACCCCGGTGACCCCGGTGCGCCGCGTCGCCCTGTCGAAGCCCTCTTCGTTCGACCAGAGGTCGCAGCCGATCACCTTGTAGCGCGGCTCCAGCGTCTCCGGGTCGATGCGCACGCGCTCGATGGCCCCCGGCGCGGCGCGCTGGCCGCACGAAATCTGCGCGCCTTCGAAGGCCGGGCCGGTCGGCGAGGAACAGGCGAGCAGCCGGTCCTTGTTGCCGAGCACGATTTCCGCATTGGTGCCGACGTCGACGATCAGGCGGATCTCGTCGGAGAGGTGGGGGTTCTCGGACAGGATGACACCCGCCGTGTCGGCGCCGACGTGGCCGGCGATGCAGGGCAGCACATAGATGCGGGCGTTGCGGTTGAGCTCGAACAGGTCGATCTCGCTGGCCCACAGGGTGATGCCCGAATTGGCCGCCAGCGCGAAGGGCGCGCCGCCCAGCTCGATCGGGTCGATGCCGAGCAGCAGGTGATGCATGATCGGGTTGCCGACGAAGGTGGCGTTCAGGATGTCGTCCTTGTCGACGCCAGCCTCGGCAGCGACCTCGGCGAAGAGCACGTTGATCGCCTCGCGCACCGCCGACGTCATCTCCTTGTCGCCGCCCGGGTTCATCATGACGTAGGATACGCGGCTCATCAGGTCTTCGCCGAAGCGGATCTGCGGGTTCATCACGCCGGAGGACGCGACGACCTCGCCGCTCGACAGGTCGCAGAGGTGCGCCGCGACGGTGGTCGAGCCGACGTCGACGGCGAAGCCGTAGGCCTTGTCGTGGAAGCCCGGCCAGACGGTTGTCATCACCTGGCCGCGGTGCACGGCGACGGTGACCTTCCAGTCGCCCTCGCGCAGCGCCTTCTGCAGCCCTTGCAGCACCCGCAGGTCGCATTCCAGGCCCTCGAGGGACCATTGCTCCCTGAGCGCCTTCATGACGCGCTCCAGGTCGCCGGAGGGGTTGTGCATGTCCGGCTGGTCGACCTCGATGTAATGCAGCCGAATGGCCGGGTCGACCTGGATCGCGCGGACCTCCGGGCGCTTGCGCACGACCTGCTTGTGGACCTGGCTGTCCGCCGGGACGTCGATCACCAGGTCGCCCTGGACGACCGTCTGGCAGGACAGCCGGCGGCCCGGCTTCATGCCCTTGCGCGCGGCGTAGCGCGCCTCGACCTCGTTGCCGGCCGAGACGTTGCTCTGGCGGCTTACGATGCCGTGCTTGGCGAACTCGCCCTCGCTGACGACGATCTGACAGCGGCCGCAGATGCCGCGGCCGCCGCACACCGAATCGATGTCGACGCCCAGGCTGCGCGCCGCCTTAAGGACCGGCGTGCCGACCGGAAAGCGGCCGCGGCGGCCCGACGGGGTGAAGACGACGAGGGGATCCTGGGCCACGCTGCCCTTTCCGGCGGTTATCCGCGCCGGCGGCGCCGCTCGCGGCGCCCGCCCTCCGCCTCGCTGCCGGCCGGGGCCGGCTCGCGGAACTTGCGCAGCCAGCGGCCGCAGTTGCGGTCGACTCCGTTGAGCACGTCGGCCGCCATGATGCCGGTCATCTCCTCGAGGTGGAGCGGGTTCATGATCGCCGAGGTCATGCCGGCGCCCGAGGCCATCGCCAGGAAGAAGGCGTTCATGGCATGGCGGTTGGGGATCCCGAAGCTGATGTTGGAGGCGCCGCAGGTCGTGTTGACGCCGAGCTCGTCGCGCAGGCGCCGGATCAGCCGGAAGGCCGAGGTGCCGGCCGAGCTCATCGCGCCGATCGGCATGACCAGGGGGTCGACGACGACGTCGGCCGCCGGGATGCCGTAGTCGGCGGCGCGGTGGACGATCTTCTTGGCCACCTCGAAGCGCACGTCGGGGTCCTCCGAGATGCCGGTCTCGTCGTTCGAGATCGCCACCACCGCGGCACCGTATTTCTTGACCAGCGGCAGCACGACCTCGAGGCGCTCCTCCTCGCCGGTCACCGAGTTCACCAGCGGCTTGCCCTGGTAGACAGAGAGGCCGCTTTCCAGCGCGGCGACGATGGAGGAGTCGATCGACAGCGGGACATCGACCAGCGACTGCACCAGCTTGATGGTCTTGGCCAGGATGGCCGGCTCGTCGGCCAGCGGAATCCCGGCGTTGATGTCCAGCATATGGGCCCCGGCCTCGACCTGGGCGACGGCGTCGGCCTCGACGGTGCTGAAATCGTCGGCCGACATCTCGGCCGCCAGCTTCTTGCGGCCGGTCGGGTTGATGCGTTCGCCGATGACGCAGAACGGCCGGTCGAAGCCGATCACGACCTCTTTCTTATGCGAACTGACGACAGTGTGGGTCATGTGGCGGGCGCTCCTTCGGGTCTGGCACGTACGGCGTCGCTGACGGCGGCCCCGCGATTGAATTCAGGCGTCGGGTATAGCCCTCTATGGCGGCCGGGCTGGCGCGCCTGCGACGCGGAGTCGCCAAATCGCGCTTCCGGCCAACGCCGGCCGACGCCCCCTCGGCTAGTCGATCGCGCGGTTGACCGTGAATCCCTTTCCATCCTTGCGCAGCGTGAAATCGCCGTCCACCACGCCGTAGATCCAGGCCGCGGAGCGGCGCAGCCCGCCCAGCGGATAGATATGAACCTGGGAAATGCCGCAGTCCGGATCAACCGCCCGGTAGTGCGCCAGATCGAGAATCAGGCGGTCCGGCGTGCTCACCGTCATCAGCTTGGCGATGTTCTTGGTCTGTCGCGTCAGGACCCGCATCGAGGGGCCGACGCCGCAGGCCTTGGCATGGTTGATCAGCGTCTTGATCGTGGCCAGGCCGGGCACGCCGATATGGATCGGCAGGCGGTTGCCCTCGGCCTGGATGGCCTTGTCCCAGGCGATGATCGGCGCCGCCTCGAAACAGAATTGGGTGGCGATATAGAACGACGCGTCGCTGCGTTCGGCGAAGGCGTTCTTCCACGCGAGCGCCTCGGCGAGTTGTGCATGGCCGATGTCGGGGCAGCCCTCCGGATGGCCGGCGACGCCGATGGTGCGGATTCCGTATTTGTCGAACAGGCCGGTCTCGAGCAGCTGCATGGAGCTCTCGAACTCGCCGACCGGCTCGTCGACGGCGCCGCCCAGGGCGACGATCTCGCGCACGCCGACCTCGTCCTGCAGCCGCTTGAGGCTCTCTTCCAGGTAGGAGCGGTTGGTAATCGAGCGGGCGGCGAAATGCGGCGCCGGGCTGAAGCCTTCGTCCTTCAGGCGCTTCGCGGTGGTGATCGTATCGGCGAAGTCCGAGCCCGGCAGGAAGGTCACCGCCACGGAGATGCCGGGGCGCAGATGATCGCGGTAATCCGGAATCTTCTGCGCCGAGCCCGGCGTCGTCTCGATCGAGAAGGTCTGGACGAAGTCGACGATCTCCTGTTTCAAGTCGTCCGTGGCGCCGGCCCCCGGCGCGTTTCGGTCGCTGGATTTCGCAAAGGCCATCGCGTCGTCCTCAGCCCTGTGCCTGTCCGCCGTTCTCGACCAGGGCCTTCAGCCGCTGCTCGTCGAACTCGCGCTCCAGCCGCTCGGCGGCGGCCGCCGCCTCGGCCTCGAGGTCGTCCCCGCAGTCGCTCGGGCCGACCCGGCGCCACTCGGCCAGATAGGAATCGGTGTCGCGCAGCTTGGCGCGCATGGCGGCGCGGTCGATGGCCTTCTCGAAGCGCTCGGAGAGCTGGCGCTTGGCCGCCTGACGGCCGGCCTTGACGATGACCTGCGCCGGAATGTCGCGCCAATAGACGATGGTGAGCTGTGCCATCCGCTCCACCCGTTCCGCTAGCCGGCCGCCTGGCCGGCGCGCGCCAGAAAGGCGCCGAGATCGCCGTAACCGGTGAAGCGGTACTCGTACGCGAGGCCGAGCCGTTCGGCTGCCGCGGCGGCCTTGGCCGCGAGCTCCGCGTCCTCGCTCTGCGCCAGATAGACGAGCTTGGTGTAGTGCCCGAAGTAATCGGGCAGCAGCTCCGGGTGCCGGTCGAGGCCGAGGCCCTGGATGATCAGCCGGTCGAAATGGCGCGCCAGGTAATCGGTCAGGTAGAAGCAGCTGAACTCGTCCTCGGCCTTGTCGAGAAAGCCGGAAACGCCGCTATAGAAGGCGTAGCAATGCGGCCCGTCGATGCGCTCGACGCCTTCCTCCGACAGGATCTCGTCGAGCCGGCCGCCGCTGCCGCAATCGCCGTAGGCGACGACGACGCGGTCGTATTTGCCCTTCGCCGCGCGGATCTTGGCCCGCACGCCCTCGGGAATCTTTTCCGGGGTGTTGTGCCAGATCGCCGGCAGGCACGTGACCGTGAGCTGCGGCAGGTGATTGAGGCGGATCACGTCGACGATCTCCCGTGCCAGCGCCCCGCAGGCGATGACCAGCGTCCCTCCCGTCCTATTTTCCTTCGTTTCGTCGGCCATGGCGACAGGGGCTGGCGCAGGCCCGGGCACGGTCGCGTCAGGCCGCCCCGGCGCCGCGCAGGTTGTGCTTGCGTTGCATATAGTCCTTGGCGGTCTCGACCGCGACCGCCGCATCGCGACAGTAGGCGTCGGCCCCGATCGCCTCCGCGAAGGCCTCGTTGAGCGGCGCTCCGCCGACCAGGACGACGTAGTCGTCGCGGATGCCCTTCTCCTTCATCGTGTCGATGACGACCTTCATGTAGGGCATGGTGGTCGTCAGCAGGGCGGACATTCCCAGGATGTCCGGACTGTGCTTTTCGACGGCCTCCAGGTATTTCTCCACCGGGTTGTTGATCCCCAGGTCGAAGACGTCGAAGCCGGCGCCCTCCATCATCATGGAGACCAGGTTCTTGCCGATGTCGTGGATGTCGCCCTTGACGGTGCCGATCACCATGGTGCCGACCTTGGGCGCACCGGTCTCGACCAGCAGGGGCCGCAGGATCGTCATGCCGGCCTTCATGGCATTGGCCGCCAGCAGCACTTCGGGCACGAAAAGGATGCCGTCCCGGAAGTCGATGCCGACGATCCGCATGCCCTCGACCAGAGCCTTGGTGAGGATGTCGTAAGGGGTCCAGCCGCGTTCCAGCAGGATGTTTACGCTCTCCTCGATCTCCTCCTTGAGACCGTCGTAGAGGTCGTCATGCATCTGCTGCACGAGCTCGTCGTCGTCGAGCGAGCGAAGGTCCAGATCATCCGAATCCGACATCGACCAATCCTCTGGGCAAAGAAAAGCGCAGTTACGGCGCCTGCCGCACTTGCGCAAACTGATCTTGCACCGGAATCAGGGACTTCTAGCTATATCTCCCGCGACAAAACATGTCTGAATCGCGACAACAGCGCCGGTCAGCCGTTCCCGGGCGATTTGGCCCCTTGGCCGCGCCGCGCCGGGGACCCGTCGGCCGCCCCCGCGGCGCGGCCCGAATCCGGCCGAAAGCCTTGAAAAACCGGCCCCGCGTCCTTTACTTGAGCGGCGTGACGACCTATAGCAGCGCTCGGCCCCGCCCGGCACCCGAGGGGCCACGCCCCGGCCGCATGGCGGCGCAGCGTCCCTGCCTCCGGCCCCTCGGCGTTCTCCAGGTTGCCGACATGGATCTGACGAGATGACCCTATCCGCCGCGCGCGAGCGCCCGCCCGTGCAGCGCCACGAGATCGAATCCGCGGTGGTCCGCTTCGCCGGGGATTCCGGCGACGGCATGCAGATGACCGGCGGCCGCTTCACCCTGGCGACGGCCCTGGCCGGCAACGACCTCGCGACCTTCCCGGATTTCCCCGCCGAGATCCGCGCCCCGACCGGGACGACCTACGGCGTCTCGGCGTTCCAGATCAATTTCGGCGGGCGGGTCATCAAGACCTCCGGCGATCGGGTCGACGTCCTCGTCGCGATGAATCCGGCGGCGCTCAAGGTCAACCTGCCGGACATGCGCCCGGGCGGCCTGATCGTCCTCGATTCCGGCGCATTTTCGGACAAGAACCTGCGCAAGGCGGGTTACGGGTCCGACCCGCGCAGCGGCGACGGCCTGTCCGGCTTCCGTGTGGTCCAGATCGACATGTCGCAGCAGACCCTGGAAGCGGTGCGCGACGGCGGCCTGAGCAAGAAGGATGCCCTGCGCTGCAAGAACATGTGGGCGCTGGGCCTGGCCTACTGGATGTTCGATCGGGACCGCCGGGCGACGACCGAGTGGCTGCGCGCGAAGTTCGCCGCCCGGCCGGAGATCGCCGCCGGCAACGTCGCCGCGCTGGACGCCGGGCACGCCTTCGGCGAGACGGCGGAGATGTCGGCCGAGCTCGGCGCCTTCAGCGTTCCCGCCGCCGAGATCGCGCCCGGCCTCTACCGCAACGTCACCGGCAGCGAGGCGCTGGCCTACGGCCTCGTGGCCGGGGCGCGCTTCGCCGATCTGCGCCTGACGTTCTGCTCCTATCCGATCACCCCGGCCTCGAGCCTGCTGCACATTCTGGCGCGGCTGAAGGAGTACGGCGTCACCACCTTCCAGGCCGAGGACGAGATCGCCGCGGTTTGCGCCGCCATCGGCGCCTCCTATGCCGGGACGCTGGGCGTCACCTCGAGCTCCGGTCCGGGCCTGGCGCTCAAGACCGAAGGGCTGGGCCTGGCGATCGCGGTCGAGCTGCCGCTGGTGGTGGTCAACGCGCAGCGCGCCGGGCCGTCCACCGGCATGCCGACCAAGACCGAGCAGTCCGACCTGTTCCAGGCCGTCTACGGGCGCAACGCCGACAGCCCGCTGGCCGTGCTGGCGGCCGCCTCGCCGGCCGACTGCTTCGACACCGCGATCGAGGCGGTGCGCCTGGCCTGCAAGTACATGACCCCGGTGATCCTGCTGACCGACGGCTACATCGCCAACGCTTCGGAGCCGTGGCGGCTGCCCGAGATCGACGCGCGGCCGCGCTTTCCGGTCCATTTCCACGACGACCCCGAAGGGTTCCAGCCGTTCCAGCGCGATCCGGAAACCCTGGCCCGGCCGTGGACGGTGCCGGGCACGCCGGGCCTGGCGCACCGCATCGGCGGCCTGGAGAAGGCGGCCGACAGTGGCAACATCTCCTACGATCCCCAGAATCACCAGCGCATGACGAACCTGCGGCACGACAAGATCGCCGGCATCGCCCGCGACATTCCGCCGCAGACGGTGGACCAGGGCGGCGAGACGGGGCGCCTGGCCGTGGTCGGGTGGGGCTCGACTTACGGGCCGATCAGCCGCGCCGTCGGCAACCTGCGCGGCGAGGGCCTCGACGTAGCCCATATCCACCTGCGCCATATCTGGCCCTTACCGGCCAACCTCGCGGCCCTGCTGGCCGGCTACGACACCATCCTGGTGCCCGAGATGAACAGCGGCCAACTGGTCAAACTGCTCCGTGCCGAGTACCTGCTGCCGGCGGAGGGGCTCAACAAAGTAACCGGAAAGCCGTTCATGATCACCGAGATCGAGGCCGCGGTCCGGGCGCGGCTGGAGAGCTGACATGAATGTCGTGACACCCCGCGCGAAGCGGACCCCGAAGGACTATGCGTCGGACCAGGAGGTCCGCTGGTGCCCCGGCTGCGGCGACTACGCCATCCTCAAGGCGGTGCAGCGCACCCTGGCCGATCTCGAGGCCGATCCGGACCAGACGGTGTTCGTCTCCGGCATCGGCTGCGCCGCGCGCTTCCCCTATTACCTGGCGACCTACGGCTTCCACTCGATCCACGGCCGCGCCCCGGCCATCGCCACCGGCATCAAGCTGGCCAATCCGGCGCTCGACGTCTGGGTGGTGACCGGCGACGGCGACGGGCTGTCGATCGGCGGCAACCACATGCTGCACGCGCTACGCCGCAACGTCGACCTGCAGATCCTGCTGTTCAACAACGAGATCTACGGTCTGACCAAGGGACAGTACTCGCCGACCTCGCACCCCGGGACGCGCTCCCCCTCGTCGCCCATGGGCTCGCTCGATGCGCCGGTCTCCGCGGCCGCCTTCGCGCTGGGCGCCGGCGGACGTTTCGTGGCCCGCTCGGTCGATACCCTGCAGAAGCACCTGCCGCAGGTCCTGCATCGTGCCCGCGAGCACCGCGGCGCCTCGCTGGTCGAGATCTTCCAGAACTGCATCGTCTACAACGACGGGGTGTTCGATGACTTTACCGCCCGTGAGGTGGCCGAGGAGGCGCAGGTCCACGTCGAGCATGGCAAGCCGCTGCGCTTCGGGCACGACCGCCGCAAGGGGCTGCGCCTCAAGCCCGGTCGGCTGGAGCTGGAAGTGGTCCGGCTCGGCGAGAACGGGGTGGGCGAGGGCGATCTGCTGGTTCACGATGAGACCAACCGGAGCCTGGCAGCGCTGCTGGCCGGCATGTCGCCACCGCAGTTCCCGGTCGCGCTAGGGGTGCTGCTCTGCGACCCGGCGCCAAGCTATGACCGCGCGGTCGCCGAGCAAGTCGCGACCGCACAGGCGCGGGCCGCGTCGCGCGCCGGCACAGAGGGTCAGGCCGGGGAGGGCCAAGTCGCGGAGGGCCAGGTCGCGGAGGGCCAGGTCGGGGACCTCGATGCCTTGCTGCGCCAGGGGCCGACCTGGACGGTGCCGGACTGAGCCGTTCCGTTCGCGCCGCGCGGCCGCCTGACGGGGCGGCGCGAGACTCACACGATGCGTTTCAGCAGGTTGCGGAACTGCTCCCGCTCGTGCGGCGCCAGTGGCGCCAGGAGCTCGTGATTGACCGCATCGGTTCGTGCCAGCAGGCCGTCCACCGCCTCGCGCCCCTCGGGGGTCAGCCGCAGCAGCATGCGGCGGCGGTCGCCGGGATCGGGCTTTCGCTCGATGAAGCCGCGCTGCTGGAGCCGCTTGATGACCCCCTGGATCGTCGCGGGATCCATCGCCGCCAGCCGGCCCAGGTGGTTCTGCGACACTTCGCCGCACTCCCGGAGGCGGGCGAGGGCGAAAAACTGGGTCGGCGTGAACTGGCCCTCGGCCAGCAGCGACATGAAAGTTGCCGAGGCGCGCTGATGGGCGCGGCGGATCAGGTGGCTGATCTGCTCGTCGAGCACGAAACGGTCTGGGCGGTGACCCGGCGTTTCACGGAAAATGGCCCCATTGGATTGGACCGTTAGCTCGTCATTGGAGTTCGAAAAGCTAACCATCTGTTCTTCGGCCGCTTTTTGCGAATTCAAAGTAAAAGCGACGAGTCCCTGGTCTGATTTTTGATCCAATTGGTATTCGTTATGTACCAGTTACTTCGTCTCCAAGTAAGATAGCCTCATTTCTATATCATGTCTATGAATGTATTTGCGCGAACAGCGGGACGCTATCGCGCAGCGTCTTCGAGCCACTGAATTCGCCCGCCGCGATCGCCTCGTAGACCGCGGCGATGTCGGGGGCCAGCGCGCGGTCGTGATCGAGGAACGCCGCCCGTCGGCGAACGGCGGCCAGCGCGTCCTGCAGCAACGGGCTGGTGGCCAGTGGCCGGCGCAGGTCGATTCCCTGCGCCGCCGCGAGAAGCTCGATCGCCGCGATCTGGCCGCAGTTCCAGGCGATCGGCCCCAGCCGGCGGGCGGCGTTGGTCGCCATCGAGACGTGATCTTCCTGATTGGCGGAGGTCGGCAGGCTGTCGACGCTGGCGGGATGCGCCAGCGCCTTGTTCTCGCTCGCCAGGGCGGCGGCCGTCACCTGCGCCAGCATGAACCCCGAATTGAGACCCGGGTCGGCGACCAGGAACGGCGGCAGGGCGCTCATGCGCTCGTCGGTCAGCAGGGCGATGCGCCGCTCCGCCAAGGCGCCGACCTCGGCCAGCGCGATCGCGCAGATGTCGGCGGCCATGGCGACCGGCTCGGCGTGAAAGTTGCCGCCCGAAAGCACGTCGCCCGAATCGGCGAACACCAGCGGATTGTCGGACACCGCGTTGGCTTCGCGCAGCAAGGTGGCGGCGGCGGTTTCCAGCAGCTCGAGGGCCGCGCCCATGACCTGGGCCTGGCAGCGCAGGGAATAGGGGTCCTGGACGCGGTCGCATTCCAAATGCGAGGCGCGGATGCCGCTGCCGGCGAGCAGCCGGCGGTAGACCCCTGCCACCGCAATCTGGCCGGGCTGGCCGCGGCACTCGTGGATGCGGGGATCGAACGGCGTGTCGCTGCCCAGGGCGGCGTCGACGCTCATCGCTCCGGCGACGAGTGCGGCGGCGAAGGCTTCGAGCCCGGCGAACAGCCCATCGAGCGCCAAGGCGGTCGATACCTGGGTGCCGTTGAGCAAGGCGAGGCCTTCCTTGGCCTCGAGGTGGAGCGGCTCCAGCCCGGCCGCGGCCAGCGCCTCTGGCGCCGGGACGCGCCGTCCGGCCACGACGGCCTCGCCCTCGCCGAGCAGCACGCCGGCGAGGTGCGCCAAGGGCGCCAGATCCCCGGACGCGCCGACCGAACCCTTCTCCGGGACGACGGGCGTCACGCCATGGTTCAGCAGCGCCAGCAGGGCCTCGATCACCACGCGGCGGATGCCGGAATAGCCGCGGGCCAGGGCGTTGACCTTCAGCAACAGGACCAGCCGCACGACGGCATCCGACAGCGGCGCGCCCACTCCGGCGCTGTGCGAGAGCACGAGCCGGCGCTGCAGCTCGGTGACCTCGTCGCCGGGGATCACCGTGTTCGCGAGGCTCCCGAACCCGGTGTTGATGCCGTAGACGGTCCGTCCCTCGGCGATGACCGCGGCGACGGTGGCGGCCGAAGCGTCGATCCGAGCGTGGCACGCCGGATCGAGGGCGACCGGCCGGCGCTCCCGCCAGAACCTGCGCAGATCGGCCAGCGTCAACTCGCCGGGGACCAGTCGGTAGGGTGTCGCTTCGACCAAGATAGGGCTCCGTATTGGCTGTCGTTCGCGATCCGATGTGTAGCACCGCATCGCAGGGGCCGGAAGCGACGGTGCGAGGCGGCGTGGCCGTATTGACCCGCATCAATGCAGGGCCTCGGCAACGAGAGCATGCTTGGTGCCGTTCCGGGGGGCAAGGAAGGAGGCCGGTCATGACCCGCGCATCTGGTGGAGGAGGGGCGGGCGCCCAGGCTCGGCAGCCGGCCGCCGGGCAAGGCGTCACGCCGCTGAGCCCGGAGGATTTTCGCAGTGCGACGGAATTTCTTGCCGCGGAGCACCGGCGCCAGAGAGGGCTCTGCGACCTGCTCGAACGGGTCAGCCACAATCCGCGCCACGGCATAGCGGAGCTCGAACTCGAGGCCTTGCGCGAATATCTCGAGCACGGCTTCGACCTGCACATGCGCGACGAAGAGGAGGACTTCCTCCCTGTCGTCGAGCAACGGGCGGCGCCGCAGGAGAACATGCGCGAGCTGCGCGCCCAACTCGCGCACGAGCACGCCGTCGACCTCAAGATCGCGCGGGCCCTTGCCGCCGAGATCGTCAACCTGACGCGGCACCGCGCCTTCCAGGATCCGGCGAGCTTTCTGGCCAACGCCTGGCGCCTTGCCGAAGCGCACCGGCGCCATATCGCCTGGGAGGATTCGGTGGTCCTGCCGCGCGCGCGCCACTGCCTGAAGGCGTCGGACCATCGGCAGATGCTCGAATCCATGGCGGCGCGCCGCCGTGCCTAACGCGCGCTAACCATACCATCCACCGCCCGCCGCGGCGCATGCGGCCGGGCGGCAGTCGCGGCGCAAAAATTCCGCCGTGTCGTCGCAATTTTGCCATCAGTGCTACCGAAATTTTTACCCGGACCCAATAGGATCCGGATTTCGGTCACGCGACGGCGGCAGGGCGGCAGGATGGCGCAAGGCATTCCCTGGGACGAGAGCCCGAACGACGACGGCGGCCAGCGTGCGCTGGCCGATCTGCTGGTGGCGACGCTCGGCCGCGATGGTGCCATTCATGCCTGTCAGGGCAACGCCTGGTACGGCATCCTGCAGCTCATTCTGGATACCAAGGACGGCCAGACGCGGCGCTGACCGCAGCTGCGCCATGGGGCCGGTGCCTCGGGTCCGCATGCGGGCGCCAGCTTTCGTCGCATAGGGAACAGTCCCCGCTGCGTCCCCGGGCCACAGTAGGGCGCGCCCGCCGCCCTGTTCGAGGCGGTCGCCGACAGCTCGAGGCACGAGAGCGGATCATGGCACGCAACGGCCGGCGGAACGCGGGTCAGCAGCGAAGAAGCGGCGCGGTGGTGCAGCTTCCCTGGCGCGACGTCACCAACCCCTACCCGCCGCTGGAGATCCTCGACGCGGACCAGCTCGAGGCGATCCACGATGCCTCGATGGAGATTCTCGAAAATCTCGGTATCGAGTTCCTGGGCGACGACGCGCTGGACCTGCTGGAACGGGGCGGGGCGACGGTCGACCGGGCGAGCCGGGTGGTGCGCATCGACCGCGGCCTGGTGGTGGAGGCGCTGAAGACCGCGCCCTCGACGGTCGACCTGACGCCGCGCAATCCGGCCCATCGCGTCACGCTGGGCGGCAATCACATCAATTTCTCGCTGGTTGCCGGCCCGCCCAACGTGCACGACTGCGTGCGCGGTCGGCGTTCCGGCAATTATCAGGACTACTGCGATCTGGTGCGCCTGGCGCAGAGCCTGAACGTCATCCATTGCCTCGGCAACCAGGTGGTGGCGCCGATCGAGCTGCCGGCCGAGACGCGCCACCTCGATTGCTACCTGGCCAATGTCACCTATGCCGACAGGGTGTTCAACTGCAGTGCCGTCGGGGCCGAGCGGGCGCTCGACGGCATTGACATCGCCGCGATCGCGCGCGGCCAGACGCGCGACGATTTGATCGACTCGCCGGCCGTGCTGACCATCGTCAACGTGAACTCGCCCCGCCGTGTCGACGGTCCGATGGGCGAGGGATTGATCGCCATGGCGCGGCAGGGGCAGGTGGTGGTGGTCACGCCGTTCACCCTGATGGGCGCGATGACCCCGGTCACGCTGCCGGCCGCCTTGGCGCAGCAGAACGCCGAGGCGCTGGCCGGCGTGGTGCTCACGCAGCTCGCCCGGCCCGGCGCGCCGGTCGTCTACGGCGCCTTCACCTCCAACGTCGATATGAAATCCGGCGCGCCGGCCTTCGGGACGCCGGAGAACGCCCGCTCGACTCTGGCCGGCGGTCAGCTCGCCCGCCGCTACGGGCTGCCGTACCGCTCGAGCAACTCGAGCGCCAGCAACACCGTCGACGCGCAGGCGGCCTACGAGTCGCAGATGACGATCTGGGCGGCGGTCATGGGGCACGCCAACCTCGTCTATCACGGGGCGGGCTGGATGGAGGGCGGCCTGACGGCCTCGTTCGAAAAGATCGTGCTCGACGCCGAGATGCTGCAAATGATGACCGAGGTCCTGGTTCCCATCCAAGTCGACGACGATACGCTCGGGCTCGACGCGATCCGCGAAGTGGGTCCGGGCGGGCACTTCTTCGGCGCCGCGCACACCCTGGCGCGCTACGAGACCGCCTTCTATGCGCCGATGCTGTCGGATTGGCGCAATTTCGAAAGCTGGCAGGAGGCCGGCGGGCGGACCGCGACGCAACGGGCCACCGATTTGTGGCAGAAGCTGCTGGCCAACTACGAGGCGCCGCCGCTCGACCCCGCCGTGGCCGAGGCGCTCGACGCCTTCGTGCGCCGCCGCAAGGAGGAGATTGCCCGCCAGGCCGCCTGACGGCCGCCGCGCGCCGCGGGCGATTTGGCGCCCGGAGCGATCCCATATAACATCGCAGGGACATGGTGCTTCAGGTGGACGAAGAGGAGCGGGGCAATGCCGGAAAAGAACGTGAGCGAGCTGCTCAACATCATCCGGGCCGGCGCAGGCATCGCACTGCAAGCCGAGTATTTTGCGGTCGACGACGTCCTCCCCCTGGCCAAGGCCGCAGGCGAGGCCAAGGTGGAATTCCGCCTCAAAGGGGCGTTGCATTGGCGCGCGCACGATTTGATGCAGATCGCGCGTGCCGGGCAGGGCATGGTCATCTACGAGTAGCGTTTTCGGGGCGTCCGAGCATCGTCGGCGGCGCGGCAGGCTCATGGACCGGCGCGTGACGGCCGACTACGACGACCTGTCGGCTGCGCTGGCGGCCTTCGGCCTGACGGCCTTCGGCGGCTTTCACCCGGCCGCCGCGGACGGCGTGCCGCCCTTGGCCGACGGCCGGCCGACCGGCACGCTGGTCATGGTCGGCAACGTCGGGCCGGAGATGTGGCGCCGTTTCTCGGCGGCGCCGGAGTTCGCCGCAGGCCCCGACCCGCTCAACCTCTGGAGCGCGCGGGTGCTGGACGGCGTGGCCGAGCGCTTCGGGGCCACGGCCTGGTTCCCGTCCTCCGGGCCGCCCTATCCGCCCTTCGTCGCCTGGGCCAAGCGGGCCGGACCGGTCAGCGAATCGCCGCTCGGCATCCTGATCCATCCCGACTACGGCCTGTGGCACGCCTACCGCGGCGCCCTGGGGTTCGCCGGGCGGCTCGCGCTGCCGCCGGCGGACGGTCGCCCGCGGCCCTGCGATGCCTGCGCCGCGCGGCCCTGCCTGAGCGCCTGTCCGGTGGCGGCCTTCGACGGGCGCAGCTACCGTGTCGACGCCTGCGCCGCCCACGTCTCTGGACCGCAGGGCGCGGATTGCCTAAACCTGGGCTGCGGGGCGCGCCGCGCCTGTCCGGTCGGCCGGGACTACCTCTACACGGCCGCGCAGGCGGGCTTTCACATGGAGGCCTTTTTGCGCGCCCGGCCGAAGGACGACGCCGACAAGGGAGCCGCATGACCGAGACCGTTATCCTGATCGACCACCCCGTGGGCCAGCGGGACGACCGCGCCTCGCAGTACCTGGAATCGCGCGGCTACCGCCTCGAGTGGGTCTGCCCGGGCGACGGGGAGCCCCTTCCCGAGGTCCGCGACGACCACGTCGGCGCCGTCGTCTACGGCGGCGTCGAGAGCGCCAACGACGACGGCGAGAAGCCCCATATCCGTGCCGAGCTCGACTGGATCGAAGGCTGGCTGGAAACCGGCCGGCCCTTTCTCGGGTTCTGCCTCGGCGGACAGCTCCTCGCCCGCGCGCTCGGCGCGCGGATCGAGCCGCACCCCGAGGGCCTGCACGAGATCGGCTACGTTCCGGTGCAGGCGGCGGCGGGCGCGGAAGGCTTCCTGAACGGCGTGACCCATGTCTATCACTGGCACAAGGAAGGCTTCGCGGTGCCCGGCGGCGGCGAGCTTCTGGTCGCCGGCGAGGTCTTCCCGCACCAGGCCTTTCGGCACGGCCCGGCCTACGGGCTGCAGTTCCATCCCGAGGTCTCCATCCCGGTCATGACCCGCTGGATGAACGAGGCGGGCCACATGCTGGCCAACCCCAACGCCCAGCCGCGCGCGCGCCAGCTCGCCGACGCCGAGCGCTACGACGCGCCACTGGAGGCCTGGCTCAAGCGGTTCCTCGACGACTGGATCGGCGCCGGCGGCTGACGCGCCCGTGCCGCCTACGAGAGAGTGCGCCGCAGATAGCGCCGCGGCGTCGTGCCGAATTGTCGGCGAAAGGCGGCGATGAAGGCGCTCGGGCTGTCGTAGCCGACGTCGAGGGCGACGGTCGTGACGGCCTGGCCCGTCGCCAGCCGGGCGACGGCCTGCAGCAGCCGCGCCCGCTGCCGCCAGGCGCCGAACGAGAGCCCCGTCTCGCGCAGGAAGAGCCGCGCCAGGGTGCGTGGGCTGGCACCGGCCCAGCGGGCCCAGGCGGCTAGGCTGCGCCGGTCGCCGGGATTCGCAAGCAGCGCCTGCGTGACCCGGCGCAGACGCGGCTCCGCCGGTTGCGGCAGGTCGAGCGGCACCGGCGGCAGGCGGCTCAGCTCGTCGAGCAGCACCGCGATCAGGCGCCCCTGCCAACCGGCTTCGTCGTACAGCCGCGGCAGGTCCGCAGCGCGCAGGATCAGCTCGCGCAACAACGGGGTGACGGCGGCGACGCGGCAGCTGGCCGGCAGTTCCGCCGCCCGCTCCGCCAGGACGTAGAGGCTGCGCATCCGCACCCGCTGCGACACGGCGATGCTGTGGCGCTGGCCCGCCGGGATCCAGACCGCGCGGTCCGGCGGCACGACCCAGCGCCGGTCGCCGCCGTCCTCGTGGACGGTGACCGTCATGGTGCCGTCGCAGGCGTAGACGAGCTGGCCCCGTTCATGACTATGGGGTGCGATCGCATGGCCGCTCGGATAGTCGTTGGCGTAGACCACGACCGGGCGGGCGACGAAGACCGCCTCCGGGTTGGGGATGACGCCGGCTTGACCGTTTCCAGGCATTGATTGGCAGAATAGCGCAAGACAGCCGAACGGGGCAGGCCATACTGGGGCGACGCATCGGCCCGCCGCCGGCCCACGACACGCAGGTTCGTCATGTCCCTCGAGCGCCGCCGCTTCTTCTTTCTCAATCTGGGCCACGCCTACACGCATTTCTTCCTGCTGATCCACCCGACGGCGATTCTGGCGATCGAGCGCGAACTCGACCGCGACTATGGCGACCTGCTGCTGCCCTCCACCGCGGCCTTTGCCGCCTTCGGGCTGGGCACGCTGCCGGCCGGCTGGCTCGGCGACCGCCTCAGCCGCCCGGCGATGCTCGTCGCGATGTTCTTCGGCCTGGGCGCCGCGGCGATCGTCACCGGCTTGGCGGTGAGCACCTGGCAGTTGGTGGTGGGGCTGCTGCTGATCGGCAGCTTCGCCTCGATCTATCATCCGGTGGGCATCGCGATGGTGTCCGAGACGAGCGGCCGGCTCGGCCGCGCGCTCGGCATCAACGGGGTCTACGGCAACCTGGGTGTCGCCGCCGCGCCGCTGCTGACCGGCGTGCTGGCCGTTACGCTCGGCTGGCGCTGGGCGTTCTTCGTGCCCGGCGGCCTGGCCCTGCTCACCGGGCTCTGTTTCCTGCCGCTGCTGCGTCGGGGCGTCGCGCCGAGCGTTGCCGCGGCCGCCTCGACCCCGCCGCGGGACGGGCGCGCGGGCGTCCTCTTCTTCCTGGTCGGCGCCGGCCTGTTCGGCGGCCTCGCATTCCACACCATGACGATCTCCGTGCCCAAGGTGTTGGAAGACGCGCTGCGCCAGGACGGCGTCGGCCTGATCGGCGCCGGCGGGCTGGCCTCGCTGATCCTCGGCTGCGCGGCCTTCGCGCAGATCGCCGTGGGCTGGCTGATCGACCGCCAGCCGATCCGCCGCATCGCGCTCGCCATCGCGGGCGCCCAGGTGCCGCTCTTCCTGCTGGTCGGCTGGGCCGAGGGCTGGGGCGTGGCCGCCGCGATCCTGCTGGTCATGCTGTTCGTGTTCGGCGAGATCCCGATCAGCGACGCGCTGGTGGCGCGCTACGCCGCGGCGGCCTGGCGCGCCCGTCTCTATGCCGTGAAGTACGTCATGTCGCTGGGGGTGAGCGCCGCCGCGGTGCCGACGATCGCCCTGCTGCACCGGCCGGGCGAGGGCTTCGGCAGCCTCTTCGCGCTGCTCGCCGCCTGCATGGCCGTTGTCGCGGTGACGGCCGCGCTGCTGCCGCGGCACCGTCCGTCCGGCCTGCGCACCGAAGGCGTCCGTGCGCGGTGAGCGTCCGCACGACGGAGCGAACAAATGATCTCGCGCAGCTCTGAACGCACCCGCGGACTCGGGTCGCTCGAAAAAATCCTGGCGGCTGGGCGACGGAAACCGATGGCCCGGGTAAGGGAGCTTGCGGACGCGTGTCCGACTGCTGCGACCGCTAGGCCGGCCCTTTCACGTCCGAGTCTCGACCGCCGGAATTCGGAATTTGGTGCATGGCGGAGAGAAGAGTAGCATGAAGATCAGGTAGGTTAGGGCCAAATACCTAGTGCGCCTCCCCAGCCCATGGAGCCGAGACGATGAACGGCATCCATCTGAGGACGGTCCTCCTTGCAGCGGCGGCGCTGTTTTGCCTGCTGTCGTCGGTAAGCCATTCGCGCGCGGAACCCGGGGTCTTCGACGACAGAATCCTGTTCGGCCAGTCGGCCGCCTTCAAAGGACCGGCCGCGGCGCTCGGGCTCGGCATGCGCGAGGGCATTCTGGCGGCCTTCCATGAGATCAACGAAGCAGGCGGCATCGGCGGCCGCAGGCTGGAGCTCGTCTCCTACAATGACGGATACGAACCCGAGACGGCGATTGCCAACACCCATCAACTGATCGAGGAAGACAAGGTCTTCGCCCTGATCGGCGAAGTCGGGACGCCGACCTCGAAGGCCGTCCAGCCGATCGCGACCAAGCGCGGTGTCCCCTTTCTCGGTCCCTTCACGGGCGCGGCCTTCCTGCGGGACCCTGACCTCGGCAACGTCATCAATGTTCGCGCCTCTTACGATCAGGAGACCGAAGCCTGGATCGAACACCTGACCGGCGATCTCGGCTTCACGCGCATAGCCATTCTCTATCAGGACGATTCCTTTGGCCGCGCCGGCCTGAAGGGCGTTCGCGACGCGCTCGCGCGCCGGCACATGGAGCTGGTTGCGGAAGGGACCTACATGCGCAACACGACGGCGGTGAAGCGGGCCCTGCTGGCCATACGCAAGGGTCGGCCAGAGGCCGTGGTCATGGTCGGGGCCTACAAGCCTTGCGCAACCTTTATCCGGGTGGCGCGTCAGATCGAGTTGGACGCGGTCTTCGTCAACATCTCCTTCGTCGGCAGCAAAGCGCTCAGCCAAGAGCTCGGACCGGCCGGCGAGGGCGTCATCGTCACCCAGGTTGTGCCCTTGCCCGAGGATGCGCGCATTCCCCTGGTGGCGCGCTACCAAGGCGCCCTGCATGCCGTCGATCCCGACGCCGAGCCCGGTTTCGTCTCGCTCGAAGGTTACATCGTCGGGCGGCTGGTTACCGAAGCGCTCGGCCGCCTTGACGGACCGGTCACACGAGAAAACCTGCTGGCGACAATCAAAGAGGTCGGCGACTTCGATTTGGACGGCATCGCCTTATCATATGGTCCCGACGATAATCAGGGAATGGATCGGGTCTTCCTCACCATCATTCGGGCCGACGGCAGTTTCAAGGCGGTCGACCATTTGGGGATGTAACAGCGGGAAAGGCACCATGTCCGCACCGTCGACCAGGCGGGTGCCCCGGTCGCGTGAACTGGGAGCCGCATGACCGCCGACCCGACATCGGCGTCGCCGCAGCGGCAGGGCGCGCCGATCGCCGGCATGCCGAAGATGGCCGGACGTCGGAATCGCCCTTTCGGGCGGGTCTTCGGCATAAAGACAAAATTGTTTCTCGCCTTCTGCCTGCTGGCCGGTCTGACGGCGGTCGCCAGTGCCGTTGCCTGGTATGTGTTCTCCGACATCGGTCGCGCCGTCACGCGTGTCACCGGCGCAAGCCTGCCCAGCGTCGTCCACGCCCTCCAGCTCTCCGGGAAGAGCGCGGAGATCGCGGCCACCGCACCGGCCTTGATGTCCAGTCAAAGCCAGGAGGAACGCGTCCTGGCGCAGGCCCAACTGGCACAAAGAACGAGAGATCTGTCTGCCCTGATTCGCGGTCTCGATCCCGACCAGACCCCACCCGAGGCGCAAGCGCGGCTCTTGAGTGTAGGCGACGAGATTGCGACCGAACTGGAAACGCTTGATGCTGCGATCGAAAGGCGCCTGGAGATCAAGGCGCAGAGGGAGCGGCGACTGTCGCAACTCTCCAGGACACACACGCGCTTCCTGACCGTCATCGAACCGCTGGTCGACGACTCCTATTTCGATCTGGTCATCAGTGGCGAGCAAGTCACCGCCCGGGGCACGGAGGCGATTACCGACCTCGTCGAAGGGGGCGTGAGGCGACTGGATCTCCTCCTGACTCTGAATGCAGAGGCGAATTTGGCGGCCGGCCTCATCGGCGAGGCGATGCATATCCGCGACGCGATCTTGATTCAGCCCATACGCGAGCGCTTCGATTCTGCGGCGGCCGCAGTGGAACGAAGCCTGACTCAATTACCGGACAAGCTTGCGGAGGGGCCGTTGCAAGCGGCGGTCGCTGATCTGCTCGTATTCGGACGAGGCGACGGCAACGTCTTTGCAAACCGACTGCGTGGACTGCGAACGAGCACGGACGCGCAGAGCGGCAGTGTAGGTGGCAAGCGACAGGCGGATCTCAAGAGGGCGCACGAGCACCTGTTGCTGGTGCTGACGCCTTTGATCGACGATGCTGCCTTCGACCTCGTGTTGACGACCGAGGCCGTGACGGTGCAGGGCCGCGAGGCAATCACCGAGCTGATCGACGGAGGTGCCCGTTCCCTACACGCGCTTCTGACCCTGCGCGCCGAAGGCAACCTCGCTGCGGGACTCTTGAACCAGGCCGCCGTGTCAGGCGACGCCGCCCTGCTGCAGCCGCTTCGCGAGCGCTTCGACGCGGCCGACGGCCAGATTCAGCGCATGCTCGCCCAACTGCCGTCAAGTGCCGCGGCCCACGGCCTTCGCGAGACGACCAGGGCGTTGCTCGATCTCGGCAAGGCCGACGATGGCCTCTTCGCATTGCGCGCCAAAGAGCTGCGTCACATGCGTCGTGCGCAATCCGCGCTGGACGCGAGCCGTGGCTTAGCGGTCCGTTTGGCCGGTGCGGTCGCCGGGGTCATCGACGTCGCCCGGAGTGAGAGTCGCGCTGCTGCAACCAGCACGGAAAATGCGATCTCCGGCGGCAGATTGGTCATGGTGATCCTCACAATCTCCAGCATACTCGGTGCGGCCGTCTTTATGATGGTCTACGTCGGACCCAGGATCATCCGTCCGCTGGAGAGCATAACCGATGCGATGACCCGCCTGGCCGGCGGAGACACAGGCGTCGATATCCCGGGGCGCGATCGCAGCGACGAGCTCGGCCGCATGGCTCAGGCCCTCGGGGTGTTTCGTGACACGGCGATCGAGGTCCAGGAGTCGAACCTTCGGGAGATTCGCGACACGCGGCGTCGTCTATCCGACGCGATCGAAAGCATCTCCGAGGCCTTCTCGCTTTACGACGGCGATGATCGCCTTGTCGTGTGCAACAGCAAGTATCGGTCGCTGCTGTATCCCGAGCTTGCCGAGGAGATCACCCCGGGCATGACATTCGAGACGATCGTCCGTCGCGCGATCGAGCGCGGCTATATCAAAGACGCCTTGGACGATCCAGAGGGCTGGCTAGGTGCGCGGCTGGAGCGCCACCGCCGGCCGGGCGGCCCTCATACGCAGCGGCGCGGGGACGGCCGCTGGATCCTGGTCAGCGAGCGCAGGACGGAGGACGGGGGGACGGTCGCGGTCTACTCAGACATCACGGAGTTGAAACAGCGCGAACAGGAGCTTGCGGAAAAATCCAGTGCGCTGGAGCGGCTCTCGAATCAGCTCGCAAAGTATCTGTCGCCGCAGGTCTACGAATCGATCTTCACCGGCCGCCAGGAGGTCAAGGTCGCCAGCCAACGCAAGAAATTGACGGTGTTCTTCTCGGATATTGCTGGCTTTACCGAAACGGCCGACCGCCTGGAATCCGAGGATCTGACCCAGTTGCTCAACCAATACCTGACGGAAATGTCCCGGATCGCGCTCGATCACGGGGCGACGGTCGACAAGTACGTCGGCGACGCAATCGTCATCTTTTTCGGGGACCCGGAGTCGCGGGGGGTCAAGGAGGATGCCTTGGCCTGCGTCAACATGGCCATCGCAATGCGCGAGCGCATGTGCGAGTTGCAAGCGGTTTGGCGGGAGTCCGGCCTGGAGAAGCCTCTCAGGTGCCGAATCGGCATCAACACGGGTTTCTGTACCGTGGGGAATTTTGGAAGCGAGGACAGGATGGACTACACGATCATCGGCGGTGGCGTGAACCTCGCCTCGCGCCTCGAAAGTGCCGCCACGCCGGGCGAAATCCTGATCTCCTACGAAACGTACGCGCTCGTGAGGGACGAAATCGCCTGCGAGGAGCGCGGCGAGATCACGGTCAAGGGCATCGCTTACCCGGTGGCGACCTATCAGGTGGTTGACGCCTACGAGCGGCTGGACGAGCGTTCGCAGCGAATCCGCGAGGACCATCCAAATCTGAAATTAAACCTCGACCCGGACGCGATGTCGGCGGACGAGCGCGACCAGGCGGCGGCCATATTGCGCCGGGCCTTGGACAGGGTCTCGGACCCGGAGTAGGCGAAGTCGACGAGGCAGGGTCAACAGAGTCAAATGTCGCCCCACTTCGGCGACGATCCTCGCAATCGAGTCACGGCCGCATTATCGCCGGAATTGGATGCGGGCCGGCACCCGCTGGCGGCAGGATCTGGCCTGGCGCGCACTCGCGGGCCTCCGCCGCGAGTCAAACCGGGAATCCCGCCTTTCGATACCCCTCCAGCCAGCGGTCGCGGCCGGCCTGGTGCTTGCAGATGCGCGTATGCCGTTTGACGAACTCGGTGATGTCGTGCTCTTCGGGGCGTTTCCGCTCGTAGGTTTCCACCGCCTTCGCTGCAGCCGCCATGTCGCCCATTTGGGCGCAGGCCGCGGCGAGCTCCGCATACATATGGATCGGTGGATCGCGCCACCGCCTGAACGCCTCGGCCGCGGCTGCGTAGTCGCCTGACAGATAGGAGGCGTCGAAGAGAACCTCCAACCAATAATCTGGATAGAACGGGTCGAGCCTCATGGCTTTCCTCAGCCACGCGAGCCCGGCCTGCGGATCGCCGTGATAGACCGCCGTCATGGCCCTGCGGTACAGCACCTCGACATCGTTGGGATTGAGGGCCATCGCCCGTTCGATATGCGTCTCGGTGAGTGCGTGTTCGGCGCGGTGCAGATAGACCATCGCAGCGATCGCATGAATCGTGGCGTCATGATTCTCCAGTTCCAGCGCACGTGCGATATGCTCGTGGGCCTTTCCGAAGGCCCTTTCGACCGATACTTCATGACTATAGATACTGTATGCATGCCAGGCCGCGATGCGGGCCTGGGCGCGCGCGCTGTTCGGGTCGATCTCTGCGGCCTTTTCGAACAGGACGCGCGCCTTGGCGTCGTCGAAATCGCCGCGCCGTAGGTACCACTCGCCGCGCAGGAGACAGTCGTAGGCCGTGAGGCTTTCGGTCGGCCGTTTCCGCCCGCGCTCGACCGCCGCCGCGTCCAGGCGCCCCGGCAGGGCCGAGACGATCGCCTGGGTCACTTCGTCCTGCACGGCGAAGATGTCCTCGAGGTCCCGGTCGTAGCGTTCGGCCCAGAGATGGTTGCCGCTTTCCGCCTCGATCAGCTGGGCGGTCACGCGCACGCGCTTTGCCGATTTGCGCACGCTTCCCTCGACGATGTATTGGACGCCGAGCTCCGTTCCGATTCGGCTTGCGCTCACCGAGCGGTCCTTGAAGGTGAATGAGGAGTTCCGCGCGATCACGAAGAGCGTTCGGAAGCGCGACAGCTCGGTGATGATGTCTTCCGTGATTCCGTCCGAGAAGTACTCCTGCTCCGGATCGCCGGACATGTTGGCGAAGGGCAGCACGGCGATGGACGGCTTGTCGGGGAGCTGAAGCGGCCCCCGCGACGGCGCCGCGGACGCTTCGCGGCGACTGGCCGTCGCCAGGCGGTACGCGCGCACGGGCTTCGCGATGTTCTTGACCCGCTGTGCGCCGATATCATCGAAGGCGAGGTCGAGCTTTCCGTCGATCGCGTCGAAGGCGGGCCCGGAGATGCAGATCCCGCCGGGCTCGGCAAGACCCTCCAGCCGGGCCGCGACGTTGACGCCGTCGCCGTAGATATCGGATCTCTCGACGATGATGTCGCCGATATTGACGCCGATGCGAAGCTTGATCCGGCGCTCGTCGGGCTGGCCGGCTTCGCGCTCGGTCATCGCCTCCTGGATGCCCGCGGCACAGCGGACGGCCTCGACCGCGCTGGGAAAATCGGCCAGCAGGCCGTCGCCCATCAGCTTCACGATGCGTCCCTTGTGCGCCGCGATCCTGGGCTGCACCAGCTCTCTGCGCAGGGCCTTGAGGCGCGCGAGGGTGTCCGCCTCGTCCCTCTCCATGAGACGGCTGAAGCCGACCACGTCGGCGGCCAGGATCGCGGCCAGGCGGCGCTCCATGAACCCTCCGTTCCGGAGGGAGAGTAGCCGAGCGCGATTTTCGAATCCATGCCGGGCATGGCGCGGCGGCCGTTCGCCCGCCGCGCGCGCAGGCGGAGGTCGGCGACGCCCGCCGGCAAAGGATGGCGGCCGGCCGGGCCGGCGTCCGCCTGGCCTGCTCCTGCGGTGCGCGCCGTCCCACGCCCGCAGGACCCGGCGCGTCGACGTCGAGCTTCGCTATACGCTTCGGCGCCGCCGGGCTCCGGCCGTCAGCTCCAGGGGAACGGGCTGTGGCTCGTCGGGTGCAGCTTGCCCTCGGCGTAGCGCGAGAAGCGGAACGGCTTCAGCAGCGCGCTCTCGCCGTTGATCAGCTCCTGCGCGACCAGCTTGCCGACGCCGATCATCTTGTAGCCGTGGTTCGAGTCGGCGATCACGTAGACGTTCTCGCGAAAGCGGTCGAACACCGGGAAGGAGTCCGGCGTGAAGCAGCCCAGGCCGCCCGAGGGCTCGTTCATCTTGTAGTGCTTGATCTGGCCCTCGAAGCGCTTCTGGCAGAAGGCGAGCGCCGAGCACCACATGTGCGCGAAGTCGTCGCCCACGATGAAGTCGGGCGAATCGGGGCCGTAGGGATCGACCGCCACCTGGTCGACCGGGGTCTCGACGACGTAGGGCATGGCGCCGCCCTGTATGCCGCCGAAGTTCAGGTCGGGCTTGTAGTAGATGCCCCACATCTCGTCGGTGATCAGCGAGCCGTCGACGTCGGAATGGAGCGGCGCGTCGGTGTCGACGTGGATCACCGGCGGCGGGCCGCCGTCGTTGGTCTTCTGCAGGTCGGGATCGACGCCCAGGGTGCCTTCCTCCAGGCACCAGTAGCGCCACATCGGGATGCCCTTGTGCAGCTTGCCGTCGGGCCCTTTGATGGCGACCTCCTTGGGCAGCTCCAGCATGTTCCAGATCTGGTTGACCCAGGGGCCGACCCCGACCACGACCTGGTCGCACTCGATCACGCCGCGGTCGGTGACCACCGCGGTGACCGCCTCGGAGTTGTGGCCGTACTGGAAGCCGGTGACCTTGGCCCCGGTCAGGATGCGCACGCCGAGGTCCTCGGCCTTCTTCGCCAGGCCGTAGATCGAGGCGGTGTTGTTGGCGAAGCCGCCCTTCTTCTCGTGCAGCACCGAGGTGATGCCCTTGGCCTGCCAGTCGTGGAACAGGCCCTTCATGTAGGCCATCGAGTCCTTCTCGCCCTCGATGAAGGTCGAGTCGTAGCCGATCGCCTTCTGCTGCTCGTAGATCGTGGCCACGTCGGCGTGCATCGGCTCCGGCGAGATCTGCATGTAGCCGACGGGGTGATAGCTGAACGCCTTGGGGTCGCTCTCCCACACCTCGACGCAGTGCGCCATCAGCTCCCGCATGGCCGGCTGATAGTAGTTGTTGCGCACTACGCCGCAGGCGATGCCGCTGGCGCCGGCGGCGATGCCGCCCTTGTCGATGACCAGGACGTCCTTGCCGCCGCCCAGGCCCTTGGCCTCGAGTTGGGCGGCAAGGTGCCAGGCGGTCGACAGCCCGTGTATCCCGGCCCCGATGATGAGGTATTTGGCGTGGCTTGGCATGGCCATGGCGGAAAACTCCTTGAGGACCCGCTGGTGTGTCTGGCGGCGCACAATAGGAGCGGCCCGCAACCGTCCGTAGCGTCCAAGCGACCAGGACTAACGCCCAATCGACAGCCCGAAATGCCGCCGCCGCGCGGCTGCTGGCCCGCGGCCGGCCAACCTTTCTCGTTGCATCACAAAAGCTTGCGTGGCGCCCGGCAGGCGGGTGCCGGCGCTTCCCGCGATGTGGCGTGGTATGCCAGCGGCCGGGACGCGGTGCTGCATGTCGCGTGCGTCGCGACGACTCTGGCGCGGTTTCCGCTCACGGTCGGAAAAACCGTCGCGCCCCAAGGGTCGGCACGCGAAGCGAGAGCGCGCTAACGGACCTTAACCACAATTTAACCACAATGATTGACCATGAATCCCGCCGTCGTCTTTGCCCCGTGGAGCTGTGTGATGAATTTCCAAAGTCCCGACCTCTTCGAACTCTTCGCCGAAGTGTATAGCCGCGAAAAGCAGGAAGAGATGACCCTGCAGGAATACCTGCTGGCCTGTCGCGACGACCCCGCTCTCTACGCCACCGCCGCCGAACGCATGGTCGACGCGATCGGCGAGCCGCAGCTCGTGGATACCAGCAAGGACGAGCGGTTTGGGCGTATCTTCCTAAACCGGACGCTGAAGGTCTATCCGGCCTTCCATGACTTCTTCGGCATGGAGGACACGATCGAGCGGATCGTCGGCTACTTCCGCTATGCCGCGCAGGGGCTCGAGGAGCGCAAGCAGATTCTCTATCTCTTGGGTCCGGTCGGCGGCGGCAAGTCCTCGCTGGCTGAGCGCCTGAAGCGGCTCATGGAGGAGCGGCCGGTTTACGTCCTCAAGGCGGGCGACCAGATCAGCCCGGTGTTCGAATCGCCGCTCGGGCTGTTCCACCCGGATCGCATGGGCGACCTGCTGGAGGACAAGTATCATATCGCGTATCGGCGGCTGACCGGCCTGATCTCGCCCTGGGCGACAAAGCGCCTCGACGAGTACAACGGCGACATTTCCAAGTTCACCGTGGTCCGGCTGATGCCGTCGAAACTGCGGCAGATCTGTGTCGCCAAGACCGAGCCGGGCGACGAAAACAACCAGGACATCTCGGCCCTGGTCGGCAAGATCGACATTCGCAAGCTCGAGCACTTCAGCCAGAACGACCCGGACGCCTACAGCTTCTCCGGCGGCCTGAACTGCACGACGCAGGGCCTGCTCGAGTTCGTCGAGATGTTCAAGGCGCCGATCAAGGTCCTGCATCCCCTGCTGACCGCCACGCAGGAGAGCAATTACCTCGGCACCGAGAGCCTGGGCGCCTTCCCCTTCCAGGGCATCGTCCTGGCCCATTCCAACGAGGCCGAGTGGCAGCAGTTCAAGAGCAACAAGAACAACGAGGCCTTCCTCGACCGTATCTCGGTCGTCAAGGTGCCGTACTGCCTGCGCGTCACCGAGGAGGCCCAGATCTACGACAAGCTGTTGCGGGAAAGCGAGCTGGAGGGCGCGGCCTGCGCCCCGGAGGTGCTGCCGATCCTCAGCCGATTCTGCGTCTCGACCCGCCTGCGCGAGCACGAGAATTCCAATCTGTTCTCGAAGATGCGGGTCTACGACGGCGAGAACCTCAAGGATGTCGACCCCAAGGCCAAGGCGGTGCAGGAGTATCGCGACGCGGCCGGCGAGGACGAGGGCATGACCGGCATCAGCACGCGCTTCGCCTTCAAGGTCCTGTCCGAGACCTTCAACTACGATACCGAGGAGATCGCTGCCGATCCGGTCCACCTCATGTATGTGCTCGAGCGCGCCATCAAGCGCGAGCAATTCCCCGAGGACCTCGAGGGACGCTATCTCGAGTTCATCAAGTCGGAGCTCTCGCCGCGCTATGCCGAGTTCATCGGCTTCGAGATCCAGAAGGCCTATCTCGAGTCGTACTCTGAGTACGGCCAGAACCTGTTCGACCGTTATATCGCTTATGCCGATGCTTGGATCGAGGAGCAGGACTACAAGGATCCCGACACCGGCCAGGTGTTCGACCGGAGCATTCTGGACGCCGAGCTCTCGAAGGTCGAGAAGCCGGCCGGCATCGCCAATCCGAAGGACTTCCGCAACGAGGTCGTGAAGTTCGCGTTGCGCTCCCGGGCCAAGAACAACGGCAAGAATCCGTCCTGGACCTCCTACGAGAAGATCCGCGAGGTCATCGAGAAGCGGATGTTCAGCCAGGTCGAGGACCTGCTGCCGGTGATCAGCTTCGGCAGCAAGAAGGACAGCGCCACCGACAAGCAGCACAAGGAGTTCGTCGAGCGCATGATCGATCGCGGCTACACGCAGCGTCAGGTGCGGCGCCTGGTCGAATGGTACATGCGGGTGAATAAGGCTGGATAGGGCCGGTGAGCGGCCGGGGAAGGGCTAGGGAACGCGCAGTATGAGCACGTTCATCGATCGTCGGCTGAACCCGAAGGGTAAGAGCCTCGGCAACCGTCAGCGTTTCATCCGCCGGGCCCGCGAGCAGATCAAGAAGGTCGTCGACGAGGCGGTCAAGGACCGCAGCGTCACGGACGTGGACCGCGGCGAGACCGTCACCATCCCGACCAAGGGCATCGGCGAGCCGCGCTTTCACGAAAGCGCGAAGGGCGGCCACCGCGAGCGCATTCTGCCCGGCAACAGGGAATTCGCCCCCGGCGACAAGATCAAGAAGCCGGAGGGCGGCGGCCAGGGCGAGGGCGGCAAGGAGGCCTCCGACCAGGGCGAGGGCGAGGACGCCTTCAGCTTCGTGCTGTCGCGCGACGAATTCCTCGACATTTTCTTCGACGATCTCGAGCTGCCCGACCTGGTCAAGACGACCCTGAAGGAAGTTGTCGCCTACAAGCCGCGCCGGGCCGGTTACTCGGTTTCCGGTACGCCGACCAACATCAACGTGCTGCGCACCATGCGCAACAGCTTCGGGCGGCGCCTCGCCTTGAAGCGGCCGAAGAGCGAGGAGGTGATCGCCGTCGAGCAGCAGATCTTCGACCTCGAGAAGAAGGCGGATCTGGACAGCGAGGAGATCGGCTGGCTCAGGGAGCTGCATAAGACGGTCGACGAGCTCAACCGCAAGCGCCGCGCGGTGCCCTACATCGACCCGCTCGACATTCGTTACAACCGCTTCGAGCGGCAGCCGTTGCCCAACACAAAGGCGGTGATGTTCTGCCTGATGGACGTCTCCGGCTCGATGGGCGAACGGGAAAAGGACCTCGCCAAGCGCTTCTTCGTCCTCCTCCACCTCTTCCTGCAGCGCCGCTACGATCATATCGACGTGGTCTTCATCCGCCATACCCACACCGCGCAGGAGGTCGACGAGGAGACCTTCTTCCACAGCCGCGAGACCGGCGGCACGGTGGTCAGCACGGCCCTGACCGAGATGCTGAAGGTGATCGAGGCCCGCTATCCGACGCGCGAGTGGAACATTTATGCCGCGCAGGCCTCCGACGGAGACAACTTTTCCGGCGACTCGCAACGCTGCTTCGATCTGCTCAACGGCCGGATCATGAAGCTCTGCCAGTACTACGCCTACGTCGAGATTCTCGACGAGCGCGAGGCCGGCATCTTTCAGAACGCCGGCAGCGGCACGGCCTTGTGGCGCGAATACGCCAAGGTCGCCGCCGCCTGGGACAACTTCCAGATCAAGCGGATCGCCCGCCCAGGCGACATCTATCCGGTATTCCGCGAGCTCTTCGCCAAGCAGCCCAGCGAATCCCGGGTCGCCCTGCAGCGGCGCCGCTGAGCGGAAGGAGCACGGCATGGCCAAAGGGTCCGGCTTTCTCTTCGAAGGCTCCGAGTGGAGCTTCGAAACCATGTCGCGGACCTATGAGGCGATCGAGGCGGTGGCGCTGAGCGACCTCGGCCTCGAGGTCTATCCGAACCAGATCGAGATCATCTCCTCCGAGCAGATGCTGGACGCCTATGCCTCGATCGGCATGCCGTTGCTCTACCAGCACTGGTCGTTCGGCAAGCACTTCGCCCGCGAGGAGCAGCTCTACCGCAAGGGCTACATGGGACTGGCCTACGAGCTGGTCATAAACTCCAACCCATGCATCAGCTACTGCATGGAAGAGAACACCATGGCCATGCAGGCGCTTGTCATGGCGCACGCGGCCTTCGGGCACAACCACTTCTTCAAAAACAATTACCTGTTCCGGCAGTGGACCGACGCCGAGGCGATCCTGGACTACCTGAGCTTCGCCAAGGGCTACCTCGCCAAGTGCGAGGAGCGCCACGGCATCGACGCCGTCGAGCAGATCCTCGACGCGGCGCACGCCATCATGGATCAGGGCGTGTTCCGCTACCGTCGCCGCCCCAAGACGTCGCTCAAGGAGCAGATGGCGCGCGAGAGCGAGCGGCAGGCCTACGAGCAGAGCATCTTCAACGACCTCTGGCGCACCCTGCCGCGCGGCCCGGAGGACGCCGAGCCGGGCGTCGGAGAGCAGGAGCTGGCCGCGCGCAAGAAGAAGCTCAACCTGCCCGAGGAGAGCCTGCTTTACTTCATCGAGAAGAACAGCCCCGTGCTCGAGCCCTGGGAGCGCGAGATCCTGCGCATCGTACGCAACGTGGCGCAGTACTTCTATCCGCAGAAGCAGACCAAGGTCATGAACGAGGGCTGCGCCACCTTCGTGCACCACTACATCGTCGACGCGCTGTACGAGAAGGGGCAGATGACCGAGGGCGCCATGCTCGAGATCCTGCACAGCCACTCCGGCGTCGTTGCCCAGCCCGGATTCGACGACCGGCGCTTCGGCGGCATCAATCCCTATGCGCTCGGCTTCGCCATGATGGAGGATATCAAGCGCATCTGCGAGGCACCGACGGACGAGGATCGCACGTGGTTCCCGAACTTCGCCGGGTGCCAGGACTGGCGCGGTGTGCTCAAGGATGCCTGGGCCAACTACCGCGACGAGTCCTTCGTGCGGCAGTACCTCAGCCCGCATCTCATGCGCAAGTTCCGGATGTTCGCCTTGAGCGACGATGCTGCGGACGACCACTACACCGTGGCCGCGATCCACAACGAGCGCGGCTACGAGAAGGTGCGCGAGATCCTGGCCGACAGCTACGATATCGGCGTGCTGGAGCCGCGCATCGAGATCGCCGACGTCGACCTGCGCGGCGACCGGCGCCTGTGCCTCGAGCATACCATGCGCGACGGCATTCCCCTGGCGGAAGAGGCGCGCGACGAGGTGCTCAAGCACGTCGGCCGCCTGTGGGGCTATGGCGTCAGCCTGACCGGCCGCGACGCCGAGACCAGCGAGGTCCGCTACGAGACCGCCGTTCCCGAGGCCGAGAGGGCGGCGTAGAATCTTTTCTCCGCCGGGCCGCCCGCGTGTGCGGCCTCCGCGAAAGCAAGCAGCGCCCTAGCGCCGATAAAGGCCCATGAGCGAGGCCTTCGCCAGGGTGTGGAAATGCAGGTAGAACCCGACCAGCGCCGGCGAGGCGTTCGCGTCGACGTCCAGCGCATCCAGGTCGACTGCGTGGATCGTAAAGACGTAACGGTGCGGGTGGTCGCCCTGCGGCGGGCAGGGGCCGCCGTAGCCCGGTGCGCCGAAGTCGGTGCGCACCTGTAGCGCGCCTTGCGGCAGCATCGCGCCCTCGGCGGTGCCGGCGCCCTTCGGCAGGCTCGTCGTCGACGGCGGGATGTTGACCACCACCCAATGCCACCAGCCGCTGCCGGTCGGCGCATCGGGGTCGTAGACGGTCAGCGCGAAGGTCTTGGTGCCGGCCGGCGCGCCGCTCCACGACAACGACGGCGAAACGTTCTTGCCCTCGCAGCCGAACCCGGCAAAGACCTGCTCGTTCGCCATGTAGTCGCCGTCGGCGAATTCGCCGCTGGTCAGCGTGAGCCCGCTCGCGGCGGCGGCGCCCGTCCATGCCCAGCCCAACAGCAGGGCCACGGCGATCGAAAGGGATTTCTTGTAGGTCACGGCAATCCTCCCGGTCAGCATTGAGCTTCGACATCGACGCCGTGCGGCCCCGGGACATTCGCGCCCGGCAGGGCCGCGCGGGAAATGCCGGAGCCTAGCAGCCTTGGCGCGGGAAAGCGAACGTCGCTCCGATGATTCGCTTCGTAGGCAAACGATACGGCAAGCGGCCGTTTGCCCGGCAACGGCCATTTCGGCCGGACCCGCGTTGGCCGTCCTTCGGGCCGTCATGTATCGGCGTGGTCGCGGACGGCCACCACCACCTCGGAGCTGATCCCGAAGCGGGTAACGACATTGTGATGGCGCAGCGCCCATGCCGCGCCGCGAAGACGGTCGCCGATGACGATGGGGCGGCAGCCGCCGAGCAGCTTGGGGTTCAGGCGGAACAATGCCTGCCAGAGCAGGCTGACGGCACGTGCCGGGAGCGTGCCGCCGTAGGTCAGGCCGACCGCGCAGAGCAGGCCGCCGGGCTCGAGCACCCGGTACGCCTCCTCCAGCAGGCGGCTGATGTCCTCCGTGTCGAGCAGATCGAGCACATAGGCGACGATGAAGCGGTCGAAGCCGGCGCTTTCGGCGCTGAGCGTCACCGAGCCGGTCGATTGCGCCACGTCGGCCCGGTTCTGCCAGCGAGCCAGGCGCCGGCGCGCCAGGCGCACCATCGTCTCGCTGACGTCGACGGCGCGATAGCGGCACGCCGGCGGCAGATGATTCGCCAAGAGATGCGCCGCGAGCCGCCCCGTGCCGCAGCCGAACTCGAAGACGGCGCGCGCGCGCCGCATGTCCGAATGGGCGATGAGGTCCGCGACCGCGGCGTCCTCGTAGAACCGCTGGCTGTCCTGCCGGGCGCCGAACCGGTCGTAGAAGGCCTTGGCCTCGCTGTGCGAGAGAGTCCGTGTCACCTGTTCACCGTCCGCGGCGCCCGGCTGGGCAACGAAGCCTGCGATTATGCAACACGGCGCCGACCGCCGTGAAGGGTCGGGGCTGCGATCAGCCGACAGGGCGGATGCGGGCGCTCGCAACGGGGGCCTGGGCGGCACCGGCGCCGGTGCTTGCGCCGGGCAGCGGCGGCGGCCTAACCTCACCCTCGGCCGGCGGCCGCAAACCGATAACAACAAACCGAGGCCCGATCATGGACAATCCGCAAAGCCAGTATCAGACCGACGAGATCCTCGCCCAGGACGAACACCTCGTGCATGCGTTCTCCGATCTCAGCTCGCTGCAGGAGGACGGGGCGCGCACCGTCATTGCCGAGGCCGACGGTGCCTACGTCTACGATTCGGACGGCAACCGGATGCTCGACGGCATCGGCGGGCTGTGGTGCGTGAACGTCGGGCACGGCCGGACCGAGATCGCCGACGCGATCGCTGAGCAGTTGCGCAAGCTGGACTATTACTCGACCTTCTACAACCTGACGCACCCGACCGCGGCGCGGCTGGCCGACAAGATCGCCGAGCTGGCGCCCGGCCCGCTCAACCGCGTCTATTTCGGCAATTCGGGGTCGGTCGCGAACGACACGGCGATCCGCATCCTGCACCATTACTTCAACCGCCTCGGCAAGCCGAAGCGGGAAAAGATTCTGGCGCGCATCGGCGCCTATCACGGCTCCACGCACCTGGCCATCGCCATGACCACGCCGGCCTACCGCGAGGGCTGGGATTCCGCCGACGAGCTGGTGAGCTTCCTGTCCTCGCCCTACCCCTACCGCCGTCCCGACGGCATGAGCGAGGCCGAGTTCCTGGCCTTTCTGATCGACGAGCTGGTCGAGCGGATCGAGACGCTGGGCGCCGAGAACATCGCCTGTTTCATCGCCGAACCGATCCTCGGCGCCGGCGGCGTGCTGGTGCCGCCGAAGGGCTATCATCGCAAGACCAGCGAGGTCTGCGGGCGCTACGGGATCAAGTACATCTCCGACGAGGTCGTGACCGCGTTCGGCCGGCTCGGCCAGATGTTCGCCTCGCAGCCGGTTTTCGACATCCAGCCCGACGTGATCACCAGCGCCAAGGGCCTGACCTCGGGCTACCAGCCGCTCTCCGCCACCATCGTGAGCGACGAGATCTACGAGGTAATCTCGGCGCCCGGCGCCCGCTTCCTGCACGGCATGACCTACTCCGGGCATCCGGCGTGCTGCGCCGCCGCGCTGGCCAACATCGCGATCCTCGAGCGTGAGGACATCTGCGGCCAGGTGCGCCGGCGCGGGCCGCTGTTCGAAGGCGCACTCAAGGACCTGGAAGACCTGCCGATCGTCGGCGAGGTGCGCGGCAGCCACTTCATGATGGGCATCGAGTTCGTCAAGGACAAGGCGAGCAAGGCGGTGTTCGACGCCGAGGTCGAGGTCGGCCCGCGCGTCGCGCGGCACGCCCAGGCGCGCGGATTGATCGTGCGCCCGCTGGGCAACATGGCGGTGCTCTCGCCTCCGCTCATCCTGACCGAGGCGCAGATCGCGACCATCGCCGAGATCCTGCGCGATAGCATCGCCGCGACCGCCGAGGACCTCGCCCGCGAAAAGCTAATGTGACCGCCGGCACGCCGATGAGTCGGCCAGTGCCTCGCCCTTCGTCCTCTGTTGGGCTCGGGATGAAGGGCGAGGGGCTGGGCCATCATATCGAGTCTGTCGAAGTATGACGGTCCCGGTCGTCGCCGCGGTTTGAAGGCGCGCTGCAATGAAAGCGGGCGCCCCGCCTTGGGGCGCCCGCGAGGCATATGCGCTGCGACGAAGTCGCTCAGAAGCCGGGCAACATCTGCCCTTCCGGATAGGTCACCGCGTAGGCGAAGCGGATCTCGCGTTCCTGGTTGGCCTCGTAGGGGTCGGTCCAGGCGATGACGCCCTTGCGGTCGTCGAAGTCCTGCTCGCTCGGCCGCGTGGTGGCGCGCAGCAGCTCCACGTCGATGCGCTCGTCGCGGGCGACTGGCAGTTGGTCCAGCACGGTGATCTCCATCGGCCTCGCGTGGTGGTTTGCGATCTTGATCAGATAGTGCCGCTCGATACGGCGGTCCCTGTTGATGATCCCCTCGCGGGAGCGCTCGCCGGCTTCCAGCCGGTAGCTCACGCGCACCCGGTCGTCGACGCCGAAGGCGAGCTTGAAGGTCTCGCCGGGGCGCAGGATGCCGATTCCGGTGGTGCCGACGAAGGCGTTGTCGCGGAAGATCGCGACCGGCCCGGGCAGCCAGGGCGCCTCGCCGGTGAACCGGATCTCGCCGTAGAGATGAGCCTGCGGCGCGATCTTCGGCGCCGTGCGTACGGCCAGCTTGGTCTCGAGAGCGCGCTCGGCGATGACGAACTTGTGCGGCTCGTTGTCCGACGGGACGGCGCTCTCGCCCGGGATGAGGTACTCCGCGGCGAACTCGCCGGCCACCACCTGGGCGGTACTGGAACTGGCCGGCACTATCGCTTCCTCGGGCAGCGCCGCGCTGGCCGGGGCCTGACTGCCGGCGCCGCCGACGGTTGCGCTTTTCTGCATGGCGTCCTGCAGATTGCGCAGCTCGGAGGAGGAGAGCTCGCTCTCCTGCATGCGGGCCAGATTGACGAAGTCGATGAACCAGGCGTCGAGCTGCGGCAGGCTCGTGGTCTGGGCCGGGCGCGCCGTAGACAGAGTCAAGGCCGCGCGAGACCAGTCCTCGCCGGTACCCTGGCGGACCTCGCCGTACTGGACGAGCTGCAGAGCCCCGCTTTCGGTGTCGAGCCGCGCGTCGTAGAGCGGCCGCCAGGAGGCGCCGCCGATCTGGTAGCTCAGCTCGAGCCGGGCCTCGGCCGGGGCGGCGCTTTCCAGGTTGATGCGCGCAGTGAGCGTGGCGGTCCGTCCGGTGCGCACCCGACTCAATTCATTCTGCACCTGGCGGATGCGGCCGTCGAGCTTGCGGGTCTCGACCTCCGCCTCGCGGATGCTTTGATAGGCGGTCGCCGCGCCCTGGCCCAGCACGTCCAGCGCCTGGCGCCAGTCATCCGGGCTCATGCGCCCTTCGACCAGCTCGCGGTTGGCGACCTGCGGCACGTTGCGGCCCAGCGCGGTCAGGAAGTCGAGCTGCAGCCGTGCCGCGGCGACGCGGTCCTGCAGCGCCCGACGCTGGTCCTGCAGGCCTTCGAGCTCGGCGTTGAGCCGGTGCTCCTCGGCGCGCACGACGCCTTCCGCGAAATGGCGCTTGCTCTCGACCGAGCCGATGACGATCGATGAATCGGCCGCGCCGCGGACCCGCAGGGTCTGCGGGATCAGGCCGACCGGCAGGTTCTCGATCAGGACGGTGCTGGCGCCGGCGGGGATCGTGACGGCGACGCTGCGGCGCACCTCGGCGCGGTCGGGGAAGACGGTGACCGCGGTGATGGGACCCTCTCCGACCACCTCGGCCGCGGCGCGGGCGGCGCTCGGCCGGGTCGCGACGGGCAGGGCGAAGACGGCGAGGGACAGACTGACGACGGCAAATCGGTAAAACATGATGCGTCCTCCAGGTCTGAAAACGGAAGCCGGAAACGGGACTATCGCGGGCCTGGGGCGGCAGGGGGTCGCTGCCCCCCGGCAGCGCGGTTATGGGCCCAAGCCTCGGCGCCCTTTGTGGCCCTGACGTGGCGGGAATGGGGCCGCTTGGCGTTTCTGCGTTAACGGCGGCCGCGTTACGGCCCTGCCGAGTCCCGGTTTTCGGCGCCGTCCGGGGCTTGGCGGGTACAGGCGGGAAAGTGTCGATTGCCGGGCAGCCCCGGGAAGGGCTGCTGAGTACTCCGCTACTCCCATGCCGATCGGACTTCTAAAATACGGCCTGCGCCGCAAATACCCGTCGCGACAGGACATTCCGCCGCCGAAGGAGCTCAAGCCTTCGTACGACGTCGTCATCATCGGCGGCGGCGGCCACGCCTGCTCCACAGCCTATCACCTGGCGCGCTATTGGGGCGTGCGGAACGTCGCGGTGCTGGAGCGCGGCTATCTCGGCGGCGGCAACACGGCCCGCAACACGGCGGTCATCCGCTCGAACTACATCACGCCGGAGTCGGTGCGCTTCTACAAGGAAGGCGTCGACATGTTCCGGACGATGGCCAACGAGCTCGACTACAACATGATGTACAGCCAGCGCGGGCAGCTCACCTTGGCCCATTCCGACGCGACGGTGCGCACCTTCCGCCTGCGGGCCGAGGTCAACCGGCACCTCGGCGTGCGCTCGGTCATGGTCGACCGCAAGGAGATCCGCGAGATCGTCCCCAGCCTGAACATGGACGAGCACGCGCGCTATCCGATCCTGGCCGGTCTGTGGCACATCGACGGCGGGACCGGCCGGCACGATTCGGTCGCCTGGGGCTATGCCGCGCGCGCGGCCGAGCTCGGCGTCGAGTTCCATCAGCGCACCGAGGTGACCGGCGTGCACGTCGAAAACGGGCGCGTCGTCGGGGTCGAGACCAACCGCGGCCGGGTCGACTGCGGCCACGCCGTCCAGGCCGTCGCGGGCATGAGCTCGGTCGTCGCCAAGATGGCCGGGATCCGCCTGCCGATCCGCAGCTTTCCGCTGCAGGCTATGGTGACGCAGCCGCTCAAGCCCTTCCTCGATCCCCTGGTCAGCTCCTCGGCGCTGCACGTCTACTTCTCGCAGACCGCGCGCGGCGAGGTGGTCATCGGCGGCGGCTCCGACCCCTACGAGCTCTACTCGACGCGCTCGACTCTCGACCTCAAGGAAAGCCTGATCGCGCATGGGCTGGAGCTGTTCCCTTTCCTCGCCGAGGTCCGCCTGATGCGCCAGTGGGCCGGCATCACCGACATGACCCCAGACTACAGCCCGGTCATGGGCGAGAGCCCGGTCAAGAACTATTGGCTCGACGCGGGATGGGGCACCTGGGGCTTCAAGTGCACGCCGGTCTCCGGAAAGTACATGGCCGAGACGGTGGCCAACGAGAAGACCGCCTCGGTCATCGCGCCCTTCGGCCTGGAGCGCTTCAAGACCTGGGATCTGGTCAACGAAATGGGCGCCACCGCGGCCAGCCATTGAGAGAAGCCGGCTCATGAAAATCATGCCCTGTCCGCTGAACGGTCCGCGCAACATCTCGGAGTTCTCTTGCTTCGGAGAGGTCAAGGAGCACGTCGATCCGCGCGATCTCGACGATGCCGCCTGGGCGGACCGCACCTGGTTCGCCAACAACACGGCCGGTGTGGTGCGCGAATGGTGGTGCCACACCGCGACCAGCTATTGGTTCATCGCCGAGCGGCACACCGTGACCGACGAGATCGTCCGGACCTATCCGGCGAGCGAATTGTTCAAGGCGCGCATCGACTTCGCGGCGCGCGACGAGGGCGGCGGCAGCACGACCGGGGGCAAGAGCAAGTGAGCGCAAAACCGTCCCGCCTGCCGGCGCCGTCCGGCCTGCTGATCGATCGCTCGCGCCCGGTGAGCTTTCGCTTCGAGCGGCGCGACTACCAGGGCTTCGCGGGCGATACCATCGCCAGCGCGCTGGCGGCGAACGGCGTCAAGATCCTGTCGCGCTCGTTCAAGTACCACCGCCCGCGCGGCATCCTGACCATGGCCGGGCAAGACGCCAACACCCTCGTCCAGCTGCGGCATGAGCCCAACGTGCTCGCCGATCGCCATCCGATCAGCGAGGGCCTCGAGGTCACCGGCCAGAACTATTCCGGCAGTCTCGAGCGCGACCGCAACGCGGTCATGGGGCTGTTCGGCCGCTTCATGCCGGTCGGCTTCTACTACCGCGCGTTCTACAGCCCGAAGGGAGTCTGGGAACGCTTCTGGGAGCCGCTGGTGCGCAAGTCGGCCGGGCTCGGCAAGGTGCGCCTGGACACGCCGCACGGCTACTTCGACAAGGCCTACGCTTTCTACGACGTGGTCGTGGTGGGCGGCGGGCCGGCCGGCATGGCGGCTGCGCTGGCCGCCGCCGACGCCGGCGCCGAGGTCCTGCTCGTCGAGGAAAACCCGGTGCTCGGCGGCGCGCTCACCTATGCGCGCTTCGATACCGAGGGAACGCTCGCCGAGACCCGGCGGCGCGCCCTGCTCGCCGAGGTCGAGGCCGCCGCCAACATCGCCGTAAGGACCAATGCCCTGTGCAACGGCTGGTTCGGCGACAACTACCTGCCGGTGATCCAGGGAAACCGCATGTACAAGGTGCGCGCGGGCGAACTCGTTCTGGCGACCGGCGCGATCGAGCAGCCGGCGCAGTTCCACAACAACGACCTTCCGGGCGTGATGCAGGGCTCCGCCGCGCAGCGCCTGATCCGCCTCTACGGCGTCAAGCCGGGCGAGCGCGCCGTGGTGCTGGCCGGCAACGCGCACGGCTACCAGGTCGCGCTCGACCTGGCCGATGCCGGCGTAGAGGTGACCGCCGTGGTCGACCCGCGCAGTGCGCCGCGCCCCGATCCGGCGATCGATGCGGCGGTCGCGCGGGGCCTGCACGTGCTGTCCGGCCACATGGTGGTCGAGGCGGTCGCCGAGCCGGGTCATCGCGGCGTCACCGGCGCGGTGATCGACAGCGTGACCGGCGCGGGCGAAACGGCCGGCGAGCGCGAGACCGTGCCCTGCGATCTGCTGACCATGAGCATCGGCTACACGCCGACCTATCAGCTTGCCCTGCAGTCCGGCGCCAAGCTGTCCTACGACGACGAGACGGCCCTGTTCGCGATCACCGGCCTGCGCGAGCACCTTCACCTCGCCGGCTCGGTCAACGGCGCCTACGACCTCGACGCCGTGATCGCCGAAGGCCGCCACGTCGGCTGGCGCGCGGCGCGGGCCGCGGGCCGTGCGAGCGGCGCGGAACCGCCGGCACCGGGCGAGCGCGGCGCGACCGGGATCAATTTTCCCTGGCCGATCTTCAAGTCGCCCAAGGGCAAGGACTTCGTCGACTTCGACGAGGACCTGCAGGTCAAGGACATCCTCAATGCCGCGGCGGATGGCTATGCCGAGCTCGAGCTGGTCAAGCGCTTCTCGACCGTCGGCATGGGACCGAGCCAGGGCCGCCATTCCGCCCTGGCGACCGCGCGGCTGATCGCCAAGGCGACCGGGCGCAGCGTCGCCGAGACCGGCGTGACCACCGCGCGGCCGCCCTTCGCCGGCGAGAAGCTGGGCGTCCTGGCCGGGCGCAGCTTCGAGCCCGAGCGTTTCACCGCGATGCATTTCCGGCACCTCGAGGCCGGCGCGCAGATGATGCCGGCCGGGCTGTGGTGGCGCCCCGCCTATTACGGCTCCAAAGAGCAGCGCGACTCGCTGATCCGGGCCGAGAATCTCGCGGTCCGCAACAATGTCGGCCTGATCGACGTCTCGACCCTGGGCGGCTTGGAGATACGCGGTCCCGATGCCGCCGAGTTTCTCAACCGGATGTACACCTTTGCCTACGCCAAGCAGCCGGTCGGGCGCTCGCGCTATCTGCTGATGACCAACGAGGCCGGTACGGTCATCGACGACGGCGTCGCCTGCCGTTTCCGCGAGGACCATTTCTACGTGACCGCGACGACCGGCGGCGTCGACCGGATCTACCTGACGATGCTGTGGTGGAACGCGCAGTGGCGGCTCAACGTGGATATCAGCAACGTGACCGCCGGCTACGCGGGCGTCAACATCGCCGGCCCCCAGTCGCGCGCGGTCCTGACGAAGCTGGTCGACGACGTCGACCTGTCGGCCGAGGCCTTCCCCTACATGGGCGTGCGCGAGGGGCACTGCGCCGGCATCCCGGCGCGTATTCTGCGCGTCGGCTTTGTCGGCGAGCTCGGCTACGAGGTGCACGTCCCGGCGAGCCAGGGCGAGGCGCTGTGGGACGCCATGATGGACGCCGGTCGCGCCGAAGGCATCCGCCCCTTCGGGGTGGAGACGCAGCGCACGCTGCGCCTCGAGAAGGGCCACATCATCATCTCGCAGGACACCGACGCCATGAGCTTCCCGCACGAGATCGACATGGCCTGGGCGGTCTCGAAGAAGAAGCCCTTCTTCGTCGGGCGGCGGTCGATCGACCTGCGCCTGGGACAGCCGCTGCAGCGCAAGCTGGTCGGCTTCACGCTGCCCGACGACGACAGCCCGATTCCCGGCGAGTCCAACCTGGTGCTGCGCGGCGACAAGATCGTCGGCTTCATCACCTCGGTCGCGCGCTCGCCGATCCTGGAGAAGGTCATCGGCCTGGCCTATGCCCATCCCGAGGACGCCGAGGTCGGCAAGAGCATCGACGTCAAGCTGGACAGCGGCCACATCATCCAGGTAACGGTCGCGGCGCCGCATTTCTATGACCCGTACAACAAGCGGCAGGAGCTTTAGGGGCGGGCGATGAGCGAGCAAGTGCAGCCGACCGCGTTCCGCCGCCGGAGCTTCGTGTACCGCAAGCTGGTCGCGGCGGGCGTCCGCTTCGGCGAGGGCGGCGAAGCGGCCGTGGCAATGGACTTCGGCAGCCCCGAGGGCGAGGCGGCAGCCTTGCGTCGCATGGGGCTCGCCGACCTGTCGCCGCTGCCGCGGGTCGGCTTCAAGGGCGCGGGGACGGCCGATTGGCTGGCCGCGCAGGGGGTCGCGGTCCCGGCCGAGAGCAACCGCGCGGAACGCCAGGACGATGGTGGGCTGGCCCCGCGCCTGGCGCCCGGCGAGGTCTGGGTGCTGGGGTCGCTGAGCGGAGCGAACCGCCCGGCCGAATTGGTCGCTGCCTGGAGCGCGGAACCGCTGCCGCCGCAGACTCCGCGCGGCTTTCCGGTTCCGCGTGGCGAGACGCATGCCTGGTTCCGCATCACCGGGAGCGAGTCGGCGAACATGTTCGCCAAGATCTGTGGCGTCGACCTGCGGCCGGCCAAGTTTTCCGACGGCAGCATGGCGCAGACATCGGTCGCGCGGCTCAATGCCGTGATCGTGCGCGACGACCTGGGCGAGGTGCTGGCCTACCACCTGCTGGGCGACAGCGCCTCGGCGATGTACCTCTGGGACTGCCTGCTCGACGCCATGGCCGAGTTCGACGGCGGCCCCGTCGGCCTGACCGCGCTGCGTGGCGCCGGTTAGCCTTCTTTCGCCGCGTCGCCCTCGACCGTCTTTTCTTCCGACTCGGTCCGCCGCGGCTGGCCCCAGCGCTCGCGCAGCGCCTTGAGCTTGTCGCTGTGCGTGACAAGCACGACCTCGTCGTCGATCTTCAGTTCCGTACCGGCATCCGGCAACAAGAAATTGTCGTCCCGGTAGATGCAGACGACGCGGGTCTGATCGGGCAGCGCGAGCGCGTCGATCTTGCCGGCGTCGTCCTTGCCCGCGACGAAGATGAAGAAGCGAACCTCGCCGCGCAGGATGGTCGACAGCTCGGGCATGGTCTGACCGGTCACCATGTCGACCAGGGTCCGGGCCATAGCCGTGTCGGGAATGATGGTCTCGTCGAGGCCGAGCTCGAGGCAGATGTGCTCGTATTCGGGGTCCTCGATCTTCGGCACCACCTTGGCGAAGCCGAGCGAGCGTCCGACCAGGCTGGCCAGGATGTTGTCCTGATCGACGTCGGTCAGGCAGAACAGAACTTCCGTCGCCTTGGGGTCGGCCTCGCGCTGAATCGCCGGTTTGGTGCCGTCGCCGCGAATGAAGCCGCAGTCGATCAGCTCGGAAAGCGATTCGATCTTTTCCTTGCTGGATTCGATCATCACCACGTCATGCCCCGCCTTGATGAGGTTCTGCGCGGTTGCCACGGCCAGCGCGCTGGCGCCGATGATTGCGACCCTCATTCCGTCAATCTCCTGCGGCCGAACCAGGTGGGCGGATAGAACAGCACGAGCACGGCCACGATTTCCAGCCTGCCCATCAGCATATCGACACAAAGCACGACCTTGAGCAATGGATGCAGGTCCGGGCCGGTCACGCCGGTCGACAATCCCACCGTACCCAGCGCGGAAACCACGTCGAAGAGAGAGTCGAACGGCGAATAGCCGAGGAGAAGGAATGGAAACCAGGAGACCATGATCGTGACCGCGTAGAGCACGACGAGACTGACGGCGACCTGGATCTCGGCCGGTTCGAGAGTGCGGCCGGCGACGGTCTGCGGCACGACCGCGTGCTGCGGCAACGCGCTGCGCAGCAGCAGGAGGTGCAGAAGCCGGAGGACGATCAGGAAGCGCAGGATCTTGATGCCACCGGCCGTGGAGCCCGCGTCGCCGCCGACGATCATTCCGACGATGAGGGCAAGTTTCGAGCCGGCGTCGAGCCCCCCGATGTCGAGCGGCGCGAAGCCGGCGGTGGTTTGGGCCGAGAACGCCAGCAGCGGTCCATCGGCCAGCGCCTGGCTCCAGCTCCGCCCGCCGGCAAGGGCCATGGCCAGGGTGATCGCGGCGCTGCCCGCCAGGCAGAGCAGGAGCAGGCTCAGCACCTCGCGGTCGCGCAGCAGCGCGCCGGGCTCGCCCCGCCCGGCGCGGTAGGTCAGGGAAAACGACATGGCGCCGAGCAGGGCGATCGCCAGGACCAAGGCCTGCACCGGCCAGGGGCCCAGCCCGGCGAGACTGGAATCGTAGCTGGAAAAGCCGCCGGTCGAGATGCTCGCCAGCGTGTGGACCGCCGCGGCGAAGGGCGGCACGCCGACGGCAAGCAGCATGACGAAGCCGATCACGGTCAGCAGTCCGTAGACGACCAGGGCGCGACGGGCGCGGGCGCGGGTGCCCGAGACCATGTCGCGCGCCCCGGCCTCGCTGCCGGCGAGCCGTTTGGCCGTTGCGCCGGGCTCGAGCACCAGGCCCAGGGCCAGGACCACGATGGCCAGGCCGCCGTACCACTGCAGCCAGGCCCGGCTCAGCAGGTGCGTGGGCGAGAGCGCTTCCGCACTGCCCAGCGTCGACAGCCCGGTGGTGGTCACCGCCGACGTGGCCTCGAACAGCGCGTCGAGCAGCGGCAGGCCGCTGGCGGCGAAGGGCCAGGTCATAACGGTGGCCGCCAGAACGAAGGTCAGCGCCGTGATCGTGAGGGCTTCGTTGTGCTGAATTTCGCCCGGAGCCTTCAGACGGGACAGCGGCACGCCGAGCGCGAGCAGGACGAACAGCGGCACCGCGCTGTGCCAGGCGAACAGCGAATTCCCGAACCAGACGGCAACCAGCAGTGGTACGACCGCCATGCCCGCCAGCGAGACCGAGAGCTCGCCAAGGTATTTCAGGACGACCCGGAGCCGGATGGCCTGGCTGAGAACGGCGGTGCCTTTCAGGGACATGCGCTGGATAGCCCGCAACGGAAGAGCGATCGGTGTTCGACGGTACGAACGGCTAAGGGAGGCGAAGGTTACCACGGCCGCGGCCGGTTACGCAGGGCCGCGCATGGCGGAATCTGGCTGAAGCCCGGTCGGTCCCAGGACACCGAGGCTTGCGGTGCCGCGCTAGCTTGCCGCCCACTGAACGGAGAATTCCACGGGAGAGAGCGATGCCGAAGAGCGACATAGAGATAGCGCGTGAAGCGAAGATGCGACCGATCGGGGAGGTCGGGGAGACGCTGGGGATTCCCGGCGACGCGCTGGCTCAGTACGGGTCGCACA